>Ga0194129_10000256_pt1 | contig 106995 bp, 97 predicted proteins | sample TA2KigCa35mmetaG_FD_150862 | JGI IMG/M metagenome (GOLD analysis project Ga0194129, IMG submission 150862) | Freshwater microbial communities from Lake Tanganyika, Tanzania - TA2015038 Kigoma Deep Cast 35m | ecosystem: Environmental > Aquatic > Freshwater > Lake | place: Tanzania: Lake... | reverse complement strand
TGCTTTTTGCGTCGTTAAAAAGGAGGTAAACTCAAACTTTGATGTATTTATAACGCTCACTTTTTTTTCATCACATGCCACAAAGATAAAAGGGATTTGTTCTCCTATAACCGGGATAACTACATAGTTAAGCCCTAAAATTTTTGTAGCGATTTTACCAAGCCTGACAACGTATTTTTCCAAAAGGCCATTTTGCGTAAAAACGATGACATTTCCCTCAAGAAAGGAGAGAATTTGAGTGACAGTATTCTCAAGAGGAAAACTTGCCTCCCAGCTTGGTGGATTGAGAATCACCATTTCTTTGGCTTGAGGTAAAAAAGGGCTTTCTACCGATACAATACATACTTTTTCTGTTTGAAGCGCAGCAGTCACCTTACCCAATTTTGCATACGCCTCCTCACCAAGCTTTCTAGGCCATTGAATCGACCTTCTAACGAGCTCTTTTGAGGGGGAAAATCCGGTTATGGCTCCCCCAAAGGAACGATTCAGCCTTTGTTGCGCCACCTGGTTAGCAACACAACGTAAATCATGGGAAACTTGAGCAAGTTTATCTAACGAATTTGGCGTTGATCGACCTATCAGGTCTTTTTTCAAATCGTCGGGAATCTGGCTTAAATCAAGTGTTAAATTAACTCCAGACATCCAACGCTCTCCACGTGAACGGTTTGGGGAAATAGGTCAAAAGGTTGGACAGATTTGAGCGCATAAGCTTTTTTTAAAATTTTGCAGTCTCTTGCAAAAGTTGCCGGGTCACAGGAGACATAGACGATCTTTTTACCCCTTTGCTCTATCAAAGCCTCTAAAAAAGCTTGGTCACAACCTTTTCTTGGAGGATTAAGAATTACCTTATCAAACTTCTCAAGTTCTGTAATCTTGTCCTCTGCTTTCGCCAAAAAGAATGTGGCATTCTCTATTTTATTCAGCTCACGGTTTTTTTTTGCGCTCTCAATTGAACTTGGAACACACTCTATTCCAACAGCCTCCAAGCACTGTTTTGCTGCCAATAGAGTCATAGTACCCACCCCGCAAAAGGCATCTAGAACTCGCTCATCATTTTTTAAGTTTAAATTCTCTATCACATAACGATAAAGATGGGGCACTTGGTAAGAATTGACCTGGTAAAAGGCATCTTTGAAAATGGAGAATTTTAAACCTAAAAGCTCATCTTCTATCGATTCAGCTCCTGCTAAAAGATCAAACTGTTTTCCAAAAACGAAATTAGCATTTTTCGTCCGTTGGGTATGGTAAACACCAGCTACCTTTTTTTCTTTTTCCAAAATTTTTTTTGCGAAATTTTTTAGGTTTTTTGAAGGGGGGGCAAAAGTGCAAAGAATGATCAATACAGAGTTATTGGACGAAGCAGTCTTCATTACAAAGGTATCCACCTCATCGGGTATACCCATATCCGAAATCGATTCCAGTATCGATTGAGAAGATTCCAAATGAAGATAGCAACGATCTATTGGAACAAAATTGTGGCTTTTTGCGCCATAGAAACCGAGCTTTCCCTTTCGAACCGGCAGCTGTAGTTTATTTCTATAATGGAATGGGGGAGAAGGGAACACTTCGTTAACGACAACCTCTTTAATCCCTCCGATGCGCTCAAGAGCATCCTGAACTTTTTTTCGCTTCATCTTGAGCTGCCCTTCATAGGAAAGATGTTGAAGCTGGCAACCTCCACATTGTTGAAAATGTGGGCAAAAGGGCTCAATACGATCGCTAGAAACGTCTAAAATAGAGTCTAGCTGAGCCTCAATAATCGAGGATCCCTCTCTAATAGGAAGAGCTTTTACCCTCTCACCGACAAGCGCCCCCTCAATAAAAAGAACCTTGCCCCCCTTTCGGGCAACCCCTAGACCTTTTGAGCTGATGTCATGAATCACAACTTCCATAGACCTACTATTCTATAATAAGATTCCCTTAAGGTCTAACAAAGATTGCGAATGTACTGCCTAAAAATTATTACTAGACGTCTAGAGTGCCTTTGCTGTAACATCCTCAAAAAGTTGCACTAAAAAAAATACTATCTTTCTATTGAGTACCCCAGCCCTTTTTAATTTTTTACAAATAGGAATATCAAAGAGCAACAAGACCTATTTTTTAATAAAACGCGCATTGTAAAATAATTTATATGAAGTTTTTTCCGTTTTTGATTTTTTTTCCCCTTATAGCTAAAATGAGTTTTGATTTTTCTGCTGAAACCCCGAAGTTTTTACGCTCTGGATACCCGGCAATCAAAGCAGCTGAAATGCCCCATGAAAAAAAAATATACTCAAAAGAGATCATCCAATTTACCCATATAGCTACCGGTTTTCAATACGAGACCCCTACAAAATCGAATCTGGTTGATATTTCTATGAATTTGGGGATGAGTAAAAAGCCACTAGGGGTGAAAGAGTCGATCTTTTGCTTTTCATTTCCTAAGGTAATGATGTATAAAAAAATCATGGGTAATGAAAAGCAACCCACAACATTTTTTGGAGCGGGCCTTAGTTACGAGGGGATTATTAACCATTTTTCTATGGAAAATGCTCGGGCAGTACAAGCAGGAGTCTCTATGGGAATTGAAATGGAATCCAAAAGCAAAATCAAACATCTCTTGCAACTGGATCTTTCCAAATCGATACGAGAACAATCTTTTGAACCTAGATTTGCATCCTCTTTACCCAAAGCCGGCCTAGAACTGAGCTATGGAGCAAATTTTTAGATGAAGGTTCTTTTTGGCTGGTTTTGTTCTCTTTATTTGGGTGCTCTCACAATTAGTTTCGAGCCCTATTTTGAAGATACAAATCTCGTATTGGAGGAGGATATTCTCGGATTCAACGGACAGCCTTACGGTCTTTACTTGAGTGTATTCGAAAAAAGTCTTCTTCAGCCCTACTTTAATGGAATCCTGGACTTTTCAAGAGGAAAACTTTTTCATTACGGAGAACCTAAGGCTATTTTTACACAGTCGATTTTGGAAGGACAAGCCGGCTACTCCATCCCCTTGAACCGTAGAGATATTTTTCGATTCACCCCTTTCTCTGGTTTAGGAGTCTATTATCAAAAGCTCCAAGGCTGGGATAAAACGATCAGCTTCTATGTTCCCATAGGGATTTGTATAGATTATCATTTGGGAGCCTATTTTACTCTAAGCTCAACTTTAAGCATACTTCCACAAGTGCAAACTTTTCGACAAACAACCGACTCTTTTTTTAAAAAAATCCCCTCCTCTGTGGGATTTAGGTGGGAGTTTCCCCTGCATCTTGCTTTAGATCCATACAACTATGTAGCTTTAAGTCTGACCCCCTTTTACCAGTATATCCCTTTTGGCGCTCCCCCATTTAGCCCTGTTTTGACCACAAAAACAGAACTCCAGCAGATCGGAATCAGGGCAGGTTTTGATGCGCAATTTTGAGAATGACCTAGCTTGCTACTTCCAAGAGGGGATCCTCGTAGGTGAAAAAGAGAATTTAGAAGAGTTCACCAAAAGGGCAGATAGGCTCAAGACTCTCACTGAGGTGGATTTCAAAAATCCTATTTTTGGCATAAAAAAAGCGCATGCGATTGTGGAACAAAAAAAACCTCTTCTACCCTGGTTTGCTGCAATAACAAAATTTCTTTATGAAGACGAAATTGTAATTCCCAAAATTGAAATCAGTGTGTTTGCCCCTAATGAGACTTTAGATCATGAACTCATCCATGCTGTGAAGGCACCTCACAGTGACTCAATTTTCGAGGAATTTCTAGCCTATGAGGTTTCAAGCGGATTACGTCGAGCTTTAGGCCCCCTATTTTTTGACCCTTGGGAGGCAAATATTCTTGCGATCACCCTTCTTCTGGGATTTTTTAGCCCTTTTCTCTATTTAGCAGCCCTTTTACTCACCATTTTTTTTACCGCTCGCCTTTTTTGGGCCAAAACCCTGTATAAAAATGGGCTTTTGGAAATAGCAAAACTTTTTAATGCTAAAAACCCTCTTCCTTATGCCCTTTTATTCACTCAAAAAGAGTGGAGACTTCTTGCTAAAAGAGAGGGTCAAAAGGTGCTAAATGCACTTAAGACTCAAGATCCTCTTCGCTACAACCAGCTTTTGTCGCTCGAGAAGCTGCACCTCTAGGGTATTTTGGCAAAAAAACCTTCTCAATTTCTCGTAAGAGATAGGCGATGTCCCCATCGGGCTCTAAATCGAAATAGGAAAAAGTTTCTTTTGTAGTTGGGTTTACAAGGGGTCTAAGACTCAAAATATTTGTCTTATCGTAAATTTCCATCTTAACCCTGATATTTGCGTGAAATTTTACAGGATGCATGATCGGTTCTTGATTAAGTCTACAAAGATGGGGAAACGGCTCGTGTTCTCCAAGGGCTTTTGCATCATGAGAAATTTTGTTATATCTTTGAATCTTTATTTCCAAAGCCTCTATCAGCACAGAAAATCGCCCTTTTATAGGTTGAGAAAGGTTTTGGAGAGCTTTTAACCAATTCGAAAAATCTTTTAATCCAGGAAGGATCCAACCTGCGACCAAGATTTGAGCTTCGGTCCCCCTTTGTTTTATTTTATTTTCTAGACCGAGCAAAGTTTTTTCACTCAAGTCATACCTATTTGCAAAAAAATAACCCTGGTGGTTTTTTTTGTAATAGTCCCACAAGCGCAAAGAAAAATTCGAAAAGACTCGTTCAAAATTGATGGGTTGTAAAGTACCTAAAAAAAAGCCTAAGGAAGTACTATCTAAAGCCTTCAAATAGGTTTTCATCTGCATAAAAGAGAGTTGATCAATAATATATCCCATAATTTCATGCACAATTGGGTTGCCACAGGAACCTATTATCCAATAATCTATCGCTCGAAGTTTTGTAAGACGCTCCAGGAAATCTTGGCTTCTTAAAATTCCGGTGATATTTAAGGTTTTTTTTTGTTGCTGTATAAATGTATGGATTGTGGGCTCACTGAAAAAAAAGGTCCAATCTTGGATATTTTCAATTTTTGCCGACGCAGCAGCTGAAAGCCTAGTTGAAATTTTCTCTACCAGGGGGTCCTTAAGATCGGGTAAGACATCCAACCACAAAATATGCCCCTGTGAAAGGCGCTGAAGAATAGGCTCTATTTCTTTAAAATCCCTCTTGAACAGCTCTTTTTGGATCAAGTAGAGATCGCCTAAAAAGGGTGATATGGCCTTCAGACCTTGAAAGATATTCTCCATTTCTAGCTGCACCCGTGGTGAAGCCCCATCAGCATCATAACAAGAAAAAACCTTAGATAAAACAGATTTTCCGTCTTCAGTTAAAATTCTAGCCGCCCCCCGCAAACAATCGCTCATTTGTTGAGGAAGTCTTAAACCTAAAACCCGTAATGCTGGATGACCGACAAACAAAAGCTTTTCTAAAGCTGTAGCCCCCGTCTTATTTTTTTTTAGTAAAAGACGAAACAGAAAATCGGGATTTTCTATAGCTAGAGTCTCCACTAGGTTAAGATAAAAGGGGATAGAGGTTTGATGAAAAAGGGCGTTTTCTCCCAGCTCATTTTCTTGACTTAGAAAAAATAGGAGTGGCTCTTTGCAAAATCCTATTAAAATGTGGCTAGCTTTAAAAAGCATTTCGTAATCGAAAGTTTTTATCCAGGTCGCAACGTTTTTTTCTAGAGCTTGATGCCAGTTAGGCTGATCTCCCACAATTTCTCGGATCGTAAATCTCTCTTGGCCTTTAAGCTGAAATTCTTTTGAGGTTAAAGGATCACGCGCCTTGAGGGGTGGCAAATTTTTCCATGCTTTTTGAATGACAGAGGAATAATCGGGCAGAGATCTCTTCATAGAGTCTCTCGATGGCGTTATGCTTGTTGCCGGTCGAGAAAAACATAGCCTGATTGGAGGGGTTTCTGGTATACTCATAGAATAAACTTTTTTGTTTGTTTTCTAGCCTAATCCGTTCTTGAAGTAAATCTCAGGGTAGGTCGCTTTATAAAAACTTAACAACACTAATTCAAATCGATTTATTTTTCTTTAAAATTATGGCCATACGTATACGTTTAAAGGGACCAAGTGATCGTAAAGCTCTCATTCCCGACCACTGGTCATTTAGTGATTTAATTGAATATCTTCCTGAACTTCTCTCTCTAGGCTTCCCCCCTTTGATTTTTAAAAACCATAAAATTTTTGATAGTTTCTCGGATGAGGCCATCTTAAAAAATCTTCAAAAAAGTTTCGATTGCCACTTTGTTGAAGAAAAGCTTATCTACACTTTAAAAATTGAGAAAATACTCCCAACTCCTGAGGAGATGATTCTGCCCTTAAGCCTTTATGCCGAACACTAAGTATCCTCTATTCATACGCTACGCCCTTTTTTTTAACGGTTTTGAGCATTTTCTCACTTCATTAAAGGTGATCTTTACTCCCCTAATCCCATTTCTTTTTTTTTCTGAGCAAAAACCAATCGAAGGGATCTTTTTTCTGTTCCAAATTTACCCCCTAGGTTTATTGGCTAAACCCCTTGGAACACTTTTTTTTCAGCACCTTGAAAAAAAACAAGAGATCTCCTTTCTATTAAAAATATCCTATCTGGGGACTGGATCTGCCTCTATGGCATTGGGAATTGTTTCATTTTTTTTCCCCGAATTTTTAAAAGCGGGTCTTATCTTTTTCAGATTTTTTCAATCTTTTTTTAGCGCAAATGAAATTACCGGTATTACGAAGGCTATACTTGATATTGCCGATACCGACACAAAGAAAAGGATTAATAGTTGGATCTCCACCTCCTCTATGCTAGGCATATGGTTTGCTTTTTGTTTCGTGCTTATTTTAGATCAGCTAGGCCAGCTGAAAATCTCCTTTTTTGTCGCGCATGCCCTTGGTCTTTTTCTTATTTTGGGCTCTTTTCATCTCCCTAAACTTCCGGAATATAGGAGTTTTAGAAAAATTGAAAGACCAAAACCCACTTTATGGGCTACAAGCTCGATCTTTTTGTTAAGCGGGTTTTCTGCTTTTTGTTACAGCGCCTCTTTTTTAGCTATCCCCAGCTGCTTTCTAGAAAAAAACCTCCTCTGGCATCAGGCTTCACTTGTAACACTTGATGTCATACTGGTATGGATCTTTGGAAAAACGCTCTATTTTTGGAAAAAAATGGATCTTTTGAAGGGGTCTTTATCTCTTGGAGTTTTATTCCCCCTTTTTTGGTTCGCCTTTCCCTCCCTATTTTCGGGAACTCTAACCATACAGCTTTTTTTGATATTCATAGGAACCATGTTTAGCGCCCCACTCTATCCCTATTTGTACGAAAAGAGTCTAGTGGAAAACCAATACTCGGTTCTTTCTTGGGGCTACTTGATTGGATCTCAACTTTTTGGATCTATGACTCCCCTATTGATTCTGAAACTACAATCCTCTTTTCAGCTGGAATATGGGGTCCTCTTGATCACCTTTCTTTTAAGTATGATCACTCTTCTCTTTCTAAATTTTGAAAGAGAAGAGCCCAACGAGATCAAAAAACTCTCTTAGAAAAGCTGGGTGTAGGAAATAAGAACAGAGCCGTAGCTTGTGCTATTACGTCCGGCAACTGAAAACCATCCACCTACAATCAAACCGCCCGAATCAGCGAAATTATATTCGATTGCGGGCGCTAAAGAAAAGTTGTTTGAAGAGGGGGAACCAATCGGAAAAGGGGCGCCGTTTACATCAGTGCCAGCAAGGCCTCCTGCCAAATTGGCTCGTCCAGACATGGTAAAGACAAAATCTAATGCAAAAACCCAGTTTTGTGTAAAACTTACCTCGTAACCTACGTCCAAATTAAAGGTTGGCCTAACCTTAATGGAGGCATTTGTAGTAGTCCCACCACCGTAAGAATTAAGGCCAAATACCCTAGCTTTATCAGTTGGAATCTGCACGTTCGTTGCAAGCCTTAACCGCATAGGATTCAGAGGCATCCACCATAACGTTTTGCCCATGTTCAAGCCAACAACGCTTTGAAAGACGCCCTTGCCATTTGCATCTAAAGGGGACATAAGTCTATCATATGTCCCTGTCGGAAAGATCTCTGTGTAAAGAACACGAATTCCGGGTATGTAGGGTGTCTCATTATAAACTTGAAAACCCAAAACAATATTCAGGTCATTGAATCCGCCGCCGCTATTGCCCTGAAAAAATTTAAATGTTCCCTGAGGTTGGACTGTTATGTCGAGCCAGTCGGTGATACCGGCTTGGAATACCAACAGGGGATTAACGCTAAACTCGTTAGGGGTGTTCACGTAGTGACCGTGATCATCGTAAATTCCGTAAGATGTTTTCAAAGTGAGATAGGGTTGCAAGTTGAAACGCCCTTTAGTTACGTTCTTGGCCGAACCAGTAATCAAAGGACCGGTATACCAGGGGATGAACATCTTCTCAGCGATTTCAAAATCTTTTTGAGCCTGCTCAATCTCTTGTTGTATTTGAGCGGGTGACTTTGGCTCTGCCCCAAATAGATTCATAAAAGAACAAAATAAGATTGCGGGAAAAAACTTCTTGTAGAACATATTGCCCTAATTTTTTTTTGATGTTATGGGAAAATAAATTTTAGAGGTAGAAAAAAATTATGGAAATTCACCCAAAGCATCCTTCCCAACCATCGCAGCCCACCTACAAACAGGAATTTAAAGAGAGTTTGGATATCTATGACAAAAGCTTTCAAGGGGCCACCCAATCGAATTTTGACCCCCAAAAACAACAATATTATAAAGCGATGAGAGAGTCTTTGCAAGCTATGCAAGACTCAGCAAATGGAATGGTAAATCAGCATCTTTTGGATTTGAAACAAAAACTGGCAAAAGATACTCAAGAGTACATAAAAGACCCCTCAAACGATAAACAACAACAAATTGAGTCAGACCTTAAAGAAATTCGCAAATCTACAGGCTAAAGGAAAAAAATAATCTTGTGTTGTTTTTTATAAAAAAAGTTATTTTTAGCTTAGTTGTATTTCTCCCGTATGATACAGCGTATCGGAACCTGTGGTAATGAAAATACTGATCGGAACCGATACGACTTCTGATCTTTTTTCAGGAGCTACAACTCAGCTGAATTCCACAATAGAGGGGCTTAGAGACTTGGGTCATGAAATACTTGTCATCGATCCTTTTGATTTTATCCAAGTAACATCAAAAAGAATTCATGAGGGGTTCCATTTTGCCCTATGGCCAAAAAAGGGACTCTCTACAAAGATTTTAAAATTTCAACCTGACGCCATTCATATTTACACGGAGTGCGGGGTAGGAATCTACTTGAGGCATTTCTGTAAAAAAATGGGCTTTAGATTTACCACCTCATACCTCACGCGTCTTGACCTCATTTTAAAACAACGGTATGGGATTCCCCCTTTTTTCATAAATACATATATGAAATGGTTTCACCAGGGAGGCGCCACTATGACCGTATCTGCAGGGATAAAAAAATTTTTATCTAATATAGGGTGTAAGGGACCCATAAAAATTTGGCATCCCGGTGTCCATACAGAAAAATTCCACTATAACCCCAAAAAAAAATTAGATCAAAATAATCCTAAATTTGTTTACTTTGGTCGCATCGATAAAGAGAAGAACCTCGAGGCTTTTCTGAATCTGGATCTCATCGGAGAGAAATGGATTATTGGCAGCGGTGGGGAATTTGAGCATCTCAAAAGCCAGTATGGAACTCCATGTAGATTTTTTGAGGTACACTCGCAAAAAGAGATCGATGATTTGATTCAAAAATGTGATGTTCTTGTTTTTCCTAGCAGATTTGATACTTTTGGAATCGTTATCGTCGAGGCGATGGCTGCAGGTTTACCATGTGCTGCATTTGAAGAGGCTGGTCCAAAAGAAATTATCACACAAAACGTTTCGGGAATTATGGGCAAAGATTTACGTAAAGCTTGCCTTGAGGCCCTTCATCTTGAACCCAAAAACTGCCATCAAGAGGCTCAAAGATTCTCTATTAAAGAGAGTGTTCAAAAGTTTTTAGGGAATTTAGAACTCATTAATTAAAGCTAATTCTAGCTTTTAAAAGATCACTAAAGCATATTTTCCCAAAAGAAAATTTTTCTTATTTGATAGACACAGTAAACCCCAAATTAATGGACCTATGACCTCTTTAAGCTTTTCGTATTCATCACAAACACATTCCGGAAATTTTTTTGATCCCCCCTTTTTTCCTGAAACATTTTCCTGTAGAGAAAAAAAACCTACCGGAAAATCTTCTAGTGAAGTTCCCCTTTTTTTTAAATCTAACTTAGGTTCTTTAAGCTTTTTTTCACAGCAATTCCATCCCGATTTTATTTCCCAGCCTACAAAGTCCCCCTTTTACAGATGGGCTAGTGCTATGACTGCCTCAGCGAGAAAATTTCATCTTTTTTCAAAAAAAGAGATTTTAAACTTAGAGAGCCCTTCACTGAATCTTGAAGAAAAAAAAACCCTAAGAAAAATATCGAACCTTGAAATAGAGTTATTTTCTAAAATTCAAAGAGATCTAAGTGTTGCTGTTTCTGAAAACTTCAATCTTCTATATAAAACCGATAGTTCCAGCCTACAATTCTTTGAAAACCCCCTTCTTTGTATTCACCCTTTATCAAAACTGACCGTTTCTTTTGAAGACTCCATCCAATTCAAATTTCACCTCAAGCAACTAGGTGTCAACAAAGGAAAGTTCCTTGATCTTCTCTATTTACCCTCTGCTCCTTGCCAAATTTCTCTGGAGTCCCCCTTTAAAGTAAAAATTGCCCTCATAATGGAAAATATTTACAACGCTTTGAAAGAGGACAAGCTCCTTTTTAAAAAGATCCAATCAGGCAAATCGCTAAGCTCACAGATCGCTAAAAATAAGACGATAGACGACATACTATCCAAATGTCCTGCAATGAATCCGAATACACTACAGACTATTTTTGATCATTTGGAAACTGCAATTCAGAATTGGGATTTGTACTGCTACCAGATTCTCACACAATCCATTTTCATCCTTCCTCCTAGAATCCAGGAGCTCGATATCAGGACACTCAAAGAGTCTTTTTTATTTAAACAAAAAGATCTTAAACTTCTAGATAACCCTCTTCAACGAAAAGCGCTTGAGATTCTTGAGCACATCTACAATCAATTTTTATCAGATCCTGAAGTTCGTGGAAATTTACAATTGCTTTTTTTCCAATTAGAAACAAAAGAGCCCGATCCTCACTTTCTTCTTTGGATGGAAAACAAGACACCCCTCCCCCTAGAGCTCAGTCACACTTCTCTTTCGGAAATAGACAATTATTTAGAAAATGAGAGGGATATTTGTCCTGACATAAGAGCTAAAATTTTAAAAATGTTATTGCAATCGCTCAAGAACTGGGATGTTTTTGTCGCAGATACTTTAAATATCGAACAGATGAGTCTTGCCTAAGGCCAAAGACAGAATTTTCGATCTCCCAGATTCCTGGGAGATCGAAATGCCCTTTTTAAAATACTTGGGCAACTAAAATATTATCCTTAAAACGCCCGTCGAGTCCGCCATCAATAAATTTGAACTTATAATTTGGATTAATTTCCAAAATTTTAGACTTTATATCTTGGAGCGTAACTCCATCGAAAAGATAACCTCCACATAAGTCCATGTCATCAACTAAAATGGTGTGATGTTTAATAGGATGCAGCTTTATCTGCTCCAATTCGTCTAAAATGGGAGAGTTTTTTATCCAGGGTTTTTCCCGATTGTCATAAACACTATGTGCATCCAACCAAAATGTAATCGGCTCATCAATTTTTTCTATCAATACTCTCAGAGCAAAAGCAGAATCCCCATGAATCAATTTTACACTTGGATATCGTCTGAATTTAGATTGAGCTTTCGTAAAAAAAGGAAAGTAACTTTCAACCGAATAGATCCTAGAAAATCCGGCCTCCAAAGCTTTAGCGATCCCCTCGCCTTTGTAAGTTCCCGTCTCCACGAATACAGGATTTTTATATGCATGAAAACCCCCGGGTCCCACGCTCGAAAACAAAGATGAAATGAATAAACAATAAACGGAACTATATCGGAACAAACAAGCCTCCTGAAAATCTTATTGATTTAATTTTCATTTTCAAAAGAAAATAAGGCAAATGATTTTTTAAACAAAATTAAAAGATTTGTTGGAGAGAATAAAAGAGGTGAAAAGATTTTTTTATGAAAGATGGGGAGGGTGGGACTCGAACCCACGGAGACCAAGGTCGACGGATTTACAGTCCATTGCAATTGCCACTATGCGACCTCCCCGAAAGTATTTGCCGCCGAAAGGAATTGAACCCTCAACCATCCGATTACAAGTCGGGCGCTCTACCAATTGAGCTACAGCGGCAAAATATACCTCGATAGACTATCACTTATCTCTATTTTCGGACAACTCTTTTTCTTTAAGGTCCTTAGGTTTGCCAACCGGTTGAATTCTACCTACCAAGCTTGCCATCTTGGGATCTTGGCTAAGGACTTGAGTTTTGTATTTTTGCATCCCCGTCTTCAGGGCACAGCATTTTTTGTACTTTAACCCCGATCCACAAGGACACGGGTCGTTTCGTCCAGCTTTTTGATTCATGCTTGCTATTACTACCTAAAAAAGTTAAAATATCGCCGAATAATTTATTCTAAAAGGGCGCTTTTACTCTTTTAATAAATGTTTTGAATATAAAATAAATTAAAATTTTCCACCAAGATACAAACTTCTCGAGTAAAATGCAACGCCCGATTGCCACACCACCCTGGACTCAGTCTGGCAGACACATAGAAAGTCTCATTCGTAAGGCTATATTTGATTTCGATCTAATCCAAGGCCAAAAAAAAATAGGGGTCGCCCTTAGCGGAGGGAAAGATTCTATGACACTGCTCTACATGCTAAAGGCTATGAGCGGGAGAGGAATACCCTCCTTTGAAATAGAGGCTTTTCACGTAACTGGAGCTTTTTCTTGCGGTGCATCCTTAGCTGAAAATGCTTTAAAAAAGGCCTGTGAAGCTCTTGAAGTTCCGCTCCACATACTAGAATCGACACAAACTTTGGAGAAACTTGAGTGTTACAGTTGTTCGAGGGAGAGAAGAAAACTTCTCTTCTCAAAAGCTCTCCAAAGAGGAATAACAACGCTCGCTTTTGGCCACCATAAAGAGGACAACGTCCAAACACTTTTGTTAAATCTTCTCCATAAAGCCTCGTTTGAGGGGATGCTGCCCAAAGTCCCGATGCACCGCTATGGAGTTACCATTATCCGTCCTCTTATTTTAGTTAGTGAAAAAGAGATCCTCTCGTTTTCCGAACATTACGGATTTTACCGTATTATGTGCCAATGTCCAGTCGGCCAACAGTCTAAACGGCGATCCGTCAAAGATCTTATAAACGAATTCACCGCCGAATTTCCGAATGCAATAAATAACCTGAGCGACGCCTCCTTCAAGTTTGGTACAACCAAAGCCCTTGTGTCCGATCTTGTTAAACCTCTTACGCCCCTCGGGGGTAAATCTGATTTTTTAACGGATCTTTGATAAGCTGCATAATGATCGCCTTTTGTTTTATAAAAAAATCTTATGCCTAAATAATTTTTCAATCCTTTATTATCGTTGAACTATGGAACTATTTTCTTTAGAAGTTTTTGCCCTTTTGCTTTATCTAATCGCGCTTTTTGGGGTGGCAATTTTTTCCTATAAAAGATCTCAAAACTCCTCTGATTTCATCATAGGAGGGCGAAAAATGCATTTTTTTGTGACAGCACTTGCAGCACATGCAAGCGACATGAGTAGCTGGATTTTTTTAGGATATCCTGCCCAGGTTTATATCTTTGGGCTAAAAAGCTCCTGGGTTGCCATCGGACTGATACTATTTATGTACCTTAACTGGCAATTTATTGCCCAAAAACTCAGACAAAAAACAGCCCAATACGAAAGTCTCACCCTTTTTTCTTTTTTTGAAAGCGTATCTAAAGATTCCACAGGTTTTACAAGAGTACTTACCGGAATCATGTCCTTGATTTTCTACTCTGTTTATATTTCAGCAGGCTTAATGGGTTTAGGTCTACTGCTGCAAAATTTGGTGGGGATCCCCTATTTTGTTGCGATTGTTTTTGGCATATTTATTGTTATACCTTTTTTACTACTAGGAGGATTCATCACACTGGCTTGGACAGATCTTGTACAGGGTCTGTTTTTACTTTTGGTGATCCTTTTAGTTCCTTTTTTAAGTTGGCTGCATCTGCCCTCAGGCATTCCCCTGGATCTTATTAAAAAAGATCTGGCAGAGTTTATTCCATCCTCAACTGAGGGCCTGATAGAAGCTCTTCTTTTGATGCTAAGTTGGGGTCTTGGGTATTTTGGTCAACCCCACATCCTTACTAAATTCATGGGTATCAACGATCCTAAGGAGATCCCCAAATCTATGGCTGTTGGGATGACATGGCAAACTATCACTTTGTTTGGAGCCACAGCTATTGGAGTTGTTGGGGGGCTCACCTTCACAAATCTTTCCAATCCTGAGCTGCTTTTTATAGAGTTATCAAAACAATCTCTAAGCCCCTTTTTTCTCGGCCTAGTCCTGTCTGCGATTATAGGAGTTACAATCACCTCCATGGGAGCACAAATTCTAGTGGTAATTTCCACTTTAGCAGAGGATTTTTACAAAAAAATGTTTCACAAAGAGGCATCGAATCAACAGGTGCTCATTGTTTCCAGGCTATCGACACTCTTTGTAGGCCTGATAGCAATCACCATAGCCTCATTTCAACCGGCCACTCTATTTGACCTCGTATCGTATGCCTGGTTTGGCCTGGGCGCCTCTTTTGGACCTCTAGTGATCGCATGCCTCCTTAAAAAGCAACTCCATCGCTACAGCGCGTGGGCAGGTATTCTTACAGGAGGTTTTGTCAGTGGTTCATTTCCGGCAATAAATCTCTATTTAGGATCTTCAGTACCCCCGATGATACCAGGATTTTGTCTTAGCGTTATTGCTATTTTTGTCGTTGATCGGATTATGAAAAACAAAAAATAGATCTAGCCGAGAAAATTTATTTTACCTACGAATCCTAGTGCCCTTTTTTTGAAACATTAAAAAAGGGTCCTGGCGTTGGTGTTTACGATCATAGGCATCTAAAAAATGTAAGGCATCTCTTTGACAATTTTCAATTATTTCCTTGCAGCCCTCAATTAATTGAATCCTACTTAGCTCATTTTGTAAGTTTTTGCACTCCTTCAAGCTTGATGAAAAAACCCCGTCATAACCCCTTTTTCTTCTCACGGCATCGGCTTCACAAAGAAAAAGAATCCAGTCACTAAACAGATTTTTTAGTCTCTCCTGTTTTTCGACTAGTGACTCTTTGTCATTTACACCCTTAAGCTCTTCCAGGATCAAATAGGCCGTTCTGTCCACTCTCGAAGCCTTTTTCTCCCAATTTTGAGAGCCACATGAAGTGAGCAAAAGAAATAAAAAACAAATTGAATAAAAAAACTGCATAAAATTTACACTTTCAAAATATCTTAAGATTTGGGTTTTACGCAAAGAAATCCTCAACAAGCTCAATTCTTTAAGCTGCTTATAATCAACAGTTTATTAATTGTATCACAAGGGATATTGAAAATAAAAAGTCTCTTTCAAGCCTCTTTATCACTTTTAAATGCGGTAAATCCTTGATTGTAATTCACAAAGGTGTTACATTACTCACATTCCAAATGGGGGCACATAGCTCAGTTGGTAGAGCGCTTGCCTTACAAGCAAGTGGTCGTAGGTTCGAGTCCTGCTGTGCCCAATCCCATTGTGGGGGAGTAGTTCAATCGGTTAGAGCACTTGCCTGTCACGCAAGAAGTTGCGGGTTCGAGTCCCGTCTCTCCCGTTTATTATGGCTGTAGCAATGATCAAATCAAGATCTTTATACCAACTTACCATCAGCACAATTATGATGGTTATTGGTGCGTTTGTTGCAGCTTTTGCAATTCAAGTTTTCTTAGTCCCTGCCCACCTGATTGACGGTGGAGTAATCGGTGTGGCTCTAATTCTAGGTCGACTTTTTAACGAGTCCTACATACCACTCTATATCATCTTACTTAACGCCCCTTTTGTTATATTAGCTTCCAAATTTATCCGACGGACATTTGTTGTACAGATGATCGTGGCTGTGCTTCTTTTTGCTCTTTTTCTTAGTCTTTGCAGCCAGTTACCCCCTTTCATCGGTGATGTACTTGAAATTATTGTCGTCGGTGGCGCTCTTCTTGGCGTGGGAGCAGGGCTCATCATTCGCAGCGGTAGTTGCACGGATGGAACCGAAATTCTTGGCATTATCATCAATAAGAAGATGGGATACACTGTCGGACAAGTGGTTCTTTTTATCAATGTATTCATTTTTGCTGCCTACGGATTGATTTTCCAGGATTGGCATATCGCTTTAAGATCTCTATTAACCTATGTTGTGGCCTTCAAGATGATCGATCTTGTGATTACAGGACTTGATGAACTGAAACAGGTAATGATCATCTCTTCAAAACCACAGGAGGTGTGTGATATTATTTTAAGCGAATTAGGCCTTGGATTAACTGTTCTATATGGACGCGGAGGATTCTCTAAAACTAATCGCGAGATCCTTTTGGTGGTTGTAGAACGCCTTGATTTAGCTGATTTGAAAGAGCTTGTATTGACTGTGGACCCCGACGCGATCCTCACTATTCAAGATCTTCATGAGTTCGTATCAGGACGATCCCCCAAAAAGGTCAAATCCAAAAACACCAATAAGCTCAATATTCTGTCTCAAGAATAAATTAATCCATTTACCTCTATTAAAGAATTGGTCGACCCCTTGAAAATCAAGAGGTCTTAGCCGAAGTTTTTTAGACTGGGGCAAGCGCTGGTGCAGCAAGAATCCCCTCTTCAATCCAACGATCGATAGTGTTAATCGTCAGCTTATTTTTGATGAACTCTTCATTTTCAATCAGAAGCTGATGAAACGGAATAGTCGTCTTATTTGGTGCCACAAAAAATTCTCTCAAAGCTCTTTTTGCAACAATCAAAGCCTCCTCTCGGTCTTTTCCTTTTACAATCAGTTTGGCAATCATAGAGTCGTAGTAAGGAGGGATGGTATATCCTGCAAACGAGTGGGTATCCATACGGATATTAGGACCTAAGGGAGGTTGGAATATCTCCATTTTTCCAGGGGAAGGTAAAAAATTTCTACATGGATCTTCGGCATTGATTCTAAACTCTATCACCGCACCACGCATTTCAATATCCTCTTGGGCAAGATTGAGCTTATGGCCCCCTGCAACCTTGATCTGCTCTTTAATTAAGTCCACACCGGTAAGCTCTTCTGTCACGCAATGCTCAACTTGAATACGGGTATTGACCTCCATAAAATAAAAGGTACGCGACTGATCGAAAAGAAACTCCACAGTACCAACAGAATTATATCCAGCCTTTTTACAAAGACGGACCGCTGCTTGCGTCACATAGTTTCTCTCCTGAGGTGTCAGCGCCGGAGAGGGAGCCTCCTCAATCAACTTTTGCCGCCGCCTTTGTGTTGTGCAATCCCTTTCAAAAAGATGCAAAACTGTTCCATGTTGATCGGCTAAAATCTGCACCTCAATGTGCCTAGGATTTTCGATGAATTTTTCCACATACAAAGCCTCATCCCCAAAAGACTTTTTCGCCTCTTGCTGTGCCTGATAAAATTTTTCAACAAAACCGGTCTCATCAAAAAGAATATGTATTCCCTTTCCTCCCCCACCACTTCTAGCTTTGAGCACAACGGGGTAACCAATATTTCTCGCCTCATCTAAAGCCTCGGACGGCTCAAAAAAAGCATGGATGCGTCCAGGAACTACCGGCGCTTTTGCCTCAGTTGCGATTTTTTTGGCCTCAACTTTATTTCCGAGAGAATCAATAGCATCTGATGATGGGCCAATAAATGTAATACCACCCTTTTCACAATGGCGAGCAAAATCGGCATTTTCGGATAGGAAACCATAACCTGGATGGACAGCATCCGCACCGCTCACCTCTATTGCGCTTAAAATTCGAGGAATATTAATGTAAGATTCCAACGCAGGACTGGGCCCTATGCAAATGGATTGATCTGCTAAAAGCACGTGAAGAGAATCTTTATCCGCAGTAGAGTATACGGCGACAGTCTCTAATCCAAGATCCCTGCATGCGCGAATGATACGAACCGCAATCTCTCCGCGGTTTGCAATTAAAACCCGTTTCATTTCTCAACTCATAATAGATAAATTACAATGTCTGGCTAAACTAAAGAAAAAAGCGGCTTTCCAAAGTCTACGGCTTCTTTATCTTCCACAAGGATTTTGTCAATTGTTCCATCTTGAGTGGACTTGACTTCAAAATAGGTTTTCATCGCCTCGATCAGACAAACTGTTTGTCCTTTTCGCACCTTTGATCCAATTTCAACGAATTTAGGTTTTGAGGGAGAAACAGATAGATAGACAGTCCCCACCATTTCTGCCTTGATTGCATTTTGGAAAGACTCCGCTCTTTGAACCGCTGCCTTCTGCGGACTATCCTCGATAGCAGTCGACTCCATTTTGGAAGACTCATGACCGGCAAATTCTAAAGAGATCTCACGACCATCGGTTTCTTTTAATGAAAAGTTTTTGATGCCATTTTTTTTCAAAACATCGATCAATACCTGAATATGCGACAGATCCATTATACCCTCTGAATATACAAATTCTGCGTTGTATCTACCTTGATAATATCTCCAACTTCGATAAACATCGGTACTTCAATCTCCGCATTTGTCTCCAAAGAAGCTATTTTTGAGCCCCCAACAAGTCCTCCACCCTGATCCTTTACGCTAACCACAAGAAGCTCCAAGAATTGCGGTAACTCTACAGAAAATACGGTATCGCCATAAAAGAGTGCTTTTACCTCGACCCCCTCTTTGAGAAAATTGGCTCGATCTTTGATAATTTCTTGGGGAACCAATACCTGCTCAAGGTTGTCTATATCTAAAAAAAGATGCTCACTACCCTCAAGGTACAAGTATTCCAATCTTCTTTTAGAAATTTTGACCTCTTCAATCTCTTGGTCAGGCTTAAAATTTCTCTCAAAGGTTTCTGAAGTTACGGGATCTTTAAGGGTAGCCTTATAAAATGGCGGCCCCTTAGGCAACGTGACTTTTATAATTTGCTCTAAAAGGAGGATTTTCCCCTCAAAGCGGATTGTTGTTCCAGGAACGAGTTGCTGGACTAGTACGGTTAACATCTTTCCTCCACTATCGGATATAGCTGAGCCATATCTTCAATCACATAATCAACACATAAGTCGGGTAAAATGCTAAAACGATTGCGAGCCGCCCTAAATAAAACTGTGATCATCCCCAGCTCTTTAGCCGGGACTAAGTCGACATCTATTCGATCAGCTACTACAATCACCCGATTCGGTGGCACCTTGAATTCTTTCAAAATGTTTTCATAACACCCCTTCTTTGATGAGAGGGTGACCTCAATTTTACTAAATAAGGTATAAGGAAGACCAGATTTTTTCATCTTTGCTAGCTGAAAATTTTCTTCCCCCTTTGTAACGAGGATCAAATTGGCAAGACTTTTAAGATCATAAAGGACTTTTTCCGACCCAAAAACCGTTTGGGGGACTAAATCCCTAAATTCGGGATCACGAATAGCTTCATCGGCAGTTTGAACAAGATCAGGATCAGCACCGTAAAGGTGTAAAAATTCTTTTATCGCCTCCAAAGAGCTCGATCCGGTGCGATTTAATCTTTCTAGGACTTCTAAGGCCTCTTCTCGATCCTCCAGCTTCAGACCTTGCTGCATCATCTCATCCAAAGCTCGATCCAGCCTAGGTTCTACAATTGAAGAGGTCGTTTCAATCAGAGTATCGTCAAGATCAAACAGGACTAGCATTTTTTTTGGCCTCCTCTATGATGTGAATGAGAATACGCGCTAGACGATCGGAGTCATGACGAATGAGGTTTCGTTTGAAAAAGTCCCTTTTATTAGCTTTATCTATCGGTCCAAGCAAAGGTGTCTGAATGACACGCTGATCCTGGAGATCGCACTCCACAAGATCCCCCTCTTCAGAGTAGCGTTCAATTAACTCTTTCGGTGGCCTTTGAGAATTTACAACAATGTAATCAATCACCCCTTCCCCTAGGAAAAGCTCGAGCTCTTTAACGTAATCGCTTACTTTGAACCCTGTAGTTTGCCCACGTCGATTCATAAGATTCACAACAAAAATTTTGATAGCCCGAGATTTTTTTAAGTTCTCAACAACCCCGTCTACTAAAAGATTGGATATCACCGATGTATATAACCCTCCTGGTCCAATCACAATCGCATCCGCATTCAGTATACGGTTAATAGCTTCAGGGTTAGCCTGGGGGTAGGGATCTAGAAAAAAAGCACTGTACCCTTGATCAATCTCATCTGAAAGATAGATCTCCTTCTCACTTTCAAGAACTTTACGGTTATTTAAAATCATTTTGAGACGCACATGCTGCGTCGTGACAGGAACTACTTTTCCTCGGATATTCAAAACACGACTCACCTCTTCTATCGCAGTTTCAAAACTCCCAGTTACCTTCTCAAGGGCAGATAAAAAAATATTTCCAAATGCGTGACCCGAAAGGAAACTCTCGTCAAAACGATAATTCATCAGATTTCGCATTAGATCAGAGGATTCACTCAGCGCAACTATACACTGCCTCACGTCTCCTGCAGGTAAAACCCCCAATTCATCTCGCAAAATTCCAGTGCTTCCACCGTCATCGGCCATAGTGACAATAGCAGTCAGATCTACCGGGTATTCTTTCAACCCTCTAAGGACCACATAATTTCCGGTTCCACCACCCAGGGTGCAAATCCGATTCACCTTCCGCCCCGCATTTTGTGAACGATTTCTTTCATCGAGGATTTTTTATCGAAAAGCGCACTTGCAGAGACTAAAATATCTGCTCCAGCATCGATGCATTTATTTGCATTTTCCAGATGAACACCCCCATCAACAGATATTTCAAATTTTAAATCGGGGTGATTTTTTTTCATGGCGCTAAGAAATTCGATTCGATCCACCATCTCTTCCATAAATTTTTGCCCTGCAAATCCAGGATGAACTGTCATTACAATTACCTGATCAACTTTAGCTAGGTGAGGTAAAAGCAGTTCTGGATTTGTCTCTGGGGATATGGCAAGACCCACCTGCATATTGCAAGTTTTAATAAACTTAATGGTATCGTCTACATACTCGGTCGCCTCCACTTGGAAGGTGAGTCGATCAGCCCCCGCTTTTTTGAAGCGCTCAACATAGTCGTAAACTCGGTAGATCATCAAATGGACATCGAAAAACATTTTTGATCTAGATCTAAGACCTCTTACGGTATCGGGTCCAAATGTGATATTGTCCACGAAATTTCCATCCATCACATCGAGGTGCAGCATGTCGGCTCCACTCTCTTCAATTTTTTTTAACTCGTCGGCCAGACAACACATATCTCCGCCGATGATAGAAGCAGAAATTTTCACTTTTTTCATCGTTTCTATGTAATCACACCCTTGTCAATACGCTCAAGAAAAATTTGGTTCATCATCTCCTCAAATTTTAACATGGTTTCGGGTTGAGGTTGATAAAGGTAGAATAGATGAAAGCTTTTTCCCCAAATTAAGACCTGGCTTTTTATCCATTCAAATTTGGTTTTTATACAAAGCTTAGCAGCCTCATCGATTTTAGCCGCCATGCGCATGGAAGATAAAATTAAGACCCCTTCCTGCCCTTTTTTAATCAAATGTTCTCCGGTAAGATTCTTGGAGCCACTCATGAAAAAATGAAACATCTCCATCAGAGGGTCTAGTTTAGATAAATACTGTATCTCGACAGGTTGCAATGAAAGAAAAAAATTCTCCAGGCACATCTCGTCATGATCTTTCAAAAGAGCTTTGAATAGGCGGAGATTATCAATTTGCTTGGAGATCATCCCCCCGTTGTAATCCCGAAATTGAGGAAATATTTTCTTTAAAAAATCGGTGATGTGAGCTCTTACTTTCAAAGAATCTATCGAGTGATCAGCTCTGATAAAACCTGTCAAATCGATATCTAGGCGCACTGTAGAGGCTTCAATCTCAACAAGTCTTTGGTAAAATCGTCTCGTTGCTTCGAGATGAACACCAATCCCCTGCTTTCTAATTGTGGTCAATCTTTCAATTGGAAGATTGTCATAGGGTTTCACAATCAAGACAAGGTAGCTCAAATAGGTCTCATACTGTCTTTCAAAATGGATCGCCACCTGAGGAATATCCTCTTTTGAGCTAATCTCGTTACAAAGGGTAACAATTCTACGCATCACGTCCTCTTCATTTCTGGGCATGAAGACCTGGTGGACGTATCTTTCAATCGAAGAGCTCAAAGTGAATTTAAGACCTCTCTCTATCTCTCGACGGTCAAGATGGGTTTGTACTTCAACTAAAAATATGGAGTCATGGTGCAACCGAATAAAGCTTTTCTCGTCTACATCAATAGAGGGATGGATCAGCTGTAAAGATTTTTTAAGATGTTTGAGCTCAAAAACCTCATTAGGAGCTAATGGCAAATAGAGAGCAAGTCCCAGGGTAGCTCTCTGAGAAGAGCTTTCTAAATTAAAAACCTGAACTCGGTGTTCTCTTTCCTCAAAAGTGCTCTCCTCCAGCTCCCGGATCTCTTTTTGCAAAAGAACGTAGCGAACAAACCACTTTTTCCATTTTCCCTTTAGAGGATCCGACTCAATTCTTTCATTGAATTCGACCCAAAAACGACGCAAAAACTTCTCCGTTTGAAGGCGGGAAAAAGGAACACGCTTTATAAGAAACTGGATGAAATCTTGCAAGTGCAGATATTCCTGATTCACTCCTGATCGCCTTCTATCAAAGGTACGCTCAAGTATATCCTCTTTTTCACAACCACGACGGACCTCTTCCATAAAACGGTCCAGATGTTCATTAAAAAGGACAAACTCCTCTTGGGAGCGAAAAACAACATAGGCCTCAATCAAAGTTAAGGCGCCCTCGTACCCCTCCAAACGGACATTTGAGGCAAAAAAACGCTCCAAAGGGGTGATCTGAGAGGGGATCAAAGAGGTAGAGCATTGCGTGAAAAAATAGTGCGATAATCCCTCTTTTTCTCTCGATAGCAGATAGATACTTACGCCTAAAGGATGCTCTTGTGCCCTTTCAACAAAAAGCAAAGGGAGCTTTGAACGTAAAAGCACGGGACGATCCACAAGCTCTTTGACATGCTCGCAATTTGAAAAAATTTGCTGCATGATTCGCTCTTTAGTCGAGCGATAAAAATCCAATACCTTTGGTGAGGAGGGATTAGGATGGGGTTTGGCCATGCGTATTTCGCACCATTTATACTTTTAAAAAACCTTGAAATAATCGATAAAAGAAAAAATTTCCTTTTACCCATCGGGAGTTTTTTAGCACATATAGCAGTTCTAGTTTTTTTTTGAAAAATAATTCATCTCTATACAATTAATGAGAGTGAAAAAATTAGAGCTCTGAGGTAATGAATTCTTTTTTTAAAGGGGTGTTTTCATGAATAACCGTCCCCGCTTTTAGAAGATCAGACCCTTTTTCGTAAGATAAAATCTCAAGTGGGACAGATAATTTTTTAGCTAGAATTAAAGCTCTAATGTGTAATAAGGGTCGCTTCTCGTTTTCCAAAAGGGCCTCAGCTCCGCTATAATCAATTTTTTCCACAAGAGTTGCCTCGGGATTCAGGCGTGGGTTTTCGGTAAATAGACCCTCCACATCTTTAAAGTAACAAACTTTTTGTGCGCAAAGGGCATGACAAAGCGCCACGGCGGTGGTGTCCGAACCGCCACGCCCTAGTGTAGTCACCTCCCGATCTTGTGAAACCCCCTGAAATCCTGCAACCACAACTATGAATCCTTTTTTAAGAGCCTCCTCAATCCGATGGGGTCTTACACAAATAATTTTTGCTTCGGTAAAATCATTAGTTGTCAAAATTCCGGATTGGCTTCCGGTAAAAGAAACTGCTTGAACCCCGCTATCTACAAGCGCCATAGTAAGCAAAGCCATGCTAATTCTTTCACCACAAGAAACCAGCATATCCAACTCCCGCTTAGGTGGTGCTGACACAACAGTATGTGCAAGATTCAGAAGCTCGTCAGTAGTGTTACCCATAGCGCTTACCACTACAATCGGTTGGTACCCAGTATCAATGTAAAATTTTATTATATCTTTTATTTTATGGATTTTTTCCACAGAGCTTAGGGATTTCCCCCCAAATTTTAAGACAATTCTCAAGCGCATATTAAACCTTTTAAAGGGTAGCAAATGTGTTGATTTTTATTACAGAGGCTTGCTAGACTTGTCAACAAAACGTAAAAACCCTAGGAGAACCCTTTAACATGTCCACTAAACAACACAGCGTCTGGATCCAAGACGAGAGCAAAATTCTTGACGAGGAGAATTTCAGCGCTTCCGACCGCGAACTTTTCAATAAATTTATCAAAGGCTCTCATGCCGAAGATACCACAGCCGTAAGCACCATGGTTCCAGGACAAATCCTTAAAGGGCGGATTGTTCTAGTAACTAAAGATTTTGTTATTGTGGACGTGGGACTGAAATCTGAAGGGCTTATTCCGCTCGGTGAATTCGAAGATCCAAATGAGATCATTATTGGTGGCGAAGTCGAGGTTCTTTTGGATCAAACCGAAGGCGACAACGGTCAAATCGTTGTATCTAGAGAAAAAGCTATCAAGCAACGTCGTTGGGAATACATCGTTAACCATTGCGAAGAGGGCTCTATCGTTAAAGGTAAAGTCACTCGTAAAGTTAAAGGCGGGTTGATGGTGGACATCGGAGTTGAGGCGTTCCTCCCTGGTTCACAAATCGACAACAAACGTATCAAGACTGTAGACGAATTCCTTGACAAAGTATTCGAAGTAAAAATCCTAAAAATCAATATTGACAGAAAGAACATTGTTGTTTCTCGTCGTGAAATCATCGAAGATGAGCGCGTCTCCAAAAAAGCTGAAATGCTTGACGATATCCAACCTGGCGATATCCGCATCGGTGTTGTAAAGAACATCACAGACTTCGGAGCCTTCTTGGACCTAGACGGAATCGACGGTCTTCTCCACATCACTGATATGGCATGGAAGCGTGTACGCCACCCATCTGAACTTGTTCAACTTGGCGATGAAGTCGAAGTCATGATCTTGAGCGTCGACAAGGATAAAGGTCGAGTAGCGCTTGGACTCAAGCAAAAAGATCACAATCCATGGGACGAAATCGAAGCGAAATATCCAATCGGAACTCGCGTACGTGGAAAAATCGTAAACCTAGTTCCCTACGGTGCCTTTATTGAGCTTGAAGCAGGAATCGAGGGTTTGATCCACGTTTCAGAAATGTCATGGGTCAAAAACGTTACCGATCCTAGCCAAGTCGTAAATCGTGGTGACGAAGTGGAAGCGATTGTCCTATCCATCCAAAAAGACGAAGGGAAAATTTCTCTCGGTATCAAGCAAACAGAGGAAAACCCATGGGACAACGTCGATGAGCGTTACCAAGTGGGTAAATCGGTAAAAGTTGAGATCCGCAATCTCACCAACTACGGTGCATTTGTTGAGCTTGAACCTGGTGTTGATGGACTCATCCATATCTCCGACCTCAGCTGGATCAAAAAAGTATCTCACCCTTCCGAAGTCCTCAAAAAAGGTGACTACGTGGAAGCTGTTATCCTTTCCGTTGACAAAGAGAGCAAGAAAATCACGCTTGGAGTGAAACAACTTACTGACAATCCATGGCAGTCTATCGAAGAGACAATGCCAGTAGGCAGCGTTGTTCGTGGCAAAGTTACGAAAATCACTGCATTTGGCGCGTTCGTGGAACTTGCTAACGGTATCGAAGGACTTGTTCACGTTTCAGAACTTTCAGACCGCCCTTTCAATAAAATTGAAGATGTGGTTCGTGTCGGATCTGATGTGGAAGCTAAAGTGATCAAAATTGATCGCGAACACAAGAAAATCTCCCTTTCAATCAAAGAACATGAACTCGGCTCTACTAAAACTAGCCGTGACGCAATTGTTCTTGATGGTAAAAAACGATAATAAGGGCAACCGATGAATAAAGAGCTTATTGCCATATTTGAGTATCTCGAAAGAGAAAAAGGGATCAAACGCGATGTGATCATCAAGGCTATCGAAGAGTCCCTTACAATCGCAGCGCGCAAAAAGAACAAAGGCGTCAACAATGTTGTTGTTGAAGTCAATCCTAAAACCGGTTCTATTGTCGCGATCGCACACAAAGAGGTCGTTGACCAAGTAGAGTATCCGGAAGAGGAGATCCTTCTCAAAGATGCACAAGCTCTTGATCCAAAGGTCAAGATTGGCGACTGGATCGATATCGAGGTTACTCCCGAAGACTTTGGGCGGATTGCTGCGCAAACTGCACGTCAGGTGATCTCTCAAAAACTGCGCGGTGCAGAAAAAGAGGTTATTTACGAAGAGTTTCGTCATCGAGCCGGAGAGATCATCTCTGGTTCCATCCGAAGAATCTCCAAAGGGGGTACCCTCATAGTTGATCTAGGGAAAGTCGAAGCTCTTCTGCCTACACGTTTTTATCCTAAAGGCGAAACTTACGCCGTAGGTGATAAGGTTCTGGCTCTTCTTTTAGAGGTTCAAGATACCGAAAGCGGTGGAGCAGAGGTGATTCTCTCTCGTAGTCACCCAGACTTTGTCGTTGCTCTTTTGCAGCAAGAGGTACCTGAATTAGCCGAAGGTGTCATTCAAATTCGCAGAATCGTACGCGATGCAGGATTCCGCACGAAAATCGCTCTAGTCTCATCAGACCTAAAACTGGATCCTGTTGGGGCATGTGTTGGTGTTCGCGGTAGTCGCATTAAAAACGTTCTAAGAGAACTTGGTCATGAAAAAATTGACCTTTTCCCCTGGAATGATAATCCAGTTCAACTTCTCAAAAACGCTTTATCTCCTTGTGATATTCGTCGTATTGACGAGACAGAAGAGGGCGATTTTGTGATCGTTGTTGCGGACGAATCTTATCCCTCAGCTCTCGGTAGACGCGGTGCTAATGCCCGTCTGACAGCTGACCTTCTCGAAAGAAGATTAGAAATCTTCAAGGAATCTGAATTCGAGCGTGGTGCTTTCGAGGAGCAACGAAGACTAGCTCTTTCTGAAGAGCCCATTCTTGATTCGCCCCTCACCGAACTGCAAGGAGTCAATCACCTCGTGATTGATGCCTACATCCAAGGGGGTCTGGACACGATGAGAAAAATTTTACAAAAGAATGCTGCTGAGATCTCTCGCGAAACTGGCTTAAGCCTTGAGATTGTCGAGGACACTATCGACCGCATTCGCAAGCACGTAGGAAGTTCGATTGGCTAAGAATCTAAAGATTAACGTTAAAAACAGTCAACTCAGTCAAGTTCTCAAAGGGATTCGCCAAAAAAAAGGCGAACCTTCTGAGACTTTGACCAAAGACAACGAGATAGAAACCAAGACGGTTGAATCTCAAGTAACGGAAAAACCAGCACCAAAAAAAGTTTCCCGGGCCAAAAAAGCTGTAGCTCCAGAAGCTAAGGAAACACCTGTCACGTTCGATGAGCCCGCTATCGAAAAGACAAAACCTATAATCGAATCTCATCCTAAAGAAGAGCGTCTCTCGCAGATCGAAAAAGAGATCTTCAAAGAAGAGGTTTCGGAAAAATCATTTGAGGATGAAGTGCCTACAAAAACTGATAAACCTGCGTCTTCATTTGAACCAAGAGCGCAGCGTTCGATTGAACCCCAACAAAGAACTACTCGTCCTGGATTTTCTTCTGATAGAACCTCTAAACCCTCAGGCTTTCAACCGAAAAGCATGAGCTTTGAAAAACCTGCGGACGGTTATACTCGCTCCTCACACAATACTGGACCAAGAGACGAAAATAGCGATCAACGCGTATCAGGACGTGCTGAACCTAGATTTACCTCTTCTTACTCAACTGAAAGACGCTATACGGCACCACCATCAAATCAAGAACAATCCTCACAAGGTACTGCAGCTTCAGACCAAGCTAGACCCTACCCTTCAGAAAGACGTTCATACCCACCCCGCGAAGGCGACGAAAGAAGATCCTATCCACCTAGAGAAGGTAGCGAAAGAGGTTCTTATCCACCACGCGAAGGCGACGAAAGAAGATCTTATCCACCACGCGAAGGTGGGGAAAGAAGACCCTACCCACCGCGCGAAGGTGGCGAACGCGGTTCTTATCCTCCAAGAGAAGGTGGTGAGAGAAGACCCTACCCACCACGCGAAGGTGGCGAACGCAGTTCTTATCCTCCAAGAGAAGGTGGTGAAAGAAGACCCTACCCACCGCGCGAAGGTGGCGAACGCAGTTCTTATCCTCCAGGAGAAGGTGGTGAAAGAAGACCCTACCCACCACGCGAAGGTGGTGAAAGAAGACCCTACCCACCACGTGAAGGTGGTGAAAGAAGACCATACCCACCAAGAGAGGGTGGAGAGAGACGACCCTACCCGCCACGCGAAGGTGGTGAACGTAGCTCTTATCCTCCTCGAGAAGGCGGTGAAAGAAGACCTTATCCTCCCCGTGAAGGCGGAGAGAGAAGACCTTATCCTCCCCGTGAAGGTGGAGAGAGAAGACCTTACCCACCACGTGAAGGTGGTGAGAGACGACCCTACCCGCCACGCGAAGGTGCAGAGCGCGGCTCTTACCCTCCACGCGAAGGTGGTGAGAGACGCTATCCTCCAAGAGAGGGTGGCCGACCCGGCTTTGGACCACGTCCGCAAGGAGCTCGTCCACCATTTCAAAGACCTTCATTTGTACAAGGGGCTAATTTTCCTCCTGTCCAAGCAGAGCCGGGCTCAAGACGCTCGCTCCCCCCTACTAAGAAGGGCCTACCCTTAAAGGATGAAGAGAAGAAAAAGCGAAGACTCAACGAACCTTCGAAACATTTTGATAGCCGTGATCGTCATGGACTGAGAGATGATGAGGATGAATTCCACCGTCGCAAATTTAAGACACACATTGCTAAATCGAATGCTGCAGAGGAAATTTTAAGACCTAAAGCTATCTCTGTAACACTTCCTATTTCGGTAAAAGATTTAGCAGCTGAGATGAAGTTAAAAGCAGTTGAAGTAATTGCAAAACTTTTAACTCACGGTATCAAATGCATGTTAAATGACATGCTCGATGACGAGGTTGTTGTTCAACTAGTCGGTCAAGATTTTGGGTGTGATATTTCTATCGATACCTCCAAGCAAGACCGAATGGATATTACCGGTAAATCTATCCTTGAGGAGATCACTGCCTCCGAGCCAGATCAACTCGCCTCAAGACCTCCGGTAGTCACTTTTATGGGTCACGTCGATCACGGGAAAACCAGCCTAATCGATGCCTTACGTAAAAGTAATCTTACTTCAAAAGAAGCAGGTGCCATTACGCAGCACATCGGAGCTTTTAGCTGCCACACTGCGAACGGCGACATCACTATATTAGACACACCTGGTCACGAGGCCTTTACAACTATCCGCTCGCGTGGCGCCAGTGTCACAGACATTGTTGTTTTGGTTGTTGCAGGAGACGAAGGTTTCAAGGTGCAAACCGATGAGGCCATCCGTATTGCAAAAGAGGCTAAGCTACCGATGATTTTTGCCATAAATAAGATGGACAAAGAGGGATTTGACCCCGAAAAAGTCTATCGCCAAATGGCTGATCGAGAACTATTACCTGAAGCATGGGGTGGAGAGGTTCCTACAGTGAACTGCTCGGCTCTTACAGGCGAAGGAATTTCTGAGCTGAGCGAGCTTCTAGCTTTACAGTCTGAAATCCTCGAGTTGAAAGCGAATCCGCAATCCAGAGCACGTGGAACAGTTCTTGAATCCCAAATTATCAAAGGTCTAGGGCCCTCTGCAACGCTGCTTATTCAAAACGGAACGCTTCGAATCTCCGATGCAATCGTATTTGGTCAAGCCTATGCTAGAGTAAAAACCATTCAGGATGAGCACCAAAATGCACTAAAGTCTGCTGGACCCTCTCACGCTGTGAGAGTCACAGGACTTTCGGACGTTCCCCCATCTGGCAGTGATTTTATCGTTGTTAAAAGCGAAAAAGAGGCTAGAAAAATCTGTGAGCAAAGAGAAGCTGAGTCACGCAAAAGCAGACTGAGAAAACAGTCCTTTAATCTTGGTTCTATGCTGCAAGCTAATGCTACGCGTCAGGAGAAAAAGATTTTTAACGTGATTGTAAAAGCGGATGTACAGGGCTCGCTGGAGGCGATTAAAGACTCCCTACTCAAGATCCCAACTGAAAAAGTTTTAATTCAGTTTGTTTCTGAGGGCTTAGGCATGATTACCCTAACAGATGCTGAGCTCGCGATGACTTCCAATGCTGTGATCTTTGGTTTCCACACAAAAACCGATAAAAGTATCGAATCTTTTGTTCGCACTCACAAGATTAAAATCCATCACCACGATGTGATTTACCATCTTGTTGACGACGCTAAAGAGCTTATGACACAACTCCTCGATAAGCTACGTATTGAAAACGAAATGGCTGAAGTTGAAGTTCGAGCAACATTCAAGGCCTCCAACCTTGGAGTGATTGCAGGATGTATGGTAACAAGTGGCACTGTAAAACGTAACCACATTGCTAAAGTCTACCGCAACTCAGAGATCGTTTTTGACGGTGAGATTCAATCATTGAAACGCGTAAAAGAAGACGTTAAAGAAGTTCAAAAAGGGCTTGAATGCGGTATTCTTTTCAAAGGCTACAATGATGTGCAAGTCGGCGATATCGTGAAGACATTTGAAGTCCAGTATATTCAGCAGGAGCTTTAAAGATGTCTTCCAGAAGAATCGAGCGTGTAAACTCTCTATTAAAAGAGGTCATAAGCGATATCATTCGAACTGAGGTGAAAAACGAGCACATAGCTCCCCTTCTCACTATTACAAAAGTGGATGTCTCCCCAGACATCCACTTTGCCAAAGTCTACTTTACCATTACTAATGCTACTAAACAGCAAGTGGAAAAGACTAAGGAGGCGCTGAACTATGCAAGTGGATTCATTGCTGTTAAGTGCTCAAAAGAGGTTAAGCTCCGTTTTTTCCCTGAGCTCCGTTTTATCTACGACAGTGAGTACGACGAGATGTTCAAGCTGGAGCAGGTATTTCATAAAATTCAGCAGATGCGCAAGGACACCCCTGCTAATGAGCCTACAGAATAACTCCTCTCACGGAATCCTCCTTGTTGATAAGCCTTTACGTAAAAGTTCCTTTTATCTTGTGCACCTTTTGCGAAAACTTACAGGCATAAAAAAAATCGGTCATGCGGGTACTCTTGATCCTTTAGCAACTGGCGTGATGGTCATGCTTGTAGGAAAAACCTATACGACAAAATCAGACCTTTTTCTTAATGATGACAAGCAGTATGACGTCGTAATCACCTTGGGTAGCTCCACAACAACATACGATACAGAGGGTGAGATCGTCGATTCGTCTCAACTCGTTCCCTCTCTAGAAACAATCCAAGGAGCTCTGAAAAAATTTCAAGGCACATGCTATCAAACCCCCCCTATGTTTTCGGCAAAAAAACAGAACGGGAAAAGATTGTATGATCTAGCAAGACAGGGTATTGAGGTAGCAAGAGCACCACAACAGGTTTTATTAGACACTGAACTTGTCTATTACCAGTACCCCGAGCTAAAACTTACAGTTCACTGCTCAAAGGGTACCTATATCCGCTCTATCGCCCATGATCTGGGGCAAGCACTTGGTTGTTTTGGGCATGTCAAAGAGCTCAAAAGAACCCGCTCCGGGCGTTTTCAAATCCAAGAGTGTCTAGATTTTTCTAGTCTTCTTGAACCAAATTTTTCGTATACGGATCATCTACAAAGGCTGTAAGCAACATGAATCTCAAAGTCGGCATCGTCGGTCTCCCCAATGTGGGAAAATCCACTCTTTTTTCTGCTATCACAAGAAACCAGGCAGAGATTGCAAATTACCCTTTTTGCACCATTGAGCCCAACGAGGCGCTTGTGGAATTACCTGATGCTCGGCTTCATGTTCTCCAGACTTTAGCGCAAAGCGAACGTCGCATTCATGCAACCATCACATTTGTCGATATCGCAGGTTTGGTAAAAGGGGCTTCAGAGGGGCAAGGCCTTGGAAATAAATTTTTAAACAACATTCGTGATTGTGACATGATCCTCCACTGCGTGCGCTGTTTTGATAGCCAAGATATTATCCATGTAGAAGGGCGCGTACATCCAAAAGATGATGCAGAAATTATCAACCTTGAACTCATCTTGTCCGATTTAGACTCCATCAACTCCATAATCCCAAAAATCGAGAAGGTTGCGCGGACGAATAAGGAAAAAGAGGCAACTCTAGAAACCCTTAAAAAGATGCAAAGGCATCTGGAGGAGAGCCTTCCCCTTCGAGCACTCAAGCTCAATACTGAAGAGCTCAAAAGTGTAAAAGAGTACAATTTTCTCACTTCAAAACCTGTTCTTTATGTGGGAAATGTAGCCGAAAATGATATCCTCAGCACGAATAATCCCTATGTAAATGCGCTCGAAGAGGTGGCAAAAATTGAGAGTGCAGCTTGCTTGACTATCTCAGCGAAACTTGAGGAGGAGCTTTCTCAACTCTCCGGTGATGAGGCCCAAGACTTTCTCGAAATATGTGGCTTAACCGAATCTGGTCTCAATAGAATTATTAGAAAAAGTTTTGAACTTTTAGGGCTTATCACCTACTTTACCGTGGGAGAAAAAGAGGCAAGAGCTTGGACAATTCGAAAAAGGACTTTAGCTCCCCAAGCTGCCGGAGAAATCCATAGCGATCTTGAAAAACAATTTATTCGGGCTGAAGTGATCGCGTACGACGACTTTGTAAGTTGCAAAACACGCACCATCGCTAAAGAAAAAGGGCTTGCTCGCACGGAAGGGAAAACTTACGTTGTAAAAGACGGGGATGTAATTCTATTTTTTCACGGCTGACAATATTTGTAAAACACTCCCAAACATTCAACATTTCTTCGTTTATTTAGTTTGACCATGGTGAAATATCCATGGTTTCTTTTATAATCTAAAAAATGGCAGAAAAGAGTGAAAAGGCAACACCAAAAAAGTTACGTGATGCACGTAAAAAAGGTCAGGTAGCCAAGTCGCAGGATTTCCCTTCTGCTTTTACTTTTATCGTCTCTATCTCAACAATTCTCTTCTCCGCTAAATCTATCTATGAAACGCTTGTAAGCTACACAATTTTCACATTTCGAAGCATCAATAGTGATCTCGATTTACAAAAAGGGGTCGCCCCCTTTTTAACATCAGCTCTTGATACAATTTTAAGCATCTCTTTGCCTATTCTTGGGCTTGTAGTGAGCACTGGTGTTTTGATAAATTTTTTACTTATTGGCCCCGTTTTTTCTGTTGAAGTTTTTAAGCCAGATCTGAAAAAACTTAACCCCATTACCAACCTAAAAAACATTTTCAAAGCTAAAACCTTTTTCGAGCTTCTCAAGTCTCTTTTCAAGATCACTGGTGCTTTTATTTTAATCTACACCGTCATTAGAGACAGTCTTCCTGAAATTGTTTCGACTATCAATATGCCGGCAATGGGCGCTGTGATTGTTTTTGCAAATTTTCTCATAAAAGTTGTGCTTAGAGTGGGTATTTTCTTTATAATCATTGCTTTATTTGACTTAATTTTTCAAAAATATAATTTCGCAAAAGAGATGCGAATGGAAAAATATGAGGTCAAACAGGAGTACAAAGATACGGAAGGTGATCCCCACATTAAAGGTCGCCGACGACAAATTGCTCGTGAAATCGCCTACTCTGAGGGACCCAACGCCACAAGGCGAGCTAGAACTGTTATTACCAATCCAACTCATATAGCGGTAGCAATCGAATATGATGCCGTAGAAAAAAATGTCCCTGTTATCGCAACTATGGGTGCTGACCTTGTTGCAGAAGAGATTATAAAAATTGCTGTTGAATGTGAAATCCCAATCATGCGAAATATCGAATTAGCACATGAGTTATGGTCAAAAGGGGAGATCGGGACTTTCATTCCTGAACATACCTATCAAGCCGTAGCGGATATTTTGAAATGGGTGAACAGCCTGCAAAAACAAAAAGAAGAAAAATTTACCGAACTCCTTAAATGAAAGACTTTCTCTCAAAACTTACTCCCTCTTTGGGAGGCAGCTCTGTTTTACGCTTTATCAACCAGTCTAGTGACATGGTTTTAGCGATATTTGTCGTGATTATCTTCATGATGATTATCATCCCCATACCTCCTGAAGGGTTGGATGTATTTATTGCGATTAACATCACCGTCTCTTTATCGCTTTTGATGGTCTCGATGTACATTCCAAGAGCCACAAACATCTCCTCATTTCCTTCTATTTTGCTCATTACGACCCTGTTCCGTCTGGGTATCGAAATCTCAGCCACTCGTCAGATTCTCCTTTATGCCAACGCAGGGGAAATCATCTTTGGTTTCGGTAACCTTGTTGTGGGCGGTAACTTCGTTGTGGGTGGTGTTATCTTCTTGATCATCACTATTGTGCAGTTCATCGTTGTCACTAAAGGTGCTGAGCGTGTCGCTGAAGTAGCAGCTCGTTTCACATTGGACGCGATGCCCGGTAAGCAAATGAGTATTGATGCGGATATGCGTAGCGGTATGATTGATGCCAATCAAGCTCGTGAACTTCGTCTTGCTTTAGCCAAAGAGAGCCAGCTCTATGGTGCGATGGACGGAGCGATGAAGTTTGTGAAAGGGGACGTTATTGCCGGTATCGTGATTGCAGTGATCAACATCGTCGGTGGTTTGATCATTGGGGTTGCTATCCATGGAATGACTGCCATGCAAGCGGCTAAAATTTATACCCTCTTGTCCATCGGTGGTGGCCTTGTGTCCCAGGTCCCCTCACTTTTGGTCTCGTTGACTGCAGGTATCATCACTACCCGTGTCTCTTCAGACAAAGCTGACGCAAACTTAGGTGGCGATATCTCTTCACAGATTTTATCCCACCCCAAAGCGTTATTTATCAGCTCCGGAGTTCTTTTTTTACTCTCCTTAATACCGGTGTTTCCCACGTTTGTATTCCTCCCTCTCTCACTGTTGATCGGTGGTACCGGAATCAAAAAAATGCTTGATGAGAAAAAAGCTCTTGGCGTCGTACGTTCCGCAGATGGCTCATCAATGGCAATTGAGGGTGCTGAAGATCATGCTTTAGTCAAAGGGGGCACAACGCAATTTGCACTGACTCTTCCTGTTATTCTCGAGGTTGGGAAATTTGGATCTCAGCTAATGAAAGAGCGTAAAGGGGCCGAATTTGTCGAGCTCATGGTCCCTAAAATGCGTGCAGCTCTCTATTCTGACCTCGGAGTCCGTTTTCCTGGAGTGCATGTTCGTACAAATGCGCCCAACCTTCAAGACGATGAGTACATGATCTACTTAAATGAGGTCCCTATGGAAAAAGGGATGCTTGTTCAAGGTAAAGTCTTAACTAATGAATCGGCCGAAAATCTTAAGCGCTATAATATCCCCTACACCACTTTCAAAAGTATTTTGAATCAAAACTCCTACTGGGTTGAGGACCGATATCTAGAAATTCTTAAAAAGGCGGGAATAAAATACTGGGATTCTCTCGACGTCATGATTTTGCATTTATCCTACTTTTACAAAAAGAATGCCTCCGAATTTTTGGGAATTCAGGAAGTGCGCTCAATTTTGGAATTCATCGAAAAATCCTTCCCCGATCTTGCAAAAGAGGTTACTCGACTTGTCCCCTTGCAAAAACTTACCGAAATTTTCAAAAGGCTTATACAAGAACAAATTTCCATTAAAGATCTTCGCACAATCCTCGAAGCTCTTTCTGAGTGGTCTCAAATGGAAAAAGATACTGTCTTGTTGACTGAATATGTTCGATCTTCCTTAAAAAGGTACATCAGCTACAAATACTCCCAGGGTCAGACTACTCTTGCAGTGTATATGCTTGACCCCGAAATCGAGGAGATTGTCAGGGGAGCGATCAAACAAACATCGGGCGGAACTTACCTCACCTTGGATCCCGATTCAGCACAACTCATTTTACAAGCTTTGCGCTCTGCTTATATTCCCCCCCCACCAGGTGGGCAACAACCAGTAGTGCTCACATCCATGGATATACGTCGCTTTGTTCGCAAGCTTATTGAGGGAGAGTTTCCTGATTTAGCTGTTCTTTCAACGCATGAAATTATCCCCGAAATCCGGATTCAGCCTTTAGGAAGAATTCAACTTAGCTGATTTTTCCTTTTGTAGAATTTTTGCACCATACACTAAAGATTTTATTTAAAAAAATTTCTTTACAATATTTCGTTAAAAATAGTTTTTAAAACTATTTTTACTACCTTTATTTTAGAGATCTATTGCCTTTAGAAGGAAAAGTGTGCCATAATTAGCGATCGAAACTATCGACGAAATTTAGAACTAGGAACGACTTATGGTAAGTCATAAAACCGAAGTGACTGTTGGAAAAACGCACATCACATTTGAAACTGGAGAACTAGCAAGGTTAGCTAATGGAGCTGTTCTGTTACGCACCGGCGATACCGCTATTCTTGCAACTGCCTGTATGGCCCCTAACGCAAACCCCGAGGCCGACTTCTTCCCCCTTCGCGTGGATTACACAGAGCGATTCTCTTCCGTTGGAAAAACTCTCCAAGGGTATATTAAAAGAGAAGGGCGACCAACTTCAACTGAAACGATTATCAGCCGCCTTATCGATCGCCCGCTGAGACCGATGTTCCCAGAGGGGTTTATGAATGAAGTGCAACTTATAGCGCAAGTTCTCTCCTTTGACGCAGAAAACCAGCTAGAGCCCCATGCGATCAATGCAGTCAGTGCAGCTCTACAAATTTCTGATGTCCCTAGCGGAAAAACGGTTGCAGCAGTTCGAATCGGCTACTTAAACGACCAGTTCATTATTAACCCCACAATCCAAAACCAAGAAAAATCCAAATTAAATCTTGTTTTGGCAGGAACACACGAAGCTATCTTGATGATTGAGGGAGGCTGTAACTTTCTTTCCGAGGAGCAAATTCTTGAGGCGATCTCTTTAGGTCACCATGAGATTAAAAAAATTACCCATGCAATTGATCAGCTTGTGCAAAAATGTGGTAAGAAGAAAGCCGATTTCGTAAACATGGCTCCTCCTCATGCTCTTATTCAAGAGATTGAGTCCCGTTTTGGTTCTGAGCTCAAAGAGGCCCTTTTTCAATTAAAAAAAGCAGATAGAAGCGACGCAGTTAGTGCTGTTCAGGTTCAAATTACTGACGAGTTTACCCCCAAAATTGAAAAAATGGGTCTTCCTGCTAATCGTCTTCAAGCTGCAATCAAAATTGCAAAATCAAATATCCTTCGAAAAGAGGCGCTTACCCACAACAAAAGAATTGACGGCCGTTCTCTAGACCAAGTGAGACCGATTTCTGTGAAGTTGGGTCTTTTTAGCAGAACACATGGAAGTGCTCTTTTCACTCGTGGTGAAACGCAAGCACTTTGTATTGCCACCCTTGGTTCTACCACCTCGATGCAAAAAACTGAGTCCCTTTATGGTGATGTTGTGGAAAGATGCTATCTGCAGTACTCCTTCCCTCCGTTCAGCGTAGGTGAAGTGGGCAGACTTGGGACTCCAGGTCGTCGCGAAGTGGGTCATGGAAAGTTGGCAGAAAGAGCGATTCTTGAGATCATTCCAACACAAGAGAACTTCCCCTACTCGATGCGTATAGAGTCCAACATTCTCGAGTCTAATGGCTCCTCATCGCAGGCATCTGTTTGTGGCGGAGCGCTTGCTCTTCTAGACGCTGGTGTCCCTATCAAGGAGCTTGTATCAGGAGTAGCCATGGGATTGATCCTCGAGAAAAATCGCTATGTCGTTCTAACTGACATTTTAGGTACAGAGGACGATTTGGGTGACATGGACTTTAAAGTCGCGGGTGGAGCATCCGGTATCACTTCGTTCCAAATGGATATTAAAGTAGAAGGCATTACAATAGAAATTATGAAAGAGGCCCTTTCCAGAGCAAAAGAGGGCAGAATGCATATTTTGGAGGAGATGAAAAAAGCTGTTCCAAGCAAGCAAAAAGGTCTTTCAAAATTCGCGCCGCGCCTTGTAAATATCAAGATTCATCCTAATAAAATTGGGACTCTGATTGGTCCTGGTGGAAAACAGATCCGTCTGATCCAAGCACTAGGGGTGACAGTGGATGTGACTGATGAGGGTATGGTGACGATCAGCGGTAACGATGCCGAAGCCGTTGAAAAAGCCCATAAAATGGTTTCCGATATTGTTGCCGAGGTAGAAGTAGGTAAAACTTATACCGGTGAAGTCGTATCGATTGTTCCTTTCGGAGCCTTTATAGCTCTGCCCGGCCAAAAAGAGGGTCTTTTGCACGTTTCAGAAATTGCTCATGAAAGGGTAAACAACGTCGAAGACTACCTGAAAGAAAAACAACAAGTGGAAGTAAAAGTACTTGAAATCAACGACCGCGGTCAGATCCGTCTTTCAAGAAAAGTTCTTCTACCTAAAGAAAAGAAAGAGACTGTCCAGAGCACCTAACACTCCTTTAGACAAAAGACTAAAAAAGCCCCTTGAAAAAGGGGCTTTTTTTTTGGACTTATGATTTTAAGGATGGCCCATAAAAGAAGCCCATCCCTTTTTAAGTTTGGCTGGGATTGATGTTGCCGTTAAAGCTTTTTAACTCAATCGGAGCCACTCCACGCCCGGCCTGAAGGGCCTCCTCTTCACTCCTAAGACGCCCCTCTTTTTGCTCAAAGCTAAAAGTCCCTTCCATAATTTGTACAGCATCATGATTATCAATTGTCTCGTATTTCAAAAGAGCATCGGTCATGATTTGTACCTTGTCCTTATGAGTTATAAGGATCTCTTTTGCTTTTTGATAGCCAGAGTCGATAATTTTTTTAACCTCTTGATCTATCAATTTAGCGGTCTCTTCTGAGAACTCTTTTTTTTGCGTCATAACATAAGGATCGCTACTGGACTCCTCATAATAGACCTTTCCGAGAATATCACTCATACCCCATTCGCAAATCATAGAACGGGCTAGATTAGTTGCCATTTTAATGTCTTGTCTAGCACCTGACGAGATATCTCCAACAAAAATCTCCTCTGCAACCTGGCCGCCCATAAGGACAGCTATATAGTCAACAGCTTCCCTTTTCCAGTAGCTCAATCGATCTTTTTGTGGTCTGAAAGCGGTATGCCCTAAAGACTGCTGTCGCGGAATGACTGTCACTCGTTCCACCGGATCTGCATTTTTTAGGCACATGGCCACAATCGCGTGCCCCGATTCATGGTAACCTGTAGATCGGATATCGTCTTGGCTGAACTTCATCGATTTACGCTCTTTTCCAAAACGCACTTTATCTACTGCCATTTCAAGATCTGCCTGAAAAATAGCAGCTCTCCCTTTCTTCGCAGCAATAAGGGCCGCCTCGTTCATCATGTTTGCCAAATGCGCACCGGCCGTACCCGTTGTCATTTTCGCAATCGCCTCGAGATTACAGGAGAGATCTAATTTATATTTAGAGGCATGGACACGCAAAATCTCGGTGCGACCCTTTAAATCGGGAAGATTTACAAAAACCTGCCTATCAATTCTTCCAGGTCTTAGAAGAGCCTTGTCTAAGACGTCGGGGCGGTTTGTTGCCGCAATCAAAATGATCCCACTGGCAGGATTCATTCCATCCATCTCAACAAGTAACTGATTTAACGTCTGCTCTCTCTCGTCATGGCCCCCACCGTAGCCCACTCCCCTTGAGCGACCCACAGCATCGATCTCGTCAATAAAAATTATACAGGGTGCATTTTTACGCGCTTGTTCAAAAAGATCCCTAACACGGCTTGCTCCTACACCAACAAACATCTCAACGAAATCAGAACCCGATATTGAGAAGAAAGGGCAGTTAGCTTCCCCAGCAACAGCTTTTGCTAATAAGGTTTTGCCAGTACCAGGTGGACCCACTAGAAGAACACCCTTTGGAATCTTGGCTCCAAGCTTGACGTATTTTGAGGAGTCTTTAAGAAAATCTACAATCTCGACCAGTTCCTCGCGCACCTCGTCGATTCCTGCAACGTCAGAAAAAGTCACCCGGTCTAAAGAAGGGGTCAAAAGGCGAGCTGGAGATTTTCCAAAACTCATAGCACCCCCACCAACTCCTTTAATCTGACGAGAAAAAATAAAATATAACAAAGAGATGATCAAAATAAGAGGCATCAATGTGAAAATATAGTTGATGTAACCCGGCGTCGGCTCCTCGGTTTTAAAGGTGGTATCCAAAACCATATTTCTTTGTTGGGAGTACACGGTAAAGGCGCTTCCTCTATTCATTTCAAAAGCATCCCACTCTGATCGGGCCTGGTTAAACCAGCGGGCATATTGATCAGGATTAGAGCGAGCAGTCTCTTCCAATTTAAAAGAGGACATGGCGGCATCATTGTAATACCAGGTAATGTCTTTTACTTTAGAGCGGACAGTATCAAGTTTTTCTTGTGTCTCGGCTAAGTTTTGGACATTCAGCCTCCACTCAGCAAGATAGTGCTTATAATTTCTTACTGAACGGGTAGGTAAAAGGCGAAGATCCTGTTCCTCTTTATTGAGGTCGTCGATTGTCGATTTGACAGCCACCAATGCATCAGCAAGATTCAGAGATTTTGCCCCTTTAAGACTGGAGCGAATTCCCTTATGATAAATAGAAATTTTAGAGGACAACAGCGTATCTATAATCTGATCTAAATCGCTTCGAAGCTTTTCCTCGTTGCCGCCAGCTAAAAAAGAGGTCTCTATCTGCTGAAAGGTCTTAAATTGTAGCTTAGGAGGAGTACGGATTACGATTCCATTCGCTCTTTGAAACTTGTGAGGAGATTCGTTTTCTTTCAAATCATAAGATCTGCCCACAACGGTATAGCCCTTATCTGATAAAGGGACTCCAGAAATTTCCAAAAAAACATTTGCAACTTCACGAATTTCTTGAGCTGTCTTATCTAGCTCATTTGAAGCATGGAGATAGCTTTGATACTGGTCTATTTCAGATTTTAAAAGCTTAAGATAGGCGTAGCGATCTTTAGAATTCGTATCGAGGGTATCATGGAATTTTCCTCTAAATGTGACCATGTGATCACTCTCAGGAATTTTGAAGCTATAATTAGGGTCAATCAAACCCAAATTGATCAGATGCTCAACTTGATAATTGAAGGCTACCGAGGAGGTCTTCTTTTCAGAAAGATTTTGGAGGGTAAGCATCATAAAAATGGCACCTAGGATCAAAAGGAAAAAACCGCCTCCAAACCCTTTTTTACTCTCTTGACTCATGCACAAAATCCAAAATTAAATATATAAAAAATCAGAGCAACTAACCTGATGTACCTTTACCTATCGCAACAACTGAATTAAAGATTCAACTAAAAATTCATCACGAGATTACTAAGGATAACAGAGGGATAAAATATCATAAATAACTTTTCCCTGATCTTCAAGGACATAAACATTTTTTCGTAAAAAAATAGGTATTTTTTGCCTGGAATATTCTTTTAAAATTTTTTCTCGTAATGCAGGTTTTAATGCTTGTAATTTAGCCCACCTTTCCTTTTTTTCAGTTGGAAAATAGCCGTTTTCCCCTTTCCAAAAAGTAAGCCAGCCCCCAAGTGCACCCTTTTTTTGATGCGTTTGCTCCAATTCGATCGGTTTTTTTTGGATAAATATCCCCACCTGCTCAACATGAACTATCCAAGATTCCATATGAAGCTTTTTACCAAACTCTTGATTACTCCAGTGAGCCAAAAGGCGCTTGCGAATAGCTCGGTGTTTAATCTCTGCTTTGTAAAAAAGATAATCTAGCTCTACTTGATCTAATCTATCAAGAAACTCTTTAGAAAAAAAATCTCCATAGGGCCCAAAAATTTTGTTCGACCAGGACACCTCTATCCTCTTTTCCAGATGGGCATTCCAATCTGTAATTTTTTCCATAAAATAATGTATGTTTTTTTCTAATTCCTTACCAAATTGTCTTTTTAATTGAGGGATCATCTCTTTTCGCATACGGCCCCTTAAGAATCGTTCACTGAAGTTGGATTGATCCGTCGAAAAGGGGATTTTATGATGTGCAAGGTAGGCTAAAATATCCTCTTTCCAATCGCTTAGTTGTGGCCTAATTACTCGCATTCCCCATAGGTTTTTTTCAAACTCTATACCCTTGAACTGCGAAAAGTGGGCACCCTCAAATAGACGTTTTAGACCGGTCTCCACCTGCTCATTAGCTTGTTGACCGAGAAAAAGAGCTTTTGCCTCAATCTTGAAGTAAATTTCTTTAAAAAAAAGGAATCTCTCTTGCCGTAAGGTATCCTCGAGATTATTCATCGAACTCATAATAGACAATCTTTTATAAAAAAATTTTAGATCTCGCTCTTTGCAAAAGTTCTGAAGCGCTAGTAGTTCGTCATCCGATTCTTTTCTTAGGCCATGGTGGACATGAATCACATGGATGTCTAAAAATCCTGCCTCTATAAGCCTATGTAGAAGGGCCATCGAATCGGGACCAAAGGAGACCGCTACCAAAATAGGGTCTTTTTTATCGATTTCTTGGGGTATATTGAGATTATTTAACGTTCGCACCTTGTCAATTATACCAGATATCTTCGATACTGTGAACCTATGCCTGTACTTTGGCGCACCTATTTTAAAGCGTTTGTCCCCACTTTCTTTTTTTATACTTTTTTTTTAACGCTTCTATCGTTTCTTTTTCGTTTTAAAGAGCTGGTTTTCTTCCTCGATTCTGGCGCCCCCGTCGCTTTTTTGGGAAAATTTATTCTTTACAACACCCCCTTTTTTTTTACCCTTGCCTGCCCTTTAGCCGCAGCCATCGCGGGCTATTTGATAAGCAATCGGCTCTCCCAGTTTGGTGAATGGACCGCTTACTCGACCTTAGGGTTAAATCGAATCTTAATTCTATCACCAGCTCTTCTTATAGCAGCCCATCTTTTCATGGTGATTTTCTTTCTCAATGCCGATATTTGCCCAAAGTACCGGCTTTTAGGAAAGAGAATCGTTCTCGAGGCTATATACCAAAACCCTATGCTCATGTTGAAACATTTTCAGCCCAAAACCTATCCAATAGCTGTGACGTCAATAAAACAGACTCCTGAATCTTGTGAACAAACTGTCCTTATAGCAGGGCAAAAAAAAGGGGGGGAGCATTTAGATCTGTGCATTCTGAAAAATCTCAAGAATGATGAGATGAAAGGCTTTAAAGCAGACGAGATCCTCCAAATTTTTTCACAGGAGGATGGGCATATTCTGAGTCAATTAGATGAGGGGTATATGCACAAAGAAGACATACCTACTCTTTTCCATTTTCCGCAGGGCTATGAAGAGCACCTACCTCTTAAAAGCAAACTCTCTGTTTCAGAAATTTGCAGGCGAATTTGTATTTCATTGTTGCCTGCCGCTTTGTTTATGCTGGCAACTGTGTATGGAGTCAGCCGGCACAGAAGAACTCAAGATAGCCAGCTACTGATCTGTATCCTGGTTGCAGTATTCACCTACTTTTTCTATTTGACGATCCGTTCCTCAATAAATCCTTTCTTTTTGTGGTACCTTTTGATTCCATTTTTTCCTCTCCCCTTTATTATATACAGAATTCAGAGGGAGATGAGATGAACCCTTTTCGATATATTTTTAAGCAGCTACTTAGAAATTTTTTAGGGTGCTACCTCATTTTTTGCTGCGTATTCATGATCAACTTCATTGCGATGCACATGGAAATGGCTGAAAAAAATCGATTTCTGATCCTGGAGCTTATAGAGCACGTCTTACGTATTACCCTAGCCCACACTTATATATTAGCCCCGTTGGCTCTGCTTATGTCTTCATGCTTAACTTATACCCTTCTTCAAATCCGGATGGAGATTGTCGCATTTTTATCCCAGGGAATCAGCCGATTTAATCTTTTGAAACCTCTGATTTATATCTCGTTTTCACTCCTATTGTTTGAAGGTTCGTTTTATCTATTTTATGATGCGACTAACGAGGAAAAAATTCAGAATGGCTCTGTTGTTGGCTCTTACAAAACAAATTTCCATCCGGTACAAGTTCTCGATCTTATGCACAACCAAAAAGTGCTCTACTCTTTAGGGGGCAAAAAGGATGCTTATTTCTACAGTCAAAATAATACCCTTTACTTTACAGAGGATTTTGATCCTCATAGAAAAGTTTTCCTTGCCCAAAAAATTTTAGAAAAAAACAGCTCTTCGCTACACTGGAAAAATCTTGAAAAACCGATTGCGCTAAAGTTATCTATTAAACCAAAAATTTTGCACGATATCTCAAAACCTTTTCAAATCTTTCTAGTTGCTCTCATTCCGTTTTTAATCAGCTGGCAAGCATTCAAATTTAGCCGAAACTCTCGCCCTTTAATGATATTAGGCAGAACCTCTATTATCTATTTAGGCTCACATATACTGGGTAAAAGTTTATGTCACATTCTCTCAAGACTCATCTAAATGAGATCACCTACCTCAAGTCGATAAAATCTCTTTTATCATGGGACCAAGAAACTCTTATGCCAAAGAGTGCTACCCCCTTTCGAGCAGAACAGTCCGCTTTGATTGAAAGTCTTATCCAAGATCGTATCCTTGATGAAAAAATCAGATCCTATTTAATGAGCACTCCATCGAACCCAACCGAAAAAAGGCATCAAGAATTACTGTTTGATGAGGTAGAAAAGAACTCTCTTCCAAAAGATCTCGTTGAGCGACTTGCAAAACACACGGTGCTATCGATTGAATCTTGGAAAAAAGCGCGCGATAAAAAAGATTTTTCTCTTTTTCAATCTGATCTAAAAGAGATGATCCGACTGAATCAAGAGGTTGCCGACCACTTAAAAAAAGGAAAATCCCGTTACGACACGCTTCTATCTTTTTATGATAAAGATTTAACATTTAAAGAAATTGAAGAACTTTTTGATCCTATCGAGAAAGAGCTTACAAAGATTCTCAAAGAAAAAAAAACACCTCAAATTTCTCCTATTCCACTGCCCGCTTCTATTGAAGAACAAAAAAAAATATGTGGATCGATAGTGGATCTCATAGCCCCCAAAACCTATCTGGCAGAATCTACCCACCCATTTTGCGATATGATCGCCCCCACAGATATCCGTCTAACAACACGCTATAACCCTCAAGATCTTTTTGAAGCGCTATTTTCCACGCTACATGAGCTTGGACATGCCCTGTATGATCTCCAGTTGCCACATGAAAAACTTTATCCATTGAACCAAGCCCTCTCGTTAACAGTGCATGAGAGTCAATCAAAGCTTTTTGAAACCTGCATCGGTGGATCAAAGGATTTTTTGACCCTTCTTTTTAAAAAATGTCAAAATACTCTAAAAGATATGCCTTTTACTCTGGATGAGATGATCCGTTCTAGACACGCAGTCTCACCCAACCCTATACGAATCGAATCGGATGAATTCACCTATCCCCTGCATATCATTTTTAGAACAAAAATTGAAAAAGAGCTCATTGAAGGAGAGCTTCAAGTAGAAGATCTGCCTAAAGTCTTTCGAGATTATCAAAGAAAACTTTTGGACCTTAATGTGGAGGACGATGCTCAAGGGTGTCTTCAAGATATCCACTGGGCATCCGGAAGTTTTGGCTATTTTCCCACCTACCTCACAGGGTGCATGTATGCAGCTGACCAGTACGAATGTCTTAAAAAAGAAATTCCTTTACAGGACTGTCTATTGAAAGGAGATCTCAAGCCGTTGCGAGATTGGCTGAAAAGAGCGGTCCATACACATGGAAGCCTCTACAATCTCCCAAATCTATTAAAACAATCTACAAAAAAACCCTTGAGCTCAAAAAGATACCTGGATTATCTCAAAGAGCGGTTTTTGGACAGCTAACAAAATGAAAAGACCCACTGGCGTAGCGGGTCTTTTTGCATGAAAGTTTTTTGTTGTAAGACAAAAACTAACGTTTTGAGAATTGGAAGCGACGACGTGCACCACGTTGTCCGTACTTTTTACGCTCTCTACGTCTTGGGTCTCTACGGAGGAACCCTTCTGATTTAAGTTGTGAACGTAAAAATTCGTTTTCCATCAAAATTGCACGTGCAACACCTAAACGGATTGCCTCTGCTTGTGCCATTAATCCTCCACCGCAAACACGGACGAAGATATCGTACTTGTCTAGAAGTTCAGCTACCTTCAAGGGAGCTAAAGCAGTTTGGACTTGGCTTGGGATGGGGAAGTACTCATCCATTTTTCTCTCGTTGACGAGCATCTCGTTTTTGGTAGCAGGACGGAGACGGACGCTAGCAACAGCTGTTTTTCTTCTTCCGATTGCGACTACTTCGTGGAGTTTTTGCATTTTAAAACCGGTCCTTATCCTTAAAGCGTGATCATCTCATTAGTCATTCCGTGATTTTCATCTTTGAAGACACGGAGTTTTTTGATCTGCTCATGAGCAAGAGTCGTCTTAGGTAACATCCCCTTGACGGCGTGCTCAATAATATATCCTGGGTTACGCTCTTTCATGGTGCGGAAAGGAACCTCGCGGCGTCCTCCCATCCAACCAGTATGGTAACCATAAATTTTATTTACCTCTTTTGTGCCGGTAACAACGATATCTTTCGCGTTCACGACAACAACAGCATCACCTAGATCCACATTCGGAGTGAAAACAGGTTTGTGCTTGCCTGTCAAAATTTTTGCGATCTCTGAAGACAAGCGCCCAAGGGTCTTACCTTTAGCATCGATCAAAAAAGTATTTTTTTTACTTTCAGACCGTTGAAAAGTTTTTGTCATTTTCAAATTGGGTTGCATTTCGATCCTTTTTTCTCGGCTATGGTACCCCTTTTTTCCATTTAATACAAGCTTCTTTTCTTGAATCTCCCTTGCTAATCTTGTGAAGAAAAGGATTCTCAGTTAATCTTTAACGCCATGAAGATAAAAGATCCAAAAACTTTCTTTATTAGAACATATGGTTGCCAGATGAATGAGCTCGAGAGCGAGGTCATGGTAGGCCAGCTCAAGCGGCGCGGATTAAAAAGAGTTCTTGACGAAGAGCTTGCCGATCTGTTGGTCTTCAATACCTGTTCTATTAGAGACCTAGCAGAGCGCAAAGTGATGGGGAAACTGGGGCAGCTAGGCCGCTCAAAAATGCGTAATAAGCTTATAGGGGTAACCGGCTGCATGGCGATGGCTAAAAAAGAGACCCTTTTTAAGAAGCTTCCCCACGTAGATTTTGTTATTGGGACAAACAACCTTTCTGAATTAAATAATGTTCTTGATGATGTGGTCGCATCGGGTAAACAGCAAATACGCACCGAAGGAGAGTACGACGCCCTTGATTACACGATAGCCGAAAGAGAGCACAAAATTAAAGGTTACGTATCGATCATCCGCGGTTGCGACAAATATTGCACCTACTGTGTTGTTCCCTACACAAGAGGTCAAGAGGTTTCGCGCCCTCATGAAGAGATTGAAAGGGAGGTGCGCGACCTTGTCCAGAAAGGGTACAAAGAGGTCACCCTTTTAGGGCAAAATGTGAATAGTTACGGAAAAGATCGTCCCGAAACTGGAGTGCTTTTCCATGACCTTCTTTATAGATTGGACAAAATCGAGGGGTTAGAGCGGGTGCGCTTTTTAACTTCTCACCCTATTGATATTAGCGTTCAGTTGATGGAAGCGGTCAGAGATTTAAGAACCGTCTGTGAGTTTGTCCACTTCCCACTACAGGCCGGCTCTAACCGAATTTTGAAAAAAATGCATCGAATTTACACTAAAGAGCAATACATAGAAAAAGTCGCTCTTTTACGATCGATTGCACCTAACGCAAAACTAGGGACCGACATTATCGTAGGTTTTTGTTCGGAAACAGACGCAGAATTTGAAGAGACCTACCAACTTTTTGATGAGATCGGTTTTTCTGTCGCTTTTATATTTGCCTATAGCCCTAGGAAAGGGACACCTGCCATGCGTTGGCAAGATGATGTTCCCGAGGAGGTTAAACAACAACGCCTCCACCGTCTTTTAGAGCTTTACGAAAAAAAAGCCCAAGAAGAGCGTCTAGAGCTTGTAAACACACCTATGGAGGTGCTTGTCGAGGGCAAAAATAAAAACGGTCAACTAAAAGGGACGACACGCTGCTGGAAAAACGTCATATTGGAAGGCGATGATTCTTTAATCGGAACTTTACAGATGGTAGATATCAGCGGGTTTAACCATAGTACTCTAATTGGAACAGTAAAAAAGCCCCTGATCGTTTAGATCGATCTAAAAAAAGTTTCCTCTCCCCTTACAAGGGGAGGGTACTTCAAAGATCATAGATGTTTTTCAAACCAATCCTCGTCTACGATTTTGACACCGGCAGTTTTTGCTTTTTCAAGCTTAGAACCCGCTTCATCCCCTGCTAAAAGATAGTCAGTTTTCTTCGTCACGCTATTCACAACTGTCCCCCCGTGTTTTAGTATTAGATCGGTTGCCTCTTGGCGGGTGTATTTTGTCAAAGTACCAGTTAGGCAGAAAGTTTTTTTGCAAAAAGGGTGATCCGTATCATAAGATTTTTTTACCTGAGTGGGCTCGACTCCAACCTCAATCAAAAGCTCTATATCTTCTCGATGGATTGGATGATCAAAAAAAGCCACAATCGCATCGGCTGTTTTCTCGCCAATACCATCTATTCTTAAAAGATCTTCTTTCTTCACCTCGATCAGTTTTTTTAGTGAACCGATCCGATTGGCTAAAAGGTGTGCCGACTGTGCCCCAACGTGGGGTATTCCTAGACCTAAAATAAATCGATCAAGCGAGCGTTTTTTTGATTCTTGAATACTGTCATACAAGTTTTTTGCAGACTTTTCCTTAAAACCGGGAAGCGATAAAAGATCCTCTATCGATAATCTGTAAAAATCGCTTGGCCTTTGCACAAGTTTAGATTCAAAAAGCTTTTCGACAACTTTATCCCCCAAATGCTCCACATCCATAGCCCCTTTTGCTACGAAAAAATGGAGCCTTCGCATTCCTTGAGCAGGACAACTGCTAGAATTTGGACAGCGTACCGCCACCTCATTCTCAACTTTGACGACTTTAGTATCGCAAAAAGGACAGTGCGTGGGCATATGCCATTTTGAGGAATTTTTCGACCTTTTCTCTAAATCGACTTTGACAACCTGCGGAATAATTTCCCCCGCCTTTTCGATATATACCGTATCATGGACTCGAATGTCCTTACGCTCCACCTCTTCTTCATTGTGTAAGCTTGCGCGGCTAATCGTTGATCCCGATAAGAAAACTGGCTCAAGCTCCGCTACAGGGGTTAATACACCAGTTCGACCTACCTGAATTGTGATCCCTAAAACCCTTGTCACGGCCTGTTCAGGTGCAAATTTATACGCTACTGCCCAGCGAGGAGATTTTCCGGTCATCCCCATCGATTCGTAGTAGCTGGTATCGTCAAATTTAATCACAATACCATCTATGTCAAAAGGGAGCTCGTGTCTTTTTTTTGCAACGAAATGGATGTATTCCTCAATCTCGTCGATATACTGCGTTTTTTTCAAAAATATCGACTCAAGAACGGGGAAGTGGTGCTTTTTTAGGTAGGGGTGGACTGCACTCTGCAAGGGGATTTCATGACCGTAACTTACTTGGTAGGTGATCAAATTCAAATGACGTTTATAGACCTCTTTGGCATCTAAAAGTTTTAGGGAACCGGCACAGGCATTTCTTGGGTTTGCCCAGGGTTCGAGCCCCTCCTCTTGTCTTTGTTCATTCATGAGAAGGAAATCTTTTTTGGAAAGATACACCTCTCCACGCACCTCTAAAAGATCGGGAATATCTTTTTCTTTTAAATGCATCGGAAGTGTGTGGATAGTTTTGACATTTTGGGTCACATCATCCCCTTTTTTACCATCTCCTCTGGTGATTGCCTGCACAAGAAAGCCGTTTTTATAGCGAATTGCTATTGCAACACCATCGATTTTAAGTTCTAAAGAAAATGTGGGATGAGAAAGATGCGTAAGCTTTTTTACCCGATCGATAAAATCTTTAATCTCTTCAATCGAGTAGGTATTTTGTAAAGACAGCATCGGAGCTAAATGTTCGGCTTGCTTGAATCCGCGCGTTTGACCCTCATCAACACGCTGCGTTGGAGAAGATGGAACAATCCAATCAGGATGAGCTTTTTCAATTTCTAAAAGCCTAAAAACTAGTACATCATAATCGTAATCGGTAATTGTGGGTTTACACTCTACATAATAACGACGATCATGCTCTCGTAGAGTTTCAATCAGTTCTTCGTATTCAGCCCGAGTAGCCTTCAAAATCCACCTCAAATATCATATTCGCAAAAGGGGCCAAACGGATTTCCAAACCGATGGGCCTCCCCTCTTGGTTAAAGATAATGACAGGATTGGGGTTTGTTTTTCCACTACCATGAAAAATTTCGTCATCGCTGTTGAATCTTTCTACAGCTTTTCTCACATTTGGAATCCAAATCACGTAGTGTCCATGATAGCTTTTTGTCATGTGGTCAACGATCAAAAAGGTTTTTAAAGTTCCTCGTCGAATATAAGAGAATACATTCCTTTCAGAATCGGAAAAATCTATCCATTGAAACCCATAGTGCTCAAAATCATGAAACCAAAAAGCATCTTGTGATAGATAAAAATGATTTAATTTCTCAACGTAGTTATGTACGCCTTTTTGAAAACCGTGCTCCAACAGGTGCCAAGGAAGGGGCCTTTTCTCAGACCACTCTTGTCCTTCTGCGATCTCGTAACCCATAAAAAACAACTTTTTTCCGGGCATACACATCGTATGTCCAATCAAAAGTTTGAGCTGAGCAAATTTTGAAAAAGGGTCGCCCGGCATTTTTTCCATTAGGCTTCTTTTTCCATGTACCACCTCATCGTGCGACAGGGGCTTAAGATATTTTTCGGTATAGTAATAGAGCAAAGAGAAAGTAATATCCTTGTGATGGAAGGAGCGATAAATAGGGTCTAATGAAAAAAACCGTAACGTATCATTCATCCAACCCATCTGCCACTTCATGTCAAAACCTAGCCCACCCCACTCTAAGGGGGCTGTAACTCCCCGATAATCTGAGGAGTCCTCTGCGATCATCAAAGAGCCCGGGACAAGCTCATGTACTATCGAATTCAAGTGTTTGATCATCTCAATCGCTTCAATGTCGGTGTTCCCTCCGTAGCGATTAGCAGACCACTCCCCGTCTGTTCTTCCGTAATCTAAATAAAGCATCGAGGCAACAGCATCAAGGCGCAATCCATCAACGTGTAACTCTCTTAACCAGTATAACGCACTGGCAATAAGAAAATTTTTGACCTCAGTTCTTCCATAATTGAATATTTTTGTTCCCCAATGGGGATGCCAACCTCTTTTTGGGCAGTCATGCTCGTACAAATGTGTACCATCAAAGTAGGCTAAGGCATGACCATCATGGGGAAAATGGGCTCCCACCCAGTCGACAATGACCCCTATTCCCTCTTTATGGAATGCATCTACAAGTTCTTTGAATTGATCCAATGTACCGTAACGCGATGTCGGAGCAAAATACCCTGAGCATTGGTACCCCCAGGATTCATCAAGTGGATACTCCGTTACCGGCATGAATTCTACATGCGTAAAGCCCATTTTTTTTACATAAGGAACTAGGTGATAAATCAAGCTAAGATAGCTTTGAGCCTCACGATGAAAAGTTCCTAAATGGACTTCATAAATATTTAATGGGGCATTTCTGAAATTGTATTTAGATTTTTTTTCAATCCAGCTAGAGTCCTTCCAAACATAACTTTTTTTATCTACAACAACAGCACTTGGTGAAGATTTATGCTCTATTTGAAAAGCAAAAGGATCAAGTTTTTCAAAAATTTCTCCCTGAGCTGTGTGGATACGAAATAGATATCGGGTGTAAAGAGTAAGCTTAGGAATAAAGATTTCAAAAATACCGGTTGTTCCAAGCTGTCTCATCGGATGCATCCGATGATCAAAATAATTAAAATCTCCCGATAGAAACACCTTTTTGGCGTTAGGAGCCCAAATAAGAAATTTGACCCCTTCGACCCCCTGATGCACACAGGGGTTGGCTCCTAGTGTTTTATAAAGCTCATAATGCACCCCTTCATTGAAGTAGTGTGCGTCTTGTGGGCCTAGTGTAGGCCAAAAAGCGTAAGGGTCGTGCCTATCACCTTCGATTGTGTAATCTTCAAAACTTGCAGCTTTTGTAACCGGGTATTCAAAAAAAGGGGAATCACCTATACGTTTAGCTTCGACTCTGTTGTTTTTATAATTAAAAGAAAAATGCTCGTACCCGGGTCTATAAAAGCGAATACAATTCTCTTTAGGACCTAGAAAGGTGTGAGGATTCAGATAGAAATTATCGTCTAAATTGATCAAGAAAGGCGTACTCCCCTTTTTTCAAGGAGATCGTGTCGGCACAAACTTTTTGGGCACTTTGCATCTTGTGATCTTTGCGTTTTTGCATCGATTGGAATTTTTTTCCAAAATCTAGTTTCCACACACCCTCTTGATGGGCTTGCATCACGATCCTCTTAACCTCTCTTTTAGACCATTCCAGGGTAATGGTCAAATCATTTGCAAAAAGGCGCATTTTTCCAGAATCTAACCCTTTTGGTAAGGCGGGAAGAAAGTTTAATATTTGGCTATCTGAAGTAAAAAAATAGGAACGGATCGAATGGTAACCGGTCTGAAGTGCCATAGGTGTTTTAAAAGAAAAAAGATCCTCAAAATGATCAAGGTAGTACTCTTTCAGATCGTTTAGCTCTAGTATTTGTGTTGTTCCAGGTAACTGCCCTAAAGAAAACCATGCGGGTAAAAGCTGGTCTAAAGGGGTATTTCTGCCACCGGCATCTATATCTATTCTTTTATGAGAACCTAGATCTAAAACCTCCAAAGGGGTTTGTTGCAAAGAGGGGTTCGAAAAAGAATTCAGGCATTCGGTTCTATCAAACAACCCTTTTGAGTTGATCAAAAAATGCTTTTGTTTTCCCTCTTTCACATAGTTAATACGGATCTGGTTACGGTCAAGCTCAAGCTGTGTGCTCATTGTGGAACGATCTAGAGGAGTTTCAAAAGCATAACTAATCCCCTCGGACTCTATAGCCTTATGCGATATGGTAAATATCGTCTGGGTCTGGGGCACTACCGCCTTCAAACAGGAGCGACGAGAAATAGGGTATTGCAACTTTTTAACTTGAAACCACGACACCGGTAAGAGCCTCTTTTTGATTTTCGACTATTTGTACTTTCACAAATTGATTTTTCTCTAATAGAGGCCCCTCAATTTGTACGGGGAGAAAGTTCTCTGTGTGACCAAAATTATGCGATTCCACTAGCACCTCTAGAATCTGTCCTACATAAGGCTGCCTCTCAAGAAAGGAGAGTTTTTCCGCCTTTTCGAGCAAAGTCTGTTTACGGCTTTGAACCGTTACCGAGTCCAGATGATTAGGCATCCTGGCTGCTAAAGTTCCCTCTCTTTTTGAGTAAGGGAACATGTGCACTTTCAAAAAGCTTACGCGGTCCATCACATCCAAAGTCTCCTGAAATTCTTCCGGGGTCTCCCCGGGAAAACCCACGATGATATCCGTTGTGAATGTAAAAGAGGGAATGGCACTTTTCAGTCGATCGACGGTGTCAAAAAATTGTTGTACGGTATATTTGCGTCGCATTCTTTTCAAAACCGTATTAGATCCAGACTGCAGAACTACATGCATCGAGGGGACACAATTCGTGGAATTTTTAATCACTTCAATCAATTCATCGTCCACTTCGTCAGGATCAATTGAGGAGATTCTCAAACGGCGAACCCCATCGATTGCACTGACAGCTTTTGTTAGAGTGCTTAAGCGCACCGGCTTTTCACCCTCGCTAGGTGCACCGTCATAATCACCGATATTGATACCGGTTAATACGATCTCATAAAAGCCATTTTTTACCAACCCTTGCACCTCATCTAAAATGCTTTGTAAGCGCCTAGAGCGCGAGCGCCCCCGCACGTAGGGGATAATGCAGTACGAACAAAAGGAGTTGCAACCATCTTGCACTTTTACAAAGGCTCTTGTGTGGGCTTCAAACCGCTCAATCTTGAACTCAGGAATCTCTTGTTCAGGAAACGCAAATTTTAAAAGATTTTCTTTGTCTTTATTCTTCACAACTCCAGCCACACCCCCAATATTTAAGAGGGCTGGGGACTGCTTTTCTGTCATGCAGCCTGTCACAAAAATTTTTGAATCGGGATGCTCTCGGTTCAATGAGCGGATCTGGTGTCTACTACGCTCGTCAGCGGACTTAGTCACCGTGCAGGTGTTGACAATACAAATGTCGGCTTGCTGCCCCTCTTGAGCCTCCTCGTAACCTAAAGTAAGGAGTTGGTCTCTGAAGGCCTGCGCCTCGTATTGGTTCGTCCTGCAGCCTAATGCCGCTATTTTAAACCGTTTTTTTTCCATACAGGTTACGAGTATAGCCCTTTTGTTGAAAAAAGTGCTAGATTTTAGACACCCAATAGAGTAAACTCTGTAGCCATGGACTTTCAATCAGCAGTAATAGCATTATTTTTTGTGTTGAATGGCTTGGGTAACATCCCTTTATTTGCGGGTCTATTGAGCCGCTACCCTGAGGCGCGTCAAAAACAGATTATTGTGCGCGAGTTATTCATCGCATTCATCATCCTTTTGGGCTTTGCTTTTTTAGGTAAAGAAATTCTTGGAATTCTTGGCGTAGGCCGCGGTGTTCTAGAGGTTTCTGGTGGATTAATCCTGTTGATCATTGCTATAGGGATGCTTTTCCCTAAACCGCAAACTGTAGAAGCGACCGAGTCAGAGCCCTTCATCGTTCCCATGGCTTTCCCACTATTGGCGGGGGCAGGTAGCATGACAAACGTGATGACACTTGGAGCTAATATCGATAGCAGATTGACGTTGCTTGCAGTGATTTTCGTTGCCTGGTTCTCGACTGCAATACTTCTGTTTTGGTCCTCACAATTAAAAAATTTCCTTGGAAGCAAAGGGATGGTAGCTTGTGAAAAACTTGGTGGTCTTGTGATCGTATTAATTTCGGTACAGATGCTCACCTCGGGTCTTGCCCGTATAGTTGCCGACCTATTTATGCTCCAACTAAAAAGTTCAACAATTTGATAGGTACGTTCGATGTCTAAAGTTTGTGAATTGACACAACGCCGCCCTTGTAAAGGTCGAAGCTATACTACACGTGGTATTGCCAAGAAGAAAAAGGGTATCGGTATTAAAATCACGGGGAAAACGAAAGTTCGTTTTGAACCCAATCTACAAAAAAAACGTTTCTGGGATGAAGAGTCCAAAACTTTTATCACTTTGCGTGTTTCTACAGCTGCAATCCGCACTATTGAGAAGAAGGGACTGCAAAAAGCCTTTAGAGAAGCAAAAAGAGCTTAGATTCGTTGCTTAGATCTTTGTTATTAACCCCTCTCTCTTGGGTGAAAAGAGGGGTTAGGCTTCCAATGGTGCTCTTAGCTCTTCTTTTTTTTAGCTTAAGACCCTATTTTACTGAGCCTACTTCCCCTTCGCCCACCTCTTTGATTGAGTTTTACTCGAATCAGACCTTCCATGATTTACAAAAAACCCTTTATCACCCGATTGAAAAAGCTACTAAGCGTATAGTCCTCTCCACTTTTGGGGAGTTTGAGCCCGGTTTACTTCAGCTTTTAAAAAAAAGAGCAGAGGAGGGTATAGAGATTTTTTTACACTACGATGCAAAATCTTTTCCTCGGCTCAATGAAGCTTTACTTGATTTTTCCACTAAAGGGCATAGGGCCTCCGGGTTAATGCACCAAAAAATTCTTGCTATAGACGATAAGCTTGTTTTTTTAGGTTCTACAAACTTCACCCATGCCTCTTACAAAATGCATGACAACCTTTTAGTGGGGTTCTATTCTCCCGAGCTCACAGCAAAAATTTGTGCTCAAATCGAGGATCCCCATTACCCATTTTTGATTGAAGAGAGTTTTCCTGAGGCAAGATTTTCCTTCTATTCCTTACCAGGGCAAAAAATGGCTGCGTTGAGCTCTTTGATCCATGCTATTGATGCGGCTAAAGAGAGGATTGAATGTCAAATTTTTACATTTACGCACCTGAAGATTTCTGATGCTCTTATAAGCGCTCTTCGCCGCGGGGTGAAGGTGGAAGTCACTTTGGATAAAAAAAGCAAAAAGGGGGCGTCCAAGCAGGTCGCAGAACTTCTTAGCAAAAATGGCGCCTTAATAAAACAAAATAATCACCAGGGTTTGATGCATCATAAAATGTGCCTAATCGATGGAGAGATTTTTTTCTTTGGATCGGCTAACTGGACAAAATCGGCTTTTGAAAAAAATCGGGATTATCTTATCCGGCTGGATCACCTAAGCGATGAGGTAAAGTCTAAGGTAAAAGAACTTTTTCAAAGCTCAAAAAAGTTTCAAACATAACTAGATATTCTCGTTGATCCAATTCAATAAAATTGCTACAGATGGGATTATGTTAGATAAAGTTCTCTCTATACAGTTCGTATCTGTTACAGTTACTCTTATTCTTCTTATGGATGGATTGGGGAATATTACCATATTTTTGGCTCTTTTAAAACAGCTATCCCCAATGCGTCAACTTGTGGTCATCGCAAGAGAACTTGTGATTGCGCTCATCATTATGTTTTTTTTCGCTTTTTGTGGTAATTACGTACTCAATCACCTGGGGATTCAAAATCAGTCTATTCAAATCGCAGGCGGAATCATCCTTTTCATCATTGCATTGAAAATGATTTTTTCTCCTCAAGATGAGGAAAAGTACAAACTAAAAGAGGAGCCTTTTATCGTTCCGCTGGCTGTACCTATGGTTGCCGGGCCGACTGTATTGGCTGCTATTATGGTTTTTTCCAAAGATCCTGAAATTCAGGATGTGCTTCTTGTAGCTATTTTTATTGCCTGGATTATTACAACTTCCATTTTACTTCTATCAACCCCTATTAGCCGAGTCCTGGGAAATCGGGGGATACTAGCTGTAGAAAAACTTATGGGGCTTATATTAACTATTCTAGCAGTGCAATTATTTTTAGATGGTTTTTCTGCTTTAATCAAAGGGCAATAAATTTTTCTTGAGACAAAATTCTCTCGATAAATCCCGCAGTTTTGATTAAAATATTTGTCTTTAAAGGATAAAAAATTGCAAGCCTACCTAATGACAGTATCCTATGACGGAACCGATTTTTTTGGCTGGTATTGTCCTAAAAACCGTAGCATCAAAACCTGTCTTCAGGATGCGTTGGGATTACCCTTAAAAAATTTTTTAGTCGCCTCAAGAACCGATAGAGGCGTGCACGCAGAGGATCAAAAAGTCTATTTTACATTAGACTCCTCCTTCGTCCCTCTTTTACCTGACCTTTCGACTCTCAACCTTCGTCTTGCTGCTGATATTCGAGTTCTATCTTTAGAAAGCTGCCCTTTGGACTTCCACCCTTCATTAGAGGCAAAATCTAAAGAATATCATTACAGGTTTCACAAAGGAGATAAACCGCCCTCTATAGAAAGATTTAGTTTATCCATACAACCCATAGATCTGAGTAAAATTGAATCCTCTCTTTTTTTGTTTGTAGGAAAAAAAGATTTTCGAATTTTTGAAAATGCCCAGAGTAGACGAGAAAATCGCATCTGTAATATCGAATCCCTTAAGTTTGATCAAATCGCTGACGACAGCTTTGTGATGAAAATACGCGCGGACCGTTTTCTTTACAAAATGTGTCGAAAAATTGCTGGTACACTCCTTTATATCGGTTATGGTAAGCTTTCTTTAACATCCCTTAAGAGGGGGCTCGAGGAGTTTTGCCCACAAGCTTGTGGACCTACTCTCCCCCCAAAAGGACTAATTTTAAAAAAAATTCACTATGATCGAGACCTTACACTCCCTGTATAAAAAAAAACATAATATCTTCTTAAAAACCCAAAAGCAAATTATCGGAATCCGTCATGCCTCCAGAGTCGCTGCTAAAATCCTTAACCTACTTTGTAAAGAGGTAAGACCTGGAATCACCACAAAAGAGCTCGATCTTATGTCTCTAGAGCTTCATAAAATGTTTTCTGCCGTACCAGCACCATTAGGATACGGGCAACCCCCTTTTCCCGCCTCTATCTGCACCTCTATCAATGATGTTATCTGCCATGGAATTCCGGACAACCGCCCCCTTGTTGAAGGAGATATCATCAATGTCGATGTCACCTCTATAGTAGACGGCTACTACGGGGACTTAAGTCGTACTGTTGTGGTAAAAAGCTGCTCAGAGGATGCCTATCGGGTCATAGAGGCATCTTACAACTCCTTGAAGGCCGCTATTAATGTTTGCCGGCCAGGCGCTAAACTTTCTCAAATCGGTAATGAGATACAAAAAGTCGCTGATAGCCTCGGTTGTTCTGTTGTACATCAGTTTGTTGGCCATGGCATAGGATGCCATTTTCACGAGGAGCCAGCTATCTTTCATTACGCCAATAGACCCAAAGTGGATATTCTTATGCAACCGGGTATGACCTTTACCATCGAGCCTATGATCAACCTTGGATTAAGTGAAGCCGTAGTGGACAAAAAAGATCAATGGACGGCTCGCACTACTGATGGCTCATTGAGCGCACAATTTGAACACACGATACTCATTACATCCACTGGGCATGAAATTTTGACTTTGATTGACGCTAAAGATGCCTACGAGGGTGTTCCTGATCTTTTCATCGATCAAAAGACTCATTAAAAGAGATGTTGCTACTGTTGTGTAAGTAAAGAGGCCTGCTTCTCTTTGACACGGTAACGATTCAATTCGTCAACCATATGTTTCACCTCGTAACGGGTGTAAGAGGAGGATTTGTACACCTTCAATTCGCTGTTAACGGCTCGAAATTTTTCTTTCATCTCTATGAGTTCTTCGTCTAGAAGATTTACCGACTGCTGCATAGTCTCTACCAGTGCCTTCTCTTTTTCCCATTCAAGCATGACACTCTCTTTTTGGTTTTTTTCATCGGTAAGCTTTTGCGAGCTGTCGTCAAGCTCTGCGTATAAAACATTTAAAGAGCCTTTAAGATCTTCTAAATCGTGTTGATGGTTCTCTTCAAGTTTTGTTTTTTCAGCCTCGAAAGTCCCTAATTGAGCCTCTAAAGACCGCATCTTTTGAGTAATTTGCAGTGTCTCTAATCCAAAAAAGATCGCCAACATCCACGACAACGAAATGGACCCTAAAGCCAAGGTAAGCTGAAGGGGAGCAAATTTTGATAACTGGGGTAGAAGCAAAAGCGTTAAGAAAAAAGGCCCCATAAGGATCCAGACGTAGATTCGCTCCTCTTCAGGGTAAAATGCAAGCTGTCTTAATCGGTTCCAGACCCTTCTCATAGGCGCATTCTATTTTGTTTCCTTAAAGACTTTTATCTTGCCTAATCTCGTTGATGACTTTCAAGAGAAATCTAGCAAAAATTACGCCTCTTTCAACTCATTAAGCAATTCTTTGATAAATACAACCCCTTTTTTTATCTGTTGCTCGCTAAATCTTTCGTTGGGAGAGTGGATGCAATCCTCTTTAAGGCCTACACCTGCAAATGCCAAAACAGCTCCGCTTGCTTTTTGTAAATGGGAGGCTACAGGAATACTTGCTCCAGACAGAACCGTTTCACATTTTTCTGTTGTAATTTTTTTGTATGTCCTACGCAAATGGTCAATAAAAGGCGCCTGTGGATCGGTAAAAGAATATGAGCCTCCCGCATGTTTTTTTACACGCACTTCTACTTGGGGATGCTTAATCGACTGCAAAAAACTGTTGATTTGATCAATTAGATCAAAACCATCTTGTCCATCAACGGTCCTTATAGACATTTTAGCAAAAGCCTTTACGGGAATAATGGTCTTTGAACCAGAGCCTGTATGCCCACCAAACATCCCGTTGATCTCTAGTGTAGGTAAAAAATAATTTCTCTCTTTGGAGGATATCTCAGATGTATCATAACGAGCAAAACTCCCCTCTGGTTCCTGGAAATAGAACATCTCCTTTTTGTGTTGGGATTTCACAATCATTGTATCATAAAAACCAGGAACGAGAATCTCCCCATTCGGGCCAAGCATTTTAGATAAAAGAAAATTCAGCTCACTTGTAGCAGAACGGGCGATCCCGCCATACATTCCCGAGTGCATGTCCCCCAAACCTGTGACTACCTCGATATCAAAGCCGTATACACCTCTTGTGCCACAAGTTACTGCCCCTTTGTTTATCGATAGGATATCTACGTCAAAAACTAGAAGATAGTCGGCTTTTAAAGCCTCTTTTTTTCGATCGATCAACTCGTATAAACCACGACTAGAGGATTCCTCTTCGCCCTCAATCAAAAACTTAATATTTAAGTGGTCCGGTAAGTTTTTGTACAAAGCGGAAAATATGCAGCATAGTTGACCTTTATTATCCTCCGCACCCCTCGCATGATACCAATCCCCTACCTTTGTTAATGTAAAAGGGGGGGTAGCCCACTCCTCAAGAGGTTCTACCGGTTGGACATCATAGTGCCCATAGAACAACAATGTTTTTTTGGCGTTTTTTCCCCTATGCTCTGCGAACAGAGCATCTACATCTGTTTTAGTGGTCCAGCGTTCGACATGGGTAAATCCAATCTCCTTGAGAATTTTTTCTACTGCCGAAGCCCCCTTTTTTAGATCCTGATGATGCTCTGGTTTGCTCGAAACAGTAGGAATTTCCACAAGTTCCTGTAAATATCCTAAAGCCCTTTCCATTTTTTTGACTCCCAACCAAACACCATATTAGAGGTATGATCATGCCAAAATAAAAAAAAGAGCTCAAATAATTTAAAAAATCGCATGGAGCAAACTAAGAATTTTTAAGGTTGAAAAGCTGACTGTGCAGTTTTTAAAAGGTGCTGTGCCAAGTTTTTATCCCCCTCATATACAAGATCCACTTGCATGGAGCCACTGCCCTGGGGCTTTTCACAAGTGATCAAAACATAACAAATAGTGTTATCATCGATATTTTTGGCAATATTAGTCAGAGCTTTGGCCTTATTTAGGGGGGTCGCCCCACTCAAACTTTTTAGATCTTTTGACATACTAAACGGTTGTTTTAACTCGACTAATGTGGGCTAAACGATAAAAGGATATCTCTAGGAGATTTCCTGGAAAATAGATCCTTATCCGGATCATTCTCCATCTTTAAGGTTCATATTTATACACATTTTTTCGATTTTACCTCCATCTTTTTACATTTTTTTTATTAAAAAAATTGGTATCAATCGAATTTTTCTATAATTAAGTCATTTTTTATGTTAAAATCTAGAGATAAAATTTGATCTAAAATCTTTAAGCTATTTTAAAAAAATAACCTTCAGGGGGTATGATGCATACAATCAGACGCATTTTCCTTTTTTTCATTCTGAACTTAATTATTTGTTTTACAGCTTCCTTTATTCTATCCCTAACTGGCCTGAACAAATATCTTCAACAGCACCAAATCCAACCTTTTTATCTTTTCTTTGTTTTTCTAGTTTATGGCATGACCGGAGCTTTCATCTCCTTAATGCTGTCGAAAACACTTGCAAAATGGGCGATGAAGATCAAAATCATAACTCCCTACGATTGTTCAACCGAAGGGATGCTTTTGAAGAAGATCATTCATAACCTATCTCAAAAAGCACAACTTCAAAAGGCCCCTGAAATAGGGATATTTATTTCCCCCACCCCTAATGCTTTTGCTACCGGCCCGACCTGTAATAATTCCTTAGTCGCCGTATCGACCGGTCTTTTAAGTAAGCTAAACGAGGAGGAGTTAGAAGCGGTCATCGGACATGAAATAGCCCACATAAAAAACGGGGACATGGTGACTATGACCCTCCTGCAAGGAGTCGTAAATACGTTTGTGATTTTTTTATCCTACACAATTTCCCAACTGATTGCGATGCACACAAGAAGGGGGCGGCAAGAGCATAACTTTAGCGTTTACCTTATTTCAAGACTAGTCCTAGACGTTATTTTTATGCTTATTGGCTCTATGATTCTTTGCACATTTAGTAGGCATCGCGAGTATAAAGCGGACCTAGGGGGGGCAGAATTAAGTAGTAAACAACAAATGATACGTGCTTTGAGACGTCTTCAAGAGACCTCCAAAAATATTGAAAAAGAGGACACTCCGCAATCGGTGGCTGCACTCATGTGCAATGGTAAAAGCAGCTTTATGGAGCTTTTTAGCACCCATCCACCGATCGAAAAAAGGGTTAGTGCGCTCGAAAAAGCCCAACTACCCTGAGGTTACGATGAAAAAATAGATTGTTTTTTAAAATAAACTTTTTTGAATTCAGCTGATTTAGATTGGATCCATCGACTAAAAGCAAAAACTTTTTTGGGTACTTAAAAGTCGATCTTGAAGTTCATCAAATGTTACACTAGCACAACCTTGCTTAGCGATTACAATAGAGGAGCCTGCGTTCGCAATAATGACAGCCTCTTCTATTGATACTTCTGCCGCTATCGCCACAGCTAAAAGCGAGAGAGCCGTATCACCCGCACCAACTACATCTACAATATCTTGCTTAACTGCCGCAAAATGTTTAGCTCTCACCCCATTTTCAAAAAGGGTCATCCCCTCAGCGGAACGGGTAATCAAAAGATAGTCGGATTCAACAGTATCTAAAAGGATTTGAGACACCTTTTCGATCGGGGTGGAAGGATCGCAATTTGCCGCCTTATAGGCTTCGATTTTATTCGGTTTTATACAAAAACAGCCTCTGTATTTTGCATAGTGAATCCCTTTAGGGTCTACCAAAACTTTTTTATTTAAGTTGCGGGCTATTTTTAGAAACTCAAAAAGTATTGTTGGCTCGAAAAAACCCTTTGCATAATCGGAAAACACAATCACATCGCTTTCATGTACCAATTTTTCAAATTTTTGAATCAGCAGGGAAATCAATTTGGGAGGGTAGTTGGGTATCTGTTCCTCATCAACTCTTAGAATGTGATGACCATCTGCCATGAATCTTGTTTTAATGATAGGGCGTACAGAGGGATCTATTACAACGTGATCTATTGAAAGACCTGCAGATTCAAAAAGATCTGTTAAGGAGTAGTCCTGAGATGAAGGTCCACTGACTGTTAAAAGATGGGTTTTTGCCCCCAAACTCGAACAATTGACGGCTACATTTGCAGCACCCCCAAGCCTGAAGCTGGAGGATGTTTTTTTTAAAACCGGTACAGGAGCTTCAGGAGAAATTCGTTCCACTACACCTTTTACGTAATGATCGATAATAAAATCCCCACATACTAAAATACGGGCATTTTTAATAAGAGCTTCGTCTAAACGCATGTCTGGGATTTTAGCTCCTCTATAGTATCTTGAATCGCCTCTTGAAGGGGTGTGAATTTGAAATTGTAGTGATGCTTTTCTATCATCTCATCTAACCGCCCATTTTTACTTTGCGTATGGTACTGATATTTACCTATAAGATGACTAGGCATTGAGATTTTTTCAAACTGCGGAGGGTGATCCATCGCTTCAAAAACCATTTCGCAAACCTGCCTGAATGGAGTAGAAACTCCTGTTCCGAAATTCAGTATTCCAGAACTTGATTTGCCGATAGATTCGACAATAAAGCGGGCTACATCTTTCACAAAAACAAAGTCTCTAGTGGACTCTACGTCAAAAATTTCCACTTTCTTTTTTTCACATATCTTATTAAATGTTTTTGTAATAATACACTGCATATCTGCTTTAGACCGGTCCTGGCCAAAAACATTGAAAAATCGAAGACCTAGCACTTTCTCTTCGAGATTATTGTCGTAGATATATTGGTCAAAGAGATATTTAGACCAGGCATACAAATTGAGCGGTCGATTTTCTTTGAACTTTTTGGGATCGTCACTAAACCCCATTGAGCCATCCCCGTAAATCGAGGCTGAAGAAGCATATATGAACCGAATCTTCTCTTCTATGCAAAAATCGGCGATGAATTTAGATAGTTCGTAGTTGTTCTCTAAGTAGTCGTTAGGATCTGTTCCGGTTGTATTAGAATTTGCCGCTAAATGGATAACACATTTGATCTGATCCCCCTCTGCATCAAAAAAAGCCTCAAGATTCTCACTCGATTTAAGAGAACTGTAGGATAATCCCCTTAGATTTTCGAAATGTTGTTGGGTTAAGCGATCGTAACGATCAAAAAGAACAATTCGGTGATAATTCCTTTGGTTCAATTCTTTTACGACGTATCTTGCGATAAAACCCGCACCACCAGTAACAACAATCAAATCATCATGATTCATGGCCATCTTTACTCTAACCCAGGTAACTTGGGTGAGTATAACAAGGTGTTCTAGTTGGTTTCAAATAGTATTGTCTTGAAAAGGTGGTTTGTACCACTCCCCTGAATCTCGACATAAAGACCTGACATGAAATCCCTGAAATCCATATTGAGAAAAAGGAGCTTGCCCCTCAATAAAAGCGCAAGACCCGGAACCCGTCATCGTTACACCGGGTAAAAGTTGTCTCCATGATGCTAACGTTGTAGCGTAAGCAGGGTAGGCACATAGAGCAAATTTTTCTAGTTGATTCTTAGCTCTATGGTCAATCTCGATCAGGTTTACAAAGCGATAGACTTGAGGAGTAAGAAGTGAAAGATCGCAAAAAAGAAGGGTGTAAAAATCTTTGTCTTTTGCCTCTAAGGGGGTAATTTGGGTACCGATGTCCTCGGCTAAAGCTCGCCCAGAGGAGAAAAAAAATGGAACATCGGCTCCAATTCGCTTTCCAATATCGGACATCTCCTTTTCATCCATTTGCAAATTACAAATCTGATTTACAGCATAAATAAAGGTCGCGGCATTCGATGAGCCTCCACCAAGACCCGCACCGATCGGAATGTTTTTTTTAAGGTGTATTTTAAAAAAAGGGAGCAGAGAAAATCTTTTCTTTAACTCGAGGTATACTTTGAAAAAAATGGACGTCGAAAAATCAAACGGGAGCGGTGTTGATGAGGTGAGAATATTTTCATCGCTGATGGAAATCTCTAGAAAATCAAAAAGGCTCACAGCAACCATCTCTGATTTTATGAGGTGATATCCATCCTCTCTCCTGCCTAAAATCTTAAAATCTAAATTGATTTTTGCAGGAGAGAGGAATAGATAAGACACAGCAAAAACCCGAATTATTCGCTGTAATCTGTAGAAGCTGGCTCTACAGCAGCATGTTCGGCCTCTTCTTGCTTTTTATGCAAGCTTGCTTCAAATTCGTCGTTTTTGACTCGGATATGCATCTCTGCATCCACATCCTCTTTCAGACGAATTTTTACAACATGATTGCCGAGTTGTTTAATCGGTTGAGCTAATTTAATTTGCCCTTTTTCAATCTCTTGAAAGTTCTCTTGGTGCAAAAGGTTCAAAATGTCTTGAACATTCACGGAACCATAAAGGTGCCCTGTATCGTCAACACGCACATCAACAACAAATGTCAATTGCTCAAGTTGAGATTTGATACGCTCAGATACTTTTCGATCTTCAGCAGCTTTCACCAAACGCTCTTCGCGGAGCTTGGTTTGTAGCTTTTCTGTGTGTGCTGTAGCGCGAATAGCATGACCGTAAGGGATCAAAAAATTACGACCAAAACCTGGCTTTACATTGACGATGTCGCCGCTGCGTCCAAGGTTTCTAACATCTTTAATCAGAAGAACGCGATTCTGTTTCATAGTAGTTTTCTCCTTGATTAATCTTTAGCAACGAACGGTAGTAATGCAACAAAACGTGCACGCTTGATCGCAGCAGTCAAAATGCGCTGGAAATGCGTCGATGTTCCGCTGATACGGCGTGGAAGAATTTTGCCGCGCTCTGTAACGAACTGGCTTAGAGTCTCCACGTCTTTATAATCGATGGCTTTGAACCCTGACTGGGTGAACAAGCACTTTTTCTTCGCCGACTTTTTATCTGTAGAAGATTTTCTCATAACTCACCCTATACTTGAACCAATTGTTTGAACGAAATTTCTTCAGGAACCGATTCCGCAGTGATGATCATAGAGCGCAATAGATCCTCGTGGAACCCGTTTTCGCGGTTGATCTCAACCAAACCTGTTGAAGGAGCTTCAAAAAAGATCAAAATATAGTGACCTTCTCTGTTCTCTTTGATCTCGTATGCAAGACGTCTACGTCCCATATCGAATAATTTTTTTACTTCGCCACCTTGAGCTGTGATAATACCGAAGATACGCTCAAGAGCTTTTTGGTGTGCCTCTTCCCCGAGCGTACTTTTTAAAATGTACATACCCTCGTAAAGGCGGACTCTTTGTTGTTTAGACATTCGTGACTCCTAAAATCCACTCATCAATTACCTGATGAATCTTGTCTTCTTCTTCATTTAGCTTTTCTAATTCCTCTTTTCGGAACGGCTCCAACACATACTGGTCCAGGGGGACTGTGTTATCTCTACTGATTCCGATCCATAGCCTGGGAAAGGATTTTGTTCCTAAAGAGGCCTCAATACTTCTAAGCCCGTTGTGACCTTTAGCCCCTCCCTCTTTCTTTAAACGAAAGATCCCTAGAGGGCTTTCCACATCGTCTGTCAAAACAAGAATGTCTTGCAGCTCAACGTGAAAAAAATCTTTGGCCGCCTTTAAAGCTTGCCCTGAAAGATTCATGTAAGTCGACGGTTTCAAAAAAATGGCAGTTGGAGTTGCTGCTACTTCCCCTTTGCAATACTTAGAGTAGGTAAAAACCAACCCTTTTTTTGCCGCATAACTATCCAGGAGGATAAATCCTGCGTTATGGCGGGTTTTGGCGTAACCTGCTCCCACATTCCCCAAACCGACAACGAGCTTCACAATACTTACTTGCTTGCTGTTACGATAAGTTCATTATCTGCAGCAAGAATACGAACGTGAGCCTCTTTTTGCAAATCAGCAACACGCACTTTTTCTCTTGGTTGCAATCCACGAACGTTGATTTCGAATTTAGCCGGTATATGTTTTACTGGTGCTTCTACTCGAACGAAACGTTTGGCTTGCTTAAGATTAAATCCTGCTTTTACAGCTTCGCAATCCTTCTCTCCTAAAAGAACAACTGGCACACGCACTTTGATGTTCCCTTCAGTCAATGGCTGAAAATCGATGTGTAAAACGTCGTAAGTGGTCTTTGTGTACTCAATACCTTTAACGACCATTTGCTCGTCTTTACCATTAAAATGTACGGTGAAAACAGTAGTCGCCAAGTGGCCTTTTTCGATTTGACGCATATGCGCTTCGAATTCTTTCTTAAGAATACGAATCTTTTGAGAAGCATCACCTTTTCTGTAGATGATTGCAGGGATGAATCCGTCTAGCTTCATCAGCTTGATATCTCGCTTGGACTCGCGTGAACAAGTGGACGCGTTGAGCTTCATAGTTCTCCTGATGGTTTGATTGGGGTAAAAAAGAGAGACAACTTGTGAAGAACTAGAATGAGATCCTAGAAAAACATTTGTTGATAGAGACTTTACGTCATGGTCAACTCGCACTTTCACGAGAAGTCTATCTTTTTTTGTTTATAAATTTGGACTGGCAGGATTCGAACCTGCGCGTGCCGGAGCCAAAACCCGGTGCCTTACCACTTGGCGACAGTCCATCAAGTTTTATTACGCCAAAATATACATTTGCCGACGATTTTTGGCAAAGCTTTTTTGTCTTTAATTTAGCGAATCGGCCAGTCTTAAGCAAGAAGGGGGCTTTTTCTAAACTAAAGGCGGCTTAACGACTTAATGTATGACCTCGAAATGCAACAATTATAAACTAAATATTTAAATTCACTAATTTATTAAAGTTTTTTTTCTTTTAAAAAAAATTGCCTGTCAAGCCCTCTTAAATTGTTTGTCAAATTTTTATAGCTATAAATCCCCCTTTGTGAAAATATTTGACCTATAACCTATTCAATCTTAAGGAGTGATGGTATGTGCCTAAGTTGTTGTGATGCTGATAAGAAAGCTATGGCAAAAGAGGGTGAATTCTGCATAGGAAAAGTTTCCTTTGGAGAGCTCGTGCGCGACTTGATCCAAGAATGGAAAGAAACTAAAAGAACCTCTTACAACATCCTCAAAGAAGCAGTTCCCGACTTCCCTGCAAGCAATATCATTGTCAAAGCAGAGGATGCGGACAATAGTGCAGAGCTTAAAATCGCTTTCGTTTAAAATCTACCCAATTTTTTTAAACGTTTTTTGTGCATATACTTAGACAATAATTTTAGATTAGATTATTCAACAGTATATGCATATTACCCATTTCACTCCGGAGTGCGCACCGTTTGCCAAAGTGGGCGGGCTTGCCGATGTTGTTATTGGTTTGTCCAAGGAGCTGGTTCGCCAAAGCCATTCTGTAGACATTTTCATTCCCTTCTACCCTTTTGCAAAACACCACTTACCTCCTCTTATAAAAATGGAAGAGAACGTCCAATTTCAATTTGGGTGTGAAAAAGTGACTGCGAATGTTCATAAATCTATCTATGAGGGAATTCATATCTACCTAGTGGATCTAGATTCCCAGTCGAATTTTTTTCAACGTGATCGAATCTACGGTTTCGATGACGATGTTCGAAGATTTTTATGTTTTGTGAAGGCCTCGTTAGATCTTCTTGCAGCACTCAAAAAAAATCCCCCTATTATTCACCTACATGATTGGCCAACAGCTGTGACCCCCATTCTTTTTGATGAGGTAAAAAGAGCGCTAAAACGCCCCGCTTTTTTGCTCACTGTCCACAACCTAAGCTATCAGGGCATAACCCCTTATGACGCCCTTGAAGATGCAGGTCTTTTTTCGCAAATTGCCTGCAAATATCTTGAAGATCTTTATATACCCTACCGTTTCAATCTTCTGCTCGGAGGTTTAAAAGCTTGTGACCATATCACCACAGTTTCACCCACGTATGCCAAAGAAATTGAAACTGTAGAGCTAGGGAGAGGACTTCACGAGATTTTTTTAAAACGGCAAAAAGAATTTACGGGAATTTTGAATGGCCTAGACCCGTTAGAAATTGAGCGATATATAGAAATTTCCACGGAAGTAAAAGCCAGAAATCTGGAAAAAATTCTCGAACTTAAAAGCCAAATGAAACAAAAGCTTACTACAGAGCTGGGGCTAAACCCAAAAGGATCCCCTTGGCTTATTTCAGTTACACGGCTTGTTGAGCAAAAAGCCCCCCATCTTATCTACGAAGCTGCAAAACATGTCCTCTCAAAAGGGGGTGTATTTATCTTAGTAGGTCTTGATGGAGATCACCACGTTCGCAAGCTGTTTACCGAACTTGAAGAGACTTGGCAACACACCAATCGTGTACGCATCGTATTCGGCTTTAATCCAAAGCTGGCCGAGCAACTTTTTTCAGCGGCCGATTTTTGTATTGTCCCCTCCTATTTTGAACCTTGCGGTCTCACTCAGCTCTATAGCCTCTATTTCGCCACAATTCCGATTGTTAGAAAAACGGGCGGGCTTAATGACACTGTTTTTGATTTGGCGGATGCTACACCAAAAAATCCGATCAATGGCTACACCTTCTTAGATGCAGATATTGAGGGTGTGAACTGGATAGTGGGGCGTGCCCTGGCCGAATTTCTTACTCCCAGTTACAGAGAGAGGCAAAAAAACGCTTGCAAAGTGGATATTTCATGGACCAATTCCACGAAAGCCTATCTAGAGGTTTATAAAAAAATTACCTCTTTCTAGAGATTTAGCTACCCCGATATCTCATCAGTCAAAGAAGACTTGAAACTCTTTTTTATCACATCCTTGCAATGGAATCCATACTCTATTAAAGAAAAGACCGAAACGGAGGCTGTGAAACAAAATACCCAGAACGAGACCTCCTGGAGGAATCTTATCCCCACCACACCCTTTGCCTCTAGCAAAAGACCAAAAAGGGTGACCCCTAAAGCTAGAGACTGCACGATTGTTTTAAATTTCCCAGTCCATCTAGCTCCCATCGCTTGTTGTTGCAAAGCAATTAATGAGCGCAAATAGACCACAGATATCTCTCTTACCATCATCACAATCGGAATCCAAAGAGGCAGGTCTATAGGCCCCCTTGTGAAACAAAAAAATATCGAAAGGAATACGATACAATCAGACATCGGATCTAAAAGTTTGCCAATTTTTGTAACTATTTTCCATTTACGTGCAAGGTATCCGTCTAAGGCGTCAGTAACAAGCATAAAAAACATCATTAAAATCAGCAAAAAAGCTTGCAATAGCCCAGTTAGCCCAATTCTTGAGGGGTAGAGGTAGATAGCTAAAAAAAAGGGGCAAAGAATTATTCTGGAAACGGTTAGAGCCGTGGGAAGATTCAAGATGTACTCCGACTTTTGGATCTATCTCTTTTTTTTTCCAGCCAAGTTTTTAGAAAAAAAAGAGGTTTTTTCAAGAATACCAACCTCCCCTTTATTTTCCTATCCTCTCAAAAAATATATGAAAAAAGTATTTTAACAAGCTGTTTCATCCCCCATATTTGCCGTAGAGAAAAATTGGGGTAAAGCGTTAAACTCCTATCTACACTAAAACAAGCTAGAGTGAGTTTCTCTTTTCTTTAGTTAGATGAATTGAGGCTCTTCGTTAAAAGAAACACCTAAAACCACGTATCTGTTATGGACTTTCAAAATATCGTTATGCGACTCAATGAATTCTGGAGCAAACAGGGCTGCTGTATAGTCGCAGCTGACGATACCGAGAAAGGAGCGGGGACCTTTTCCCATCACACTTTTTTGCGCTCTTTGGGGCCTGAACCTTGCCAAATTGCACACATTGACCCCTCTCGACGCCCGAAAGATGGCCGTTATGGAGAAAACCCTAATCGCCTGCAGCTTTTTCACCAGTACCAGGTTCTTTTAAAACCTGCTCCGGAAAATATCATTCAGCTCTACCTCGACTCTTTGGAGTCGATTGGTTTGAGCCAAAAAGATCATGACATCCGATTTGTCCAAGATGACTGGGAGTCCCCCACTCTGGGTGCTTGGGGATTAGGTTGGGAAGTTTGGTGCGATGGGATGGAAATCACCCAGTTCACCTACTTTCAATCCGTAGCTGGTATCGATATGGAGTCTATTCCGGTAGAGATTGCTTACGGTCTTGAACGCTTATCCATGTTCATCAATCACAAATCCTCCATTTACGATGTCCCATTTGGAGGTGTCTACTCCTATCGAGACCTATATCACTTAAGAGAAGTCCAAGCGAGTCGCTACAATCTTGAAGAGGCTTCGAGTGAATTGTGGTTCAATCTTTTTGAGCTCTACTCGAAAGAGGTAAAACGGCTTATCGAAAAAAACCTTCCCATACCTGCCTATGATTTTGTGAATAAAGCATCTCATGCTTTCAATATGTTGGATGCTAGAGGATTTATCTCAGTAACTGAAAGGCAATCATACATCCTCAAGGTGCGCGAGCTTGCCGCTTTGACCGCTAAAGAGTATCTCGATTTGAGAAAAAAAATGGGTTTCCCTCTTTTGAAGTATCAAAAGCAAATTACCCCGCGACACACCTTTGATACCGTTGTACATCATGGTATGGGCTCTTGTGAAGATTTTCTTTTAGAGGTCTTTACAGAGGATCTTCCTGCCCATTATGTGCCCAATCTCTCACAAGAACTTGAGAAACATTTTAAGGAGTTTTTCCAATCTGTAAAAGCAAGTCATGCCGATTTAGAAAGCTATAGTACGCATCGACGTCTTGCCTTAATTGTAAGAGAACTTAAAACCACAACCGAACCCTGCGAAACGGGTAAGAAGGGGCCTAGTATTGTAGCGTTATACTCCCCATCAAACGAACCAACACCTGTTGCAAATGCTTTCTTTTCCTCTATTCACAAAAATGTTCCAACACTAGAAGAGCTCCAAAAGGGTCTTGACTCGACACTTTGGATTGAAGGTGGTTATGTTTTTCATAAAAAAACAATAGAGGCACAGGATATTGCTACTCTTTTACAACAAGAGATCCCCAAAATCCTCTCCAAATTAAAAACACCCAAGTCCATGCGCTGGAATGCTTCAAACATCCCTTTCGCTCGACCTGTAAGGGGCTTGATCTGCCTTTACGGTGATAAAAATATCCCTATTGAATTCGCCGAGGTGCATAGCCAGAAAATCACTTGGGGTCATAGACAACGCATGCATAAACCTATAGCAATAGGGCACGTACGCGAGTATCTTGAAAAATTAGAGCAACATTGTGTCATCCTTGATCCCTCAAAACGAAAGCAAATGATTTTAAGTGCTTTGCCTGAAGGGGCAACCGGAATCGAGCGCTTGATCGGTGAATTGATCTATTTGAGCGAATATCCTGAGGTAGGATTTGTTCAATTCGATCCTAACTTCTTAAAATTGCCCCCCCAGTTGATTGAGCTTGAGATGATTGTTCACCAACGCTACCTTCCCATTTATCGTCACAACAAAATCACCAATGAGGCTTGCGTAATTCTTGATGCACCGACAAAAGAACACATTCTTGAAAACAACGGTCGCGTCTTAAGAGCCAGACTCTCAGACGGGGCGTTTTTCTTTGAAGAGGACAAAAAACTCGGCCTTTTAAAGATGACCGAAAAATTGGATAAAGTCGTTTTTCAAAAGGAACTTGGAACCTATAAAAATAAAATCGACCGAATGGTGAAAATCGCCGAAAGATTTCATTCCCTGATTGGCGAGAATTTTTCGAGCGTTGTTGAGGCTATTGAGCTTTGTAAAGGGGATCTTAACTCTAATGTCGTGGGAGAATTTCCTGAACTTCAGGGGTTGATGGGCTCTATGTATGCTAAACTTATCCCTGTATCCTCCGATACAAGCGACGCTATTTGCGAACATTATCAACCACAAATGGAAAGCGATCCACTCCCCTCGACTAAAACCGCCCAAATCGTTTCTCTTATAGATAAACTCGATAATATCATCGCTTTTTCAACTGTCAATTTGCTGGCAACCTCTTCAAAAGATCCGTATGCACAAAGGCGCCAAGCTCTCTCGATTGTGAAACTTCTCCAAAAACTTTGTTGGGATGTAAATATGGATTCGATGATAGAGCAACTACTTGCAATCTATAAAGACACACCCTTTAAACAAAAAAATCGTCAAGAGCCTGTTCATCTCATAAGAAGCCGTCTCAAGACTCTGCTTCTTGAAGCAAGCTACACTAAAGAGGAAGTAGAAGCTCTTATTGCGGCATCAGAACTGAATATTATGAAAATATTTAAAACGGCAGATGAGCTAAAAAAACTACGCCAAGATCCGCTTGCATTCAAAGAGTGGCTTGAGATTTATAGACGTGTCAAAGGTCAAGCAGTAGATCACAAACGTCTAGTAGAACCCAACCATTTTGTGACTCCACAAGAAAAAGAGTTGTTTTCTTTACTTAAAACTCTTCCTCATGAGCCTTTGTTGATCGAATTGTTGGATTTAAAGCCAAAAATAGATGCCCTTTTTGATCACGTTCACATCAACGACCCTGATAGATCGCTCAAAGAAAATAGGCAACAAATGTTATGGGCCTCCTCCCAGCTTTTTGAGAAACGATTAAACCCAACACCCCTGTTAGGTCTCCTCTAAACTCCATAAAGGGAGGGGGCACCCTCCCTGATATTTTAAAAAGAATCTGCCAATTCGAATTTTCTTGGATTAAGATTGAGTAAAATCCAAAATGGATTTAAAATAACTCTATGCAAGTTCAAGACTCCAATCCTTCAATTACAAACATAAAAGAAGCGGTTACAGAAAAAAAAACCACCTACTCACAAGAAAATGTAAAGCCGTATCGCGCCCGCCTCACCTCAGAGGTCGCACGCCCTTATCTTCAAGGGGCTGTAGATAAACCCGCATCGATCATTACACCACAAACACCCCTTACCGAAGATCTCAAAAACCTTTTTGGGCCAAAACTTGATGAAGCGATTGCTTTATATAACTTGAATCCCACCCCTGAGATAAAAAAACAGCAAAACCAACTCCGAAAAGAGCTTGCTGAGGCTCAAAAATGGATAGAAGTCATCCAGGATATGCTTCCGTCAAATGAAATAAAAACTTCACCCTCTATTTTAACCGTTATCCAAAAGATCCTTAATAAATCATGAGCTTAGATCTCGAGCACGAACCTGTTTTTGGTCCCTACGCGATTTCTGATCTTTCCCCGATGATGCTCCAATGGCACCAAATTAAATTAAACTGCCCAAATGCTCTTCTCCTTTTTCGGCTCGGAGATTTTTATGAGGCTTTTTTTGACGATGCACAATTGCTTGCAACAAACTGTTCCGTTACTTTAACGAAACGGCAAGAAGTCCCGATGGCTGGTGTGCCGCAGCATATGCTTGAAACCTACCTAGAGCGGTTGATCCAAAAGGGTTTCATGGTCGCTATTGCCGAGCAGACAGAAGACCCCAAGGCGACTAAAGGGATCGTAAAAAGATCTTTGGCAAGAATTGAATCCCCTGCAACCTACGTAGGTCCAAACGAGCAAAAAGTTACACGGAAACAGTTTTTTGCATCGATTTACCAACTAAAACAGATCTACGGCGTCGCTCTTGTGGATCTTTCTACCCACTCCAGCTCTGTTTTTGAAGTAGAGTCTAAAGTAGAGCTTATGGATCTACTCGTGCAAAAACAGCCGAAAGAGCTTCTTTTTGAGGAAAAATTCCATGAAAAAGAGACCCTTTTTCTCGATGATTTGAAGCGGCACTTTTTATTTAGAATCTCATTAGCCAAAAGTTTCTATTTCCACCACGATAACTCAGTTCGGCTTTTGCTAGCTCATTTTGGTGTCCAACAATTAGATGGTCTGGGTCTCAATGGAAAAATTGCGGCAATCAATGCTCTTGGAGCTCTTTATTCCTACCTCAAGGACCATCAACAAAATATATCTTCTCTCACGTCTGTAAAAATCGAAACTATGGTAGACTATCTTCTCATCGACCACAGGACAGACCGCCATCTTAATATCTCTTCAAGTCTTTTAGAATTTTTTGATCAAACAACCACAGCAATGGGAGGGCGCCTTTTTAAAGAGGTTTTAGAAAAACCCTTGATTGACACAAAAAAAATTGAAGAACGCCAGCTTATTACGCTTGCCTTTTTGAAAAAACCCTCGATTGTGCAAGAGATCGTCCATTTACTCAAAGGTGTTCATGATATCGAGAGGCTTTTATATCGCTTGCTTAATACTCAAAATTCACCAAAAGAACTTTTGTGGATTCATTCTTCTTTAAGAGCGCTCTTGCCATTGAAATCTAAAATGGCCTCTTTTGAAGGTACAGCCGCGCACTCTTTGATAGAGGAATTTCCCGATATTCAGAAAGTTTTTGAGTTGATCGATAACCAGCTCTGTATCCCTTGTGATGGGCCGACAACCCCCATGATATTCAAAAAGGGGGTCTTTCCACAGATCGACACTCTTAGAGGCTTTATGGAGAAAGGGGACAGATGGTTAATCGACTACCAAGAAAAGCTCCGTAAAGAGCTCGATATTAAAACACTCAAAGTCAGTTTTACCAGAGCCTTTGGGTACTATATCGAAGTGAGTCGCGCTCAAAGTCACAAAATTCCCCCCTCCTTTATCCGTCGCCAAACATTAGTACAGCAAGAAAGATTTATCACTAAAGAACTCCAGGATTTTGAGGAGAAGTCTTTGAGTGCAGAGGAGACCCTCAAGAGGCTTGAAGAAAACGCCCTAAAAAACTTGATCCAACAAGTTTTATCCCAAGCTTTTCTTCTTAAAAAAGTGGCAGACGATGTTGCAAAGCTGGATCTATTTCTCTCGTTTACCCGTACTGCGCAAAAAGAAGGGTATGTGTGTCCTGTTGTAAAAGAAGATAGCGATTTGATTATTGAGGACGGCAGACATCCCCTAATAGAATCTCTTCTCCCCTACCAAAGCTTTATTCCTAATTCTTTAACTCTGGATGAAAACAAAAGACTAGCGCTTATCACTGGACCAAACATGGGGGGGAAATCAACATTTATCCGGCAAACTGCTCTTATAATTCTTTTGGCTCAAATAGGTTCGTTTGTTCCTGCTAGATCTGCGTCGCTCGGGCCGTTTGACCGGATCTTTTCTAGGATTGGAGCGCATGATGATCTTTACAGGGGGCAATCTACATTCATGGTAGAGATGGCTGAAACTGCGCAAATCCTGAATAATCTGACCCCTAGATCATTTATTTTACTAGATGAGATAGGTCGAGGCACGGGCACATATGATGGAATTTCAATTGCGTGGTCCGTTTTGGAATACCTTGCAAGATCTCCTTTGGGCCCAAAGACCCTTTTTGCCACACATTATTCTGAGCTTACTGAGTGTATGGACACAATAGAGGGGGTTTTTAACCTAAAAGTTTTAGTTAAAGAGACACTCCAGGGGATTCACTTTACCTATAAGATGGTAGAGGGGGCTTCCGATAAAAGTTATGGGATTCATGTGGCCAAGCTTGCCGGATTGCCCTCTCAGGTAATTTCCCGATCTCAAGAGATCCTGAAAAATCTAGAAAAACAAAGGTCCCAAAAACCCCTACAAAAAGGGTTGTCCTCTAAAGATCAGATTGTTATTTTTTAGAGCATCCTCATCTCAGGAGGAATAAAGCGGATATCCATGAGTCAGTTTCCCCCTTTTTTAGATGATCTTCCGGCAAAAAGTGGCGTTTATCTTATGCGAGACGAAAAAAAGCAGGTCTTGTACATAGGAAAAGCAAAGAATTTAAAAATTCGGGTTAAACAATACTACAGTGGGCACGACACACGTGAAATGATCCCACAGCTTCTTGAGCAAGTCGTTAAAATTGAAACCATAGTAACGCTTTCAGAAAAAGAGGCTCTGATCCTCGAGTCTAGTCTAATCAAGCAGCACAAACCCAAATATAATGTACTCCTCAAAGATGACAAATCCTTTATTGGGATTTTGATTCGTGAACACGAGGAATGGCCCATGATTGAACTAGTGCGCCAAAAGGGTGTTCTACAGGAGAAAGGGCAGTTTTTTGGCCCGTTTACCAGTGCATGGAAAACTCGTGAACTTTTTGAACTTCTTACACGAAACTTTCCCTTAAGGCAATGTAGTGATAAAGAGCTCATTTCCAGGAAACGCCCCTGCATTCTTCACGCAATAAAAAGATGTATGGCGCCCTGCATGAAACTTTGCTCTAAATCTTCGTACCAAGAGCAGGTGAAAGGGGTTGTGAGGTTTTTAAAAGGAAATACAACCGATCTTCTCAAAACATACGTAAGTCAAATGGAAAAAGCCTCTAAAGAGCTTCGGTTCGAAGAGGCCCTAGCAATTCTCAAAAAAATAGAAAAAATCCAGCAATATATAGAGCATCAAAAAAGCCCTATAGCCCAATGTCCAGACGATTTGGATGTGGTGGGTTACGCCTATGTGGGTAAAACGATGGCTGTTGTGATCCTTATTTTCAGAGATGGGCAACTCAAAGATCGAATTTTTATCGAAAAAGAGGACTCCCTATCGACTCAAAATGACGCTCTAGAATCTATTTTAACCCAATATCTCACCGAATCGACTCTAAGACCTAAAGAGATTTTAATACCTACACCTTTAGAATCGAGTGAAATTCTTGAAGAGCTTTTCTCAATAAAGGGAAAAATTCATGTTCCTCAAAAAGGTTTGAAGAAAAAGCTTCTTGAAATGGCTCAAGAAAATGCCCTTTCATTTCTACCCCAACTAGAGCTCAATGAGAGTTTTGATCTTTTGCATGACCTACAAAAAACCTTAGATCTGAATCGCCTACCCGAAAGAATCGAGTGTTTTGATACATCCAACCTCGGTGGAACCAGTCCTGTAGCCTCCATGGTAACTTTTGTCGATGGAAAAAAAGAGACAAAAGGGTACCGCCACTATAAGATACGCTCTTCTAAAGGGGACGACTATACTGCTATGAAAGAGGTTCTTCATCGACGCTATAGCAAAGGCGATCTACCCGATCTTGTGATTGTTGATGGCGGAAAAGGGCAATTAGGGCTTGTCACATCCCTATTTGAAGAGCTTAAGATTGCTACAGTAGATGTCATAGCTCTTGCAAAAGAAAAGGGGCGCCATGACAAAGGCTTGTCAAACGAAAGAGTCTTTCAGCCCCATTTTGAAACCCCCAAGCTCCTTTCACAGGGTCCTTTACTCTTTTTTTTACAAAGAATACGAGATGAAGCCCACCGATTTGCCATCAGCTACCATAAAAAGCTACGCGAAAAAAGGGTCGTAACCTCAGTGCTGGATGAAATCCCGGGAATAGGACCCTTAAAAAAGGCAAGGCTTTTAAAACACTTCAAAAGCCTGTTAGCTATCGAAAGCGCCTCTCTTGAAGCTCTCCAAGAGGTGGAGGGAATTCATCGAAAAGACGCTGAAAATATCCAAGCTAGGCTTCGTGCAAAGTCAAAATAAACTCTTCTTTATAACCGAGCTTTCGCGCTAGAAGCACCCCAAGCTCATTCTCTATACGCTTGAGCAAAATCTCTTTGTCCCCCATCTCCGGAAGTTTTGTTAAAATTTCCAGTTTTTGCTTAGGATGAAAAATAATCTCTAAAGGAGGATTCTCATTTGGCAATAAGGTTTTAAAATAGTTAGACACATATTCCTGTATGATCGAACGGTCAATCAAAACTTTAGAGCTTTTCAGTGAAACACGTAAAAAAGATTTGCGATAACCTAGAAGAAGTAAAACAAATAGAATCAGCCCGTAGCTTACAAATAAAAAGCCTACAATTGCCAATGTTTTAGGCTCTAAAAGTTGTTGCGCCCACTGCATCAAATACTCGATTTGACCTCTTAATGACGTGCTTACGGCTGCCGAAAGGGCCATACATCCTACTGCTATAAAAAAAATTAACGAAAAAAGATGTATGAGGCTCAATAAAACAGATTCCAAGCGCATACTAAAACTCATCCTGATAGATACTATCTTTTGAGACAGTTTCTTCTGAAAGTTGCTCTGTAATCATAGATTTGAAAATTACATGCACGACTGAAACTGTGTGCCCTGTAAACTTCACAATCTGGTCAATCAACTTATTTTGTATCTCCTCAGCCTTCTCAGGAATCGAAATTCCGTAAGCTATATTTAGCTCCACTTTGATGCTTATCGACTGGTTCTTGGGATCTTGTTCTACAGTGATCCCTTTAGCACCAAGACCCTCACGCCCCAGCAGATGATCAATAAAATTCCCCTCAATCAGCGCAATACCTTCGATTCCAGAGAGACATTTTATGGTAATTGCCTGAAAAACACGGCTCTCGATGTCTTTGATAAAGATCGTTTCCGCTGTGGGAGATTCACTATTTTGAAGTAGCTGTGCCATACAAACCCTCTCAAATGCACTTTTAAAAGGAATTATGCTACAGGCTTTCTGTAATTTCCAAGAAAAAATTCTAGAAACACAGATTAAAGCTCGAAAGCAGGGAAAGCTAAAAAATTTTTAAAGTAAAAAACCCTGATGCAGACTCTTTTTAAAAATTAAAAGAATCCCAACAGGGTTGAAGCATTGAGGCTAATTTTCTACCAGCTCGCTTTTGCGACGCCTGGAATTTCCCCTCTTGAAGCCATCTCACGGAAAGTAATACGAGAAAGCTTAAATTTGCGATATACACCTCTACAACGACCGGTGAACATGCAACGGTTTTTATAGCGGCAGAATGAGGAGTCTCTTGGCATTTTGCTTAGTTGTACAACAGCAAGAGCTTTTTCCTCATCAGATACGGTTACACTCTTGATGATTTTGCGTAGGGCATCTCTCTTTTCTTTAAGACGGGATGCGATTGCAAAACGACGATCATTTTTTACGATGCTGGATAATCTTGCCATAGACTACTTTCTTCTCCTCGATGGGCCCTTTTGACGTTGTTTGCGGTTCGGGTCGAGCTTGTTAATCACATATAGCCGCCCTCTTCTTCGGACGAGTTTGTCTCCCGCCTGGGGGTTCGCAACGACTGAAGCGGATACTTTCATTTTTTTCCTAAATAGGTTTTACTGTCGACTAGCATACCGATTTTAAGATTTAAGGACAATCTTTTCCTTGCTCAAAACCCCTGCTGCCGTTTAGACTGGGTGGCATCTTCAATATAAACTGCTAAAAAGGGACTAACCTTTTATGAAAAGAACATTTCAACCAAGTAAGCTGGTTCGCAAAAGACGCCACGGGTTTCGTGCACGCATGAGCACTCCGTCCGGCCGCAGAATCCTCGCAAACCGCAGAGCTAAAGGGCGTTACAAATTAGCCGCCTAAAGACTAATGGGGAGTACCGCCTTTTAAGGTCAAACTCCCAGTCCCATTTCGGGCAGTGGATCATCATAGACTTCGCCCGATTTTCGACCGAAAAAAGCCGATATGGGATTACTGTAACAAAAAAATTTGGAAAAGCTCACGAGCGAAATCGATTCAAAAGAATCGTTCGTGAGGCATTTCGTCTTACTCCCTTACCAGAGGGAATTTGGATGAATATCCGCCCCCTAAAAAAACCACAGTCAACCTTAGACGTTAAAAGTGATCTAGATGGCTTCCACACTTCTCAACAAAGAGCAAAAACTAGCTGTTGAGACGACCGACGGTAAAGTTTTAGTTTTAGCCGGGGCTGGAAGTGGCAAAACTTCGGTTCTCATTCAAAGAATTGCTTACCTGATTGATCAAAAAGGGGTTCTCCCTTCCAAAATTCTTGGACTCACATTCACCAATAAAGCTGCTTTGGAAATGCGGCAAAGATTGGCAAGAATTGTCTCTTCAAACGTTGCTAAACAAGTTCAGCTTTCCACTTTCCATAGTTTTTGCTACCAGCTCTTAAGAAAAGAGATCCACCGATTAGGTTATACAAAAAATTTTACTTTAGTCGATGAGAACGAGGCTAAACGGATAGTCGAGCATATTGTAAGGGAACAATTAGAATTTGAGGGGCGCCTCCCCTCCATATCATCCACTTTTGAAGCGCTCAAAACCAGTCGCATCTCTCCGTTAGACTCTCAAGAAATTTCAGAAAAATGGCACGATAAACTCCTTAAAGACCTCCCCGAGCTTTTTAAACGCTCTATGCGCGCTTACAACACTGTGGATTTTGATGGGTTGATTGAACTTAGCCTTACCCTCTTTAAGGAAAACCCGACCTTATTGTCTGACTATCAAGAAAAATATAGTCACATTATGATCGATGAATATCAAGATACCAGTCCTCTACAAGATGAACTAGCTAAGCTTTTGGCCTGTGGCAGAAATAACCTTTGTGTTGTGGGAGATGATGACCAATCTATTTATGCTTTCAGAGGAGCAAAAGTGGATCAAATCTTACAATTTTCTTACGACACTATCATAAAATTGGAACAAAATTATCGCTCAACACCACGAATTTTATCTGCTGCTAATAGTGTGATTCAAAATAACAAGACGCGCCATTCCAAAGCCCTCTGGTCAGAAAAAAATCCTGGTGAAGAGCTCCATGTCTTTGTGAGTGATGATGAAAATAGTGAAGCGGACGGTGTCGTTTTTAGAATTTTAGAGCTCAAAGAGCAAAAAAAATTGGAGTGGGGTGATTTTGCCATTCTTTATCGTTCTAATATCTTATCAAGACCTATTGAATTAGCACTGATGCGTGCGCGCTATAAAGATGAAAGTGGAGCCACACACAGCTCTATTCCCTATCATATTGTCCAAGGAACCGAGTTCTATGAGCGTAGAGAGGTAAAGGACCTCTTGGCCTACATGCGTGTTTTGAGTAATCCGCTCGATGAGACAGCCTTACTTAGAATTATCAATACCCCTCGCCGTGGGATTTCTCACGACTCATTGGAAAAAATCACCCGCTTTCAAAGGGAAAACCACCTCCCGCTTATCCACGTTCTCAATAAAATCAAACAGGATAAAACGTTGATACCTGATCTGACAACAAAAGCCGTTGAAGGAGTCCAATCTTTTGTGGATCTGATAGAAAACTCGTCTAAGCGACTTAAAGCTAAAGAAAGTCCTTTTAAGGTTATGAGTCATCTTGTCGACGAAATTGAATATAAAAAAATGATCCTTACTGAGGTGAAAACAGAAAAAGCAGAAAATTTTAAAATCGAAAACATTATTGAAACTCTCAAAATGATCGAGAGGTACGAGGAGGATTTTCTATCGATATCCAATGAAAAAGAGCCAAGCCTAACCGACTTTTTAGCGCACTCTCACCTCGATCAAGACAGTCTACAAAGGATGGACAACCTCAGCGAACAGAATAAAGTGCAGTTATTAACCTTTCATAGCGCTAAAGGCTTAGAGTTTAAATCTTGTTTCCTTATCGGTTTAGAAGATCACATTCTGCCCCACGAAAAAAGTCTTAAAGAGGGAGGTCTTGAGGAGGAGCGACGCCTATTTTATGTAGCTATCACGCGAGCGATGCAGTACCTAACACTCTCCATGGCAACCTCTAGAAAAAAGATGGGGCAAACGATTGCAACCTCTCCTTCAAGATTTTTACACGAAATAGCGCCTGAAAATCTTAAGCCCTCTACCTGGAAACATCCGGCACCCTACTTGGAGTAGAGGTGAACTTTCTAACGACTTTTTAAAACCCACCAATTTCCCCCAAAACCAATACGAATGAGTTGAGGTTCGACTTTTTTAAGCTTCTTGGTTGATTTAACCCGTAAAACAGCCCCTTTAGGGTATTTTTCCCAGCGAAGCGGCTGTTCTTTATGTGCGGTTTTCACTTTAGTCTCTTTTGTAGATTCAATAGGTGCACCTTCTAGACTTTTTTGAATCCACTCATACAAAGGTACGCCTGCATCTATTTCAAAGCCGTCGGTTTGAGGCTTTTTTACATGGCGACTTTCCTGTTTAGGTTCTATTTTTCGCCCTTTTGAATATTGAATAGACTTATTAGCTTGTTCTATAGAGTTTTTGTCGAGCTCCCGATTTGAAGAGGCGCCCCAGAATCCCCCTTTTCCGATTTGCACACTCCCAAGCTCTGTTTCAAAAAACTTTTCTTTTAAACGTATTGCGTACTCTCGAGGACTAATATCTCTAAACCCGGACTCTCTGAACATTTTGTCACTTCTAGGATCATAGATCACCACGGTAGGATATCTTCCAACCCCGAACCTTTTTTTGTAGGTCATCTCATTCTTGTTTTTTCCGCTGCCACGAGGAAAATCGACCTCTAAAAGAATAAAATCATTCTCGACATTTCTAAGAAAATCCCTTTTTGAGAGGATTTTCTTCTTCATCTCTTCACACCAGTGACACCAACCCGAACCCATGAAGAAAATCATAAGGGGTTTGTTCTCTTCTTTGGCCCTTTTTTCTGCAACTTCAAAGGGCTCCACTGCGGCCACGACTGTTCTAAATAATGAACACAAAAGAAAGATCCCTAGTTTGAATCGCATACTTTCCTTAGATTTTGTAGCCTTCGATAAGGTGTCAACCCCGTCATCATTTTCTAATAGGGGACATTACTTGTTTTCTTGCCAGTTTTAGAATTATGGCGCAATTATGAAATCTTCTCTTTTTGAACTTCTATAAAAAATAGCTATAAGCTAAATCGGCTAATTCAAAATAGAGCACAATAAAGCATAATATAAAAAAAACTAGTAACGCAAGCCAGTGGGTAAGCCATTTGGAACGACTTTCGAATCCGTCAATATACTTGCCTTTTAAAACAACCAAAATAGGGATTAGAGAGAACAAAATAGCACAAAATACCGCCCCGATTGCTCCCAGTAAAAATAAGAACATATTGGGGTTTATGATTGAGATGATTGTTGGGGGGATCAGCACCATAAGGACGACAAAAACCCGATTATTAACTGTCTCCTTCCATTCCAGCGCATCGTAAAAAAAGTCGACTAAGCTGATGGAAACTCCAATAAAAGAGGTTACAAGGGCAAAAAACATAAACCATGTTCCTAGGATTTCAATAGGAGAGCCTGGTATGAGATAAGCTAGTGGTTCAATCAATGACTGTCCTAAGAGCTTGGCTTCCCCTAGGCTCTCGGGTCCATTAAGCGGAATCACACCTTTTATGAGAATATCCCAAATTAGATAGCATACTAAAGGGATAAGGGTCCCTATCCATATGCATTTTTTCGTTTTTTCTTTGTCTTTTTCCAAAAAATAGTAAACGCTGGGGATAATTCCCTGGTAAGTGAAAGCCGTATAAACAATGGGAATCGCTCCTAAGGCCTGTGTGATGGTTCCTTGATAAAGGTAATCGATTTTGAACTCTTCCGATCCCACCCATATAAATCCAATAAATGTTATTAAAAGACCCAGCATCAAATGAAGATTCACTCGGCTTATCCCCTTCATTCCCAGATAAATCACATGTCCTATGATGATTGCAATTACAGCAGGAGCAAGCCACGTAGGGAAAATTGAGGGTAGAGCACCCTGAATGATGGAGCTTGAACTTGAGATATAGACAACGATTAAGGAGTAGAAAAAAAGGACATATAAAAAAGCAACCACTACATAACCTGTCCATCCCAAAAATTGTTTTGCAAGCGATAGCAGATTTCCCTGTTTTTGCATCCATGAAAGCCCCTCTACCAAAAATAGGCCCGAAACGGCTGAAAAAAACCAGCAAACAATATACAGAAAACTTGAACCCAAAACCCCAGCCTCGGCGGTTGCCACGGGTAACGCGATCATCCCGGCACCAATCGCTGTCCCAGTTACCAAAAAAATGGAATGAATTATAGATATCCCATTTTGCATCGTCTTTACTAAATTCTTCATTCAAGTTATCCTAAACGATGAATAAATCCCATGCAAGCGGGGTTAAAGATTTTTTATCTATTTTTTAGGGGATAAACCCAGCCAGAAAGTGAAACAGGTCTACACAAAAGAAAACCACAACATTCCGATTGAGGGTGTCGATAGAGATGCTCTATATGTGATTAGAAAACTGCAGCAGGCAGGTCATACAGCCTATCTTGTGGGAGGGTCCGTCAGAGACCTACTCATGGGTGTTACGCCCAAAGACTACGACGTCTCTACATCAGCGCGCCCTGAAGAGATCAGAGGTATTTTCAAAAATTGTTATATTATCGGACGCCGATTCCGATTGGCACATGTCCGTTTTGACGATAAAATTATTGAAGTTTCTACTTTTAGAAGTGGCGACCCCCAAACCGAAGATCTTATTCTTAGAGATAACGAATTTGGGAACCCTGAAGAGGATGCTTTAAGGCGCGATTTTACAATTAATGGCCTCTACTTCGATCCCTCAAATGAGACCGTTATTGACTATGTAGAGGGATTTGAAGATGCTAAAAAAAGGTTTTTACGCGTGATAGGGACTCCCCACGTCCGTTTCAAACAGGATCCTGTGCGCATGATCCGACTAGTAAAATTCCAAGCACGTTTCAATTTGGACGTCTGCCCTCAAGCCCATTTAGCACTTCTCGATTGTAGAGCCGAAATCCTTAAAAGCGCTCCTGCCCGTGTGTTAGAAGAACTTTTACGTATGCTCGAATCGGGTTTTGCTAATCCCTTTTTCAAGCAGTTATCGGATGCGGGATTATTACAGCACCTAATTCCCACTCTTTCTGCATATTGTGAGCTTGCTGAAAAAAATATTGTTTTTGATCTTTTAGATATTGCGGATAAAGTTCATAAAAAATCCTCTACAAGGTTTGACAGAACTGTTTTGCTTGCGACTCTGGTATTCCCAATTTTTGAAAGACACATCCAAATCTTGCAAAAAGAGGGTACCTCTTTCCATTTAGGCCGAATCGAAAACGAAGCCTATTTTATCATTGAGGAGTTTTTCTCCCCGTTTCTTGAGATACCTAAGCGGATCGTTGGAACCCTTGCTATGGTTTTAACAAGCCAATTTCGCATTCGTCCTCAACCCTCAAAACCGGTTCGCATAAAAATTCCACGCATACCCGACTTTAATTTGGCAGTCGATTTTTTATACTTAGAGAGCCTTTATAACCCTCTTCTTAAGTCGATTCATGAACCTTGGAAAAAAGCGCTGAAGAAGTACTAAAATGATGTTAAACCACAGTATTTTACAACCTTCTCGAATTCATGATTCCCAACCGACAGTTGTTTTTTTCACAACAACGGCAAAAGAGGCCCTTGAGACTCCACCACTTTGTCATCCGGCAATATTTTTAAACGCTAAAAACATCCGTGTTGTCTCTTTTGATCTACCTCTTCACTCTGATGAGATCTCCTCTTTTGATGGGGTGAAACGCTGGACTATGGAGATGGTTGAAAAGAATAGTGATCTGATTGCACCATTTTTAAAAGAGGTCTCTTCGTGGATTGATCAACACCTTGATCCAAAAGCCCCGCTAGGTTTCATGGGGATATCTCGCGGCGCTTTTATCGCAGCTTTTTTGGCTCTAGAAAGAAACACTCCCGTACCTCTAGTTCTTTTCTCTCCGCTGCAAGATCTCGATAATTCTTGGCCTCGGGATGAAGCTCAACTTTCTTTTCCATTTCTAGACTTTTACAGACTTTCTAACCATGCCACTTTTTTTAAGGACTGCCCTATTTACCTCTCAATCGGAAACCATGACGAGAGAGTCTCAACAACAAAATCCGTTTCTTTAGTACAGAAACTTCTACATTTGAAAACACAAGAACAAAAAAGAAACATCCCCATAGAACTTCATGTTTTTCCCTCGATAGGTATGTATGGACATGGGACACCGGACCGGATATTTGAAGAGGGTGCCAAATGGATGAGCGAACAACTGAAAACATGAGACCTTTAAGGGTTTTTGCTATAACTACCGAACAGAGTGCCGAGGCAATTTTAAAACGTCTTTTAGCCCCCCTTAAAGCCTCTTTTCCCAACATGTACGTAGAGGGTGTTGTCTCAAACACTTTTCCAAAAGATGAAATCCACATATTCGAAACCTCTGAAAAGCTCAAAATTATGGGGCTTGTCGATGTTTTATTTTCTATTGTGCGTATTTTGAAAATGCAAAATAGGATAAAAAAGAGAATTTTGGAGAATGATTTTGATATCGTTTTGACTATAGATTCCTCCTCTTTCCATCTGCCGCTAGTAGAGGATTTGAAAAAAAAGGGCTCAAAAGCTAAGTTTGTCCACGCCGTCTGCCCTCCCATCTGGGCCTATCGACCGAAAAGAAAGCCCCGCATTGCCAATACATTCGATCTTCTTTTACCCCTATTTCGTTTTGAAAAACCCCTTTTTGATGACACAAAACTCTCTTCAATGTGGATTGGTCACCCATTTTTTTCTCATCAACCTGTGAAAAAAGAGCCCCTTAAACAGGAGGTTATTCTTATTTTTCCAGGTTCTCGCAAAAGAGTGATTCAACGCAATCTTCCACTGCAACTTGAAGCGGCAAAAAAATTCCCCTTTAAAATTCTTGTAAGCGTAGCTTCCCCATCAGTAAAGGACACAATCGAAAGGCTAGCTTGTGGTGTAGAGACCTTTGAGAAAATACCCGAGCGGTCCATCTTGGAAAAAACAGCAATAGCTTTAGCCACATCGGGAACTATTACTCTAGAATTAGCTCTCATGAATATTCCTACAGTGGTAACTTATAAAATCCCCTTGATAGACGCAATTGCCGCCAAACTTGCAAAGATGAACGTGCCGTTTTTTGCCCTACCCAACCTTCTTGCAAAAAAAGAAATTTTTATAGAATTAATCCACCCTTTTACCACCATTAAAGAGGTAGTGGATGCGATAAAAAAAACATTAACCAATAGTCAACCGATCCCGTTAGATCTATTGCATCATGAGATTTCAACTACTCATACAAATGAGGAAATTGTCAAAAAAATACTTGAAAAAACCCCCTTCTGCCCCACCACCAACAGGGCTTAAAAAGGACATTCCCTTATCTTAAGATCTTATCTTTCATTTTATCTTAGAAGTCGCTATACTGTGGGGACAGGTTTTTATGTCCTCAGAACAGGTGCTAATCGATTTAAGAAATCTTGAAGGTGGAGAACAGTGTACTTTAAAAGGGGTACTGCCACCCGCAACTCTTTCATTGGATCCCTCTGAGACAAAACAATTTAGCGTAATCGAATACAAGCTTGAGGTTCAAATAGTTGGTGAATCTCTTCTTGTCCGAGCGGATATTCGGGGTGAACAAAAAAACCCCTGCAGGATTTGCAACAAACTGGTCGTCTCTTTAATTGAAGTGATTCAAGTAAATGAGGTGATGCCGCTCGATGACATCAAGGGATATAAGGTTGACCTTACCACTCTAATAAGAAACCTTTTCCTGATGGAAGCGTTCGATGTTGTCGAATGTAACAGCGGATCTTGTATTGAGCGCAGTGAAGTAGAAAATTTTTTAAAGCGTAAAAGACTATCCTCATCCCCTTTCGATAGTCTAACTTAAAGTTTTGGAGTATACCATGGCAGTACCACGCAATCGCATGTCTAAATCTAGAACACTCAAAAGAAGAACCGAGCATGCTTTCAAGCCCGTCCAACTAGTTGAGTGCCCTAACTGCAAAGCACACAAAAAATCCCACAGAATGTGTCTATCTTGTGGCCACTACAACGGAAAGAGCGTTTTTAAAGAAGCTAAACTCGCTTAATCTTTTTTGTATGGGAAAAACCGTCCAAGACTTCTAAAAGCCGTTTTTAGTTCAGCCTGCCTACACTTCAACTTTTCTCTGTGGGCTTTCTTCTAGAAGCGCCCCTTTTTAGTTGTTCGCAACTTTTTCCCATAGCCTTACAAAAGAGGACACGCCCTACTAGATAATTATGCTTAAAGCTATAATGATCTTTTGACGCGATCCTCCTAAAGAAATTTCTTTTCAGGCGGTGCAATGAAAGACTCCAAAGAGATCATGGTAAGCGTAGATTCAAAAGAGACGCGTATTGCGCGCATGAATCAAAAAAGGCTTACCGAGCTCAACATTGAGCGCAAAAAAAACAGACTTATCTCTGGTAATATCTACAAGGGTAAGGTCACCAACATCCTCAAAAATATCCAATCTGCATTTGTAGACATCAATGAGAACGAAAATGGGTTCATCCACATTTCTGATGTCATTGAAAACTCTCAAAAGCTGCAAGAGATGTTTGAAATTGATTTTGATTTCAAGGGGGAAAAATCGGTTGAGGATGGCGATATCTCTACCCACTTCAAAGTGGATCAGTATATCCTCGTTCAAGTTGTAAAGGACCCCATAGGTTCGAAAGGGGCTCGACTCACCTCAAACATTTCAATAGCTGGCCGCTACCTTGTTCTTCTTCCTAACTCTCCCCTGCGTGGCGTATCAAGAAAAATCAAAGAACAACCGGTGCGCAATCGACTCAAAGACATCATAGAGAAATTTGAGCTTCCTTCAAAAATGGGTCTTATTTGCCGTACCGCAAGTACGAAAGCGACAACTGACCAGCTTATCGATGAAGTACGTGAATTGATCAATACTTTTGATGAGATTATTGAAAACTACCATAAAGCTAAAGGACCTACCTGCCTTTACCGAGAATCAGATATCACCAAAAAAGTGCTTTTGACCGCTATGGATAAAGGCTATGAGAGGATTCTTGTAGACCATTACTCCACCTTCAATGAGCTTAAAAAACTCTACTCTCGTCATCCCGAGCACCAAGTACTCAAAATTGAGTACTACCGAGATAAACTCTCGATGTTCGAAAGATTTGGAGTCGATAAAGAGATTGAAAAAGCTCTCAAAAGAAAAATCTGGTTACAGAGTGGAGCCTATCTCTATTTTGATCGAACAGAAGCGATGCAAACTGTTGATGTCAACTCGGGTCGTAGCACGAGTGATATGGAGACCAAAGACGTTGAAGAGGCACTAGTACAAATCAACAAAGATGCCGCTTTGGAAATCGCTAGGCAATTGCGCATTCGTAACGTGGGGGGGCTTATCGTTATCGACTTTATCGATATGCGCTCACGAAAAAATCAAAAAAGGGTGCTTGAAACTCTTAAAGATGCTCTTTTAGAGGACTCAGCCAAATGCACGGTTTTAGGGATGTCTGAATTTGGCCTTGTTGAAATGACTCGACAGCGCAACAAAGAATCGCTTATTCAAACTCTGATGTGCCCCTGCCCCTATTGCAACGGCCAAGGAACTATCCAAAGCCATGAAACCGCCTCTATTGAGCTAGAGCGGGCCATCAAAAAACTTGTCATGGATGGGGTGAAAGGGAGTGTTGAGGTTACAACGCATCCTGACCTTGACCGTTATCTAGATGGTGAGGACAAAGACTTTTTAGATAAGCTTGCAAAGAAAGAATCTATCAAGCTGATTTTCAAAACAAATAATGAATTGCACCTAAATGATTTTCATCTAGCAACGCCTAAGGGGAGCTCGAGTGCCGTTAAGAAGTAATTGTTTTTACCAAATGCTTTCGCATGCCGATCTATCGGAGCCTTTTAAATCGAATTTCATGGAATTTGTAGAGTGTTTCTTTAAAATTTCTTTAGAAAAAGGGATTACGGTCGATGAGTCAACAAAAACAATGACTATGCTTTACGACGCAGTCTTTGCCCAAATCTCCTCCCCCTACCCCTTTCAATCGGTGCATTATCCTAAAGATGAGGACGCCACTCACTATGAAATGGGTTTAAAAGTTGCAGCCCCTCTAATTCAGGGTGTCCCCGAAATTTGTAATCCCCAAAATCTTATTCAAGTCAAAGAGCTTCTGGATCGAGGGGAGAACGTAATTTTCGCAGCAAACCACCAAACAGAACTTGAGCCTCAAATCTTAAGTATTGCTTGTGATCCGATTGCTAAAGACCTTTTTAAAAACACTTTTTTTGTTGCTGGAGAGCGCGTTACAACAGATCCTATTGCGGCCCCTTTCTCGAGAGGTAGGAGGCTTTTTTGCATTTTTGCTAAACGGTATGTAAGCGAAAACAAAGAGATTGAAACAGAGCGCAGGATGCACAATCTTAAGACCATCAAACAGATGAAAGAACTTTTAAACGGTGGTGGGGCTTGTATTTATGTAGCACTAGGTGGGGGCAGAGACCGTCCCGACGCACAAGGAAATGTGCAGCTCACCTCTTTTGATCCAAGCAGCGTTGGCCTTTTCACGCTTTTAAGCCAAACAGCAAAAAAACCCACGCATATCTTTCCTTTAGCCATATCAAGTTTTAACATACTTCCTCCCCCTGTCTCGATTCAAAAAGAGCTAGGAGAACGGCGCTGGACCCAGGGTGGAAAATTGCGAGTCGCAATCGGTGAGCGGTTTGATTATTCCCCTTTCTTGGAAATCTTAGACAAAGAATCTATGCACTTAGAACTGACCCGTGGATTGTTTGCTAGGTTGCAAGAGCTCTACAGACCTTTCAAAGGAGATGTAGCTCCTGCGAAAATTTTGGTCTAAATGCTTTCTTATTCAGCAGATTTAGATTTAAAAAGACCAAGAGCCCATAGTGGGAATAATATCTCATATCCATAATATTTCAGATAAAATACTCGGGGAAATCCTGGAGCGTTAAAAAGATCATCTTTCCAATTCTCTTTTTTCATGAGTAAAAAACTTATCCCTTTTTCTACCTGCTGCAGTCTCTTTTTGCCACAATATAGAAGGCTAATCAGGACAATACTCGTATGAAACAGCGTGCTTTCTTCTCTTTTACTAACAGATTTTTCCAGGTAGGTATTACAACTTTCTCCCCAGCCCCCGTCTGGATTTTGCCGACTTAGGAGGTAGTCAACACCCCTTTGTATCCAATCTTGGTCCATATCTTCATGAACAAGAGCCAAACCTGTCAAAGCAGAAAATGTACCATAAAGAAAATTTGTTCCCCACCTACCCCACCATGATCCATCTTTTCTTTGTGTTTTTTTAAGATAATTGACAGCTTTTTTTATGGATTTATCCAAACAACACTTCGATAAAGAAGAGGGCTTTTTACCATTTTCCATCAAAATCTTTTGGTATTCTCCAAAGAAAGAGAGGACTCTTCCGGTGACATCTTCTGTGGGGGGATCCAGCAAAGCACCATGATCTGCAAAAGGGATGAGGTTGAGGTAGTCAAAATTCTGGTCGATAGAAAAAGCAGCAAAACCACCCTCTTTTGACTGCATTCCCAATAACCACTCAAGAGCTGCCTCAATATTTTTTTTATACCTTGTTTGATCAATAACAACCATTGCCCAGGCACACATCGCTGTATCATCAAGGTCTGGGTAAAATGGGTTATTGAATTGAAAAGCCCATCCACCCCCCTTTAAATAGGGCCGCGATAAACTCCAATCCCCTTTGACGCCTATGAGTTGCTTAGAACTTAACCAATCTAAACCTTTTTGGATCGGAATTGAACTTCGGTCCATAGAGTACCTTAAAGCATGCATAGCAATAGACGTATCCCAGACGGGGGATACACAAGGTTGCATAAAGCTCACATTATCTACTTTGGCTTCCAGAAGACGAATTGCTTTTAGAGCTTTTTGAATCAACGGGTCTTCGATTGTATATCCTAAACTTAAAAGAGCTTTGATCTCATATTCCATCGCGGTGTAAATTCCCCCGAGACCATCCTCTTTATTATCGTGTTTTAAAATCCAACTTAGAGCCCTCTCTTCGGCAAATTTGCGCAATTTTTTGGGAATCCATTTATCTAATGAGCGACCGATTTTGTCGAGAAGAAAAAACAGCCCCTTTAAACCGATAGGAAACGAGGAATTTCTCGGCAGCAAAAGCTCCTTAAGATCTATTTTAAGAGGGTTTTTTGCTTTAAAATTTCGTGTTAACGCTACAGACAAAGGGATCACAACAGCCTTTGCCCAGTAGGCAAATTTTTCCACACTAAAAGGTGACCAGCGCGGTTGCAAAATTAATTCGACCGGCATCCAGGGCGCTTCATTTGCCTCCAATTGGTCGAATTGAACAAGAGTGTACCTTGTAAAAACGTTAGCTGCTCTCAATCCTCCATGACGGCAGATTTTATCCTTGACAGCTTGCATATACGGAAAGTTTTGGGATTCTCCAGCACATTTGAGAGCAAAATAAGCTTTGATCGATGCACTCAAATCATAAGGTCCACCTGGATAGCGATTCCACCCATCCTCTGTGAGAGTCTTTTTCAGATATACAACAAGCCTTTTTTCGAGATCCAAATCTCTTAAATCGAGTGCGTGCATTAAAAGAATCGTTTCGCTGGTGATTGTAGAATCACATTCGAGCGGATATACAAGGTAGCCCTCACTCCGTTGGGCCGATAAAGCTTTTTCTAAAAGCTTTTCGATTAAAGAATCGACCATCTGGAGATTAAGCATCGGATTTCACCCTGTATACGACTGAATCAACTTCCCCCATAGCGGATTCAGCTAATCACTGTCAACCGATTCGCCCCTTTAGGCCATATTTGTAAAAACAGCATCGACGTCATCGAGATTTTCCAGCCAGTCGATGAGCTCCTCATTTTTTTTGCGATTCTCATCGTCTACTTCGACGAAATTTTTCGGTATATGCTCGAATTCTGCTTCTAAAAGCTGAATCCCTTTTTGGAGAAGCTTCGCCTTAACCTCTAAAAGATCGTCTACATGTGTAAACAAAATAAACTCCTCTTCACTAGACTCCATTTCATCCACACCACAATCGAGAGCAACCATAAAAAGTTCCTCTTCGGCTATGGTATTTTTCAAAACGCGAATCACCCCTTTTCGATCGAATTGGAAAAGAACACTTCCGGGCGTTGCGATACTGCCGCCCCTTTTATTTGTCGCAATTCGCATGTCAGATGAGGTGCGATTTTTGTTGTCGGTCAAGATTTCTACAACAATTCCTACCCCGCCATGGCCATATAGCTCATAGGTCAAAGCAAAATACTCTCCCTGATCTGAGGATGTAGCTTTTTTTATGTTTCTATCGATGTTATCTTGTGGAAAATTCACCTCTTTAGCTCGATCTAAAGCAGCTTTAAGCCGTGCGTTCATCCTCGGATCCCCACTACCCCCCTGCTTGACAGCCGTGATAATCTCTTTTGCAACTCGCGAAAAAATTTTTCCTCTTTTTGCGTCGACCTTCTCTTTGCGACGCTTAATGTTCGCCCACTTACTATGGCCTGCCATTTTCTATAACCATTGTTGCATTAAAATTTTATCTCTATAGGTTCCGTCCTCTTCTTTTAAAAAATCGACATGAACCCCATACTCCTCGAATCCCTCAGCCAAATAGAGTTTTCGTGCTGGATTTTCTCTGTAAACTTCTAGATGCAACAAAGAGAGACCGAAATCATTTTTAGCTTTATTTTTCAGCTCTTTTAACATTTGTGTTCCAATCCCCTGCCCCCTTTTGCCGGGATGGACAATAATCGAAAAAAGGCTTTGATGCCTAAGCTTTTGGACCGGTGAGAGGTAAAAATTAAAAAAACCCACAATCTCTTCCCCATCCCATACCGTAAATGAGGAGCCATAAGTTTTCGCAAAATACCCTATCCAAACTTTACAGGCGTCCTCTATCTCCAGTTGATTTACCATTGGAAACCAACGTAAAATACCAGGTTCGCTTAGCCACGAAGCCAATATAGGGATTTGGTCCTCTTTAGAGACCTCATACCTCAATTTGATTGGATCTTTCAAACACCATCCTCGCACTAGTTTCCCATTCTGAAAAGCGGACAAAACCCTCCTGAGTTAAGGCTTTTTCAAACGAGAGTTTTTTTAAAATACCCTCAAGAGGACATCCACTGTAAATTTCACACTGAACTTTTTCAATAATCTTAAATTCCCGACTTAAATGGATCAGATTTCTCAATAGAGAAGTTCCCACCCCTTTTTTTTGAAATTCCGGATCTACAACAAGATAAGCCATGGTGTGAATAGCTACTTTTCTATAGGGTAGAAGAAAAATACAACCAAAACCGATAGGCTTTTGATCCCAGACGGCCGTAATCGCAGCACGATATTTGGAAAAATTAGTCCAATTTCTGACAAAAAGCTCTACATCCATGATCGAAGAAAGAGGAAACCATTTTTGTATTTGAGGATTCATCAAAAGCTCAGTTAACATCGCCGAATCTTTATCATCAAAATAGCGGATATCATATAAACTCTCTTTAGTAATATCATGAAACGACATCATGATCCCTTATTTTTAAGATAAGCCTCGACAAAAGGGTCGAGCTCCCCATCAAGAACACCATCTACATCTGCTGTTTCATAGTCTGTTCTTAAATCCTTACACATTTGATAGGGCTGAAGCACATAGCTTCGTATTTGAGAGCCCCAGCCATTGATCAATTGCTCTCCACTGATATTTTTTAAAGCAGCCTCTTTCTTTGCGACCTCCAATTCATAAAGGCGATCCTTAAGCATCTTTAAGCAGCGCTCACGGTTTTGAATTTGACTACGCTCTTGCTGAGAGGAGACGACTATGCCGGTTTTTAAATGGGTAATACGCACCGCAGAATCGGTTTTATTCACGTGTTGCCCTCCGGCTCCAGAAGCTCTGTAAGTATCAATCCTTATATCTTCTGGCCTGACCTCAATAGGTATCTCCTCATCAATTATTGGGGCTACCTCAACAGAGGCAAAACTCGTGTGGCGTCTACCTGAAGAGTCAAAAGGAGAAATACGCACCAATCTGTGCACTCCCTTTTCAGCCTTGCAGTATCCATATCCATAGGGTGCTTCCACTTGATATTGGATGTGCTTTAACCCGGCCACCTCCCCCTCAAGCCGATCAAGAACTTGGTATTTCCAATTCCTTCTCTGAAACCAGCGTTCATACATTCTAGCTAGCATCGATACCCAATCACAAGATTCGGTTCCACCAGCTCCGGCATTGATCTCTAGGGTACAGGCTTTTGGATCTAACTCAGATGAAAGCATCCTTTTTAACTCTAACGATCTAAGCTCTTTTTCAGCTTGAGAAAGCTCTTGGTCCATCTCCTGGATCAAGCTCTCCTCCTTACCCGATTTAGCTTCAGGATAAAAAGTCTCTAGATAGTCGACTGCGGTAAGAATTTTATCGATAGGCTGAACCCAATCTTTTAGAGAATTAGCCTCTGATATTTTTTTTCGTGCCCTTTCTTGATCCTCCCAAAATTCTGAGGCCTTCATCTCCTCATCTAGCTCATTGAGACGCTCTTTTTTGTGAGCCAAGTCAAAGAAACCTCGAGAGTTCAAAAGCACGGGATTTTACATCTTGAATACGCGGTGTTAAGTCTGTAATCATAATAGATTATTCTACCCCTAATTCTTTTTTTTTTCATGTACTATATCTACTCGACAATCTATTCATCGCTTAAAAGCCGCTAAGTTTTTGAAAAAATTTTAACGGAATATTTTAAAAAGCTTCTACAATCGACTTACTTTTAAAGATTAAAAAATATTTTCTTAAATAAAACCCTCTTTAATTTTTTTAAAATATCTTCTTAAGCTTAATATGCCCTTTACGATAAATGAATTTAAAGTATAATGTTCTCACTTATGTTAGGATATATAACCTAATTTTTTTTGGAGGAGATATGAGTACAATTTCAAACGCAGCATCGAGCGCAACATCGACAGTAACAAATTTTTTTAGCTCCGCTTTGAACAGAGTTGGTCAATTTGCAGGAAGAATTTGGACAATGATGACAAACATTGTTCCCTCAGCTGTATCTAGCAAAGTCTCAAAGTTATTTGCACCTGTAACAAATGTCGTAAAAAGCATGCCAAAACCTATTAAGGCAGTTGTTATTGCTGGAGCTATGTGCGGTGTTGGAGCCCTTGCCTACAGATTCTTTAAACCTAAGCAAAATGCAACATCACAACCTTCAGTTAATGAAGGCCAAAGACAAATTCCAGAAGATTCATCAGTCGAAAACACAGAACAAAACCAGGGAGTAGCCCTAAGTACAGCACCTGTATCAGAAGCCGATAGAAGGGATTCTGAAGGTCTCATTGACCAACCTCAATTAGGGCAATCTGAAAGCGGTTCAGCTGTTGCAACTGAAGTTCTTGCAGGACAAAGCGAATCAGATGACGAATAAAGAGTTATAGGGGTAAACACCACCTAATTCCAACTTTTTGATTTATCCTCCATAAGAGAATCCTGTGAATTTCATTATGCATAGATCTCTAGATTATGGAGGATTTTTACTTATTCAAAAGTTTCCTGCTTAAATAGGGTGTGAGTTCCGACTTCGCTCTATCTTTTTGCAAACTTTTTTTAAAGATTTTTTCCAATTGCAGAGAGGCCTCTTTCGCAGTTTCTAAACCCTCCCCCTCTTTTTTGATGGCCGATATAGCAAGTTCTCTCGGTAAATGACAAATAAGAACTTGGTCTATCACATCAACAAGATTTTGCATAGACATCTCGAGCCGAGCTTTATCATTTGCTTTAAAATTCAATAACAACCCAGGAAAAGGATCTTTTTCAACGTATTTCTCGACTGCGTCTAATCTTACAATTATCGCATTCACATTAGCATAACCTTTTAACTTCAAGCTGTGCTCGTGTACATATTCCACGTTGGTAAATCCCCCCCCCCTTTTTTGTATAATTTTTCCCTCCTTTGCAAGCGGTGCCGGATCGGTAACTAGAAGAGAAAAATCGTATTTTTCCCCGCTTGCTGCCTCAAGGTAGAGAGGCATCGATTCAAAAAAGCAAAGCAGAGGATTATTTATCTGCCGAATTAAAGCGTGCGTGCGCACTTTTTTAAGCTCTTGAAATGACTTGAACTGGGTTAATAATGACCATATGGCACCATGTCCGCATGGCCCTTTGTCGACATTACCTAACTCATCCAAGCACCATTTTCCGTCTCTATCTACAAAGGGAACAAGGGGTTGTTCTATAAAATGGAAGGACTCTTTAGGTCTATTAAAATAGGTATTCTTTTCTAGAAAAGCCTTCAGTAAATCCTTGTTATTTTTTGACATAGAGGTCATGAAAACAATGGGAGTTACCGTCGTTTTTTGAAAATGCTCAAAATAGAGTTTTTCTTTTGCCTCGATATCAAGAATGATCCATTCTAACAGAGGTCTATTTCGAAATGGATATAAAAAGGCGGGCAAGGGCTCGCCGCTTAATTCATCTACAAAATTCAACCTTTCAGCAGATCCCCCCAAAACTATAATTTCCACCAGATTGTCTTGTAATTCGATCCCTTTAAAGAAGTTTTTCTTTTCAAATTTTAAAAAATGGGGTTCAAATGGGAGGGAATAAGCTAATTTTTTTTTAGCTGGAATCAACATTTTCTCTATTTTTTTTTGCATCCCATAAAGGCCGTTCATGGGCCTAAAAAAAAGATCTAATTCATCTAACCATTTTATTAAAGACTCCCTACGAAGACTGTCTATGGAGGACGCAGAAAATGGATCCAAAATATGGCTTTGGCCTATGTCAAGAAGCAGTTTTATTAGAAAATTTTCTCTATCTTTATCAGATTGCAAGGGATTTTTTTTCTTTTTTTTCCCTTTTTCAATGTGCGCGGATTTCATCGGAAAAATTGACCTCTCTCTATCGAAAATTAACGGTTCCAAGATATATTCCGCTATGTAAAAAATTGACCTTTTCCAGTTTATTTTGGTATCTTCAGCAAAGTAACAGAAAAGAAAAACCAAGGTAGGCTCTATGTCAGCAGCAGCAGCAACAAAAAAAGCTTCGGCAAAAAAAGCAAACTCAGCGTTCATGAAACCGCTTAAGCCTTCAGCGGATCTTGCAAGAGTGATTGGTTCATCACCACTCCCAAGAACTGAAGCAGTGAAAAAGATGTGGGATTACATCAAAAAACACAAACTTCAAGATTCCAAAAATAGACGCAACATCAATGCAGATGAAAACTTGAAAGTGATTTTCAAAAAAAACCAAGTTACGATGTTCGAACTTGCTAAAATCCTTTCCAAGCACCTCGCATAGTGTCCCGTTTAGGACTCATTCTCCTAGCAGGGGGAAGCTCTCAACGTTTCGAAAATGAAAAGCTGAAGCAGCTTCTCCCTGTTTCTCAAAAACCCCTTTTCCTCTACACTCTGGATCGTCTCACATCCTGTATCGATTTTAAAGATGTCGTGGTTGTCCTCCATCCCTCTATAGAAAAACCTGCCGATCTTAAAATTGCTCCTGGGGGAGATTCCTGGCTTGATTCTGTTTTTGAAGGGTTTGAAACGCTTGATCCTGGGCTGGATAAAATCTTAGTTCACGATGCAGCGAGACCTTTTTTTCTTGTTGAAGACCTCCTTAAGCTAGTCGATGAGGCTAAAAAGCACAAACTTGTCGCTTTGGGTTCTAAGATGCGCAATACCCTAATAAAAATCGAAAAACCTACAATGAAGGTTGTCGACCGCTCTGATATCTGGGAGATATATACCCCCCAAATAGCCGATAGGGAGCTTTTTAATCTCGATAAATCAGCTCCTTGTACCGATTTGATGACATTTGCTCTGCATCACGGCATTCAAGGAAAAATACTCCCGTCCAGTCCCATCAATATAAAAATTACCTACCCTGAAGATGCTCTTATCTGCAATTACCTTGCTATAAAGTAAGTAAAAAATAATTTTATTCTCCTTTTCTTGAGATCAACAGCCAAAAAAGCTTATAATACCATGCGCTTGGCACCTATTATAACTGCAATTTTTAAAAAATAAATTCGAATCCATGCAAAGGTACAAAATTAAAATCGCTTACGATGGGACGCTATTTTGCGGTTTTCAGAGACAACAAAGTGATCCAACCATACAAAAAGCTCTTGAGGAGGCTTTGGAACACCTCGATGGGGCTTTTGTTCCCGTTGTGGGGGCATCAAGAACCGACGCAGGGGTACACGCTTTGGGACAAGTAGCCCACTTCGACCTGAATAAGCCAAGAGACCCTTTTAGCGTACTCAAAGCACTAAATGCCCGTCTACCTAAAGAAATACGTGTTGTTGAGGTGAACAGCGTCGATTGTGATTTTCACGCTCGCTTTCACGCCAAGAAAAAAATTTACACCTACACCCTTTCTACCTCTTTTCAGCAATCCCCTTTTCATAGGCTCCATTCGCTCCACTTTCCCTATAAGCTCAATTCTTCTCTTTTAGAGGCGGGCTGTCAAATTTTAAAGGGAACCCATGACTTCAAACAATTTGCAAACACCACGACCGAAAAAAATAGACCCCCCTCAACTGTAAGAACCCTATTTGATGTCTTTACGACACAAGAAAATGAATTCATTACACTCTCTTTTATTGGGGATGGATTCCTCTATAATATGGTGCGAAATCTCACGGGCGCTCTTTTAGAGGTTGCACAAGAAAAAATATCTATTGAAATGCTTTCCTCTCTTTTGGGTCCTATGGTTCTACAAAGAAATTACACCACCCAGCCGGCCCATGCCTTATGTCTTAAAGAGATCTTTTATTAAAGCCTGGCAAAACTGTTCCAATCGTTTTGTCGCAAAAGCGCTAAAGCTTTCAATTTTTTATTTTTCCATAAAGCCTTTTTCAAAGAAATGTGCTTGCTCTAGAAAAGCGATCTGATTTATATTTAGTGCCGTTTTCAAAATGCCGATGTGGTGGAATGGTAGACGCGGTAGACTCAAAATCTACTCTAGGCGACTAGGTGCTGGTTCGAGTCCGGTCATCGGCATTCAAAAGGAGGTCTTATTAGACCTCCTTTTTATTTCGCTACTTGGTAATTGGATACATTTTTTTTGTAGACCCTTTTTTTTGGCTTAGGCCCGACGATTAAGAGCAATTTTTCATCCAAAAAACCATAGGATGCTTTGTCTCTTCGTTGGCCCCTATTTCTTTCCAGAAGAAATCAGCTACAAGTTCCGGGTATTTTACATATCCCTGTTTGATCCAGAAGCTACTCAATGGTGTATAGTCTAAAGGTTTTCTTAAATCATTTTCCGCTCTGATAACTTCACAAAGGGCAATTTTTTCATACAGCCCCTTTTCGAATACTGCTTTTTCAAATTGCTGGTACATTCTGTATCCAATATTTTTTCCTCTATGTTCTGGAAGTAAAATAATTTCCCCTAAGTAGAATATCCGGTCGGCTGGGATGCTTTTTTTCATAAAAAGGCTTTTTACTTCGTCCATTGAATCTAAAAGGGGAAGCCCGGTTATAACCCCTATAACATCCTCATGATCCTCAGCAATCACCAATATTGCATCTTTCGCCATCGAATAAATCTGCAGATAGCGTTCTTCATACAACATGTCTCCCTGATAGAGGTAGGGGTATTCACAAAAAATAACGATTCTACACGCAGCAATCTTAGGAATGTATGGACAGATGTCTCTTCCACGGAGAGTTTTTATCTTCACTGAAGAATTTTGTTTCATCTCGTTACCGTTTTACCTGGGGCAAATTTTTTTTTAGATATTTCCCTTACTCATTTGGATGTAGGTCAAGATGTTTGATAGCGAGGTAAATGAGCGTTAAAGAACTTTTCGTTTTGTACATCAGTACTCAAATCCTTTTAGGTTTTTGAGGGAATTGGCGGTACCTATTTTTAGAAAAGACTACTTTTTTCTACGTTTTTTACTCAAGGTTTTGAACCCCGATTTTTTTTCAAAATCCCACTCTGCTGCCCCAGCAGTTTTTTTGCTCTAGTAGATAGCTCAAGGTTTTTTCACACTCTAATTCGTAGATAATTCAATCCAGCAAATAAAAAGGAGGTCTTATTAGACCTCCTTTTTTAGCTATCTCCCACTACGTGGAAGAGACAACCTTATGATTTATTGGCCAATGAAACTTAAGCTAAGCTATCCACTTGCTCGAATGCGGTCAGGATTTTCATCGCGTTATCTGAAAGTTGGGGTTCTCCTTGAGATTGCATCTCATTTAAAAGAGAGCTCACCGTGGGACCATAAAGATGAATAATCATGGTTTGATCTATTTGGGTATCTTTGAGCAACGTCGCCATAAATACGTGGGGATCTCTAACCCCTGCGTCCCATAAGATCAGGCTTGCATCAATATTTCTTTTAAAAGAGGCTACAGAACCCTCCTCTGCAATCCTAACTTTAATCACCTGCTCTATCTTCGATTTGTCAAGCTGAGTCAGCTCACAAAATTTCTCCTGCATCGCATGGAGCTCATTTTCAGAGCGTACCTCTTGTAAGATAATCGAACTCGTCTTTACCGGAGCCTCTGGCTTTGAACCCAATCCCAAAAAAGGGGTTAGTGTGGCTAAACCCAAAATGAATAACAATTTTTTTAAAAATAAGATGTTCATCTCAAATTCCTTTTTGATTAGACAAAATTATAAATTAACGGCATCATTTAGGCTATAAATAATTTGTTGATTTTCTGTAAAGCTATGCTAGAGAACATTTTAAATTTTGATGCTTACCTTTTCGATCTTGATGGCACACTTATTAACACAGAACCCCTCCACCATGCTGCTTGGGAACAAACGGTTAAAAATCATGGGTTTAGCTTAGACTGGTCTTTTGAGGAGTATCTCACCTTTGCTTTAAAATCTCGCCCCCACCTTTTTGAGGCGATTTTTCGTCGTTGCCCAGGCTTAAAAAACCTGTTTAGCGAGGGGGAGCATTTGCGACAGCAAAAGATTGCCGTCTATGAAAAGCTTTTAACCACAAACCCACCCGATTGGATGCCTGGGGTCTACTCTTTTCTTTCTCTTCTAAAAAAGAACCAAAAAGAGATGGTTATTGTCACAAACTCACCTAGAAAGCATGTATCGAGCTATACCCATCTATGTTTTGAAACTTTTTTTAAACAGATTATAACAATTGACGACTTTATCCATCCAAAACCCCACCCGGCAGGATATCTCAAAGCGTTGTCTAATTTGGATAAAAAAGGGGATAAATGCATCGTTTTCGAGGATTCTTTGAAAGGGATCCAGTCCGCGCAACAAGCGGGCACTCATGCCCTTTTGGTTGCTACTGACACTTATAAAAAGATTGCCTTGATTGATGATACCACCCCTTGTGTGAGTTCTTTTAACGATTTAATTGCTTACGAAAATTGTCGTTTTAGATCTTAGATCCCTCTTTTTTAATCTGACAAGAAGGGTTTGGCTCTCTCCCCACAAATCTTTGTCCTCGATAGAAAAACCGTTTTCTAATACCTCAATAGGCTCTTTTGTACTTAGCTCGTCTAAAAACTGCCTTTTAAGCTCTTCTCTTGTTACCCCTTCAAGACGCACTACGACCTGGTCCCCTTTTTGGAAGGAGTCTTTTGCCTCTATATATCTTTCATGCTCATCACAGCGCCATCCAATCAAAATTGTAAGCCTTTTTTCGCTTTTCTTTTGAAAGCGTTCTAGAAAGTCGACAATAGGTTGGGCAATTTTGGGAAAAGATGTATGTTTACCCAAACAATCTTCAATAACTTTGTCCTTTTCTCGTCTCGGAGAATTTAATTTAGAACCTCTGCACTGGAATGCGCTCATAGGGATTTGCCAAAAGTCTTCAGGCAACACCTCCTTGAACTCAATTTCGCTGTCTCCCCCGATATATCTTGGCTCTTGAAGGAGGGGTTTGTATTGGAAAAAATCGGATGTGACACTCTCCTTTTGTGTTGGGGAATGGGGGGCTTGCGACGGGGTTTGTCTTTCACTACAGGCAAATAAAACAATGGTTATCAGGTACTTAATTTTCATATTGCACGATTATAAATAAAATATTATATAAAAGATGTGAGAGATTAACGGGTATAATGGGAAATTCTACTGCAACGTTTGTAGGTTTGGGGACCTTAGACGGGAGTAGTAAGTACGATCGGCGACTTTGACGCCTCCTTGTTAATCTCTCTCTTTTTTTTTCCTTTGTAGTTTGTCCCCTCAAGAGTCTTTTCGATCAACTCCATCAACGGCGTTAGCGGGATATTTTCTTTTCCCAGGTATAGTTTCAAGGGGCGTATGTATCCATCGACTAAGCCGCACCTATCTAAATCATATTGATCTTCATGAGAAAGAATTTGTTCTAAAAAAAGGAAAAAAGCCTCTTTATCCAAACAGATACTTTTCATTTTATAAGTCTTATCGAGTTCTTCACACTGATTTTTTGTTTGTTGTGTATCAAACGATATGCGATCTAAAAAAAGTCGACTGTAGAGGTCGTTGAAAGTGTTTCTTCCACTTGACACCCCTTTCATCACAACCTGTGTTGCTTTGAATCTTTTTGCTAAAAGAGCACAAAAATTTACCGTATCGTAGCCTCCATCAAAAACAACATCAGATAGGCCCGCTTTTTGCGCCAAATCCCCTTCAAAAGGATAGAGTTCGTTTTGCCCAGCCCAAATAAGTGGTCCTTTACATTTTTGTAAAAACTTGGTTCCTGCACGCAACTGAAAAAAGGTGGGAATATCATGCTCTATGTACTTGGATTCTTCGGGAAAAGGATCAACAAGTGTTGCAAAATCGGGTCGGATACCCTTTTGTAGGAGGTTTTTAGTTGCAGCTCCAGCTCCGATCACCCAATGAGTGTCTTTGCTTTTTTGAATAAAATCAAGGTCCTCATTTGAAAGAGGAGCTCCCCCCACAATTAGCCAAGGAGCCTCAAAATTCCCTTCTACTGCATCTAATTCATAAAAAGAAGAAAAGGTTTTTAAAGAAGAAAGGACATTTTGAAAATGGGACAACCCAAGATCTTTCCCCTCCAAATAAAGAGCTTCGAATCGGATGACATCTTCCACAATATCATAAAATAGAGGTGTAGCCGTTTTGGTAAATACATCAAACTCTTTTCCACCGATAAACACAGGAAGTTTTCGATGGGTTAAAATATAGGCATTTTGAGAATCGACAAAAAATCTAAAAAGGGGATCCTCTAAAATCGCAAGAATCTTCGCTGTGTTCGGCTCAACGATGAGGACTGTTTTATTCATGAAATTAGGTAGAGAAGTGAGCCACTCTACCCCATCAAGTAAAATGAGCTCTTTTTTGGAATCGACCGGAGAAAAAAAACTCACCGTTTCACTCCTTGTCTCTACCCTTAACAAAAGCCCTAGAACAGGATCTTTTTGATTTAATTTCTCGACAACTGACACAAATCCTCAAAAGGTTTTAAAGCGCCCAAATAGACAAGTCCGTTTTTTGTCATTCTGTAAAGACCTTCATACGATTTACTCACCCAAGCTAAAAAAGGGGCTTTGATCCATTGATTGTAAGCTATAAGCTGTTGAAAAGCTCTTTCGTCAGGCCTTAAGTGCTTACATTCAAATAAAACAAGCGGGTGAAGATTTTCGCCGTGCCAATGGTATGCCAAAAGATCAATTCGAAGATTGTTGGGCTTTTTTTTTAGGGAAAATTCTTGGGATATATGGGGTAATTGAGAAATCGCCCTCTCCTTGACAAGCAAATGAGAGGGAAAATGTAAATGATGGGTGAGCTTTTCCATGAGCTCAAATCGGATCAACTCCTCAGGACGGTTCAACAACCTCTGATACTCCATAAGATCCGTTGTGTCGTTTATAAAGAGCCATAAGGTTCAAAGTTCTTTCATCTTTAAAAACCAAGCAAGGCTCATCCGAAAGCTCCATTTTCATGATCGCTTCTTCCAGTAAAAGCGTTTTAAGGATTTGCTTAGAAGAGCGTGTAACAGGCGGCAAAAGAGCCTCTTTCATCTCTTTAAAATTTTCAGATTCAATTTCCCGATTGATGATCTCAGTATCATCTTCCCAGAACAGATGCTTTTTCATGCTGTCCGATTTTTTGTGATGCTCCTTGACCAAGTCGTGGTATTTTTTAAATTTCGCCTCAAGAATGGAGAATGCTGCATCTATAGAAGCATACAAATCTTTTGTGCTCGCTTCAGCTCGAATCTTTAGGTGCATAGAAGCATAAACCAATATTGTAAATTTATGCATGTAACGCTCGATTCCATAGGTAAAAAAGGCCCTCTGAATAGGAATACCAAAAGAATGGTGATCGAGAACTTTTTGAAATTTATCTTCGGCGTATTGACGAATTGCGTCAGTAAGAACAAGACTGCCTCTTGCAGTGTGGTGTAGATCCATAGTATAGCCCTCTTTTCTTAGGTTACTATAGAATTTATTTTTATACTTCTCAATCCTAAATTCCCAAGCTGTCCACAAGCGGCCATCTCTTTTTCCCCTTTCGTACCACGTAAATAGACTCGATAACCATGGCTTCTTAATCGATCCATAAAATTTTGCGTCGACTCAATTGAAGGGGTTTTAAATCGAGCCCTAGACTGCGGATTGTAGGGAATAACATTGATTCTAAGATCTATAAAACCCTCACAAAATTTTGCGAGATCATCTGCCATACTCAAAAGATCCGTGATGTTTTCTAGCAAAACGTACTCAAAAAGAAGTGTTCTTTTTGGATGGCTTTTTTGATACTCCATGAGAGATTCTTTCAAAACACCCATCGAAAATCGACTGTTTACAGGCATGACTTTTGAACGCACAAGATCGCTCGAACCGTTAATAGAAACAGCAAGTTTAACTCTTGGATCGACCTCTTGTGTAAATTTTTTTAAAATATCTACTAATCCGCTAGTAGATACGGTAATTCTTGACGGACCTAATCCAAACCCGCAAGAGTCCGTAAAAATAGCTATCGCCTGCTTCACCGCTTCATAGTTGTCAAACGGTTCCCCCATTCCCATGAAAACTAGATTCCGTACAGCAACTTTTCTGATCACCTTAGCGTAATAAAGCTGTAAAACAATCTCCTTGACAGACAGGTTTCTTATGAGCCCTAATCGACCAGTTTCACAAAAGGCACAACCCATTCTACAACCCACCTGCGAAGACAAACAGAGCGTAAAACCAAATTCCATTTGGATTTCAACACTTTCAGTTTGCAATCGATCAGAAAAAGTTTGTAACCATTTTGATCCCTTTTGTTCAAAAGTCGAGGGGATGGAAAAGTCGGTGATCTCAAGTATCTTTTGCAGTAATTTTTTGGCTGTAGGAAGAATCTCATTTTCTAGAGGATGTCGCCCCTCTTTGAACCAAAGACTGTATACTAATTTAGCTAACTCTTTACCCTTATCAAGTTCTGTAAAAATAGCATCGGCGTACTGTTTTTGAGTGAGACTATAGATATCTATCATAAAAAATGATTGCACCGGGAGGGACTTGAACCCCCAACCACCTGGTTCGAAGCCAGGTACTCTATCCGGTTGAGCTACCGGTGCATGTA
>Ga0194129_10000254_pt1 | contig 107092 bp, 112 predicted proteins | sample TA2KigCa35mmetaG_FD_150862 | JGI IMG/M metagenome (GOLD analysis project Ga0194129, IMG submission 150862) | Freshwater microbial communities from Lake Tanganyika, Tanzania - TA2015038 Kigoma Deep Cast 35m | ecosystem: Environmental > Aquatic > Freshwater > Lake | place: Tanzania: Lake... | reverse complement strand
GACGTCTACACCGGACGCGGTCAGGCCATTCTGGAAAGGAGGGAAGCGATCAAGCGCAGGACCATCGAGTACCGCCGCTTGCTGCACCGGCAAGCGGCCGCCTAAACTGACAGCCTAGATGCGCCAAAGCCTCCGTTAACAGAAACCTCAGAACGTCCCGTTTGTTCTGACGACGGACACAATGCCCTCGTAGTTGCTCCGTTTCTTATACCTACAAAGACCCGGGTACAGCCGGCGTTAGTATGCAGGGCCGGCGCTAAGGCCCTGACGCCAGCGGAATTGAGAAAGGCGGTCGCGATGCGAACTCGCTTTGCACCAGGCTTGCTCAGGAGTTTCCTCAGCTCCGTTCTGTGAAGCTTGCCTCCCAGCGGTTGGAAGATCGCATTGGCCTTCACGTTGCCCTCCCGGTCTCACTGTTCCTGAAATTGAGTCTGTGTGTCCTCTGAAACATTCGTCCAGTGCAGCATGACGTTCTCAAGCAGCTCGTCAGGGACGAGGATGGTCTTGAGAAGGCCCTCGCGGGCGCTGTCAAGACGCAGCGAAAAACTCCAACACCATCCGATTAAACACCCCCGGCTGCTCCTCCGGCACGAAGTGCCCGCACTCCTCGATCACCGCACCGCGCACATCCGTGGCCACACGGCGCATGCTCTCCTCCGTCTCCTTGCCACGGCCACGCGCGTGCGGGTAGCTGTTGGCGCCGCCGATCGCCAGCACCGGCATGGGCAGGCGGAAGCCGGTCGCCAGTTGCGCCGCGTTGACCTTCGCATCCTCAGGGATCGCGCGGTAGAGGTTGAAGCCGGCGCGCATCGCGCCCGGCTGGCTGTAGGTGCGGACATACTCGTCGAGGTCGGCCTCGCTGATGGCATCCGGGAAGTAGGCGAAGGTCTGGTAGAACCACTGGAGATAGAGGCGTTCGCGTCCCTGCACCAGCGCCTCCGGCAGATCGGGCGTGACGTGGAACTGGTGGTGCCAGCGGCGGCCGCCCTGGCTGAAATCGCCGCCGCCGCCGGGAATGACGACATCGACGATGACGAGCTGCTCGATCGCCTGGGGATGATCGGCGGCGATCGCGAAGGCCGTCGGCCCGCCCCAGTCGTGGCCGACCAGGCGGAAGCGCTGGTGGCCGAGCGTCTCGGTGACCAGGCGCCAGATGTCGTTGCCGATGGTGCGCTTGTCGTAACCCGTCAGCGGTCGAGAGGAATCGCCCAGCCCGCGCATGTCGGGGGCGATCACGGTGTAGTGGGGCGAGAGCGCGGCGATGGTGTGGCGCCACTCGTACCAGGTCTGCGGCCAGCCATGGATCAGCACCACCGGCGGCCCGCTGCCGGCGATCACGTAGTGCAGCATCACCTCGCCGATCTCGGCGTAGCGATGTTGGAGGGGTGGCGGGGCGGTGGTGGTCATGGGGTTGCGTTCCGTCGACAGTGACTCCCTCTCCCCGCCTGCGGGGAGAGGGTTGGGGTGAGGGGCTGAATCAGGTGGCGCACGACGACCGTACGCAACCTGCGGCTACCCCTCACCCCGACCCTCTCCCCGCACGCGGGGAGAGGGAGGAAGATGGTCTAGGCGTGGGGTAGCATAGCGCATCCATCTGGAGTGAACGCCATGCCCCGCAAACCCCAACCCATCCGCTCCGACATCGCCTGGAGCAACCGCACGCGCATCGTGGTGCGCGGCAAGAGCCTGCCGGACGAGGTGATCGGCACCCTGAACCTCGGCGACTTCTCCTACCTGCAGCTCACCGGCCGCATGCCGACACCCGAGCAGTCCCGCGTGTTCAACGCCATCCTGGTCACCCTGGTCGAGCACGGGCTGACGCCCAGCGCCATCGCCGCGCGCATGACCTATGCCGGCGCGCCGGAGTCGATGCAGGCGGCGGTCGCCGCCGGGCTGTGCGGCCTGGGCACGGTGTTCGTGGGCAGCATGGAGAACGCCGCGCGCATGCTGTACGAGGCGCTGCCGAACGGGCCGGCGGGCGTCGACCTGGCGGCCAAGGCGCGCGAGGTCGCCGCGGCCTACGCCGCGCGCAAGAGCATCGTGCCGGGCATGGGCCATCCGATCCACAAGCCGGTCGATCCGCGCGCGCCGCGCCTGTTCCAGATCGCGCGCGAATGCGGGTTGTCGGGCGGCTATGTCGAGCTGGTGCAGCTGATCGCCGCAGAGGCCGAGCGGCTCAGCGGCAAGTCGCTGCCGGTCAACGCCACCGGCGCCATCGGCGCGCTGTGCTGCGAGCTGGGCTTTCCGTGGAAGGTGGTGCGCGGCTTCGGCGTGATGGCCCGCGCCGTCGGCTTGGTCGGCCACATCATGGAAGAAGCCGAACGGCCGATCGCCACCGAGATCTGGCTGCGCACCGAAGACGAAGCCGCCGCGCATGTCCGGGAGCCGGACTAGTTCTACCTTCCCCCGGAGGGGGGGAGGGTAAGGGAGCTTCAGCTTTCCTCCGGCTTCTCCAGCGCGTCGGCCTCGCGTTCCCATTCGTCCGCCAGCTTGCGATAGAACTCGAGATCGTCGGCGTCCGTGACCTGCGCCGCGTGCATGCGCGCGCGCCGCGCGTCGCCGCGCAGGCGGGCGATCTGCGCGGCGCGGTTCAGGTCGCGGCGGCTGGGCTTCTTCACCTGATGGTCGCGAAGAAGCTCCGCACCTCCTCGACGAACGAAGCCGGCTGCTCGAAGGCCGCGAAGTGGCCGCCCTTCGCCATCTCGCGCCAGTGCGTGATGTTGGGGAAGCTGCCAGCCTCCATCCACTTGCGCACCGGCGTGACGATCTCCTTGGGGAACACCGCGACGCCGGTGGGCACCGTGACCGTGACCGGCTTGCGGCTGCCGGGGCGGAAGCTCTCCCAGTAGAGCCGCGCCGAGGACGTGGCCGTGGCCGTCGTCCAATAGAGCATGACGTTGTCGAGCAGCTCGTCGCGGCCGAGGATGTTTTCCGGATGGCCGTCGCAATCGGTCCAGGCCCAGAACTTCTCGAGGATCCACGCCGCCTGGCCCGACGGCGAATCGGTGAGCCCGTAGCCCAAGGTCTGCGGCCGCGTCGATTGCTGCTTGGAATAGCCCGAATCCCAGTCGTCGTAGTGCCGGATGCCCTTCAGCGCGCGCGCCTCCTCGGGTGACGGCTCGCCCTCGACCTTGGGCCGCGTGCCCATCGCCAAGGTGATGTGGATGGCCGCGCAATGCGCCGTATCGAGCGCGCCCAGCGCCGTGGTCACCGCCGATCCCCAGTCGCCGCCCTGCGTGCCGTAGCGCGCGTAGCCCAGCCGCGCCATCAGGCTCGCCCAGGCCTGCGCAATGCGCGCGACGCCCCAGCCCGTCGTGGTCGGCTTGCCCGAGAAGGCGAAGCCCGGCAGCGACGGGCAGACGACGTGGAAGGCGTCCTCGGCCTTGCCGCCGTGCCTCGTCGGATCGGTGAGCGGCTCGATGACCTTGTGGAACTCCACGAACGAGCCCGGCCAGCCATGGGTGATGATCAGCGGCAACGCGTTGGCGTGGGGCGAGCGCACGTGGACGTAATGGATGTCGAGGCCGTCGATTTCGGTCTTGAACTGCGCGAAGCGATTCAGCGCCTTCTCCCGCGCGCGCCAGTCGTAGGTCTCGGCCCAGTAGCGGCAGATGTCCTGGATCCAACCGAGCGGCGCGCCCTGGCTCCAGTCGCCGACCGGCTCCGCCTCCGGCCAGCGCGTGTTGCGCAGCCGCGCCTTGAGGTCGGCGAGCACGGCGTCGGGGACGGCGATGGTGAAGGGGCGGATGCTGTCGGCCATGACCAACAATACCTTCCGCCGCAAGCGGGGGAAGGTGGAATGCCGGGCGTGATTTCGCGCCGCCTTGTCGCGCTGGGCATCGAGGCCGGGCTGTTCTCGGCGCTGGCGGCGGAGCGGCGCCTGCCGCTGATGGTGCCGCAGCGATAACAGGTCGAGGCCGGCGGCCTGACCACGACGCGCCACTCTGACGTTCCGCCGCCGCGATTCGCGGGCCCGGGGCGAGCTCCGCCTTGTTTCATGTCAACGCGGCGACGGGTCATCGAGCATAGACGTGCTGGATGACATCACGCCTTCTCGCCCGGATGACGGTCGCGTTCGCGTATGGACTGAGCCGGACCGTACTCATGTTCGCCCTCGCGTGCGGCACAATGGCCGCGATCGCCGCCGCGGACACGGCGCCGCGCGTGCCGATCCTCCTCTACCATCGCCTCGGCCCCGTGGTCGGCGATTCCATGACGGTGACGACGCCGGTCTTCGAGGCGCAGCTCAACCTCCTGCGGCAACGGAACCTCCGGGTCATCCCGGCCCGCCAGCTTGTCGACGCGATGCGCGAGGCCGGCGCCGCGCTACCGGAACGCGCCGTCGTCATCATGGTCGATGACGGCCATCGCTCGATCTATACGGAGATGTTCCCGTTGATCCGGACGCACCGGATCCCGGTGACGCTTTTCATCTATCCAACGGCGATCTCGAACGCGGACTACGCGCTGACCTGGGCGCAGCTGGCGGAGATGAAGGCCTCCGGCCTGGTCGACGTGCAGTCGCACACGCTGTGGCATCCCAATTTCACGACCGAGCGCAGGCGTCTGGCACCGGACGCCTATCGACGCTTCGTGCGAGACCAGCTCGTCCGCTCGAGGGCGCTGATCGAGGAGCGCCTGGGCGGCCCGGTCGATCTCCTAGCCTTGCCCTTCGGGATCTACGATGCGGACCTCATGCGCGAGGCGGCGACAGCCGGGTACGTCGCGGCGTTCTCGATCGAACGCCATCCGGTCAGCCGCGCCGACAATCTGATGGCCTTGCCGCGCTACATCGTCACCGACGCCGATCGCGGCGCGCGTTTCGAAGCGTTACTCGCGCCCGGAAAATGAGACCCGTCATGGACCACTCGAGGATGCCGGCGTCGCCGGGATCACGCGCTTGCGCCCAGGCCGCGCGGGTCGCCGCCTTGATCGCATCGATCTTCCTTGCATCGCCCGCGGGAGCCGACGATGACCGGGGCACGGTCGTCGACGCCACGACGCAGGCGCCGATCGTCGGCGCGATCGTCACCGTCGGCGACCGCGCGGTCGTCACCGACGCCGCGGGGCGGTATCGACTTCCGGGCGGCGCGACGCCGCTGCACGTCCGGGCGCCGGGCTACCAACGCGAGACGATCGCCAGCGGCCGACCTGCCGAGCCAACGATCCGGCTGAAACCCCTCACGCCCAAGGCCCTTTATCTGACGGTGTACGGCATCGGCACGCCGTCGCTGCGTGATGCCGCGCTCGCCGTGATCGAGCGTGCTGGCCTGAACGCCCTCGTGATCGATCTCAAGGGCGACCGCGGCGTGATCCCCTATCCAAGCGCCCTGCCGCTGGCCGCTTCGACGGGCGCCCTCAAGGTGAGGACGATTCCCGATCTGACGGAACTTACGCGCGCGCTCAAGGCGAAGGGCATCTATACGATCGCGCGGATCGTGGTCTTCAAGGACGACCTCCTTGCCCAGGCGCGCCCGGACTGGGCGGTGCGCAACAGCGCGGGCGCGGTCTGGAAGGACCGTGAAGGCCTGGCATGGATCGATCCCCACCGGAAAGAGGCCTGGAGCTACACGCTTGGCGTTGCCGAGGAAGCGGCGGCCGCCGGATTCGACGAAATCCAGTTCGACTATGTGCGCTTTCCCGACGCCGTGGGCCTGACCTATATGCAGCCATCGACCGAGGCATCGCGGGTCGAGGCGATCACCGGGTTCCTGCGCGAGGCACGTCGGCGGCTTGTTCCGTACAACGTGTTTCTCGCCGTTGACGCGTTCGGATACGTGTGTTGGAACCCAGGCGATACCGGAATCGGGCAGCGGTTGGAGGATCTCGCCGCCGTCGTCGACTACATTTCGCCCATGCTGTACCCGTCCGGCTTCCAGTTCGGCATCCCCGGCTACAGCAATCCGGTGGCGCATCCATATGAGATTGTCTACCGCTCGCTGGAGACCGCGAAGGCGCGGACGCGCGGCTCGCCAGTGCGATATCGGCCATGGATCCAGGGCTTTCGCGACTATGCGTTCGGCGGGCAACCGTTTGGCGCGGCCGAGATCGGCAAGCAGATCAAGGCGGCGCATGATGCCCAGGCGATCGGCTGGATGCTTTGGAATCCGCGCAACATCTACTCGGCGGAGGAGATCAGTCCGCGATGAGCGCGTTTCGCGACAGGCGGGAGGCGGGTCGGCGGCTGGCGGCGGCTCTGGCCGATCTTGAGAGCGCGCGACCGGTGGTCCTGGCTCTGCCGCGCGGCGGGGTGGCCGTCGCCGCGGAAATCGCCACGACCCTGCGCGCGCCGCTCGACCTCGTCTTTGTGCGCAAGCTCGGCGTGCCCCGGCAGCCGGAATACGCCATGGGCGCGATCGCCGAGGATGACCCGCCCGTCATCGTGCGGAACAAGCGTGTCATTGGCGCCCTGCGGCTCACCGGGAGAGCCTTTGACGAGGTCAGGAGCCGCGAACAGATCGAGCTGGAACGCCGACGCCAGGCCTATCTCGGCGATCGACCACGGGTCGACATCGCCGGTCGTGTCGTGATCCTGGTCGATGACGGCATCGCCACGGGCATGACCATGCGCGCTGCGGCCTTGGCCACGGCCAAACGCGGTGCGCAGCGGATCGTGATCACCACCCCTGTCGCGGACCTCGCTGTCGCCGCCGAGCTCCGACGCGAGTTCGGCGAGGTCGTGTGCCTCGAGGAGCCCGAGGCGCTGTCTTCAGTCGGCTACTACTACGCCGACTTCTCCGAGGTCGGCGACGACGAGGTGCGCGAGATCCTGCGCCGCGACGCTGGAAGCGGCCTGACAGCCCGCGCGCCGTTACCCGGTGACTAGAGCGTCGAGCGGTTGATCAGACGCCGCGGTCCCGAGCGCAGCGAGGGATTCTCCGGATAGCGCCGGCGCTCCCAAAAAAAGACACCCTGCACCCTGATAGGGATCAGCCCGGCGCACCAGCCGCCGCGATGTAGCGCGCGAACTTTGCCAGCGAGTCGACCTTGCCGTAGTCGGCCTCCGGAACATCGACGCGCAGGCGCTTGTGCGCGGCGATCACGAAGTTCAGGAAGTCCATCGAGTCGAGACCGATGTCGTTGCGCAGATCCGCGTTGGCGTCGATGGTCGATACGTCGAGGTCGGGCGCAATGTCGCCCAGGATCACGCGCAACCTGGCGATGGTCTCTTCGTCGCTCATAGGCTCTCCGGTCGCTGCAGGTGGCGATCGATGGTGGCGAGCAGCCGGCTGCCGAGCGCGCCGTCGCTGGCGCGATGATCGGCGGCCAAGGTCGCCTGCACGACCGGCCGCGGCCGGATCGCGTCGCCGACCGGCAGCGCGGTGATGCGCGGCGCGCCGAATCCCACGATCGCCAACTGCGGTGGGTAGATGACGCCGAACACGCTGTCGGCGCCACGCTCGCCGAGGCTGGTGACGGTCACGGTGGGATCCATCATCTCCGAACCCCGAACGCGCGCGACGCGCGCGCGCGTGGTCAGGTCGCGCAGCGCGGCCATCGCCTGGTCGAGGGTCAGGCGGTCGGCGTCGTGGATCGCCGGCGCCATCAGGCCGCCGCCACGCAGCGCGATCGCCCAGCCGACATGGATCGACGGCGAAAGCCTCGGCGCGCCTTCGACCCAGAAGCCGTTGAGTTCAGGTACCGCGCGCAGCGCCAGCGCCACCGCCTTCAGCAGCAGCGCCGCCGGCAGCAGCCGGCGCTCGACGTCGCGCCGGGCGTTCTCAGCAGCGAGCCATTCGCTCGCGATGCCCATGTCGATCGGCAGCGACAGATAGTAGTGGGGAATCTCGCGCTTGGAGCGCGCCATGGCCGTGGCGATCGCCTGACGCATGGCCGCCGGGTCGAAGCCGCGCCGCGGTCCCGGCGTCCCAGTCGGCGGCGCGGAGGGCTGTGGTGCGGCGGGCTTGCGCGCGGCGGCCTCAACATCGGCGATGGCGATGGCGCCGCCCGGCCCGCTGCCGCTCAGCCCGCGGGTGTCGACGCCCAATTCGATCGCGCGCCGCGCGGCGGCTGGCGAGATTCGAGGACGTCCCGTGGCGATCTGTGCCGGGCGCGGTGGAGGTGACGCGACGGGCTGGATCGCGGGTCGCGGCGGCGCCGGCGCGGCCATCGCCGGCCGAGGGGCGGCACCGGGCCCGTCGATACGTGCGAGCACAGCGCCGACAGGCGCCTCGACACCGACGGGCACGAGGATCTCGCCCAGGATTCCGGCTTCGAAGGCCTCGATCTCGAAAGCGCCCTTCTGCGTCTCGACGACGGCCACGACGTCGCCGCGCGCGATCGGGTCGCCGGGCTTCTTCAGCCATTCGACGACCTTTCCCTTCTCCATGTCGGCGCCCAGAGACGGCATCAGGAAGTCGCTCACGTCGACCTCCCGGACGGCCTCACCAGCTCAAGCGCCGCGGCGTGGATAGTCTCCACCTGAGGGATCGCGGCGTCCTCCAGATGCTTGGGATAGGGAATAGGCACCTCGACGCCGCACAGCCGCGCCGGCGGCGCGTCGAGGTCGTAGAAGCCCTGCTCGGCGACGCGCGCGCAGATCTCGGCCGAGATGCCGCCCGAGCGCCAGCCCTCGTCGACGACCAGGATGCGCCGGGTGCGCGCCAGCGAGGCCATGATCGTGGCGTCGTCCAGCGGCCGCAGGGAGCGCAAATCAATGACCTCCGCCTCGATGCCCTCGGTGGCGAGAAGCTGGGCCGCGACGAGCGACTTGTGCAGGCTGGCGCCGTAGGTGACGAGGCTAAGATCGCGCCCCGCGCGGCGAACGGCGGCGCCGCAGAGCGGCACGGCACCAGCGTCGGCGGCGAGCTCGGCTTCCATGTTGTAGAGGTTGACTTGCTCGAAGATCAGCACCGGATTGGGGTCCTCCAGCGCGCTCCACAGCATGCCGCGCGCGTCCTCGAGCGTCGCGGGCGCCACGATCTTCAGGCCAGGGATGTGGGCGTACCAGCCCTCAAGGCTGTGCGAATGCTGCGCGGCGAGCTGGCGGCCGGCGCCGGTGGCCATGCGGATAACCAGCGGCACGGCGAACTGCCCGCCCGACATGTGCGGGATGGTCGCTGCGTTGTTGACGATCTGGTCGAGCGCCAGCAGGCTGAAATTCACCGTCATGATCTCGACGATGGGCCGCAGGCCGGCCATGGCCGCGCCGATGCCGGCGCCGACGAAGGCGGATTCCGACAGCGGTGTATCGCGAATGCGCGCCTCGCCGAATTCCTCCAGCAGCCCCTTGGTTACCGCGTAGCAGCCGCCATAGCGGCCGACATCCTCGCCCATCAGAAAGACACGCTCATCGCGGTTGAGGGCGTCGCGGATCGCCTGCTTGATCGCCTCGCGATAGGTCGTGGTCATGCCGGCACCGCGTCCATCAGCGTGTGACGGCAGAGATCCTCGACCGGCTCCCAGGCGCCGGCCTCGGCGAAGGCGACGGCCGCGTCGACTTCGGCCGACGCCGCCTCGCGCAGCGCCTCGATATCGGCGACGTGCAGCAAGCCGCTGGCTGTCGCCCAGTCGCCGAAGCGCCGGATCGGGTCGCGCTCCTTCCAGCGCTCGACCTCGGCACGGTCGCGGTAGAGCTGGGCGTCGAACATCGAATGAGCGCGGAAGCGGTAGGTCATGCATTCGAGGAATTGCGGGCCGGCGCCACCACGGATGCGCTCCAGCGCGCCCAGCGCCGCCACCTCGACGGCGACCACGTCCATGCCGTCGACCTGATGCGCCTCCACCCGATAGGACTCGGCCTTGCGGAAGATCGCCGTCTCCGATTCCGTGCGCTCGATGGCACTGCCCATGGCGTAGAGGTTGTTCTCGCAGACGAAGAGCACCGGCAGCTTCCACAGGGCCGCGAGATTGAGCGATTCGTGGAACTCACCCTCGGCGACGGCGCCTTCGCCGAACAGGCAGACCGCGACGCCGGCGCCGCCGCGCAGCTTCTCCGCCAAACCCAGCCCGACGGCGAGCGGCAGACCGCCGCCGACGATGGCGTTGCCGCCGTAGAAACGGGTCGCGCGATCGAACACATGCATGGAGCCGCCGCGCCCGGCGCTGGTGCCGTTGGCCTTGCCGTACATCTCGGCCATCAGCGGGCCCATGGCGATGCCGCGCGCAAGGGCATGGCCGTGCTCGCGGTAGGTCGAGACGATGCTATCGGCAGCCGAGAGCGCGCAGGCGATGCCCACGGCGTTGGCCTCCTCGCCGACATAGAGGTGGAGGAAGCCGCGGATCTTCTGCTGCGTGTAGAGTTCGGCGCACCTCTCCTCGAACAGGCGGATGCGCAGCATCTGGCCCAGCAGATGGCGGGCGTGCTCGCGGTCGAGATGCGGTTTGGCGGTCATTTCTTCTCGTCGCTTTCCAAGGTCGAGATGTCACCTTCCGGCAGACCGAGTTCGCGCGCGCGCAGCAGGCGACGCATAATCTTGCCGCTGCGCGTCTTCGGCAGATTGTCGCGGAAGGCGATCTCGCGCGGCGCCACGGCCGGTCCCAGCCGCCGCCGCGCATGCGCCATCAAATCACGCTCAAGCGCCGGGCTGGCCTCATGGCCGGCCTTCAGCGCGACGAAGGCTTTGATGGTATTGCCGGCGACCTCGTCGGGCTTGCCGATGACCGCGGCCTCGGCGACCGCGGGGTGCTCCATCAACGCGCTCTCGACCTCGAACGGGCCGACGAGGTGCCCGGCGGTCTTGATCACGTCGTCGGACCGGCCCACGAACCAGTAGTAGCCGTCGCGGTCACGGCGCGCGAGATCGCCGGTGAGGTACCAGCCGTCGGCGAAGCACTTGCGGTAGCGCTCGTCTTCGCCGAGGTAGCCGCGGAACATCGAGGGCCAGCCGGCCTTCAGCGCCAGTTCGCCGTCGACATCGGGCTGCTCGACGACGCGGATACCCCGCGGCGTGCGCTCGACGATGGCCGCCTCGATGCCCGGCAACGGCCTGCCCATCGAGCCGGGCTTGACCGGCAGCGCGGCGAAGTTGGCGATCATGATGCCGCCGGTCTCGGTCTGCCACCAATTGTCGTGAAACGGCCGGCCGAAGGTCCGCTGGCTCCACACCACGGCCTCCGGATTGAGCGGCTCGCCGACGCTGGCGAGGAAACGCAGCGAACGGAGGTCGTGCTTACCCGCGACCTCGGCGCCGACCTTCATCAGCATGCGGATCGCGGTGGGCGCGGTGTACCAGACAGCGACCTTGTGGTTTTCGATGATCGCGTACCAGCGCTCGGCGTCGAACTCCATTTCGTCGACGATGCTGGTGACGCCGCAGACCAGCGGCGCGATCACGCCGTAGGACATGCCGGTCACCCAGCCCGGATCGGCGGTGCACCAGAAGATGTCGCCCTCGTGCAGGTCTAGCGCGTAGCGCGCCGTCGCCGATTGGGCGACGACGGCGTCGTGGACCAGCACCGCGCCCTTGGGCTTCCCGGTCGTGCCGCTGGTGAAGTGCATCAGCGCGTGGTCCTCCGGCGATGTAGCCGCCGCGCTGTACCGCGCGGCGGCCGCGTCCATCAGACGCGGCAGCGCGCGCACCTGGCCGCGCTCGTCGCCGGCCTCGCCGTCGATCAGGAGCACCACGCGCAGACCCGGCAGGGCGTCGAGGATCGGCGCGACCTTGCACTGGAAGAGCATGCGCGTGGTCACCAGGCAGACGCCCCGGCCGATCTCCAGCCGCGCGCGGATCGGCTCCGGTCCGAAGGCCGAGAACAGCGGACAGAAAACGGCGCCGCGCTTGAGCGTGCCTACAGCGGCCGAGTAGAAAGCCGGCAAGCGCCCGCTCAACGAGAACACCGCCTCGCCCCGCGCCACGCCAAGCGACTCCAGGACGTTGGCGAACCGGCTGGCCGCCTCGTCGAGCATAGCGAAGCTCACCTCCGACACGGCGCCGTCTCGGCCGAGGTGGCGCAGCGCGATGCGCCCGCCGCGACCTTCGACGACATGACGGCTCACCGCCTCGTGGGCGATGTTCAGGCCGCCGCCGGGCAGCCCGGCCATCGCCCGGCGCGCCGACGCCCAGTCGAACGAGCGACAAAGCGCGTCGTAGTCCAGCAGGTTTGGCGGTACCTGCCAGTTGGCGGGCGACTTGCGGATGATGTCGAACATGGAAAAGCAGAGTCCGCCCAGACCGGCCGCTCGGCCTTGACCTGCCTCAAGGATCAGCCAGACCCCAATGTTCCATCGCCGCGAGGGTTTCCATCATCCGCCACTCGGTCAGAGGCGGCGCCGATGAGCAACTGCGCGATCGATATCGGCGTCGATGCGCGGAAGGTCGTTCGCTGGCCACCGTTCTTGGAGGCCGTCGGCGCACGGCGGCGATGACGCGGTTCATGTCGATGCTGATAGGCTCCCTTAGCCGATCAGTTGGCGCGTTGGCTGCCCGAGGATCGAGACGTTGCGGTCGCACATGACCGCGATCGCGCGCTCAGTTTGCGGTGCGCATGGCCGGTCGATATGTGAATGGACCGACGCCACCACGTCACCGAGCCTTGCCAGTACCTGGTCGGAACCACGAATCAGGTGTTGCGCCGTTCCTTGCGCAAGGTCGGCAGGCCGACGCCCGACGCGTAGAAGCCGCCATCGACCGCCAGCTCGTGGCCGGTGATGTAGGCCGCCTTCTCGGAGCAGAGGAAGAAGATCGCCTCGGCGAGCTCGCGCTCCAGGCCATAGCGGTTGAGCGGAATGTGGTCGTGGTAGTCGGCGCGGATTTCGCGCGTGTGCACCGCCTTGGCCATCGCGGTGTCGACCGGGCCTGGCGCCACGGCATTGACGCGGATGCCGTATTCGCCCAGCTCGGCCGCCTGCTGGCGCGTCAGGTGCGCCAGCGCCGCCTTGCTGGTGCCGTAGGCGACGCGCAGGGTCGAGGCGCGCAGGCCGGAGATCGAGGTGATGTTGACGATCGCGCCCGCGCCCTGGTCGCGCATGATCGGCGCCACCGCCTGGGTCATCAGGAACGGCCCGGTGAGGTTGACCGACAGCACGCGCTGCCATTCCTCGAGCGTCACGTCGAGCATCGGCTTGAAGACGGCGATGCCGGCGTTGTTGACCAGCGCGTCGATGCGGCCGAACCGCGCGTGCGCCCGGCGTACCGCCGCCTGCACCGCCGCCGGATCGGACACGTCAGCCACCAGCGCCAGCGTGTCGTCGGGCCGGTCGAGGCCGGCGACGGCGGCGGCGAGAATGTCGCCCAGCACGTCCAGCATCGCCACCCGCCAGCCGTCCGCGAGGAAGCGCGACGCCGTCGCCAGCCCGATGCCGCGCGCGGCGCCGGTGATCAGCGCGACCTTCGTCATGACTTCCCCCCTGCCGCCGAACGGCGTAGTCTCGCCCGCGACACGATCGCGGGGAAGGGAAACGCTCCCGGTGGGGCGGCCGGACTTCAAACCCGGTAAGGGCCGTAAGACGGTTCTTCGTGGGTTCGACTCCCACTCTCTTCCGCCATTCCCGCGCCACGGCCGGGTCGCGATCCAGCGGAGTGGGCCCGGGAGGACGCGCCGTGCAGGGTAGGACGCGTATCGTGGCGATGTCGCTGGCGGGGCTGGCGCTCGCCGCCCTCGCGCTGCAGGGCGCGACGGCGCAGCCGGCCGCCTTCCCAAGCAAGCAGGTCCGCATGTTGTTCGGCTTCGCGCCCGGCGGGTCGGGCGACATGGCCGCGCGGCTGCTCGCCGATGTCGCCACGCGCACGCTCGGCCAGCAGGTGATCGTCGAGAACCGCACCGGCGCCAACGGCATGATCGCCGCCGAAGGAGTCGCGCGCAGCCCGGCCGATGGCCACACCGTGCTGTTCTGCACGACGGGCAACATGACGATCATCACCGAGCTGCCCGGCTTGCAACTCGCGGTGAACCCGGCAACGGAACTGATGGGTCTGAGCCAGCTGCTGCGCTCGACCTTCGGCCTGGTTGTCGGCAAGGACAGCCCCCACCGCTCGGTGCAGGACGTGGTGGCCGCGGCGCGCGCCAAGCCCGGAACGGTCAGCTTCGCCACGCCGGGCATCGGCTCGGTGCAGCACCTGTCGAGTGAGCTCCTGGCGCAGAAGCTCGGGCTGAAGCTGGTGCACGTGCCCTATCGCGGCTCGGCGGCGGCGATGCCCGACCTGACCAGCGGCCGCACCGATTTCTCGATCACCAATCTCGGCGACGTCATCCCGCACATCCGCTCCGGAGCGCTGCGCCTGCTCGGGCTGGGCGATCCGCTGGGCAAGCGCTTCTTCCCCGACGCGCCGATGATCGCCGAGGTAGCGCCGGGCTTCGAGACCTACGCCTGGTTCGGGCTATGCGGCCCTACGGGCCTGCCGACGGCGATCGTCAAGCGCTGGGAGGAGGCGGTGAAGGCCGCGACCGAGGATTCCCTGGTCAGCCAGCGACTGCTCGACAACGGCATGGTGCCGGCCTTCGCCGACTCCGCGACGCTGATCAAGACCATGGACGAGAACCGCCGCAACTACCGCGAAGTCATCCGCGCCGCCGGTATCAAGGCGGATTAAGGGGCGCGCCGCGCGCCGCGCAAGATCGACAAGCCCAAGCCGTCGGCATCGAAGCCGCAATCGCCCGCCAGTTCGTGGCTGGTGACATAGGCCGCCTGCTCCGCGCACAGGAACGCGACGGAATCCTCCACACACTATCCGGCCGACGGGGTTCGGCCAGGCTCTGGTCGAGACAGACGAGACAATTCCCCTCGCCCCGCGCAATGTCCACGAGACAGTCGCCCGTTACCTTGCCCTCATCGACAAAGTGCACAGCGTGCCCGTCGCATGAACCAAGGAGCGCTCCCGATGTTGAACGGTTGGGTTCTGTCGCTGATCATCTGCTCGGCGACGCCGTTGCCCGGCGGCGGCTATTGCGAGTCGCGGGCCGTGGACTACGCGCTCAGCCGCGAGCAGTGCAGAGCGGCGCTGGCCGCCGAGAAGCCGCGAATCGAGGCGCCGATGCGCCTGGAGTGTATCGAAGACCCTGCGCTGTCCGCCGCGCTCGAAGAGATGGATGGCCCAAGCGAGGCCGCAAGCCCCCTATCGCGGGCGAATATCCGCCGCCCGCGGTAAAGCTTCGGTCCGAGATCCGGGAGGGCGGCTATGGCGCCCCGACGCGACCGACGAACCGCTCCAGCTTCACCTTGTCGATGGTGCGCCGTTCGTTCTTGAGTGACGTCAGGCCGGCGCGGTCGAAGAACTCCAGGATCTGGATCGCCACCTTGCGGCCGCCGCCGATCCGGTCGCGGAACTCCGCCGCCTTGAAGGTGCCGTCGGCGGCGGTGGTTGCGAGGTCCTCGACGATGCGCACCATCTCGGCCACCGCGTCGCGCATGAAGAAGTGATCGGGCGCCACCTGCCAGACGACGGCCATGCGGCTCAGCCGGCGCATCATGTCCCGCACCTGGGCCTCGGTGAAATCGTACTCGTCGGCGAAGTCACGCACGCGCGGCGGGCCGAAGCGCGCCGATTTCAGCACCGGCTCGATCTTCGCCCACATACGCTCGTCCTGCGGCGAGAGCCGCACGCTGTGGCCGGGCAGGCGCAGCCACGGGCCGTCGGCCTCAAGCTTCTTGCCCTTCAGCAGCGCCGTGCTGAGCGCACTGAACGGCGCCGGCGGTACACGGGTCGGCAGCGCCAGGCGCAGCTTCGACGGCTCCAGGCCGGCGCTGTTGGGGTTCTTTTCGTGATGCGCCTTCAGCGCCACGACGACCGCGGTTTCAAGCTCGGCGAAGCGCGCCGTCGCGAAGCCGAACGGGCCGCCCTCGACGCCTGGCGCTGGCAGCGACAGCACGCCGGCCTCGGCCACGATATCGTCGAGCGCCTCGCGCTTGAGGTTGCGCGCGACACCGAACAGGCCGAGGTCGACGACTTGCGGCGCCAGCTCGGTCAACGCTTTCAGCGCCGCGACCGGGTCGGTCTCGGCTTGCGCGTTCAGGGCTGCGAGCCGCTCGGGCTTGCGCCGGTAGCGCGCCGGGCCCCAGGGATCGAGCACCATGCCGCCGGCCATGGTGCGCCGCGCCGACTGGTCGCGCAGGATCAGGCGGTCGCCGTGCAGCGCGCCGATCGGCGCCTCGAGCACGAGCTGCACCAGCGCGCGCTGGCCGGGCTCGATCGCCTCGACGTCGAGCGGCACGACACGCGCCATGGCGTGCGCGGCGCCCAGATGCAAATGCACCGGCGTCCAGGAGCGCAGCGGCCGCGGCTCGTCCCCCAGCAGCCGGATATGCGCGTCGATACGGTCGGTCGGCTTGCGCAGCGTGGCTGCGACCAGCCAGTCGCCGCGATGGATCGAGTCCTTGGCGATCTGCGGTCCGGCGATGTTGATGGCGCAGCGCTGGCCGGCGACGCCGATTTCCGCCGCGCGGTTCTGCGCATGCAGCGAGCGCACGCGCGCGGCCGCGCCCGTGGAGGCGATCACCAGCTGATCGCCCTCGCGCACCTCGCCCGAGAACACCGTGCCGGTCACGACGGTGCCGGCGCCGCTCAAGGTGAAGCAGCGATCGATCGGCAGGCGGAAGCGCCCCGAGGTCGCGCGTTCGCGCGTCGCCTCGGCTTCCAGCTCCAATCGCGCGCGCAGATCGTCGAGCCCCTGACCGCTCTGCGCCGAGACAGCGGCGATCTCGGCTTCGGCGAGGCTGGTATCGGCGAGCAGCGCACGGATCTCGTCTTCCAGCGTGCTCAGCTGCTCGGCGTTCGCAAGATCGGCCTTGGTGATCACGACGGCGCCGCGGCTGACGCCGAGCAGATCGAGGATCGCCAGATGCTCACGCGTTTGTGGCATCACGCCGTCGTCGGCCGCCACCACCAGGAGCGCGAAATCGATGCCGCCGATACCGGCCAGCATGTTGTGAATGAAGCGCTCGTGGCCCGGCACGTCGACGAAGCCGACGGTGCGGCCATCGGCGAGCGGCAGGTAGGCGAAGCCGAGATCGATGGTGATGCCGCGCGCCTTCTCCTCCGGCAGCCGATCGGTGTCGACGCCGGTCAACGCGCGCACCAAGGTCGTCTTGCCGTGGTCGATATGGCCCGCAGTGCCGACGATCATGGGCGCTGCTCAATGCCTTCCCCCGCTCGCGGGGGAAGGTGCCTGATGGGTGGATGGGGGTGGTGGCATCGCGGCCAGTCACGATGGTCGTGGTCGTGGTACCGACCACCCCCATCCGGCGCTTCGCGCCACCTTCCCCCGCCGGCGGGGGAAGGTAGGAGCAACGATCCGCTCATTGGAGACTCGCGAGCTGCGCGATGAAGCCTGACTCGTCCTCCAGGCAGCGCAGGTCGAGCTTCAGCGCGCCGTCCTCGATGCGGCCGATCACCGGCACGGGCAGCGCGCGGAAGGCGGCGGCAAGCTTGTCGACTGCGCCACCACTGACCTTGCCGACCGGCGTGAGCGAAAGTGCGACACTGGCGAGGCGATCCACCGGCAGCGAGCCGCTGCCGATCTGGCTGCGGCATGGCTCGACCGTCACGCTGGCTCGGTTGGCGAGAGCGGCCGAGACGGCGGGCAGCAGTCGTTTGGCGAGCGCCTCGATGTCGGCCGTGGCGCGCGTCAGCAGGCGCAAGGTCGGCAGCTTCTCGGGCAGGCGGTCGGGATCGGCATACAGACGCAGGGTCGCCTCGAGCGCGGCGAGGCGGCCCTTGTCGAGACGCAGCGCGCGCTTCAGCGGGTTCTTCGCGAGCTGGCGCACCAGCGCGGTCTTGCCGACGACGATGCCGCATTGCGGGCCGCCCAGCAGCTTGTCGCCGCTGAAGGTGACGAGGTCAGCGCCCTGCTCGATCGCCTCGCGCACCGTGGGCTCGTGCGGCAGGCCCCAGCGTTCGAGATCGACCAATTGCCCGCTGCCCAGATCGTTGACGAAGGGCAGGCCCTTCGATCGCGCCAGCGTCGCGATCTCTTTCTCCGGCACAACGTTGGTGAATCCCACGACCGCGTAGTTCGAGGGATGCACCTTCATGAGCATCGCCGTGCGTTCACCGATCGCGCCTTCGTAGTCCCTGAGATGCGTGCGGTTGGTGGTACCGATCTCGACCAGGGCGCAGCCGGCGCGCGCCATGATGTCGGGCATGCGGAAGGCGCCGCCGATCTCGATCAGCTCGCCGCGCGACACCGGTACTTCCTTGCCGAGCGCCAGCGTGTTGAGCACCAGCACGACGGCGGCGGCGTTGTTGTTGACGATCACCGCGTCCTCGGCGCCGGTGAGCTTGCGCAGCCAACCTCTGACGTGATCGTCACGCTCGCCGCGCGCGCCCTTCTCGACCACGTATTCGAGGTTCGACGGCGCGCCGAGCACCGAGTCGCTCGCCTCCAGCGCCTCGCGCGCCAGCACGGCGCGGCCGAGATTGGTGTGCAGCACGGTACCGGTGAGGTTGAAGACGCGGCGCTGCGACGGCGCCATTTCGGCCGCCAGCCGCCGCCCGGCCAGCGCCGCCACGCCAGCCTCGTCGGCGACGGCCTTGGCGGCGCGCAGATCGGCCAACGCCGCGCGCACCGCCTCGGTGGCGGGCAGGCGGCCATGCCGCTCGATCAGCGGCAAGGTATTGGCGTGGCGCAGGACGCGGTCGACGGCGGGAAGTCGGGAGGCGGGATCGCTGGACAATGACGGGGCTCGCACGCGAGACGGGCTGACTGCGTACCGCCTCCGCCGCCGCGCGGCAACTAGCCTGCGGGTGTCGCCCGCTGCTGGTAACGTCGTGGTAACCCGAGCGCGGAGCCGCGATGGCGATCAATCGGGGGCGAAAAGACCGTTACTGCGCGGCGCGCGACGCGACGATGGCGGGCTCGGAAAGGTGGCCGGCATGGTCGACGGTCGCGGGGCGATTGGCGGACCCGTGACCAACATCGAGGCGAGCCGAGGCGCCGAGCGCGAAGTCGACGAAGCGGGCGAGCGCGCCGATCTCGACCACGCCGCCAACCACCGCCACAACCGCGCGCCCGTCGTAGTACACACGCTCCTCGGTGGCGGGATCGTCGGAGACGACCACGAACATCGGTGGCTCGGGCAGCTCGCGCAGCGAATGACACAACGAGATACCGACTGAATCGTGACGGCAGACGACGAGGCGTGGTGTGAGCTCGCGGCCGATGCCCTCGGCGTCGCGATCGGACGCGGCGATCGCGCTGATGTTCTGCGCGCCGAGCCACGCCATCAGACGATCGCGACGGATCGTATCGGCGTCGGCCACGAGAACGGAATTCCTGCGCATCGCGCCTGACCCCCAAATATACCTTGCTCAATATCCTTTTTGTTTATGCTCATCGCGCGCCGTACTCAACTGGCGAGAGGTCCAAATTAGATAAATAATTCAACTACTTACACTACACGTGAGATGAAGAAAGAGTCGCCCGCGGTGCCACTAGAGTGGTCTGCCCCAACCTATTGAGGGCAAGAGGCGCTCACCCTACTACGGGTCGCGGTTACGCATTACGCGCTTGCATTGGAGTGCTCGGGCATGCTCCCGACCGTGCGATAGTCACCCTGACCGAATGAAGGGCTGATCGGAATTCATGGCCGAGGCGAGCTTGGCGCGCCGCGATGTCGTCTTGATCGGCGGCGGGCACGCGCATGTCGAAGTGCTGCGTCGCGCGGCGATGAAGCGGGCGCCCGAGGTGCGCCTGACGGTGATCGCCCGCGAGCTCGACACGCCCTACTCCGGCATGTTGCCAGGCCTGGTCGCCGGCCACTATCGTTTCGAGGGTGCGCATATCGACCTGCGGCCGCTGTGCCGCGCGGCGGGTGCGCGGCTGTACAACGACTCGGCGATCGGGCTGGACCTCGCCGCGCAGCGCGTGATCTGCGCTGGTCGGCCGCCGGTCACCTTCGATCGCGTCGCGCTCGACATCGGCTCGACGCCCGCGACATCGGGCGTGCCGGGTGCGGATCGCCACGCCCTGGCGGTCAAGCCGGTGCCGGGCTTTCTCGCGCGCTGGGCCTCGATTCGCGATGGCGCGACGCGGCCGGCCAGCATCGTCGTGGTCGGCGCCGGCGCCGGCGGCGTCGAGCTCTGCCTGTCGATGCAGGCGGCGTTGAAGCGCGATGGCGGCGCGCAGCCACACTTCACCCTGGTTTCGGCTGATCCCGAGATCCTGCCGAGCCATCCCACCTCCGTGCGCCGCGCCTTCATGCGCACCCTGGCGCGCCGCGGCGTCGCGGTGGTGTTGGGCAAACCGGTCCGCGAGGTCACCGCCGAGGCCGTGACACTCGAAGGCGGCGCCATGATCGCCAGCGGGCTGACCGTGTGGACCACGCAGGCCGCGCCGGCGCCGTGGCTCGGCGAGACCGGCCTGGCGCTCGACGAAAGAGGGTTCATCCGCGTCAACGAGAGCCTGCAATCGGTCTCGCACGCCAACGTCTTCGCCACCGGTGACGTCGCGGCGTTCGATGCCTCGCCGCTGCCCAAGGCCGGCGTCTTCGCCGTGCGCGAGGGTCCGTTCCTGGCGCACAACCTGCTCGCGCCGGAGGACCAACCGCTTCAGCGCTATGTGCCGCAGCGGCGCTTCCTCAGTCTGATTACGACAGGCGATACGCGCGCCGTGGCCTCGCGCGGCGGCCTGTCGATCGAAGGTGACTGGGTGTGGCGCTGGAAGCGGCGCATCGACACCAGATGGATGGCGATGTACCAGCGCCTGCGTCCCGGCGGGCGCATGGCCGCGCAGGGCGATCTGCCGGAGACGACCATGCCGAACATGGCGGCGATGGCCGCGCCGATGTTGATGCGCTGCGCCGGTTGCGGCGCCAAGATCGGCGCAGAGACCTTGCGCCGCGCGTTGGCAGATCTCGACATTCCCGCGCGCTACGACATCCCGCTGGGCGTGCGCGACGGCGAGGACACCAGCGCCATCCTGGTGCCGCCGGGCCGCGCGCTGCTGCAGAGCGTCGATCATTTTCCGGCGCTGTTCGACGATCCGCTGCGGCTGGGCCGCGTTGCCACCCTGCACGCGCTGTCCGACCTCTTCGCCAAGGGCGCGCAGGCGCACAGCGCGCTAATGACCGCGGTGATCCCCTACGCCCGCGGCGCGCTGCAGGAACGCGATCTTGGCGAGCTGCTGCGCGGCGTGGTCGAGGAGCTCAATCGCGCCGGCGCCGTGCTGATCGGTGGCCACACCATCGAGGGCCCCGACCTCGCGGTCGGCCTGACGGTCAACGGCACCGCCGAGATCACGGCGCTGATGCGCAAGGGTGGCCTGCGCGAGGACGACGCGCTGATCCTGACCAAGCCGGTGGGCACCGGCGTTCTGTTTGCCGCCGACATGACCGGCGATGCGCGCGGGCTCGACATCGAGGCGGCGATCCGCTCGATGCTGGTGTCCAACGCCTCAGCCGCTATGGCCGCGCGCGAGGCCGGCGCCACGGCCTGTACCGACATCACCGGCTTCGGCCTGGGCGGCCATCTGATCGAGATGCTGCGTGCCTCGGGCTTCGATGCTGAGGTGTCGCTGCCGGCGATCCCGGTGCTGCCCGGAGTCCTGGCCGCCTTCGCGCGCGGCACGCGCAGCACATTGGCGCCGGAGAACGTCACCATGGTCGGAACCGTCGAGCGTCGCGAATCCTCGCCGCACTACGACCTGCTGTTCGATCCGCAGACCTCCGGCGGCCTGTTGATCGGCATCACCGCCGATCGCGCCGAAGCCCTGATCGACCGGCTGCGCGCCGGCGACACACCCGATGCGGCGATCGTCGGCCGTGTCATCGCGCGCGGCGGCGGCGCGGCGCGGCTTGTCACGGTGGACTGATCATGCGGCTTCTGGGAATCGTCGGCTGGAGCGGTAGCGGCAAGACCACATTGGTCGAGAAGCTGCTGCCGCTGCTCGCGGCGCGCGGGCTCAAGGTCTCGACCATCAAACGCTCGCATCACGGCTTCGACGTCGACAAGCCCGGCAAGGATTCCTGGCGCCATCGCAAGGCGGGTGCGCACGAGGTGCTGGTCGCCTCCGATCTGCGCTGGGCGCTGATGCGCGAGAATCGCGACGGCGGCGAGATCGCACTCGACGAGCTCGTGGCCCGTCTCGAGCCGGTCGACCTCGTGCTGGTCGAGGGCTTCACCAACCATCCGCACGCGCGTATCGAGGTCTGGCGCGCCGCCGAGGGCAAAGCGCTACGCTCGGGCGACGATTCCGGCCTGCTGGCCATCGCCGCGCCGCGCGCGGATTGGAAGGAAGGCGGCGGCCGTCGCTGGCTCGATCTCGACGACGCGGAAGCGGTCGCGGCGTTCATCGCGGACTGGGTCAAGTCTTAGCGGCGCGGCCCGAACGGCGTTAGCGCCCGAACAGGCTGCGCGCGATGATGGTCTTCATCACCTCGATCGAGCCGCCGGCGATGCGGGCGTAGCGCGCATCGACGAAGGCTCGGGCGATCGGGAATTCGGTCATGTAGCCGTAGCCGCCGTGCAATTGCAGGCATTCGTCGACGACGCGCGCCTGCAGCTCGGTCGTTGTCATCTTGGCCATCGCCGCGTCGACCGAATCGAACGCACGCTTCAGGTGCAGCTCGATGCAGCGGTCGACAAGCACGCGCTGGGCCATGATCTCCGCTTTCAGCCCGGCGAGCTTGAACTGCGTGTTCTGGAAGGCGGCGATCGGCTTGCCGAAGGCGTGGCGCTGCTGGACGTAGTCGATGGTCCAGCGCAGCGCCGCCTCGGACGCCGTGATGGCGCGCACCGCCTGAGTCAGCCGCTCCTGCGACAGCTCGTTCATCAGGAGCGTGAAGCCCTGGCCCTCGTTGCCGAGAATGTTGGCGGCCGGCACGCGCACGTCCTCGAAGAACAGCTCGGAGGTATCCTGCGAATGGATCCCGAGCTTCTTGAGCTGGCGGCCGCGGCGGAAGCCCGGCCGGTCGCCCTCGACGACGATCAGGCTCATGCCCCTGGCGCCCTTGGTCGCGTCGGTCTTGCAGGCGACGATCACCAAATCAGCTTGCTGGCCGTTGGAGATGAAGACCTTCTGGCCGTTGATGACGTAGTCGTCGCCGTCGCGCCGCGCCGTCGTGCGGATCGCCTGCAGGTCGGAACCGGCCGAGGGCTCGGTCATGGCGATGGCGCCGATCGCCTCGCCCGAGGCCATGCGGGTGAGCCACTGCTTCTTCTGCTGCGGCGAGCCGTATTTGAGAATGTAGGGTGCCACGATGTCGGAATGGAGGCCGAAGAACACGCCGGTGGCGCCGGCATCGGCCAGCTCCTCCATCACCACGACGCTGTGCAGGAAGTCGCCGCCCGGCCCGCCATATTCTTCCGGCACCTCGCAGCACAGCAACCCGGCCGCGCCGCCCTTGAGCCAGACCTCGCGCGGCACGCGCGCCTGCTGCTCCCACGTCACGTAATGCGGTGTGATCTCCTCGGCGACGAAGCGGCGCACCGAGTCGCGAAAGATCTCATAGTCGGCGGGGAAGAGCGTGCGCGGGATCATGGCGCGGTCTTATCACGACAGAGGCGGCAGGAGTTTCAGCCGGCGGAATTCGTCGAACCAATCAGCCAGCATATCCTCGGTATCGACGACATGGTGGAAGCCGGCCTGCATCGACTTTACCGAACTCACGATTACCGGCGGACCCGGCCGCTCGCGGCCGTGGGCGAATTGCCAGTCGGCATAGACGAAGGAGTCGCCGACGAACTGCTGGAGTGTCCAGGACCGCAGGCCGTGGCGCCGCACCAGCGCCGCCCATTCGGCCTCGCGTTTCGGCATCTCGTCCGACAGCCTCATCGGTCGCGGCCCGCCCTCCTCCATACCGAGCGACTTCGCGATCGCCGGCCAGAGGTTGCGCCAGACATAGACGTCGCCGTTGGTGATGTTGAAGGTCTCGTCGGCCGCCGCCGGGCTGGTGCCAGCCCACTCGATGGCGCGTGCCAACAGGTTGGCGCAAGTGCCCGAAGCGACATAGGGCGCACCGCCCGGCCAGTGCAGCGGTTCGCCGCGCGCCTTCTGCAGTGAACCATAGGCGCCGATCGCCGCCAGCATGTTCATCGGGCTGCCCAGCCCGTGGCCGAAGATGATCTGCGGCCGCAGAATGCTGAAGCGCCAGTCGCGACCCTTCCGCGCCGCGCGCAGCCAGTCTTCCTGCAGCCAGTAGAAATTGGCGTGCTGGTGCCGGGGCCAACGCTCGCGCGCCGGCACCTTCATCGGCGCGATGTGCGCGCCATAGGCCTTGGTGCCCTGCAGCAGCGTCACATGCCGCAGGTTCTTCGCCACGCGCAGCAGCGGCGTCATCAGATTGGACAGGAACGCGAGGTTCATCTCCATCTGCGCCGCCTCGCGCCAGCCCGCGACGAGTCCGGGCAGCTCGTACAGCGCGGCGAAGACGACATGCGTCACGTTGGCGAATGTCGTCGAGGCGGCCTCGCACGCGGCCGCGTCGGACAGATCGAGCGCGAGATGTTCGTGCGGTCCCTCGAGGTCGGGCGCGCGGCGCGACAGCGCGATGACGCGCCAGCCCGGCAGCGTGTTGAACCGCGCCACGGCAGCGCGCCCGACGATGCCGGAGGCGCCGGCGATCAGGATCGTGTTGTCGGCCATCACCGGCCTCAGCCGCAGGCGGCGAATACGCGCGCGATGCCGGCGCGATCGACGCCGCCGCGCAGCAGCAGCTCGAGCAGCAGGCGCGTCTTCAACGGATGCAGTCGACCGGAGAAAATCAGGCCGGCCTGACGCAGGCCGATCTCCGATCCGGGGCCTTCATAGGTCGACGCCAGAAGCGGCCCGGCGCCGGTGCGCGGCGCGATGAGCACGGGGAGCGAGCGGTTCAATCTCTCCACACGCTCGACCAGAGTCTCGGGCACGTGACCGCCGCCAGTGCCGGCGAAGACGATTCCGGCATAGCCCAGATGCGCCGGGTCGGCGAGCAGTGCGTCGAGAAACCCGCCGGTCTCGTCCATCGCCGCCCACAGGAGCGCCACCGGCTTGCGGCCGGCCGCGAGCAGCCGCGCCGCGGGCTTCGCCCCCAACGCCGCATCGACGGCGCGCTTCCAATCGCGCACCGGCAGCGACAGCGGGATGACCCGATCCTCGATCAGCGTCGCCAGCGGGCCCGTCGCCGGGCTGCGGAACGTGTCGATGCGGCTGGTCTCGCTCTTGACCACGTCGAATGGCGCATAGACATGGTCGAGGAATGTCACGACCGTGCCGATCGCACCGACATGCGCGCGCATCCAAGGCGACGCCGCGACGCGCACCGAGGCCAGCAGATTGCCCGCACCGTCGGCCGAGGTCAGGCGCGGGTTGCGCATCGCGGCGGTGAAGACCACCGGCAGGCTCGGCGCGAGCACGCAGTCGAGGATGAAGCTGGTTTCCTCCAAGGTGTCGGTGCCCTGCGAGATCACCACGCCGACAGCGTCGGCGAGCGCTTCGACTCGTTGCGCCAGCTGGAGCATCACATCGACGGTGAGGTTGCTGCTGCCGATGCGCGCCACCGTCTCGCCGCGCACGTCCGCGACGTCGGCGAGCGCCGGCACCATGCGGATCAGATCGTCGGCACCCAAACCCTGCTTCATCGCGCCCGACTCGGCGGGCATTGTCGCGATTGTGCCTCCGAGGGCGAAGTACTGGACGAGAGGCTTGGCAGGCATGACGGCTCCAGATGCGGCGCGGCGGACGGTATCACGGGCGCGCGCGACTTTCGCCCCGCGATAGACGCTGATGCCGCGCGCAAATCGGCCATGACGAGATTGCGCGGTGCGCGGACGGCCGCCCGTCGTAGTGTCCGCGCGCCGCGCAGCGTTGGTCGCGCGGTGTGCGTTCTCAGGGCGGGGTGGAAGTCCCCACCGGCGGTAAGCGCTGAGTGAGTTAGCGCAAGCCCGCGAGCGCCTGCCCGCGTAGCGTATGGGCAGGGTCAGCAGATCCGGTGCGATTCCGGAGCCGACGGTCACAGTCCGGATGAAAGAGAGCGATGTGGCGTAGACGCGTCGATTCGCGCAGGCGAGTCGCGCGTTTCCGTCCGTTCGTGCGCCCTGATTCAACCGTCTCAAGGAGACCGTCGTGAATCAGAGCAATCCCAGTCCTATCGAAGCCAGCCCGCGCGTCGCCTTCGTGCAATCGTGCTGGCACCGCGACATCGTCGATCGCTGTCGCGATTCCTTCCTCGCCGAGATGGCTGCGCGCGGCTACGACGCCGACCGCATCGATCTCCACGAGGTGCCTGGCGCCTTCGAAATTCCGCTCTACGCCAAGATGCTGGCGCTGAGCGGCCGTTACGCCGCCGTGGTCGCCTCGGGCTTCGTCGTCGATGGCGGCATCTACCGCCACGAGTTCGTCGCCGACGCGGTGATCGACGGGCTGATGCGCGTGCAGATCGAGACCGAGGTGCCGATGATCTCCGCCGTGCCCACGCCGCAGCGCTTCCACGAGCACGACGAGCATCGCGCCTTCTTCAGCCACCATTTCGTGGTCAAGGGCGCCGAAGCCGCCGCCGCCTGCGTGGCGACGATCGAGAATCTCGGCCGGCTGAAGCGGGCGGCCTAGTCTTCCTCATACTCCCCTCTCCCCTCATGGGAGAGGGGAGCTACTCCGCAGCCTTGGGAAGGGTGTGCGCACCGAACAGCGCACGCACCTGCTCTGGCGTGTAGTAGCCGCGCCGCAGATCGCGCTCAACCAGCGCCGGCGAGCGCTTGGCCGGATCGCCGTAGCCGCCGCCGCCGGGCGTCGTGACACGCACGACATCGCCGGGGCCGACCTCGATGTCCTGGTCCTTCGACAAATGCGGCGGGCGGTAGATCTTGCCACCCTGCTCGACCATCACCGTGTTGACGCCGCCGTCTCTGCCGCCCAGCGCGCCTTGTGGGCCGACGCGACCGTGATCCATCACCATCGACACGCGCGCCTCGCCGCGCCGGATGCGGATGGCATAGCGGATGCCGAAGCCGCCGCGATGCTCGCCGGCGCCGCCCGAGCCCTCGGCCAACGCGAACTCCTCGAACAGAACGGGGTAGTACTGCTCCAGCACCTCGACCGGCGGCATCTTGGAGATGCCGATGGTCGAGCAGCCGTTCGACAGCCCATCGCCTTCGTAGGAGCCGCCATAGCCGCCGCCGGTGAAGAGATACATGATGTAGTGCCGGCCGCGCGCCGGATCGAAGCCGCCGACACCGAGATTGCCTGAGGTGCCGGCGGGCGCGGCGAACAGGCGATCGGGAATCGCTTTGGTGAGCGCCGCGAACACCGATTCGGCGATGCGCTGGCTGACCTCTGCGGCGCAGCCCGACACCGGCCGCGGATACCTGGCGTAGAGGAACGTGCCCTCGGGCTCGACGATATCGAGCGGCTCGAAGGTACCGGCGTTGATCGGCACGTCGGGAAAGACGTGCTTGATGGCGAGGTAGATCGCCGACTTGGTGGTGGCGATCACGCTGTTCATCGGCCCGCGGCAGGGCGGGCTCGAGCCGGTCATGTCGAAGGTCAGGCGCTCGCCCGCCTTGGTGATCTTCATCTTGATATGCAGCGGCTGATCGACCACGCCGTCGGAATCGACCACCGAGGCGCCTTCATAGACACCGTCGGGAATCGTCGCGATCTTCGCTCGCATCTGACGCGCCGAGCGTTCGCGCAGCTCGGCGATGGCGGTCTTCACCGTGTCCTCGCCGTAGCGGTCGATCAGCGCGGTCAGCCGCTTCTCGCCGGTATCGAGCGCGGCGGCCTGGGCCTTGATGTCGCCGATGCGCTGGTCGGCGATGCGCATGTTGCTCATCAGGATCGCCAGGATCTCGCGATCCATAACGCCCTTCTTGAAGAACTTGATCGGCGGCAGGCGCAGGCCCTCCTGCTCGACCTCGGTGGCGCTGGCCGAGAAGCCGCCCGGCACCATGCCGCCGATATCCGGCCAGTGCCCGGTATTGGCCAGCCAGGCGAAGAGCCGGCCGCGATAGAAGAACGGCTTCACGAAGCGCACGTCCATCAGATGCGTGCCGCCGAGATAGGGGTCGTTGACGATGAAGACGTCGCCCGGATCGACATGGCCGTCGTAGTGCGTCTTCACCCGATCGATCACCGCCCGGGCGGAGAACTGCATGGTGCCGACGAAGACCGGCAGGCCGAGCTCGCCCTGCGCGATCAGCGCGCCGTCTATGGCGTCGTAGATACCGTCGGAACGGTCCATGCCCTCCGAGATCACCGGCGAGAAGGCGCTGCGCACGAAGGCGAGGTCCATCTCGTTGCACACCTGGTCGAGGCCGTTCTGGATCACGGCCAGTGTGACGGGATCGATGGCGCTCATGGCGCGACCTCCACGACGAGGTTGCCGATCGCATCGCAGCCTACCCGATCGCCGGGTTCGACCACGATGGTGGTGTCGAGTTGCTCGATGATCGCCGGACCGTCCAGCTTGAGGTCCAGCGGCAGGCGGTCGCGGGCGTAGATCGGCGTCGCGATCCAGCCGCCACGCTCGAACCACACATCGCGTGTGGCGACGCGGGCGGCGGCGATGTCCTTCGCCTTCTCGCCGCGCATCAGGGCGGCGAGGTCGATGCCGGGACGCTTGCCGATCACGGCGGTGTGCAGGTTGACCAGCACGGCGCGGATCTCCGGCAGCTCGACACCGAAGCGGCGCCAGTAGGCGGCCTCGAAGATCGTGCGCAGCTCCGCGACACTGACATCGATACGCGGCAGCGCCACTTGCAGCATGTGGCTTTGGCCCTGGAACAGCATGTCGGCGTAGTGCAGGCGCTCGACGCGGTCGACGGCGACGCCGTCCTTGGCCAGCATCGCCTCGCCCTCGGCGATCTGCGCCTCGAGGGCGGCGCGCACCTCGGCGGCGTCGAGTATCGGCAGCGGCTTGTTGATGGTGCGCACGAAGTCGCGCCGTAAATCGGCGACGACGCAGCCCAGCGCGTTGGTGATGCCTGGTCGCGCCGGCACCAGCACCTTGGGCAGCGCCAGCTCGCGCGCCAATGCCGTGGCATGCAACGGGCCGGCGCCGCCGAAGGCGAAGAGCGCGAAGTCGCGCGGATCGTGGCCGCGCGCCATCGACACCAGCCTTATCGCGCCGGCCATGCGGTCGTTGGCGATGCGCAGGATCGCCGCCGCCGCCTGATCCCAGGCCAGGCCCAGCTTCGCGCCGATCTCCTCGGCGATGCGCGCGCGCACGTGGTCGAGCGAAACAGGGCTGTCGACGGCAAGCAGACGATCGGGATTGAGCCGTCCGAGCACGAGGTTGGCGTCGGTGATGGTGGGCCGCTCGCCGCCCCGGCCGTAGCAGATCGGGCCCGGCGCGGCACCAGCGCTGTGCGGGCCGACGCGCAGCATGCCCGACGGATCGACCGAGGCGATCGATCCACCGCCGGCGCCGATGGTATGCACATCGACCATCGGCACGTGGATCGGCATGCCGTACTCGAGATCGAGCTCGCTGGAGACCTGCGGCACGCCCTCGCGGATCAGGCCGACATCGGTCGAGGTGCCGCCCATGTCGTAGGTGATCAGGTCGGGCTGCCCGCAGGCACGACCGGTATAGGCGGCCGCCATCACGCCCGACGCGGGACCGGACATCACGGTGTGCGCCGCCGCCTCGGCCGCGGCGCGCGCCGATACCGTGCCGCCATTGCCCTGCATCACCAGCAGGTCGCGCCCGAAGCCCAGCGATTTCAGCTCCGATTCGAGGCGGCCGAGATAGCGGTCGAGCACCGGCTGGATCGCGGCGTTGACCGCCGCCGTCGTGCCGCGCTCGAACTCGCGATACTCCGACACGACGCGATGGCCCGCGGTCACGTACTCGTTGGGCCACGCCGCGCGCACGATCGCCTCGGCGCGCCGCTCGTGGGCCGGATTGATGTAGCTGTGCAGGAAGTGGATCACCACCGCCTCGCAGCCGGCGTCGAGCAGACGCTTCGCCGCCGCGCGCACGGCGGCCTCGTCGAGCGCGGTGACGATGCCGCCCTCGGCGTCCATGCGCTCAGGCACCTCGATGCGCAGCTCGCGCGGGATCAGCGGCTCGAACGAACCGGTCAGGCCGTAGGACTTCGGCCGGGTACGCCGGCCCAGCTCGAGCACGTCGCGGAAGCCGCGCGTGGTGATCAGGCCGACACGCGCCACCTTGCGCTCGAGCAGCGCGTTGGTCGTGGTCGTCGTGCCGTGCACGATGGCCTGCAGCGCGCGCGCGTCGAGGCCGGCCGCGTTCATGGCGGCGACGAAGCCCACGGCCTGATTGTCGGATGTCGTCGGCACCTTGGCCAGCGACACCGCGCCGCTCGCCGTATCGAGCGCCAGCAAGTCGGTGAACGTACCGCCAACATCGATGCCGACGATAGTGGTGGGTTGGGTGCTCATCTCGAACTCATGCTGTCATCCCGAGCGCAGCGAGGGATCCAGGCCCACCCTGGATCCCTCGCTGCGCTCGGGATGACAGAAAAGGTGAATCATTCTCACACGCTCAAGTACTGGGTGCGAGCCTGCTCGTCGGCGCGCAGCTCGTCCATGGTGCCGGTGAAGCGCACGCGGCCCTTCTCGATGATCACGGCGCGGTCGGCGACCATCGCCGAGAAATGCAGGTTCTGCTCCGACAGCACGACGCTCAAGCCCTCGGCCTTCAAGGTGCGGATGGTTTTCGCCATCTGCTCGACGATCAGCGGCGCCAAGCCCTCCGACGGTTCGTCGAGCAGCACGCAGCGCGGGTTGCCCATCAGGGTGCGCGCGATGGTCAGCATCTGCTGCTCGCCGCCGGACATGCGCCCGCCCGGCCGGTCGCGCATGCGCCCGAGATTGGGGAACAGCTCGAACAGGCGATCGGGCGTCCAGGTCGGCGCACCCCCGCGCGGCGCCTGGCGGCCGACCTCGAGGTTCTCCATCACCGAGAGGTCGGTGAAGATGCGGCGGTCCTCCGGCACGAAGCCCAGCCCCAGCCGCGCGATGCGGAAGGGCGACAGCCCCTCGATGCGCGCGCCGGCGAAGGTGATCGCGCCGGCGCTGGGCCGCACCAGGCCGATCACCGATTTCAGGGTCGTCGACTTGCCGGCGCCGTTGCGGCCGAGCAGCGCCAGCACCTCGCCTTCGCGCGCCTCCAAGGTCACGTCGGCGAGGATATGGGCTCGGCCGTAGTAGCTGTGGAGGCCTTCGACATGCAGCATCATGCCGGCACCTCGTGCCCGAACATGGCGCCGCTGCCGAGATAGACCGCTTGCACCTGCGGGTCAGCGCGCACCGCGGCTGGCTCGCCCTGGGCGATCAGCCTGCCGCGATCGAGCACGATGATGCGGTCGGCATGGGCGAAGACCACGTCCATGTCGTGCTCGGTGAACAGCACCGCGACCTCGCGCTCGCGCGCCAGCGACGCGGCCAGCGCCATCAGCTCGATGCGCTCCTTGGGCGCCATGCCAGCGGTCGGCTCGTCCATCAGCAGCAGCTTGGGATCGTTGGCCAAGGCCACCGCCAGCTCGACGCGCTTGAGGTCGCCATAGGCCAGCACGCCACAGACACGATCGCCCTGCTCGCGCATGCCGACGCGACCCAGCAGCGCGTCGGCCTCGTTGCGATGCCGCGCCGAGGCGCGCGACAGGAGCGAGCCGAGGCCATGGCGGTGCGAAAGCAGCGCCATCTGCACGTTCTCGCGCACCGTCATCGAGGTGAAGGTCGCGGTGATCTGGAAGGTGCGGCCCACACCCAGCCGCCAGATCGCGCGCGGCTTCATGCCTAGGACATCGCGGCCCAGAAGGCGCACGGCGCCGGCGTCGGCGGACAGCTGGCCATTGAGCATGTTGAAGCAGGTCGACTTGCCGGCGCCGTTGGGGCCGATCATCGCTAGCAACTCGCCGGCGACGACGGTGAACGACACGTCGTCGACGGCGCGCACACCGCCGAAGGCTTTGGCAAGGCCGGCGACCTCGAGAACCGGCGCGCTCACGACGCCGGCCTCACGCGGCGCCACAGCATCGCCAGGCCGCCGACGACGCCCTGCGGGAAGAGCAGCACCAGGGCGAGGATCACCAGGCCGAAGACGCTGCGCCAGTACTCGGTGCGCCGTGCCAGCTCGTCCTTCAGCCAGGTGAAGATCGCGGCGCCGGCGATCGGGCCGGTGATGGTCTCGACGCCACCCAGCAGCACCATGACCAGCGCGTCGGTGGATTGCGCGATCGAGGCCAGCTCGGGCGAGATGCTGCCCTTGGAGAAGGCGAAGAGTGCGCCGCCCAGCCCAGCGAAAGCGCCGGCCAGCGCGAAGGCGAACCATTGCAGGCGGCGCACGTCGATGCCGATCGCCTCGGCGCGCAGCGGTGAATCGCGGCCGGCGCGCAGCGCGTAGCCGAAGGGCGAGAACAGCATGCGCCAGAGCAGGCCGATACCCAGCGCGCACAGTACCAAGGTCAGCCAGAAATAGACGCGCTTGTCGGCCAGCCAGGCGGGTGGCCAGACGCCGGTGAGGCCATTGCTGCCGCCGGTCAGCGAGTCCCACTGGAAGATCACCGACCAGGTGATCTGCGCGAAGGCCAAGGTCAGCATCGCGAGGTACACGCCCGACAGCCGCACACAGAACCAGCCATAGACCAGGGCCACCGCGCCGGCGACGAAGGGCGCCACCGCGACCGCGACCTCCATCGGCAGCTGGACCTTGCGCATCAGAATCGCCGCGGCGTAGGCGGCCACACCGAAATACGCCGCATGACCGAACGAGACCATGCCCGACGGACCCATCAGCACGTGCAGGCTGACGGCGAAGAGCGAGAGGATGGCGATGTCGGTCAGCAGCACCAGCAGGTAGCGATCGTCGGGCGCGGCGAAGGGGATCAGTGCCAGGAGCGCCACGAAGGGCAGCCAGCGCCGCCAGTCCGGCATGTTCGGCAGGGTGGTGATCTCGCCCACGGCGCGCTGCTGCGCGGGCGGCCGGCCGAGCAGGCCGTAGGGCCGCACCACCAGCACGATCGCCATGACCAGGAACTCGACGACCAGGGTCAGCTTGGAAAACGAGATCTCCAGGCCGAGGACGCTCTGGGTGCCCAGCGCGATGCAGAACGCCTTGACCACGCCGATCAGGATCGCGGCGATGAAAGCGCCCGGGATGCTGCCCAGGCCGCCGACCACCGTGACCACGAAGGCGTCGGCGATCACCGCCAGGTCGAGGCCGAGATTGGCCGGCTCGCGCGGCAGCTGCAGCGCGCCGCCCAGGCCAGCCAGCGCCGCGCCGACGAAGAACACGCCGGTGAACAGCTTGCGCTCGTCGACGCCCAGCGCGCCCACCATCTCGCGATCCTGCGTCGCCGCGCGCACCAGCGCGCCCCAGCGCGTGCGGGTGAGCGCCAGCCACAGGCCCAGCAGCAGGAGGGGCGCGATGACGATCAGCGCCAGATCGTATTGCGGCACGCGGCGGCCCATGATCTCGACCGTGCGCGACAGACCGGGCGCGCGCGGGCCGACCAGTTCCTCGGCGCCCCAGATCGCCAGCGCCACGTCCTTGATCACCAAGACGACGGCGAAGGTCGCGAGCAGCTGGAACAGCTCAGGGGCGCGATAGATGCGCCGCAGGATGGCGATCTCGATCAGCGCGCCCAGCGCGCCGATCACGATGGTCGCGACGACGATGGCGCCCCAGAAGCCCAGCGGCGTGCGTCCGAGGAACTCCACCGTCGAATAGGCGACGTAGAGCCCCAGCATGTAGAGCGAGCCGTGGGCGAAGTTGACGACGCGCGTGACGCCGAAGATCAGCGACAGGCCGGCGGCCACCATGAACAGCGACGACGCGCCGGCCAGCCCATTCAGCAACTGCGCGAGGATCGAGGCGAACGACACCGATCAGTTGGCCGGCCGCATCTTCCTCACCTCGTCGTCCGGCGGCAGGGCGTCCTTGCCGTCGACGTAGCGCCAATTGACCATCACGCCCTTGCCGTCCTTGACGTCGATCTGGCCGACATAGGCGCCCATGGTCGATTGATTGTCGATCGCGCGATAGGTGATCGACCCGAACGGCGTGTCGTGCGTCAGCCCGGACATGGCGTCGACCAGCTTCTCCTGGTCGAGCGAGCCCGCCTTCCTGATCGCCGCCACCGTCGACTGGATCGTGGCGTAGCCGACCACCGAACCCAGGCGCGGGTAGTCCTTGAACTTCGCCTGGTAGGCGTCGAGGAACTTCTGGTGCGAGGGCGTCTTGATCTCGTTCCACGGATAGCCGGTGACATACCAGCCCTTGGGCGTCTCCTCCTTCAGCGGATCGAGATACTCGGGCTCGCCGGCCAGCAGGTTGAACACCTCGCGGCCCTTGAACAGCTCGCGGCTGTTGCCCTCGCGCACGAACTTCGCCAGGTCGGGGCCGAACAGCGAGCTGAAGATCGCGTCGGGCTTGGCGTCGGCGATGGCCTGCGCCACCGCGCCGGCCTCGATGCGGCCCAGCGGCGTGGCCTGCTCGGTGACGAACTCGACGTCGGCCTGTTGCGCCTTGAGCAGCTTCTTGAACGCCGCCGTCGCCGACTGGCCGTACTCGTAGTTCGGGAAGACGATCGCCCAGCGCTTCTTCTTCAGCTTCACCGCGTCGGGGATCAGCATCGCCGTCTGCATGTAGGTCGAGGCGCGCAGGCGGTAGGTGTAGCGGTGACCCTGGTCCCAGACGATCTTGTCGGAGAGCGGCTCGGCGGCGATGAACAGAGTCTTGCGCTGCTTGGCGAAGTCGGAGACCGCCAGCCCGACATTCGACGGGAAGGTACCGACCAGGAAGGCGACCCGCTCGCGGCTCAGCAGCTCCTCGGCGACGCGCACCGCGTCGGCCGGCGTACCGCCATCGTCGCGCGAGACGATCTCGATCGGACGGCCAAGCGCGCCGCCGGCCTTGTTGAACTCCTCGACCGCCAGCTCCCAGCCTTTCTTGTAGGGCTCGAGGAAGGCGGGAAAGTTCTTGTAGCTGTTGAGCTCGCCGATGCGGATCGGCCCCTGCTGCGCGAATGGAGCGCGACCTCCAGAAACGGCGGCCAGCGCCGTCGCCGCAACCACGACCTGCCTTCTCTTCAACATCGAACGTCTCCGTCAGGAACCCCTGCCATGAGCGTACTGGTGGCCGAGCGCGACCGGCAAGCGCTCTCTGGCGATGTCAGGCGGCGAAGCTGGATCTCGCCTGGACGCCCCACTTGCCCGCCTGGCGTGTCACCACCCATACCGAGGGATATCGGCCGATCAGCGTGCCATCGCCCCGCCAGCGGCTGAACTGGACCGCGAGGTGCACCTTGTCGGCGAAGGCGTGGATGACTCGGCGTTCATCCCACCGGCTCTCGCGCCAACCATCGCCAGCTCGGGCGACGAAGGCGTCGAGCCGGTAGTCGCCGGCCCGCTCCCAGACCGTCACCGTGCCGCTCGCCAGACGTACATGGGGAAAGTTGAACGCGCGATTGACGCCCGCCTCGTCGCGCGCGTTGAGCGCCGCCATGAACGCATCGAGTGTCGCCATGGCGGCATCGATCGCTTCGCTATCGGCCGCGGGCCCGCTCATCGCTGGCCGTCCCACAGTTTGATCTCGTCGGCCCGCAATCCTCCGACCCGGGGATGTGGCCGGCCGCCGATCGCCAGCGCCACGATGAAGACGATCTCCTCGGGCCGCGGCCCGTCGGGCACGGCGAACTCGATCGTGTCGAAATGGCTGCGCACATAGGCTGCGTGGGCGTGATGTAGCGGCACGTCGATACGCGCGCCGGCGGCCGCGACCTTCACCGTCGAGGGCACGATCGCCTTCGCGCCGCCCATCGCCTCGCGGATGCCCCAGCCGCTGGGCTGGTGCCAGAGCGCGGCGTGCTCCAGTTCGCCGGCGACGCCGACGATCACCGCCTTGCCATAGCCGTCGACCTGCTTGCCCTCGACGCCCAGCGTGGCGAGCAGACGCTTGGTCAGGTCGAAGGCCAGTGGTTTGAGCGCGTCCATCATCGGCGCGATGTCCTCGACGTAGCGCCCGGCATAGGGATTGCGCACGACCCCGCCGATCGCGGCCTTGCGCACGGGAACGGCGAGCGGCGCGCCGCCATCGTGCATGGTCTCCTCGATCGCGGTGACGATCTTGCGCAGCGCGACGACGGACATCAGCTGATCTCTCCCGCGACGTAGCGGGTGAAGGCGTCGGCTGAGCGGTGGCCGGCGACCATGTCAGTGAAGGCCTCGCCGATGCAAGCGCCGAACTTGAAGCCGTGGCCGGAGCAGTTCGACATCGCCCAGGCCGCCTTGCCCACAGGCACCGAGCGGAACGTCTCGCGCCCTGGCCGTCGATCGACCGTGTAGTAGCAAATCTTGCCCTCGGCGAGCCGGTAGCGCTCGAGGTCGCGCAGACGGCCGCGCGCCTGTTCCCAGACGCGGCGCACCTCATCGAAGGCGGCGATGCGCGGATCGCTGGCGGCGTCGCCCTCGCGGCTGAACAGGTGATCGCCGATCTTCAGCCGCGTACGCGTACCATCGGGCCGCGCCACCGGCGGCACGAGATAGAAGCCGCGGTCGTCGCCGATCGACAGCAGCGACGGATAGTTCGCCCATTGCCGCGCCAGATCGTCGGGCAGATCGACATAGGCCAGGACCTGGCGCGACGGCTCTACATGCTCGCCCATGTCGGGCACCAGCTCGCGCACCCAGGCGCCGGCCGCGACCAGCACGAGATCGCCGGCCACGCGCTCGCCATCGGCCAGGGTCACGGCGCCGCCATCGGCATCGATCGAGCGCACGCGCGATATCGGCCGCAGCTTCGCGCCTTTCTCGCCCAGCCACTTCGCCAGCGCCGCGACGATGCGGTCGGCCAGCAGCACGCCGCCCTCGGGCGAGAGATAGGCCGTGCGGACACCCGCCGGATCGATCAGCGGATAGCGCTTCGCCATCTCGGCAGCAGTCATCTCGAGGACCGGAAAACCATCGGCCTTGATCAAGCGCAGCGACTCGGCCTGCCGGTCGTTCGCGCCGGCGCTCATGGACAGTGAGCCGGTATCGACGCAGAGCTTCACGCCAAGATCGGCCCACAGCCGGTTCCACGCGGCGTAGGCGTGCGTGATCATGCGCATGTAGCCGATCTCGGTGCCGTAGGGGCGGCGGATCAGGCGATGCGAATCGACCGAGGTGCCGACAGGGTTGGGAATCGGCCCCTGCTCCAGCACCGTGACGTGATGGCCCTCGCGCGTGAGCGCCCAGGCCGCGCCCAGCCCTGCGATGCCGGCGCCGACGATTACGACGTACATGGCGCGGACCATATCATGCGAATGTCGGGTTCGCGCTCTTCGTTCGCCGTACCATCGGTGCGTTCCTCCTCGACGAAGCCATGGCGCTGGTAGAAGGCGCGCGCCGCGAGATTACGCTGGAACACCCAGAGCCGCAGCGGCGTTCCGCCGATGCGCCTTGCCTCGGCTAGCAGGCGCGTGCCGAGGCCGACACGCTGATGCGCGGGCGCGATGTAAAGATGGTCGAGCCAGCCATGACGGACCGCCGCAAAACCGACAAGGGCACTGTCCAGCGTCGCCGCGCGCACGCTCAACTCGCGCAGCATGACGTTGCCCACCCACCACCGAGTCTCTTCATCGCTGTGCACCGCGCGCAGCCACGGCATGGCCTGCCGCCGCGATGCGAGGAACAGGCTAGTCAACGCATCCGCGTCATCAGGCACCGCGTCGCGTAGGCGGAACTCACCGCTCACGCCCAGCCCGTCAGCAGCCGGCGGGCCCAATCTTCGCGCCCGTGACTCGCCGCCTGACGCGACGCTGCTTGCCAGTCGTAATCGACCTCGATGTGCTCGGCGCGCCAGCCGTGGCGGCGCTTTTCGATCACGGCGTAGCGCGCGTGCGGCGAGCCGACCTCGACCGAATGCGGCGACGGTTCGAGATCATCGTAGGCCTGCAGGCCGACGCTGCCCGGGTTCACCACCAGCCGCCCATCCGACAGACGCAGGCTGCGCGGTACATGCGTGTGGCCGCAGAGGATCAGCGCGGCGCGGCAATCGCCGGCGCGACGATCCACCGTCGCGAGATCGGCGACACGCGTGCGATCGCCGTCGATGCGCTCCATGAAATAGACCAGATCGCTGGTCGGCGAGCCATGGCAGAGGAACACCTCGTCCGACAGCGCCAGCGTCTCGGGCAACGCGGCGATCCAGTTGCGCTCCTGCGCCGTCAGCACGCCACGCGTGAAGGCATCGGTTTTGCCCAGCTTCTCCGGCGGATCATGCAGCACCTGCCGCTCGTGATTACCACGGATCGTCGGCAGGCCCAGCGGCATCAGCACCGTGGCCGTGCCCACCGGATCGAGCGGCCCGGAGAGGATATCGCCGAGATTGACCGTGACGTCGACATGGCGCTCGGCGATGTCCTCGAGCACCGCCTCCAGCGCGAAGCGATTGCCGTGGATGTCGGAGATCGCCGCGATCCTCATGGACGTTCGATCGCCAGCTCCGCCGCCGCCAAGTCCTCCAACGCCGCACCGACCGACTTGAAGAGGGTGATCGATCGCGCGTCGCCTTTGTCGCGGCCGCTATGGTGGCCGCGCGTCAGGTCGTAGAGGTCGGCGAGCACGTCGTCTTCGGCGATCTCGCCGGAACGCAGCGGCAGGACGATGTCGCCGGCCTCCTTCATCGCGCCGGCCCTGGTGTCGACGAAGACGCGGGCGGCGCGCGCGGCCGCGTCGTCGCTCTCGCGCATCTCAGGGGTATAGGCGCCGACCAGGTCGATGTGCTGGCCGGGCCGCAGCCAGGCGCCTTCGACCAGCGCCGTCTTCGACAGGGTGGCGCAGGAGATGATGTCGGCCTCGCGCGTGGCGGCGGCGCGATCGTCGACCGCCGTCACCGAGACGGCGCGGCCCAACGCCTTGGGCAGGCTGTTCGACAGCTCGCGCGCCAGCGATTGCGCGTGCGCGTTCGTGCGACCCCAGATCGCCACGCGCTCGATCGGCCTGATCTTGCAGTGCACGCGGATGAGCTCGGGCGCCAACGCGCCGGTGCCGATCATCAGCAGCGAACGGGAGTCTGGCCGCGAGAGGTAGCGCGAGGCGAGGCCGGAGGCGCAGGCGGTGCGCCGCTTGGTGAGCATGGTGCCGTCGAGCAGCGCCACAGGCGCGCCGGTCTCGCCCGAGAGCAGCAGGTACTGGCCGTAGATCGAGGGCAGTGATTTCAGGCCGTTGTCGGGGAACACCGTAACGATCTTCACGCCGATATGGCGTTGCGTGGCCCCGGCCGATGTCCAGGCAGGCATCAAGAGCAGCATGGCGTGCGACGAGCCGGGGCCGGTTGGCGCCTCGATCAGGTGATGGTGGCGCAGCGGCATCTCGCAGCCGGCGCGGAACAGCGCCGCCAAACGGTCGACCAGCGCGATGTCGTCCAGGGCCGCGTCGACCGCCGCCGCGTCAAGGAAGCGCATCAGCGCGCCCTCGTGATCGGCACCACCGAGTCGGGGTCGACCAGCGCCTGCTGGCGCGCCAGCGCACGGCTGTCGGCCGGCTTTGGCGGCTCGGCGGTCTGCGGGCGCGCCGTGAAGGTCGCCAGCTCGCCCTTCAGCCTGGCGACTTCGCGCTCCAGGCGGTCGATCTCGGCGCCGCGATGGCGCGCCTGGGTGCGATGGCGGCGGTTGGAGAACCAGCCCATCATCAGGCCGGCCAGCACGCCGACCAGCAGCAGGAAGATGATCAGGAGGAAGAGTGGGGCCACCAACTTCTCGCGCAGGGGCCACAGGCCGATCTCGACCAACTCGCGGTTGGCGACCGCGACCAGTACGCCCACGGCGAGGAACAGCCCGAGAAGGATGCGCGACAGCGTCTTCATCGTTCCACCCTACGCGAGGCGCGGCCCCGGCGACAACGCCGACGCTGGCATCCCGCCTACATCATTCCCGGCGCACCCAGATCGGTGCCGTCGATCATGCGGCTGTAGCGATAGGGATACGGATCGACGATCGGTGGATCGCCCGCGACGATGTCCGCCGCCAGCCGGCCCGCGCCGGGACCGATGCCGAAGCCATGGCCGGTAAAGCCGGTGGAGAGATAGAGGTTGGGCAGAGGATCGACAGCGGAGATCACCGGGATGCCGTCGGGCGTGGAGTCGATCAGACCGCCCCAGGAATGCGCGACCTCCAGGCCTTTCAGTACGGGATAGTGCTCGGCGAGCTTGGTCAGGCCTTCGTTCACGAGCTTCGGGTCGGCGCCGGGATCGAGCGTACGATGTCGTTCGAACGGCGAGACGCCATCGAGGTTCCAGCTGGCGAACGATTCCGGCCCGTCGAAGAACGAACGGCCGACGCCCAAGGTGACGCCGTCCCAACGCTTCTTCAGCGTCGGCCAGAACTGGCGTGCATAGAGCAGGCCCTGCGGTGAGAGTTCGACCAGACCGCGGCCTCCCAGCCCGACCGTGTAGCCGCCGTCGAGACGGCGGCGAATCGTGACGTCGGGCATCGACAGGCCACCCTCGGTGACCTGCGGCGCGGCCTTGGTGAAGAAAGAGGTCGAACGCACGCCGGCCTGCGGCAGGCGCAGCCCGTGGCGACGGCAAAACAGCGAACTCCAGGCCCCGCCGGCGCATAACACCTTCTGCGCGCGAATACGGCCGCGCTCGGTGATCACTCCGACGACTTTCCCGGCTTCGATATCGAGGCCGCGTGCAGCGCAGTTCTGGTGGATCGTGGCGCCGCGCGCGCGGGCGGCTTCGGCGAGCGCGGGCCCCGCGAGCGATGGCTCGGCCCGACCATCGCTCGGCGAGTGGACGCCGCCGATCCAGTCGCCGGTGCTGCCCGGCGTCATCGCCTTGGCCTCGTCCGGCGTCAGGATATGGCTATGCATCTGGTATTCGCGCGCCGCGAGCGTCCACCGTTCCCACTGGGCGAAGTCGTCGGGGCGCGTGGTGACGTAGAGCAGGCCCGTGCGGCGGAAGCCGGTCTCGGCGCCAAGCTCGCGGTTGAGCTCGCCCCAGATCTCCAGGCTCTTCATGGCCAGCGGAAGTTCGCGCAGGTCGCGATGCTGCTGGCGGCACCAGCCCCAGTTTCGGCTCGACTGCTCGCCGCCGACCACTCCCTTGTCGATCAGCGCCACCGAGTGGCCTTTCCCGGAGAGGAAGTAAGCCGCGGCGCTGCCGGCCATGCCAGCGCCGATCACGACGACGTCGACCGATTTGGGCAGCGTCTCGTCGCTTGCGATGGGTTGGACAGGTACAGGCATTAGACCTCGGCCAAAGATCCGCAAGATGCTGAATCCGTGCCAGTCATAGACTGGTTGGCTCGCGGGCTCCTAGTGCCTTGAAATGAAGCGGCCCGCCGAAGCGGGCCATCGTCGCAGCGGGCGCAGCGGGTTCAGTCCGCCAGCTTGCGCGCCGGCGGGGCGCCGGCGGCGCCCTGGACGCTCTTGTTCAGCCGGTCGCGCAAATCCTTGCCGGTCTTGAAGTACGGCACGCGTTTCTGCGACACGGCCACGGTTTCGCCGGTACGGGGGTTCCGCCCGGTTCGCGACTCCCGTTGTTTCACGGAGAATGCGCCGAAGCCGCGCAGCTCGACGCGATCGCCGCGCGCCAAGGCCACGCCGATCTCGTCGAAGATCGTCGCGACGATGCGCTCGACATCCCGCTGGTACAGATGCGGGTTGAGCGCCGCCAGCTTGGCGATCAGTTCCGACTTGGTCATGCGACGGGAATGGTTCCGTTCGATGGACAATTCAACAGGTTGTCGCAGTATGCCGACGCAATCCCCCAGCGTCAACCCTAAGTCATTTGGAACATTGGCATTTTCGCCACTGATCGGAGGCCCCGGGGGCGCGCAACGAAAACCGGCCCGTCCTGGAGGACGGGCCGGCGCTCGGTATCGGATGCGGACGGTGCCTACTTGGCGTCGCCGTCCTCGTTTGGCTTGCGAGCAGCACGGTTGAGCGCGGCGCCCAGGATGTCGCCCAGGCTGGCGCCGGAGTCGACGGTGCCGTAATCGGCCATCGCCTGCTTCTCCTCGTCGGCCTCGCGCGCCTTGACCGACAGCACCACGCGGCGCGCCGCGCGGTCGATATTGGTCACCTTGGCGTCGATCTTGTCGCCCACCGCGTAGCGGTCGGGACGCTGCTCCGAGCGATCGCGGCTGAGCTCTGTCTTGCGGATGAAGCCCGGGATGCCGTCGGCCACCGTGACGTCGAGGCCGCCTTCCTGGATAGCCGAGACCACCGCCGTGACAACCTCGCCCTTCTTGATGGCGTTGACCTTCTCGAAGGGGTCGTTGAGCAGCTGCTTGATGCCCAGCGAAATGCGCTCCTTGTCGGTGTCGACGTCGAGCACCTTGACCTTGACGACGTCGCCCTTCTTGAAGTTGCGGATCGCCTCCTCGCCCGGCAGGTCCCACGACAGGTCGCTGAGATGGACCATGCCGTCGATGTCGCCGGGCAGGCCGACGAACAGGCCGAACTCGGTAATGTTGCGAACCTCGCCCTCGAGCTCGGTGCCCGCCGGGTACTTGTCCGAGAACGTGTCCCACGGATTGTCGAGGCACTGCTTGAGGCCGAGCGAGATCCGGCGCTTGGTCATGTCGACGTCCAGCACCATCACCTCGACCTCCTGGCTGGTCGAGACGATCTTGCCGGGGTGCACGTTCTTCTTGGTCCAGCTCATCTCCGAGACGTGGACCAGACCCTCGACACCCGGCTCCAGCTCCACGAAGGCGCCGTAGTCGGTGATGTTGGTGACGCGACCCTTGACCCGCGCTTGGGCCGGGTACTTGGCGGCGGCGCCGTCCCACGGGTCGCTCATCAGCTGCTTCATGCCCAGCGAGATGCGCTGCGTCTCGGGGTTGAAGCGCACGACCTGCACCTTGACGTGCTGGCCGATGGTGAGCGCCTCGCTCGGGTGGTTGATGCGCTTCCAGGCGATATCGGTGACGTGCAGCAGGCCGTCGACGCCACCCAGATCAACGAAAGCGCCGTAATCGGTGATGTTCTTGACGACGCCGTCGAGCACCTGGCCTTCGCTCAGCTGGCCCATCAGGCGGCTGCGGTCCTCGGCGCGGCTCTCCTCGAGCACGGCGCGGCGCGAGACGACGATGTTGCCGCGGCGGCGATCCATCTTGAGGATCTGGAACGGCTGCGGCGTGCCCATCAGCGGGGTGACGTCGCGCACCGGACGGACATCGACCTGGCTGCCCGGCAGGAAGGCCACGGCGCCCGAGAGGTCGACGGTGAAGCCGCCCTTGACGCGGCCGAAGATCACGCCGTTGACCCGCTGCTGGTCGGTGAAGGATTTCTCGAGAAGGGTCCAGGCTTCCTCGCGCCGCGCCTTGTCGCGCGACAGCATCGCCTCGCCTTCCTTGTTCTCCATGCGGTCGACGAAGACGTCGACGAAATCGCCGGCCTTGATCTCCGGCACGCCGTTGCCGTTGGCGAACTCGCGCAACGCGATGCGGCCTTCCGACTTAAGGCCGACGTCGACGATGGCGAAATCGCCCACGATGTTGACGACCTGGCCGCGAACGACCTGGCCTTCGAATCCGGAGGACTCGCCGAGGGCATCATTGAGCATCGCCGCGAAATCGGCGGTCGCGGGATCGGCTTCCCGCAAAGCGGTACGTTTGGCCATTTCATCTCCTTCACAGACGATCCCGGACCAGGTTGCTGTCCGTCGGCCAACCGATTGATTCGGCGGATCCACTGCCTGATGACGCCACCGGCCCATGATCCGCGCTCTCTCCACGCGCATCCGGCCGCAGCCCTCGGTACCTCTCCCGCTCGCGCTGCCGAAGGCTTCAGGCCCGGCGCGAACGCATCCTCTCGGAGACATGCTCGACGGCGGCGGCGAACACCTGATCGGCGTCGAGCGCACTCGTATCAAGCACAAACGCGTCGTGGGCCGGCATCAGCGGCGCCGTTTGGCGTTCGCTGTCGCGGCGGTCCCGCAACGTCATCTCTTCCAGAACGGCGCGCTTTATAGGCGCCGCACCGGCCGCTTGCAACTCACGGAATCGCCGCTCGGCACGCGCCTCGAGGCTGGCCGTGAGAAACAATTTCACATCGGCTTCTGGGCAAATCACCGTGCCGATATCGCGCCCGTCGAGGATGGCGCCGGCCGCTCCGCCGGGCGGGTTTCGCGCAAAATCGCGTTGAAACTCCAATAGCTTGGCCCTTACCTGCGGGATCGCCGCGACCTTCGAGGCGGCCTGACCGACGGCTTCGCTGCGCAAATCGCCCGCCAGGCGGTCCTCCTCTGTCAGCGCTGCCGCAGCGGCCACCGCGTGGGCCGCGTCGCCGGGATCGCCCCCTTCCCGCAGGACCCGACCACCGACGGCGCGGTAGAGCGAGCCGGTGTCGAGATGGGCCAAGCCGTAATGTGCCGCCAGGCGACGGGCCAACGTGCCCTTGCCGGCCGCCGACGGCCCGTCGAGTGCTATGATCATCCGTGCCATCCTTTGGTCACGGTCGGCGCATAAGTCAACGAAACGCGGCGAGCGTTTGCTCATTTCTGACAAGGGGGAAAGCATGGCCCGCTGGATCAACATGGCAGCCGCGGCGGGGATCGCGGCGTTCCTGGCCCTGACGGGCCTGTCGGCGGCTGCACAGCAGCAGATCGTCGGCACGGTCGAGGCATTGGCGGGCAAGGCGACGGTGGAGTCCGGCGGCGCCAGGCTGGCGCTCGGTACCGGCGCGGTGATCCGCATGGGCGACGTGATCGAGACGGCGGGCGACGCCAAGCTGGCGGTCCGTCTCAACGACGGCACGGCGCTGAACCTCGGGCCCGGTGCGCGCTTCGCCGTCGACCAGTTCGCCTTCGACCCGGCGGCGCGCAAGGGCGAGTTCGTCGGTCGCGCCCTGCAGGGCGGCTTCTTCTTCGTCGGCGGGCGCACCGAATCGATGCCGGGCGCCAAGGTCGAGATCCGCTCACCACACGCGCTCCTGGGCGTGCGCGGCACCGCTTTCTTCGCCGGCCCGATCGACGGCGAGTACGGCGTCTTCGTGCGCGAAGGCCGTGTGGCCGTGACGGCGGGTGGCGAGACGCTGCCACTGTCGGCGACCGAGGGAACAACGATCAAGGCGCCCGGCGACAAACCCCAACCCAAGCGTGCCTGGGGCCGCGAGAAGATTGATCGCGCTCTGGCGAGCGTCGGCGCGCGCTAAGCATCTTCCTCCCCTCTCCCCTCGCAGGTGAGCGGGCGCGTCAACCGCGCAGATCCATCACGGCGTCGCGGGCGCCGGCCTCAAGGCGCTCGAGGTGCAGCGCGACCAGCGGGTCGTCGGGCCACTTCGCTCGCAGCTCGATCAGCATGGCGTGCGCCTCGGGCGCGCCGGTCGCGACCGCGACATAGGCCGCGCTCCACGCCTCGGCCTGTGCGTCCGCAGCGCCGGCGGGCAGGGTCGTGAAGACATCGACCGGCTCGGCGTGGCCACGCACCATCAGCCGCGCCGCCGGCCGCAGCGTCGTGCCTTCGACACGCTCGCGTGTCGCGCCGGAGACGCAGATCGTCGTGCCCAGAGCCTTGTTGGCCGCCTCCAGCCGCGCCGCGAGGTTCACCGCCGTGCCGTGCGCGGTGTAGTCGAGGCGGCGCCGGCCGCCGACATCGCCGACCACCGCGGACCCGCTGCTGACGCCGATGCGCGTGGCGCCAAAGATCTCGCCTTGCTGTTCCATGTCGCGCGCAAAAGCCCGCGCCACCGTGTCCATCTCGCGTGCGCAGGCCAGCGCGCGCGCGGCGTGGTCGGGCTGGTCGAGCGGCGCGTTGAACATCACGTGCACGGCGTCGCCGACGATCTTGTCGATCGTGCCGCCATGGCGCACGCCGATCTCGCACAGCGTGTCGAGATAGCGGTCGAGCAGCGCGATCAGCTTGCGCGGACCGACGCGTTCGGTGAGCGAGGTGAAGCCGGCGATGTCGGTGAAGACGAAGGACATGTCGCGTTGTTCGCCATCCAGGCGAAGTAGTCCGGGCTGCGCCACCAGGCGACGCACCACGTCGGGCGAGAGATACTGGCTGAAGCGCGCGCGCAGCCGGCGCTGCTGCGTCTCGACGCCGACATAGCGGCCCAGCGCCGCCACCGAGAAGCCGACCACCGCCGCCAGCAACGGCGCCGTCGCGTCGAGCAACAGGCGGGGACCAGCGAAGGCCCACCACGCCACGCCGATCAGCGCGGCGTCCAGCGCGACGGCAGCCAGCAGCGCCCACACCGCGCGCAACCGCGCCGCCGCCCATGTCGCCAGCAGGCCGATCAGCAGCAGCGCGGCGAGCTCCGCGCCATCGGCCCAGAACGGCCGCTCGAGATGCCAGCCCGCGAGCATCTGCTCGATCGCCTGGGCATGGATCGACACACCCGGCAGATAGGGCGTCATCGCCGTCGCGCGCAGATCGCCCAGACCGGCGGCGCTGGCGCCGACCAGCACGATACGGCCCTTGACCAGCGCGGCCAGCTCCGCGCGCGTGCGATCATCCAGCGTGTCGCCCGCCAGCACGCGCCAGGCCGACAGCCAGCGCGCCCGATCGGCGGCGGGATCGGCGCCATGCAGCCAAATCTGCCCATCGGGCGCGGTCGGCACCACGAGCTGGCCGATGCGCAGCGCGCGCATGCCGTCGCGACCGCCACCGACGGGTCCAACGCGCACGCCGATCGTCGTCTCCCCCAACGCGACGCGTAGCGCCTCGACGGCGAACCCCGGGACCGCCGTGTCACCGGCCATCTGCAACAACGGCACTTGGCGCACGATCGCGGTGTCGGACTCGCCGATGCTGATGCTGCCAAGACCGCGCGCGGCGCCCAGCAGCACCGGCACCGGCGGCAGAGCACCGCCGAAACGATCGACATGCCCCGCCAGCGGCGGGCCGATCACCGCCAGCGACGCCTTGGGCTGAACCGGCGTGCCCTGACCGGCGGTCATCAGCAGGCCCAGCACGACCGGCGCCTCGCGGATCGCCGCGGCGAACAGCGCATCGTTGTCCGGCAGGCGATCCATCGCCTCGAGCAGCGACGGATCGCCGCCGCGCCGCGCCACCTCGCCGACGATGCGCGCCGGCGACAGCCGATCGGCCTCGGAGAAGACGATGTCGAGCGCGATCGCGGCGGCGCCCGCCTCGTGCAGCCGGCGTACCAGCGTGGCCAGCCGATCGCGCGGCCAGGGCCATTGGCCGACGCGCGCCAGCGCATCGTCGTCGATGTCGACGACGCGCACCGGCAGGTCGGCCAAGGGCCTCGGCATCAGCCGCTGCGCGGCATCGAACTGCGCCAGGCGCAAATCGCGCACCGGCGCGGGATCGAGCAGGCGCGCTGCGGCCAGCGCCAGGACGACGGCGATACCCAGCGCCAGCGGCGGCAGCCGAAGCAGCCTGGAGCGCCAGTCCATACCTCAGTCCTTCAGCGCCGCGGCGATGTCCTCCAGCGCGTCGCGGTCGCGCACCACGATGAAGTTGCCGTCGCGCCCGAGTACGCCGCTGGCCTGCCAATCCATCAGATGCCGGTTGACCTTGGAGCGGCTACCGGCGACCAGCTGACCCAACTCGCTTTGCGAGAGGCGCAGACGCAAACGGGTGCCGGTTTTCGTCGGCTCGCCCACCGTGTCGGCGAGCGACAGCAGCAGCCGCGCCAGGCGCGCGCCGAGCTCGAGCAGCGCCACCGATTCGAGCTGCGTGCTGGTGCGCCGCAGTCGGCCGCACAGCACGCGCATGATCGCCGCCGAGAGATCGGGGTTGCGCGCCAGGAGCGGCATGAACTCGGCGTGCGAGATCGACAGGGTCACGCAGTCGGTGTGAGCCACGGCGTCGGCGCTGCGTGGCTCGCCATCGAGCAACGCCAGTTCGCCGAACTCTTGGCCGGGTTCGATGATGTTGAGGATGATCTCGCGGCCTTCGGCCGAAGACACCACGATGTGCACCTGGCCCGAGACCACGAACAGCATGCCGGAGCCTTCGTCGCCACGCTGAAAAATGGTCTGGCCGGCGGCGTAACGCTTCTCGCGCAACAGCGCGGCGATACGATCCAGCTCGGGCGGCGCGCAGCCGCGGAACAGGTCGGTGCCGGCGACGAAGCGGCGGCGATCGGCGGGGCTCAGGGGCGACATGACCGGGATGTTGGCATCGCGCGCCGATTCATGTCCACCAGCCCGACTCTTCCCTTCTCCCCGGGAAGATCACGCGGCAGCCGTTACACGTCGCCGATCCGAGCGCCGAGCACGTTCATCATGGTGATGAAACCGGGGGCGCTCGTGTCGATCGGCGTGGCGTCGTCGATCGCCACGGGCGCCCGCGCCGCCATGCCGAGCACGAGGAAGGCGAGCGCTACGAGGTGGTCCGAGCCGGTTTCGGCGACGCCGCCACCGGGCACCATGCCCGCCATGCCGTGGACATGCAGGAAGTCGGCGCCCAGCTCGCACTTCACGCCGTTGGCGGACAGGCCGGCCGCGATGAGGGCGAGCTTGTCGCCCTCATCGCCGCGCAATTCGGCCAGGCCGGTCATCCGGCTGGTGCCGGCGGCACAAGCGGCGGCGACCGCCAGCACGGGGTACTCGTCGATCATGGTCGGCGCGCGGCTCGTCGGCACGTCAACGCAACGCAATTCGCCGCCCTTGACGCGGATATCGGCGACCGGCTCGCCGCCCATGCCGCGGCGATTGCCAAAAGACAGGTCGGCGCCCATCTCGCGCAAGGTCTCGAACAAACCGGCGCGTAGCGGGTTGAGGCCGACATTCATGACCGTGACGTCGGCACCTTTGACGGCGGCCGCCGCGACCACTGCGAAGGCGGCGATCGAGGGATCGCCGGGGATGACCAGCGCGCGGCCCGCGAGCTCGGGCTGACCGACCACGGTGATAGCGAGCGCGCCATCGTCGAGGCGCTGGCGACGCAGGGTGGCGCCGAAACTCTCCATCAGCAGCTCGGTGTGATCGGGCGTCGCCTCCGGCTCGATCACGGTGGTCTCGCCCGGCGTGTTGAGCGCGGCCATCAGGATCGCCGACTTCACCTGCGAGGAGCGAGTCGACATGCGGTGCTCGATGGGCATCGCCGTGCGCGGCCCGGTGATCGCCAGGGGTAGATGTCCGCCGTCGCGGCTGACGAAGCGCGCGCCCATACGCGATAGCGGCTCGATCACGCGGATCATCGAGCGCGACCGCAAATTGAACCCGCCGGTGACGAAGCTGGTGAGGTCGTGACTGGCCAGCATCCCGACCAGCATGCGGGCGGGTGCGCCCGAATCGCCGAGATGGACGATATCGTCGGGCTCGCGCAGGCCGCCGACGCCCACGCCGTGGATGCGCCACTCGCCGCCGCCGCGATGGTCCAGGGTGGCGCCGAGTTGACGCAGCGCCGTCGCGGTCGAGACCATATCGGTACCCTCGCGGGCGCCCTGGATGGTGGTTTCGCCCACCGCCAGTGCCCCCAGCATCAGGGCGCGGTGCGAGATCGCCTTGTCGCCCGGCAATCGCGCGCGACCCTCGAGACGGGTCACGGGAGAGGACTTCAACTGGTGCGCGGAATGGGCACGCATCGCGTCGACTACTCCCCTCACTGAGGCGGCCCGCCCGCCCGGGCGGGCGAAGGGGCGCGGCAATTTGCTTTTGACAGGGACCGGCACGCATGGCAAACGCGCGAGCCTGCTACCGGGAGCGATATCTGCGCTCCGGGTGAGGCATCTATTTCCGGATCGAGCAAGAGGCCGAGATGGTCAAAGCCGCGTGGGGAACCAAGCGCACCTGCCAAAGCTGCGGCGCGCGGTTCTACGACCTGAACAGTTCACCGATCACCTGCCCGAAGTGCCATCACGCGCACGATCCGGAGGACTTCCTGAAGACCCGCCGCAGCCGCGCCGCGGCCGGCGCCGCCGCCGCCGCCGCGGCCAAGGCCGCCGCCGCCAAGAGCAAGGCCAAGGAAGTCGTGGAGGGTGTCGCGCTCGACGGCGGCGAGCTGCCGGAGGTCGAGGGCGACGAGGCGGTCGACGACGCGGCGTTGGAGGATACCGACGATCTAGCGGAGGAGGATGCCGCGCTCGACGTCGATATCGAGGAGAAGGGCGGCGACGAGGAGACCTGATCGGTCGCCGAATCCGCTTGCCTAGCGCGCGCACGCTTCATATTTAGTCGCGCATCGCCCGCGCCCCAGCGCGGTGCGGCGAGTTCCGGGGCCATAGCTCAGCTGGGAGAGCGCTACAATGGCATTGTAGAGGTCAGGGGTTCGATTCCCCTTGGCTCCACCAATAGAAGCAAGGGCTTAGCGGGCGACCGCTAGGCCCTTTGTCTTGGCCGGTAAGCAGCGGGTAAGCAATCGGCCGATTTTCAGCTATCGGCCGTGCGCGACGACCGGCTTTCCCTCGCGCCTATAGAAGCGCGCGCACGCGCCTGCGTGCCTAAGAACTCCGCATGGCGGGTCGGGCTAGGCGGCCACACGCCGGCGGGTCCCGCGGCGAGAAGCGCAAAGCGGCTTGGTCGGGCGGCGGTGTCATGGCGCATGGCCATGGGGACATCCTATCGGGAAAGCTCGGCGAGGCTGATTGGTAGCCCTGTTACGCGGGGAACAGCGCCCAATGACGCTCCGGTGCAACATGCTGCCATCATCTTCGATGGGGGGAGCCATGGCAGCCACGGTGATCCGGTACGAACGCGGCGACGAATACGTCGAGAACGTCTACAACGCCGTCACCAAGGATCCGAAGTCCGGCAAGGAGATCAAGACCGCCAAGACCGCGCACGGCCTGGTCGGTACGCTGTGGGTCGGCGGCTACGCCTTCGACACCCTGGAGCGCATGGACGGCTATGTCCACCTGAAGCCGGGCGAATACACAATGTCCTCGATGTACGACGAGGCGGAAACCGGGGGCACGCACGGCCTCGTCGTCAATCCGTGGCTGGGCAAGACGGCCGAAGTCAATAAGCAGCTACGCAATATCCTGATCCACAAGGGCTCGGTACCCTCGCATTTCGAGGGCTGCATCGGCCCGGGTTTCCTGGAAGCCAACCAGCTGACCTACTCCAAGGAATCGATGGAGATCATCTGGGACCAGTGCGGCGGCAAGGATCGGAAGAAGAGCATCATTGTCACCCTGCGGGTCAGCGGCGAGATGCCGGCGCTCACGAGCTGCCGGAAGTATGCCGGCTGAGCGACGCGCGGCCACATCCGGCGACAAGCCGAAGCGGCCGGCGAGGGCGTTGTCGATCTGCGGCCGGCTGATCCCGACGCCGGCGGCGAATTCCTCTTGTCGCAGGCCGGCGTCGCGTATCCGGTCGCGGACATGGGCGCGCAGCTCGGCTGGCATGACACCGCCAGCGTAGGGCGGCGACGCCGAGTGCTGCTAGTCGACCAACCCGAAGCGCGCGCCGGCGTCGCGGAACGCCTGGGCTCGGCGCGCCACGTCGTAGGGCTCCTCACGCAAGGTCTCGGGATCCCTCTGGCTGCGTGGTGCGCCGAAGAAATCGCCGCCGTAGAGCTGCAGCGCCAAGGTCATGCGGCCCAGCGGATTGGTGACGGTATGGATGATGTCGCGGCCCAGCGGATGGGCGTCGCCCACGCGCAGCGCCTTGGCGCCCGCCGCCTCGATCACGTCGCCGCGCCGGCGCCAGAAGATGTTGTCCTCGCAGCCCGAGTAGACGCCGATCACCGCCCACATGTTGTGATTGTGCGGCGTGACCGTCATGAACGGCGGCCAGGCGATGTTGAGGATGGTGAGCGTGTCGGAGCGATAGAGCGGGGTGATGCCGCTCCTCGTCGGCTCGCCGAGCGCGGCGATCACGTCGCCCGGTTCCGACACCGCGCGGGCGACGATCTCGCGCACCGCCATGTGGCTGTCGTCGGCTTCCACCGCCCTGCGGCAGGCCTCGATGAATCCGTCCTTGTCGAAGCGCATGATCCTCTCCGCCCGCGGGAAGGGTCCTATGGTACGCCCTACGGACGGCGACGCGCGACCAGGTTGCGCGCGTCACGCACCGATTGCTCGATCTCGGCGATCAGCTCCGGCGTCAGCTTCGCCGCGGCCATGCCACGCAAGCCGTCGGCAACGTCGTCGCCGTGCGCCGCCGCCAGCGCGAACCAGCGGTAGGCGAGCTCATAGCTGCGCGCCACGCCGCGGCCGTTGTAGTACATCAGGCCGAGATTGACCTGGGCGCCGTTGTCACCCTGGTCGGCGGCCAGGCGATACCAGCGCGCCGCTTCGACCTCGTTGCGGGGCACGCCAATGCCATTGGCAAAAGCATAGCCCAGCGCGAACTGCGCGCCAGCCTCGCCCTGCACCGCCGCCAATCGATACCAGCGCAGGGCTTCGACGTAATCCTGCTTCACGCCGCGACCTTCGGCGAAGAAATCGCCCAGCGCGGTCTGCGCGGCGGCCTGCTGCTGCTCCGCCGCCATTCGATACCAGCTCAGCGCCTCCTCGACGTCCTCGGCCACGCCGTGGCCATTGTCGTACAGGAAGCCAACGCTGTACTGCGCCAGCGCGTCGCCACGCGCCGCGATCGGCCGCCACAGCCGCATAGCCTCGGCGTAGTCCTGCTTCACGCCGTGGCCGTTGTAGTACATCAGGCCGATATTGAACTGGGCGTAGGTGTCGCCGCGCTCGGCGAGCGAACGCCACAGGCGTAGCGCGGTGGCGTAGTCCTTGCGATGCGCCGCAGCGTCGGCGTCCTCGAACGGCCCCGCTATCGCCGGCGCGCCCAAGCAAAGCGCCATCGCGACAAGAGCGACGCCGAGGCGATCCCCCATGGCTTAGTCCGGTGGCCGCGAGGCCCACCGCTCCGACGACGTGCGCCCGGCAGGCGCGCTCTATCAGCGTTCCACAACCAGCGACGCGAGTCGAGCGGCGATCGACGCTGGCGGCAAGTCAAGCGCCCATCCGCCGAGGCCGTGCGCCACCACAGCAGGAACTTCGTCAGGTTTCTGGCGCGTAGACGCAGATGCCGTGAGAGGCCGCGCGCCTTCCGATCCAGCAATGGCCGCTGCGGCTGACATAGCCCAGCTCGTGGCCGTCCGCGTCGCACAGCGCGGCGTCGACCACCGCGTCCAGTGGCCCGTCCCAGGCGCCGAGCGCGGCGCGGAACATGACCGAAGCCTGTTCGTAGCTATCGATCGGATAAAGACGATCGCTGATACGCAAATGGGTCACACGGGTGAGGATCGCGGAGTCGAGTGGCATCGGTGCCCCCTTCAGGCACAACCAGTCTGTGTGCGGAACGAACCGAATCCTCGCGTGGCGCGGCGTCGGAATTGCGGCATGAATCGCCGTTTTGCCGACTCAATCGAGCCGGCGGCGATGCCCGGTTCAGCGTAGCTTCGAGCCGTCCAGGGGTCCTATGCTGTCGCCCGAAGAGGGGGAACGTCATGACCCATCCGGGTGTGCATCTGATCGGCAGCGTCGCCATGGCGGACGCCGAAAGCGTCTTCCGCGCCGTCGCCGGCGCGCTCGGACCATGGTTGAAGCGCATTCCCGACGGCGAGACCGGCAAGCGCCATCGCTGGATCTTCTGGCAGCAGCAGATGCTGCTCGACCACCCCGCGATGCAAATCGACAAGGACGCGGAGACGCTCAAGCTCTACCAGTGGGACGGCCAGCTGATCCGCGAGAGCGAGCGCATCGGCTTCAAGCCCGGAATCGATCCCAAGACGGTCGAGTACGAGACCGGCTACGCGCCGGCGGCGATCGAATCCTACGCTGTGTTCAAGCGCCTTCGCGACGCCGGCGCGATTCCTGCGGGCGTGCGCTTCCAGGTGGCGCTGCCCACGCCGATGGCCTCGGGCTACATGTATGTCAGCCCCGCCGCGCTGACCGATTACCTGCCGGCCTACGAACGCTCGCTGCTCAAGGCGCTGAACCAGATCTGCGCCGCGATCCCGCACCAGGACCTGTCAATCCAGTGGGACGTCTGCCAGGAAGTCCTGGTGTTCGAGAACTACTTCAAGCACCGGCCCGCTGACTACAAGGCGCAGATCGACGCCGAGCTTGCGCGGCTGGGCAACGCGGTGCCCGCCGATGTCGAGATGGGCGTGCACCTCTGCTACGGCTCGCCGCGCGACGAGCATCTGGTGATGCCCAAGGACATGGCGATCCTGGTGGAGATGTCGAACGGCTTCATCCCTCGCCTTACGCGCGGGCTCGACTACCTGCATCTGCCCGTTCCGAAGGATCGCAGCGACGACGCCTATTTCGCCCCGCTGAAGAACCTGAAGCTGCCCAAGGAGACCACGCTCTATCTCGGCCTGATCCACTACGACGATCACCGCGGCGACATGCAGCGCGCCGCCACCGCACATAAGGTCGTCGGTGAGTTCGGCCTGTCGAGCGAGTGCGGCTGGGGTCGCGCAGATCCCGAACGTGTGCCCGGTCTGATCGCCGCGCATCGCCAGGCCATGGAAGTGCAGGGCCGCTGACCGTGGCCGTCTCCGCGATCCTCCGGCGCACCGAAAACCGGGTCGCCTGGCTCGAGTTCAACCGCCCGCCGGTCAACGCCTTCACCCGGCCGATGGTCGAGGAGGTGCGCGCCGGCATCGCCGCCACGCTCGCCGCCATCCGCTGCGCCATCACCTTGGGCGGCGTCATGCGCTTCGAAGAGAGCATGGCGATGGAGCTCGAAGCCGTGGAGCGTCTCGCCGATACGCCGGACTTCGCCGCAGGCGTCGACGCTCACCTCAACAAGCGCGCGCCCAAGTGGTCGGGCGGATGATCACAGCGCTGCGTCGCGCATCGCCCTACGCCTTCGGCTGCTGCCTGCTGCTGCTGGCGGTGCTGTCGTGGCTGCCGGGCGAGGACCTGCCGCGCTCCGGCCTGAGCGGCAAGGTCGAGCATGTCGTCGCCTACGCCGGCACCATGCTGGTCGGCGGCCTCGCCTGGCCATCGCGCCGGCACGCCGTGAGATTGACCGGCGGCCTCACCGCCTACGCCGCGCTGATGGAGCTCGGTCAGCTCGTGGCGCCAGGCCGTCACGCATCGATCCTGGATTTCATCGCCGGCGCCGTTGGCGTCGTCACCGCCGCCCTCCTGCTGCGCCTCGTCGCGCCACGACCGACATGACCCGCCCACTCGACGGCACGACGATCCTCGAGATCGACGGACCGAATACGCCGCTGTGCATACGCCTCGCCACCTCGATGGCGGCCAAGATCGCCGCCGATCTCGGCGCGCGCGTGCTGAAGCTCGAGCCGCCGGGCGGCGACGAGGTGCGCGCCGCGCCGCCCTTGCTGCCCGCCGACGGAAGCAGCGCGCTGTTTCAGTTCCTCAACACCTCGAAGCGCGCCATCGCCCTGCCCGCCGACCGACGCTCAGCGCTCGATGCGCTGCTGGGCGGCCGCATCGACGCGGCGCTCTATGAGGAAGGCGACTCAGACGCCGCCGCCCTGCTCGCGGCACGCAACATCGCACGCGTCGAGATCGCCGGCTGGCCCGAGAGCATGCCGCGGCCGCATGCGCCTTTGAGCGGCTTCACCGTACTGGCGCTGGGCGGCCTGCTCGACATGGTGGGCGACGCCGAGCGCGAACCGCTGCGCCTGGGCGGCCATCAGGGCTCCTATCCCGGCGGCCTCGCCGCCTTCACCGCGCTGATGGCGCAGCTCGCCGCCAAGGGCGTGCCGCCGGCGCGGGTCTCGCTGGTCGAAGCGCTGCTGTGGGTGAACTGGAAGGCGGCCTCCGGTGCGCACGCCGACGGCAAAGCGCCGACGCGCGACGGCGCACGCTCGGAATTCCAGGTCGTACCCTGCGCCGACGGCCACGTCGCGCTGGTCTACGGCGTGACCCAGTTCGACGCCGTGGCCGCGCTGGTCGGCGATGCGCGCCTGAACGATCCGCGCTTCGCCACGCGCCCTGAACGCCGCCGCCTGATCGGCGACATCTACGCCGTGATGAGACCGTGGTGCGCCACCCGCACGCGCGCCGAGATCTACGCGGCGGCGCAGGGGCGCGGCATTCCATTCGGCACGGTGGTCACGCCCTTCGAGCTGCTCGGTGATCCGCAGATGATCGATCGCGGCTTCATCGTCGACATGGCCGGTCTGAAGATGCCGCGCCTGCCGGTGCTGTGGAACGGATCGGGCTTCGCGCCATCGCCGCTTCTCGAGGAGCGCGCGCCATGAAGCCGCTGGCGGGAATCCGCGTGCTCGATTTCGGCCTGCTGACGGCCGGCGCCAACACCTCGGCCATGCTCGGCGATCTCGGCGCCGAGGTGGTGAAGATCGAGTCCGGTGCCTACATGGATCCGTTCCGCGCCGTCGGCCAGCGCGACACGTCGCCGGGCTGGTGGAACCGCTCGCCGCCGTTCCACTTCACCAATCGCAACAAGCGCGGCGTGGCGCTGAACCTCAAGCATGCCGAAGGGCGCCGCCTGATCCTCGAATTGGCGAAGGGCTGCGACGTCGTGGTCGAGAATTTCCGCCGTGGCGTGCTCGAACGCTTCGGTCTCGACTACGCGGCGCTGAAGGCGGCCAACCCCCGTATCGTGCTGGCCTCGATCTCCAGCCAGGGCGACACCGGGCCCAATCGCCTGCACGCCTCCTACGGCTCGACGCTCGACGCTACCGGCGGCATGGCCGCCCTCACCGGTTACGCCGATGACGGCCTGCCGCGCATTTCAGGGATGGACGTGAACTATCCGGACCAGGTGGTCTCGTTGCTTGCTGCGGGCCTCGTCATCGCCGCCGTGATGAACGCGCGGCGCACGGGCAGAGGCGCATTGCTTGACATCTCCCAGCGCGAGATCGCGAGCTTCATGATCGGCGAGGAGATCGTCGCCGCCGCCGCCGACCCCGCGCGGCGAACGCCGTCGCGACAAGGCAACGCGCAGGACGGCGTCGCGCTGCAACGCTGCCTGCGCTGTGCCGATGGCCGCTGGCTGGCGATCACGCTGCAGGACGAGAAGGATGAAGTTGCGTGGGCCACCGTCATTGACGACGTATCGATCGATCAATGGGCGGCGTCGCAGGATGCGGAGGCGGCGGCCCGCGTCTTGAACGATGCAGGGATTGCGGCCGCGGTCGTGAAGAACGGCATGGACCTGATTCGCGACCGCGCGCTAGCCGGCGACACACTGGCGTGGCTGCCCGATGGCGGGCTGGTCAAGGGCATGCCCTATCGCTTCGCCGGCATGCCGCTGGTCATCGAGCGTCGCGCACCGGATCTCGGCGAGCACACCGGCGAGACCTTGCGTGAGCTGCTGGGCCTTGACGACCAGGCGCTGGCGCGACTGGCCGAGCTGGGCGTCACGTCGGCCGAGCCCGAGAGGATCTGAGGAGAGCATCATGTCGCGCATCCGCGAGATCGTCGCCGCACTCGAAATCCCGGTGATCGCTGCGCCGATGTTCCTGGTGTCGAACCCGGCCATGGCCTTGGCCTGTTGCGCCGAGGGCGTCATGGGCAGCTTCCCGGCGCATGGCACGCGCGACCGCGAGACCTTCGCCGCATGGCTGATCGAGATGCGCGAGGGCATGAAGCGTCTGCGCGACGCGCCTGGCGGCGCGCGCGTGGCACCCTGGGCGGTGAACCTCGTCGTGCATCCCTCCAACCCGCGCATGGCCGGCGACCTCGAGCTGTGCATCGAGCACAAGGTGCCGGTGATCCTGACCTCGAAGGGCGCGCCGGGCGATGTCTTCAAGCAAATCCACGACTATGGCGGCGTGACTCTCCACGATGTCGCCAGCCAACGACACGCGGAGAAGGCGATCGAGGCCGGCGCCGACGGCGTGATCGCTGTGGCCGGCGGCGCCGGCGGCCACACCGGCACGATCAACCCCTTCGCGCTGCTCAATGAGATCCGCCGCATCTTCGATGGGATCGTCGTGCTCGCCGGCGGCATGACCACCGGCCGCGACGTGCTGGCGGCACAGGCCATGGGCGCCGACCTCGTCTATCTCGGCACGCGCTTCATCGCCACGCGCGAAGCGAGCGCAGCCGACGCCCACAAGGCGATGATCGTCGACTCGCGCGCCACCGACGTTTTCTTCAGCGCCGCGATCGACGGCGCGCCGGCGAACTGGTTGACCAAGAGCCTGCTCGCCGCCGGCGTCGATCTCGACGTTCTGCGCACCACCCTGCCCGGCAAGATCATCGCCGCCGGCGAGAGCCGCAAACGTTGGAAAGACATCTGGACCGCCGGCCACGGCGTCGGAAACATCGATGACGTACCGGCGACGGCGGAGCTGTGCCGCCGCCTGAAACGCGAATACACCGACGCGCGCGCCGCCTTCACCCAATCCCTCTCCTCCCCTCTCCCCTCGCGGGAGAGGGGTCGGGGGTGAGGGGCGGACATTCCGGACGCGATGCGGCTCACAGAGATCCGCCTGAGTCCGAATCAGCACCCCCTCACCCCAAACGCTCGCCCGCGAGGGGAGAGAGGCTTCACCCGATCGGCCCCTTGAAGACGAAGAACGCGCCGAGCGCGATGAAGGCGAAGCCGATGGCGTGGTTCCAGGTCAGCGCCTCCTTGAGGTAGAGCACCGAGAAGGCGGCGAAGACCAGCAGGGTAATAACCTCCTGCATCGTCTTCAGCTCGGCGGCGCTGTAGGCTGCGTGGCCGACGCGGTTGGCCGGCACGGCGAAGCAATACTCGATGAAGGCGATGCCCCAGCTCGCCATCACCACCAGCCACAGCGGCTTGTCAGTGAACTTCAGATGGCCGTACCAGGCGAAGGTCATGAACACGTTGGAGATCAGCAACAGGACGATGGGCGCGACATGCGCCCAGGAGACCGAAGCGAACGACATGAAACCTCGCGCCTGATGTGCCGCCCCGCCTTCCGCTACGAATCCCGCGCCATCGCCACTTTTTTGTCGTAACAAAATTGTAACCAAGGAGTCGCGGGCGTATACCGTACCAGGAGGGGGGCTTCGGCAGGCATCATGCACGGCCTTCGTCTGGTGATCGACCTGATCGGCGCGGTGGCGCTGCTGCTCTGGGGCGTGCGCATGGTGCGCACGGGCATGACGCGCGCCTTCGGCGCCTGGCTGCGCAAGGCGATCTCCGCCTGTGGCCGCAACCGCTTCAGCGCCTTCGGCGCCGGCCTGTTCGTCACCGGCCTGCTGCAGAGCTCGACCGCCACCGCCCTGCTGCTGTCCTCCTTCGCCGGCCGCGGCCTGATCGCCCTGCCGGTGGCGCTGGCGGTCATGCTGGGCGCCGATGTCGGCTCGACGATCGCCGCGCAGGTCTTCTCCTTCGACATCGGCTGGGTCTCACCGCTGCTGATCGCCGCCGGCGTCTTCGCCTTCCTCGGTTCGGAGTCCGAGCGTAACAGGCACATGGCGCGCATCGTCATCGGCTTGGGCCTCATCCTGCTGTCGCTGCGTCTACTGGGCGTCGCCGCCGAGCCGCTCAAGCAATCCCAGGCCTTCTCGGTCGTCGCCGGCGCCCTGGCCGACGAGTTGGCGCTGGCCCTGCTCCTGGCGGCGATCGTCACCTGGCTGGCTCACTCCAGCCTGTCGATCGTGCTGCTGGTGATGTCCTTCGCCGCCACCGGGCTGATCCAGCTGCCGACGGCGCTGGCGATGGTGCTCGGCGCCAATCTCGGCGGCGCCATCGCGCCCTTCCTTGACCAGGCCGGCCAGACCGCCAAGGCGCGGCGCGTACCGCTGGGCAACGTCGCGATGCGCGCCATCGCCGCGCTGATCGCGCTGCCGTTCCTGTCACTGGCGGCGCGCTACCTCCAGCAGCTCGAGCCTGAAGCGGCGCGCGTGGTGATCAACTTCCACACCGGCTTCAATCTGGCTACGGCGCTGATCTTCCTGCCCCTCACCGGCCTGATCGCGCTGCTGGTATCGCGGCTGCTGCCGGACAAGCCGACGCCGGAAGATGCCAGCGCGCCGCGCTACCTCGACGCCACGGTGCTCGATACGCCGAGCGAGGCGCTGGCCTGCGCCATGCGCGAGACGCTGCATCTGGGCGACAACGTCGAGCGCATGCTGCGCCAGACCATGGAGGCGATCGAGCGCTCCGACCTTAAGCTGACCAAGGAGATCGAGAACGCCGACGATTCGGTCGACAAGCTCTACGAGTCGATCAAGCTCTACCTGATCGGCGCGTCGCGCGCCGAGCTGTCGCTGGAGGAGAGCCGGCGCGCCGCCGAGATCCTGACCTTCGTCACCAACCTCGAGCATGTCGGCGACATCATCGACAAGAACCTCATGGAGCTGGCGGCCAAGAAGGCCAAGAACCGTCTGTCATTCTCGGCCCAGGGACTGGCCGAATTGCGCGCCTTCCATCAGCTGGTGATGGACAATCTGCGGCTGGCCTACAACGTCTTCGCCACGCGCGACATCGTGCTGGCGCGTCGCCTGCTGGCCAGCAAGTCGACGATCCGCGAGGCCGAGCAGCGCGCCGCCGAGAGCCACTTCGCGCGCCTGCGCGAGGGCCGGCCGGAGTCGCTGGAGACCAGCTCGATCCACATGGACATCGTGCGCGATCTGAAGCGCATCAACGGCCACCTCACCTCCGTCGCCTATCCGATCCTCGAGGAAGCCGGCGAGCTCGCCGCGTCGCGCCTGCGCGACCGCGAGGAAGCGGCCACGCCGTCGCCCCAGGCGAGCCGGCCCGCGACGCAGCCGTAGACGCCTGTCATTCCGAGCGCAGCGAGGAATCCTTCCGTCGACTCAAGATCCTCCTCGCCACGCTCGGGATGACGAGAAGGCTCACGCGATCTTCGAGAAGTCCGGCGCCCGCTTCTGCATGAAGGCGGTGATCGCCTCGCGGACTTCAGGCGAGGCGAGCTGGGCGCCAAAATGGCGTGCCTCCTCGGCCATGCGCGCGGCCACCGGCTCCGGCTGGCGCTTCATCAACGCCTTGGTCAGGCGCACGGCGTTGGGCGCCTTGGCCGCCAGCGCCTTGGCGCGCGTCGCAGCTTCCGAAAGCAGCGCGGCATCGTCGAACACGGCGGCGACCAGGCCCGCGGCCTCGGCCTGCGCCGCGTCCAGCCTGGCGCCGAGCAGGAACAGCTCGGCCGCCTTGGCGTGGCCGATCCGCTGCGGCAGCAGCAGCGAGGAGGCCGCCTCCGGCACCAGCGCCAGATTGACAAAGGGTGCGGTGAAGGTCGCCGAGCGCGCGGCGTAGACCAGGTCGCAATGCAGCAGCATGGTCGTGCCGACGCCCACCGCGAGGCCGTTGACCGCGGCGACCACCGGCTTGGCCGCCGAGGAGATCGCCCTCAGGAAGCGGAACACCGGCGCCTCAGCGCCCTGCGGCGGCGCCGACATGAAGTCACCGAGGTCATTGCCCGACGTGAAAGCGTCGCCGGTGCCGGTGATCAGCGAGACACGGATGCCCGCCTCCTGCTCGGCCCGCTCCAGCGCGTCGGCCATCGCGGCGTACATGGCGTGGGTCAGCGCGTTCTTCTTTTCGGGACGGTTCAAGACGATCGACAGCACGCCGGCGTCGAGCGTGGTGGTAACGGCGGTGATGGACACGAAAGGGCTCCGGTGGATGTGGGATTAAGCCCTTGTATCACAATAATGTTTCACGCTTCATGGCCGCATGGCCCTGTCATTACCCTTGATTAGCCATCATGCGGGGCCACATTCTCCACGCGGGGATGCCAGACTTGGGTCCTCGCTGACTGCCCGCTCGGACAAGGAGGGGTGTCGTGACGACACGAGTATCACTGTTCAGTTCGCCGTTGCTCCTGGGTTTCGACCAGCTCGAGCGTACGCTTGACCGTCTGACCAAGCATCCGGCCGACGGCTACCCGCCCTACAACATCGAGCGGATCGGCGATAACGGCTTGCGCATCACGCTGGCCGTGGCCGGGTTCACCTCGGACGATCTGACGATCGAGCTGGCCGAGAACCAGCTGATGGTGCGCGGCAAGCAGCAGGAGGACCCAGACCGGGTCTACCTGCATCGCGGCATCGCGGCGCGTCAGTTCCAGCGCAGCTTCATGCTGGCCGAGGGAATCGAAATCGCCAGCGCGCGGCTCGACAACGGGCTGCTGTCGATCGACCTGGTGCGACCGAAGATCGAGCCGAAGGTCCGTTCGATTCCGATCGAGACCGCGTCGAGATCCGCCGGCACGGGTCGTGCATCAACAGCGCGTGCACCAAGCGTGCAGACCATTGATGTCGGTCCGGAGAACACCAAGTAGTCGGTCCCCGAGTTGCGTAGCGTAAGAGCGAGCGCCTGAGGAGGGCTCCAACCATGATCACGACAGTCGCCCCCAAGACCTTCACCCCCGCCGAGTTCGCGGCCTTCGGCCTCGAGCAGGTCGCCTATCTCCGCCCAGTCCAGATGCCTGACGGCATGCACGCGATCGGCGTCTTCGCCGCCGACGGCCGTCCGCTGGCGACCGCGCCGTCGACCGAGCTCGCCCAGGCGCTGGTGCGCCAGAACGATCTCGAACCGGCTCTGGTTCACTAAGGAGACGCGTTGTGCCCTTCTCCCCGCCAAAGCGGGGAGAAGGCTTCCAGAGCGACGTGGCCGCAATCAGCATCGCACTGTCATCCCTCGCTGCGCTCGGGATGACAGATGCGTCCGACCAACCGCTCGACGCTCTACGCCGCCTGCGGGCGGGCGAAGCCGGTCAGCAGCGCGTAGATCGCATCGGCATTCGACGAGGCGCGGATCTTCTCGACCAGCGTCCGGTCACGCATCGCCCGCGATACCCGCGCCAACGCCGTGAGGTGATCGGCGCCCGCGCCTTCCGGCGCGATCAGCATGAAGATCAGATCGACCGGACGGTCGTCGACGGCGTCGAAATCGATCGGCGTCACCAGGCGCGCGAAAGCGCCGTGCAGCGACGTCAGGCCGGGCAGCCGCGCATGCGGGATGGCAATGCCGCCACCCAGGCCGGTTGAGCCCAGCTTCTCGCGCTCCCATACCGCGTCGACGATGGTTCGCTCGTGCACGCCGCTGGCGGCGGCGGCGCGGTAGGCCAGCTCCTGCAAGGCCTGCTTCTTGGCGGTGGCGCGCAGTTCGGCGATCACCGAGCGCGGGCTGAGCAGCGTCGAGATGTCCATCCGCTTGCATTCCTTCTCGCCCGGGGGCAGGGCGGCCGAGTCCGTCTTGCTTTTATCGTCGGAGGCCATGAGCCGAGAACCCTGAACTCAATGCGTGGCGTTGGCGGGATCGACCCAGCCAATGTTTCCGTCGCGGCGGCGATAGACCATGTTCATAAGGCCGTTGGCACTGTTGCGGAACATCAGCGCCGGTTCGTGCACCAAATCAAGCCGCATCACCGCCTCGCCCACCGTCAATGTGGGGATATCCACGCGCATCTCGGCGACCACCGCCGCGCCCGGTTCGGCCGGTTCGCGCTCCGGCACGTCGTCGGGCTCGGCCGCCAGCACGACGTGGCGTGCCGACACGTCCTGGCCGTCGCGCCCGACGCGCTGATGATGGTCGCGCAGGCGGCGCTTGTAGCGACGCAGGCGCTTGGCGACATGCCCGCCGGCGATCTCATAGGCGGCGTAGGCGTCGGTCGCCGCGCCTTGACCCTGGACGAGGATGTTGCGCCCGATATGGACACTGACGTCGGCGCGGAATTGATAGCCGTCACGCGAGAACACGACGGAGCCGTCGACGGCATCGCCGAAGTACTTGCCGACCGACGATACGAGTTCACGCTCGACATGGGCGCGCAATGAGTCGCCGACGTCGATCTGCTTGCCGCTGACGGTTAAATGCATGCCACACCCGGCGACGCTAATAGGGGACGCCCCAGCCGAAAGGCGGCGGACCTTAGGGAGGGCACCCCACCAAGTCAAGAAACGCGATCTGGCGCTGGCGCACGGATATTCAAGCCCCGATGCGCGCTTCACATTCCTGTTTCACCTTCCGTTCATGTGGATATGAGCCGCCGCCGGAATCTGAAATGATTTCTCGCGCCGCCGCTGCACCGAGGACGGAATGCGCATGGCCTCGCGGTACTTCGCCACCGTACGGCGGGCGATATCGACGCCTTCGCCGTTTAGCAGCTCGACGATGCGATCGTCGGACAGGGTCTCGTTCGCCGGTTCGGCAGCGATCAGGCCGCGGATGCGCGAGCGCACGGATTCCGCCGAGACCGATTCGGCGCCGCCACGCGCGGCAATCGCGGCGGTGAAGAAGTATTTGAGCTCGAAGGTGCCGCGGGGCGTGGCCATATACTTGTTCGAGGTCACGCGGCTCACCGTGCTCTCGTGCATCTCGACGGCGATGGCGATGTCGCGCAACACCAGCGGCCGCAGCGCCGAGACGCCCTTGCGGAAAAAGCCTTCCTGCTGGCGCACGATCTCCTTCGCCACTTTCAGGATCGTCGTAGCGCGCTGGTCGAGCGCTTTAACCAGCCAGTTGGCCGACTGCAGCCGCTCGGCGACGAATTCCTTGGCCCGCTTGTCGCGCGCCGAGCGCGTGAGCGTGGTGGCGTAGCGCCGATCGACCAGTAGCCTGGGCAGCATGTCGCTGTTGAGCTCGATCTCCCAGATCTCGCCCTGCTCGGGGTGGCGCGCCGGTCGCAGGAAGAGATCGGGGATCACCGTCGCGCTCTCAGCCGAGTCGAACTTGAGACCCGGCTTGGGATCGAGCGCGCGCAACTCGGCGATCATGTCGGCGAGATCCTCGGCGTCGACGCCGCAACGCCGCTGCAGGCCGGCGAGGTCGCGCCGGCCCAGCAGCTCGAGATTGTCGAGCAGCACCGCCATCGCCGGATCGAGCCGGTCGCGATCGACGAGCTGCGCGCCCAGACACTCGGCCAAGGTGCGGCTGAACAGGCCGGGCGGGTCGAGCCGCCGCAGCCGCGCCAGGATCGCCTCGAAGCCCGCGCGCTCCACGCCCAACGCCAGCCGCACCGCCTCCGCGTCGTCGGCGCCCAGCCAGCCCGACGGCTCGAGCAGATCGGTCAGTCGCGCCGCGACCAGGCGTTCGGCGGGATCGGTGAACTCCAACGAGATCTGGCGCAGCGCGTGGCGCGCCAGCGAATCCTCCTCGTCGGGCAGGCGCGCCAGCGGATCGGTCCAGTCCTCGCCGCCGCCATGGCCGCCGCCGGCGCCGACGCCGGTCCACATCGAGCCGTCGCCGCCGAGGTCGCGATACTCCTCGCCGTCATGCGCCACCGGACCGTCGGTCAGCGCCGCGTTGCCGTCGCGCAGCATGGTCGCGGAGTCGGCCGAGGGTACCGGATCGACCGGCGCCGGCGCCTCTTGATCGGGCGCGTCCGACGGTGCCGAGCCGTTCATCTCGGTGAGCAGCGGATTGCGCTCGAGCTCGCCCTCGACATAGGTCGCGAGCTCGACCTGCGAGAGCTGCAGCAGCTTGATCGCCTGCTGCAGCTGCGGCGTCATCACCAGCGACTGGCGCTGGCCCATCTCCAGCCGTGGGCCAAGCGACATGCGTCCCATGCCGCTCATAGCCGAAAGCCTTTGCCCAGATAGGTCTCGATGACGCGTTCGTCGGCGACCAGCGCGGCGGGCGGTCCAGCCGCCAGCACCGCGCCCTCGTGCAGGACATAGGCGCGATCGACCAGCTCCAAGGTCTCGCGCACCTTGTGGTCGGTGATCAGCACGCCGATGCCGCGCTCGCTCAGCGCGCCGATCAAGCCGCGCATCTCGGCGACGGCGATCGGATCGACACCGGCCAGCGGTTCGTCGAGCAGGATGAAACGCGGCCGTGCCGCCAGCGCGCGCGCGATCTCGACGCGGCGGCGCTCGCCGCCCGACAGCGCCGCTGCCGGCGTATCGCCCAGGCGCTCGAGGTCGAATTCCTCGAGCAATGCGGCGATCATCGCCTCGCGCTGGCCGCGATCGGGCTCGGTGAGCTCGAGCACGGCGCGCAGATTGTCGGCGACGCTCAAGCCGCGGAACACCGATGATTCCTGCGGCAGGTAACCGATACCCAGACGCGCGCGGCGAAACATCGGCAGCTTGGTGATGTCACGCCCGTCGAGCAGCACGGCGCCGGAATCGGCGGAGATCAGGCCGCAGAGGATATGGAACGTCGTGGTCTTGCCGGCGCCATTGGGGCCGAGCAGGCCGACCACCTCGCCGCGGCGCAGACTGAGCGACAGGTCACGCACCACGGGGCGGCGGTTGTAGCGCTTGTCGAGGCGCACCGCCTCGAGCCCGCTATCGCTCGACACCGCGCGCAGCGGCGGCTCGCCCGAGGACTCCGCCGCGGCCCGCTTACGCCACCACATCACCACGCCCCTGTCATCGCCGTCGTCACCGGCATGGCGCACCCTTGGCCGCGCCGCCCTTGTCCAGCACCACCGAGACGCGTCCACGCGGCGCAGAGGTCACGCGCATCGAGCCGTCTTTGGTGTTGATCTCCGCCGCCGCGCCTTCGAGCCGATCGTTGCCGCGCGTCAGCTTCACCTCGCCCGAGAGCTGCGCGTCGCCGCTCTGCGGGTCGTAGACGACGCGGTTCGCCTGCACCGTGCCGGCGCAGGAGGTGACCCGCACGTCGCCGTCCGCCTCGACCCGCACCAACCGCGTGCGGCCGCGCGCGCCGATCTCGACCGGCTCGAAATGCAGGCTGAGCGTCGCCGCGCGCAGCTCCTCGCCGGGGCGCATCAGGCGCACGCCACCCTGCGCCACCACGACCCTGCGATCGTCGTGCAGCTCGATGAAGTCGCTCGCGCTCAGCCGCGCGTCGCCGCTGCTGGCGGCGAGGCCGGCGCCGGTCAGCCTGCCGACGCGCTTGTCGATATCGTAGACGGCGCGCCCGCCCGTCGCCACCAGATCGCCGCGCGTGATGCGCACGTCGCCCTCGGCCTCGACGCGGAACACCTCGCCGCGCCGCGTATCGTCGTCGCGGTACCAGGCGCGCAGGACGCCGGCGGCGATCGCAGTCTGGCCGCGCGTCAGCTTGGCGTTGCCGCGGGCGATGTAGAGCTTCTGCGTCTTGTCCCATTCGAGGCCCTGGTCGGCGGTGACCTCGATGGCGCGATCGGCGATCTGCGCAACGGCGGCGCCGGACGTCAGGGCGGTGAGCAGAACGAGGGCCGCAGCGCGCATCTCAGCGCGCCTCCTCGTCCGGGCGCAGCAGCAGGCGCACACGGCCGGTGAAAATCACGCGCTCGCCATGGCCGCGTACCTCGATGCCCTCGGCGTCGACCTCGCCATCCGGCCCGTCGCCGCGGATCGGCCGATCGCTCAGCAGGCTGCCGGCGCGCGGATCGACCCGCAGGCGCTCGGCGACCACGGTGTTGCCGCGGTCGTCGCGCGCCGTGACGTGGCCGGCGAAGTCCATGTGGCTCTCGGTGCGGTCGAAGCGGCCAGTGTCGGACCAGACCTGGATGCGCCGCCCGTTGCGCGCCGTCAGCTCGATGCGCGGTGCGGTGAGCTCGATCACCGTGTCGTCCCGGCCGCGCTGGGTGGCGCGCTCGGCGGCCAGCGAATAGGGCCGGTCGGTCCGATCCAGGCCGCTCAGCCGGGGACGGTCGAGGCTGGCATAGTCCGTGCGATCGGCGCTCAGCGGCGCGCGGCCCACCGGCATGCGCACCACCTCGCCGGTCAGCAGCGGCCAGACCAGCCCGGCCATGACAATGACCAGGGCGAGGAAGGGCAGCGCGATCTGGATATGGGCGCTGTAGCGCACCAGGACGGGCAGCGAACCGGTCGGCCGGGCGGCCAACAGCCGGCGCCGGACGGCCCGGCGATCGACCCGGATTTTTGCGACATCCCCGCTCATGCGGGCATCTAGCGGGCCGTGTCAGGTTGATGTCAATGCAATTTTCGCGCCAAGTTTATATACAGTTAGTGTGCGAAAATATCAGTTTCCGCCCAGCCATCGAGGTCGAGCTGGGCGCGGGCGGGCAGGAAGCGGAAGGCGGCCTCGGCCAGCGCCACCCGCCCTTCGCGCCGCAGCATAAGGTCGAGCTTTTCCTTCAGCCTGTGCAGGTGCAGCACATCGGACGCGGCGTAGGCGATCTGCTCCTCTGAGAGCGTCTCGGCGCCCCAGTCGGAGGATTGCTGCTGTTTGCTGAGCTCGACGCCCACCAGCTCCTTGCACAGATCCTTCAGGCCAAAGCGATCGGTGTAGGTGCGCACCAGGCGGGCGGCGATCTTGGTACAATAGACTGGCTGGGTGACGACGCCGAGATAATGGCGCATGACCGCGATATCGAAGCGCGCGAAGTGGAAAAGCTTCAGCCGGTTCGGATCGGCGAGCAGGGCGCAGAGATTGGGCGCGTCGTAGCGGCCGCGCGCGAACTGCACGAGGTGGGCGTCGCCATCCCCAGCCGAGAGCTGCACCACGCACAGCCTGTCCCGGTGGGGGTTCAACCCCATGGTCTCGGAATCGATCGCCACGACCGGCCCGAGATCGAGGCCGGGCGGCAGGTCACCCTGATGCAGATGGTTTGTCATGGCGGTCGGTGGTGCCCTGGAGAAGACTCGAACTTCCACGCCTCGCGGCACTAGTACCTGAAACTAGCGCGTCTACCAATTCCGCCACCAGGGCACGAACCGCCGACCAAGGCGCCTCGGTTAATGGCCGGGCCGCGCGATGTCAACCATTCATCGACTTCTCGTCCCATAGACGAATGAGGTAGCCGTCGGGGTCGCGCAGCTCGGCGCCGAAGCCCCAGAAAACCGTCTTCGGCGGATGGCCGTCGCGCGCTCCCTTCGCCGACATGTCGGGATACGAGACATGCACGTCGTCGACCCGGAAATAGAGCGCGAAGGCTTCGGGATGATCGGGCACCGGCCCCTCGGCCAGGAAGAGCGTGAAGTCGTGATCGTCGCGCACCGCCACCGAGCGGCGGTCGGGCATCTCGAACTCGACCTTGAGCCCCAGCACCTCGACGTACCAGCGTCGTGAGGCCCGCCAGTCGCTGACCGCCAGGGTGAGGTGATCGAACTTCAGCATGGTCGCGCCTCCCGGCACAGTCCGCGCTCAGAAATGATCTGGCCTGGCGACCTCGACATCGCAGAGATAGACGATCGCGGCGAAGTCGCGCAGTCGCTCGACACTATCGCGCAACAGCCGGCGCGCGACATCCTCGCGCGTGATGGCGATCACCAGCGCGTTCTCGAGGATCCTGCTGGCCTCGTCGCCGTCGCGCCGCCCCTGGCGGCCATGCCCCGCGACATGCGGGATCACGGTATGGCCGGTCACGCCCGCCTCGCGCAGCCACTCCAGGACGTCATCGAGGATAGCGCGCTCGCAGACGATCTCGATCTTCTTGCGGCGATGGACGGGCGCGTCGCTCATGGTGGCGGCCTCAGGGACGGAGCGCGGTGGCGATGGCGGTGTAGAGCGGGATGCCGATCGCGACATTGAACGGGAAGGTCACGCCCAGCGACAAGGTCAAGTACAGCGCGGGATTGGCCTTGGGCAGCGCCAATCGCATGGCCGCCGGCACGGCGATGTACGAGGCGGACGCGCACAGCGTGGCGAACAGCGCCACACCGCCGACCGAAAGACCCAGGGCCGATCCGAGCCCGAGACCGACCGCCGCGCCGATCAGCGGCTGGACCAGCGCGAAGCCCACCAACGCCGGTGACAGGGCCGGCGCGGCGCGCAGCTGGCGCATCGCGACGACGCCCATGTCGAGCAGGAACAGGCACAGCAGCCCGTTGAACAGGTCGCCCAGGAAAGGCTTGACCTTGGCGTAGCCCGGCGCACCGACGATCCAGCCGATCAGGAAGCCGCCGACCAGCAGCACGATGCTGCCGTTGAACAGCACCTCCCGCCACAGATGACGCGTGGCCGCCGCGCTGCGCGGGCCGGCGAAGCCGGCCCGGCGCGCGAGCAGCAGGCCCATGACGATCGCCGGCGTCTCCATCACCGCCATCATCGCCACCAGATATCCCTCGAACGTCATGCCGCGCGCGGCGAGGAACTCGCTGGCGGTGACGAAGGTCACGACGCTGACCGAGCCGTAATGCGCGCCGATCGCCGCGGCGTCCACCGCGGCCGCGCGGGTCGCCGCCCGCAGCAGCGCGTAGGCGACGACCGGCAGCAGGAAGCTCACGAAGCCCGCCACGACGATGGCCAGGATCGCATCGGTCGAGGCGCCACCAGCCAGCGCGACGCCGCCCTTCATGCCGATCGCCAGCATCAGGTAGATCGCCAGGCCCTTGGCGATCGCGTCGGGAAACTCGAGGTCGGATCGCACGAACGCCGCCAACGCGCCCAGCGCGAAGCACAGCGTCATCGGCGACAGCAGATTGGCGCCGGCGAGCGACAGGATGTCAGCCGGCATCGAATCGCCTGCGGCGCCCGCGAACAATCGCCAGGGTCACGGCTCCATGATTCCGCGGATCGCCGATCGAGCCTGGAATTGTCGGGCGAGATACGCCGGATCCGATCGCGACAGGCGGCCGCATGGGCCGGATGAAGTTCAAGCGTATCGGCAAGATCGTCGAGCCAAGCCGTCTTGGCCGCAGTATCGGCACCAATGGCGAGCGCGGTCGCCGCAAACTGGCCCGGTATGTCGAGGCCGGCGATGACGTTCCACGCGTATCGGCTTTGACGCGCCGATGCGATGATGCGCGCGACGCGGCGAACAGGGCGTCAATGGCCATCAATCGTCTCCCGCCGGGCGAGCGGAGGGCCGTGGACCGATGGCGTCCGGGAGCGGCGTTGTCGGGCCGTGGCTGGCGGTTTCATGTGTCGCCGCCACACGGGTTTTCCATAGCGAGAACAGCACGCCGCCCGCGATGAGGGACAAGGTCACGCCGAGTGAGATCGCGGGGTCGACCTTGCTGACGATCTGGTTCCAGAAGATCTTCGCGCCGATGAAGACGAGCACGATGGCGAGCGCGTACTTCAAGTACTCGAATCGGTGGACCATGGCGGCCAAGGCGAAATAGAGGGCGCGCAGACCGAGGATCGCCATGATATTGGCCGTGAACACGATGTAGGTATCGGTCGTGATAGCGAAGATCGCCGGCACCGAGTCGACCGCGAACACAAGGTCGGCGATGTTGATCACGACGAGCGCGAGGAACAGGGGCGTCGCGAAGCGCGCGAGCTTGCCCGTCTGCGGATCGGGCTTGCGAACGAAGAAGCGCGAACCATGCAACTCGGTCGTGACACGCATGCGCTTGGACAGGAAGCGCACGATCGGATTCTTCGACACGTCCTGCTCGCTCTCTCCCATGACGAGCATCTTGATGCCCGTGGCGATCAGGAACGCGCCGAAGATGTAGAGCACCCACTCGTACTGCTGCACGAGCGCCGCGCCGAGTCCGATCATGATGCCGCGCAAGACCAGCACCGCGATGATACCCCAGAGCAGCGCCCGGTACTGGTACTTGGCGGGAATGGCGAAATAGCTGAAGATCAGCGAGATGACGAAGACGTTGTCGATCGAGAGCGCCTTCTCGAGGGCATAGCCCGTAAAGTACTCCATGCCCGAGGTCGGACCCATCGACCACCACAGCCAGGCGCCGAACACCAGCGCGATCGCGATGTAGAACGCGGACAACACCAGGCTTTCGCCGACACCGAGCTCTCTGTCATGCTTGTGAAGAACGCCGAGGTCGAAGGCGAGCAAGGCGCCGACCACGACTGCGAAAACGAGCCAGAGCCAGACCGATTGGCCGATGAAATCGCTGGTCAGGAAGTCGGCGAGCAGGTCCATGTCTGTCTTCCTTGATGCTCGGGTGTTCGGGAGCGTTTGTTGAAAGGGTCAAAGGCCCGACATCGCGCCCGGCCCGAAGGTCGGAGAGGAGCGCGGACCTTTCGGGAGCCGTCCGTACCGATCCCGCCTTCGCGCGGCGACGGGCGCGGCGCCTCAATGTGACAAGATCACTGGCAACGGCGGGTGGGAGATGACGGTCTTGGTCGCGCCGCCCAGGACGAAGTCGCGCAGGCGGGAGTGCCCATAAGCGCCCATGACGAGCAGGTCGAGGTCGTGCGCGGTCGCGAAGTCGCCGAGAGCCTGGCCGATCGACCGTTCGGCGGCCTCTTCCTCCTCCACGACAACTTCGATGCCATGCAACGCAAGATGCCTCGCCAGCTCGGCGCCCGAACGCTTCGTATCGATCTTCTTTTCCCGGGTGATCGTCACCACCCGCACAGTCTTGGCACGCTCCAGGATCGGCATGGCATCCGCCACGGCCCGCGCCGCCGACCGGCTGAAATCCCAAGCCACGCCGACGACATCGAGAGACGGGGAGCGGCACTTTTTCTGTGCCTCCGGGAGGATGATCGCCGGTCGGCCCGAGCCGAACAGCACGCACTCGGCGACAAACTGCTGAAAGCCCACTTCCTCGCTGACCGGGATCATTGTGACATCGTGCATCCTGGCGTGTTCGGTCACGATGGCCGCCAGCCGCGATGTCGTGGATGATTCGATGAAGTGGCCGTGTGGAACGCCGCGCTTTGTCGCGACGCTTTCGAACACATCGACCAGGCTCCGGGCGTTTACCACACTCTTCTGCTGCGCGGCCGCTGCCATCCCGGGGACGTCAAGCAACGCGTTCGCAAGCACGTTCTTGGTGCTCGGAATCTCGATGTTGAAGGTCAGGGCCGAGATGTGCGCGCCCAACGCCGCGGTAAAGCCGACCGCTTGCTCGATCGCCACGACCGGCGTCGGGTCCGGATAGCTGCTGATCTGGAGCAAGACATCCTTGAAAGCCATTCTCTTGATCTCCTCGATCGACTCGCCGCGCCACACTGACCGGGTCATGCGGGTCCGTGTGTCCGATTCTGCGAAGACGCGCCGGGCCGGGCCGCTTCGTCCCGATCCGACGCACCGATCGGCCGCTCGATCAGCGGTGGCGGCGGGGCGATCGTTTGGCGGCTCGCTCTCTCCGCATGCGGGAGGGAGGTTTGCGTGATCGCCCCGCCCGTGCGGGTCAGTCGAACAGATCCGAGAAGAACGACTTCTTCCGCCTGCCGTGGCGATAGTCGTCATCATCGTCTTCACGATATCGGCCCTGCCGATAGTCCTGCCGCGCCGGCTCGTTGCGCGGTTGCGCGGGCCTGATGTCGGCGACGCTGCGTTCGACGATCTTGTCGATCTCGCCGCGATCGAGCCAGACGCCACGACAGGTCGGGCAGTAGTCGATCTCGATGCCCGAGCGTTCGGACAGGGTGAGCCCGGTCTTGCAGATCGGGCACAACATCGCCGCGACGGCTCCCGAGTCGCGCATCGTCAGGCGATCCCGTGCAGATGGTGCTCGTGAACCCGGCGCAGCCGGTCCTTGACCAGCAACTTCAGCTTCTTGAGCCGCAGCAATCGCCAGGGGTTGAGCGGACGCCAACTCTCCTGCTCGCGGCGGATCGCCGTGTCCAGCCGGCTGTGAAGACGCGTCAGTCGGTAGCTAAACGGAAACATCGCCTCTCTCCGTCGATGGTCCAGCCGATCGGGCATCAGCGATGGGTCGCGTTGGCCCGATGCGGATCCAGCTTGGCCACCTAGAGCGAGACATCGCCGGAGCAGCCCGATCCGCGAGCTGGAACTTAACGACGATGGTGATAGCCTTCTAATATTAAATTTGTGATTTTCTGATAGGATATAACTATCAGACCGTTTTCCGCGCTATGTCGCTGCCGAGCAGCGGCCGCGCGTCCGTCTGGATTCGCTTGGCGATCATCCGGTACGCCGGCGCATAGGCGGCGCCGGCGCGCCACGCCGCGGCGATGCTGCGCGTGTACGTCCAGCGCGCCGGCCGCAAGACCTTCACGCCCGCCAGGCCGCCGACCTCCGAGCGGATGTAGAGTTCCGGCAGGATCGCGAGGCCCAGGCCCGACGCCGTCATCTGATGGATGCTGTCCAGGCTGGTGCCTTCGTAGTCGCGCAACAGCGTCATCCCCAGCTCGGCGCAGATCGACGCAACCTGACGGTGCAGGTGATGACGCGGGTCGAGGCTGAGGACCGGTGTGCCGCGCAGATCGGCCAGCGACAGCTTGGCCCGCCGCGCCAGGGGATGATCCGATGGCGCGACGACGAGCAGGCGCTCGCGGAACAAAGGCTCGATCTCGGCGTCGCTGGCCTCGATCGGCAAGGGGCCCAGCAGCATGTCGAGCGCGCCCCGGGAGAGCGCGAGTGCCTGCTCGCCGGGAATGCCCTCCTTGATGTGCAGCCGAAGATCGGGTTGCTCGCGGTGCAGCGCCGCGACGATCGCCGGCATCAGGTACGGGCCCAAGGTGGGCGTGACGCCGAAGCGCAGCGTGCCGACGAGCCGCTCGCCGGCCCGGCGGGCGAGGCTGCGGATGTCCTCGACCTCGACGACGAGGCGCCGGGCGCGCGCTGCGATGTCGCGACCGATGGGCGTCAATGTCGCGCCGGACGCGCGTCGTTCGATCAGGACGACGCCCAGCCGTTCCTCCAGCGCGCGGATCTGCTGGCTGAGCGACGGCTGCGACACGCGACACGCGTCCGCCGCGCGGTGGAAGTTCTCCAGATCGGCGATCGCGACAAGATACTCGAGCTGGCGCAAGGTCGGCATGGCTGGTGTCCTGGAGCTGATCTTACCTCCCCCCGGGGGAAGGTAGGTCAAAGTTCATGTGCGGATAGCCCTCGCCCGCCTGTTCCGTCGCGGCCCCGCCTGTACTATACGCCCACCAGCGAGGCATTCGGCAGCGGGGCGTTGCAATGGATATCCGGCAGGTCACGGTCTTCGGCGGCACGGGCGTCGTCGGCCGCTACGTCGTGCGCGCGCTGGCCGCGCGCGGCTATCGCGTGCGCGTGGCGGTGCGCCATCCCGGGCTGGCGGATTTCACGAAGCTGGCGGGCGATGTCGGCCAAGTGACGGCCGTGCTGGCCAATGTGCGCTATCCCGAATCGGTGCGCGCGGCGATCGCCGGCAGCCAGGCCGTGGTCAACGCCAGCGGCATCCACTTCCAGAGCGGCAGGCAGAAGTTCCAGGCAGTGCACGATGCGGGCGCACGCCACATCGCCGAGGCGGCGCGCGACGCCGGCGTCGCGCGGGTGATCCATATCTCCGGCTTGGGCGCCGACAATCACCGGCCGGGCAACCGCTTCGTCGCGTCCAAGGCGATGGCTGAGCACCAGATGAACCGCGCCTTCCCGAGCGTGACCATCCTGCGCCCCAGCGTGGTGTTCTGCCCGGAGGACAAGTTCTTCAATCGCCTGGCGCTCTCGGCGCGCATGCTGCCGCTCGTGCCGGTGTTCAACGGCGGCACGGCGCGCTTCCAGCCGGTGCATGCCGGCGACATCGCCGAGGCGGTGGTGCGCTGCCTGGCCGAGGAGCGCACGCAATTCGGCGTCTTCGAGCTGGGCGGCCCGCGCGTCTACACCTACCGCGAGCTGGTCGAACTCACCTTGCGCATGACCGGGCTGAAGCGTCGCATCGTCAGCCTGCCGGCCTTCCCGGTGCGCATCGGCGCCTTCTTTGCCGAGTTCGCGCCCAAGCCGCCGATCACGCGCGACCAGCTCGACCTCTTGCTGCGCGACAACGTCGTGCGCCCTGGCAGCCAGGGCTTCGCCGAGCTTGGCATCCAGCCGCGCGCCGCCGAGGCGATCCTGCCGATGTATCTCGACCGCTATCGCGTCGGCGGCCGTTACGACATCGCGGCGCCGGCATGAGCGGGCGCATCGCGGTCGAGCGCGACGGGCCGGTCGCGATCATCCGCTTCGACAATCCGCCGCTGGGCTACCTGAACGCCGCGATGGTCGATCAGCTCGACGTCGCCACGAGCGAGCTGGCCGCTGATGCGACTGTCCGCGCCATCGTGCTGACCGGTGCGCTGCCCGATGTCTTCGTGCGCCACTACGACGTCGCCGAGTTGTTGTCGCTGGCCGAGGCACTACGCGCCAAGGGCCGCAGCTTCAGCGACGCGAAGCTGGCGCCGCCGCGCAAGATCGACGCCGTGATCGAGCGCTGCGAGTCCATGGACAAGGTAGTGATCGCGGCGATCAACGGCACGGCGATGGGCGGCGGTTTCGAGCTCTGCCTGGGCTGCGACATCCGCATCGCCCAGCGCGGCCCCTACGCGCTGGGCCAGCCCGAGATCAATATCGGCATCCTCGCTGGCGCCGGCGGCACGCAGCGCCTCGCCAGGCTGATCGGCACCGCCCGCGCGCTGGAGATGTCGCTGCGGGGACGTACCGTCAGCCCCGACGAAGCTGCGCGGATCGGCATGGTGCACGAGGCGGTCGACGGCTCGGCGCTGGAGCGCGCGCTGGTGATCGCCCGGGAATGCGCGCGCAAATCGCCGCTGGCGGTCAGGCACATCAAGCGCCTGGTGCGCGGCGCCGAGGCCACGCCGCTCAGCGACGGGCTGGCGCTGGAGCGTACCTTGTTCCTCGACCTGCTGGTATCGGATCGCGCCGTCGCGCTGATGACGCGCATGGTCGAGGGCAACCAGGACATCCGCGCCGTCGACGAGGCATAATCTTGGGGACTGCCGGCATCCCGCCGGCTCTTCATCTTATGATGCCGGCGAGACGCCGGCGGTCCCAGAAGCGAGGACACCATCATGCAGCTCGCCTCGCACATCTACGAAGCCACCGATATCGCCGCGGTGCAGGAGCTCTATCACAGCAACGGCTGGACCGATGGCCTGCCCATCGTGCCACCGACCGAGGACGCAGTGCGCGCCTGCCTCGAGCGCGTGATGATGACGCCCGACCAGCTCATCGGCATCGAGCCGGTGCGCGGCCTGCCGATCCTCGCCGAGAAGCTCGCCATCAACGCCGTGATGGCCGGCTGCCTGCCGATGCATTTCCCCGTCGTCGTCACCGCCTGGATGGCGATGATGCGCGAGGAGTTCCTGATGCATGGCGCCACGGCGAGCACCGGCGGCTGCGCCGTGCTTGTCGTGATCAACGGGCCGATCCGCGAGGAGATCGGCGCGCTGGGCTCTTTCAACGCGCTGGGCAACAGCGATCGCGCCACGGCGGTGATCGGCCGCGCCATTCGCCTCTGCCTGATCAACCTGATGGATGTGCGCCCCGGCGCGATCGATCGCTCGACCCTGGGTCATCCCGGCAAGTTCAGCTACTGCGTCGCCGAGGACGAGGACGATCCCGCCTGGCCGACCTTGGCCGAGCAGCGCGGCCTGCCGCGCGACGCCTCGGCGGTGACGGTGATGGCCGCCGGCGCGCCGCGGCAGATCATGAACGAGTGGACGACCAGGCCCGAGGAGTTCCTCGAGACCTTCGCCGCCGAGATGCGCGCCAACCTGCGCCACTATTCGATCCACCCCGGCAACTACGCGCTGATCATCCCCCGGCAGCTGCGCGAGCACCTCAGGGCGGCGAAGTGGGGGCCGCGCGACATCGCCGCCTTCATCCACGAGCGCGCGCGCATCCATCGCCGCGAGTGGGCCGATGTCGGCAAGGGCGCGGTGGTGCGCGATCGCGGCGACAGCGTCTATCCGGCGATGCGGTCGGCCGACCAGCTGCTGGTGATCGCCGCCGGCGGCCCGGCCGGCGGCTTCGGCGCCGTGATCCCGCCCTGGCTCGGCGACAAGAGCCACGCCGTCACCTTGCCGATCGGCGCCTGCGTCGATTGCGAGCCACCACCTTCAGTGAAGGGAAGCGTCCCATGATCTTCCGCGTCCTCGATCCCACGCCCGAGAAAGTGGCAGCCATCGGCAATCCCGCGCCGCGCCTCGACACCTTGCGCGGCAAGACCGTGGGCCTGATCTCCAACGGCAAGGAAGGCAGCAAGGGCTTCTTCGCCCACATGGAGGACGTGCTGCGCACGCAGTACGGCGTCGCTAACGTCGTGCTGCGCACCAAGCCGAACTACAGCGCGCCGGCGCCGGCCGGCATCCTGGGCGAGATCAAGAGCTGGGACGCGGTGATCTCCGGCATCGGCGATTGAGGCTCCTGCTCATCGTGCAGTCTGCACGACGCTGTCTCGGCCGAGCGCGAAGGCGTGCCCGCCTTCGGCGTGATGACCACGAACTTCGTCAGCGCCGCCGAGCTGATGGCCCAAGTGCTGGGTATGCCCGGCTACGCCTTCGCCATCATCGACCACCCCGTCAGCAGCGCGAGCGATGCGGCGCTGCGCGAGCGAGCCATCGCGGCGCTGAAGCAGGGCAGCGGTTTCTTGGTGCGCCAGGCTTGAATCGCCGAATTCGATGAATCTGTCGCGCGGACGGATGCGCCCGTCGCGCCATCACCTGGGTGGCGCGACCTTAACGCGCTGTTGGGAAGGCGCGCGCGGCATCTGGGTCGGGAGCTTGCGGTTCAGGATGTCCGTGGGATTGAAGGTCTCGGGCAGCAACCGGCCCTCGGCATCGCTGAGCATCTGGACGGGCTTGCCGTTGACCAGGGTCGTGGGAATCGCGACGGGCCGATAGCGGCGGAACAATCCGTCGAAAGACCCTAGGAACGCGACGAGCTGATGCTCGTTGGCGAGCTGCTTGTCCTTCGTGCTGAAGTCGGGATCGCCGTGCATCTCGCCGTCGCTGCCTTTCCCCACCTCTTTGATCGGATGCGTATGGTAGTAGGCCACGGCGTCGGTGCCTGACGGACATCCGTGATTGGTGCGGGGATCGAGACCAACATCGACAGCGAGACCTTCCCCGGAGGTCCGCAGATCGGTCGTGATGAGAGCGCCAGTGGCGCGGTTTCGACAGATCACGGCACCCATTTCGGTGCGCGTGAAGATCGAGCCTGGCAAAATAGCCGACAACAATTCGAAGGCCTTGTTTTCCAGCGCCATGTCGTTCGCTGTCGATCCCTTCGGCTGGCCACCGGGTGCCGCCATGTCGCGTCCTCCATCCTCTCACGCACGACACACTGCCGACACGCGTCGCGTCAAGTACCGCGAGTCGGCCGTTCGCGAATGACTAAGTTTGAACCGACATACCCTGGATGGCTAGCGGATCCGCCCCGGGCGACAGACGCATCGACCGCCCGGCGATTCTTGCGAGGGTGATAGTGCCCGGACGATGTCTGCGGCGGGTCCGCGCGGTCGATGGCCGCCGTCGGAGTGGAACGTACGACCGCAAGCCGAAAGCCTCTGCAGTCGGGCGCACAACGCTGGCCCGTCCGGGACGCAGGTGTCCGTCGCTGTTCGACGCCGCCCAGCGCGTCCATGATCGTCACCTCTGACGCAGGAGACGCGATCATGCGCGCATGGCGATTCGGCATAGCGTTGGTGGCCGTGATCACGGGTCTGTCGGCGACAGACGCGGCGGCGCAGAAGCCCGGCGGTACGTTGCGGGTCCAGATCGCCGACACGCCGCCCGGCCCGTCGCCGCACGAGGAGATCACCGTCGCGGTCGCGGTGCCGTTCATGGCGGTGTTCAACAATCTGGTGATCTACGACCAGTCGATCGCCCGCAACACCTTCGAGACCATCCGGCCGGAGCTGGCGACCGCCTGGAAGACCAGCGACGACGGCCGGCAACTCACCTTCACCCTGCGCCGCGACGTGAAGTGGCACGACGGCAAGCCGTTCACGGCGGCCGACGTGCGCTGCACCTTCGACTTGCTTATGGAGAAGGGCGAGGCGAAGTTCCGGCGTAACCCGCGCGGCATCTGGTACGAGAACGTCGAGAAGGTCACTGCCGAGGGCGACTTCGAGGTCACCTTCCACCTCAAGCAGCCGCAACCGTCGCTGCTGGCGCTGCTCGCCGGCGGATGGTCGGCGATGTATCCCTGCCACGTGCCGCCGGCGCAGATGCGGCGGCATCCCATCGGCACCGGGCCGTTCAAGTTCGTCGAGTTCAAGACCAAGGAGAGCATCCGGCTGGAGAAGAATCGCGACTACTGGAAGCCCGGCCGTCCCTATCTCGACGCCATCGAGTACACGATCATCGCCGACCGCGCGACGCGCATGCTGTCGTTCATCGCCGGCAAGTTCGACATGACCTTCCCGACCGACGTCACCGTGCCGCTGCTCAAGGATCTGCAGAAGCAGCTGCCGACGGCGCAATGCACGCTGCGGCCGCTGGGCGCCAGCTACAACCTGATCATCAACCGCGACGCACCGCCGTTCAACGATGCGCGCGCCCGCGCGGCGCTCGCCCACGCGCTCGACCGCAAATCCTTCGCCGCCATCGTCAGCGAGGGCGCCGACCTGCTGGGCGGCTCAATGCTGCCGCCGCCCGCCGGCGTCTGGGGCGTCGGCGTCGACGCGCTGAAGGACCTGCCGGGCTACGCCGACGACATCGAGGGCTCGCGCGAGAAGGGCCGCGCGCTGATGCGCGAGGCAGGCTACGGCCCGGACAAGCGGCTGGCGATCAAGGTCAGCACGCGCAACACCGCCGCCTATCGCGACCTCGCGGTGATCCTGATCGACCAGCTGCGCACCATCTATGTCGACGGCGAGCTCGAGCCGATCGACGCCGCCGTCTACTTCAACCGCATGTACCAGAAGAACTACACCCTGGCGCTCAACGCCACCGGCAGCTCGGTCGACGATCCCGATCAGCATTTCGCCGAGAACTACGGCTGCGGCGCGCCGCGCAACTTCAATCGCTATTGCGATCAGCGGCTTTCCGAGCTGATCGCCGCGCAGTCGCGCGAGCGCGACGTCGAGAAGCGCCGCGCCATCGTGCGCGACATCGAGCGCCGGCTGGTCGAGGACACCGTCCGGCCGATCGTGACCCACAGCGTCGCCGCTGGCTGCTGGCAGCCCCCGGTCAAGGGACTGACCATCATGACCAACAGCATCTACAACGGCTGGCGCTTCGAGGACATCTGGCTGGATCGGTAGCGCTTACTCCCTCTCCCCGCGCGCAGAGAGAGGGAGGAAGAAAGCTCGTCACCTCTTCGGCGGTGTCGGCTTGGCGGGCGCGGTGCCCTGCAGTGCGTCCTTCGCGCGTTTGCCCAGCTCGCTGGCCTCGCCGGCGAGCGCGATCACCCGCCTGAGATCGGCGTCGGAGCCGGCGCGGTCGTTGCGCAGGCGGCGCGCCAGCCCACGTTCAAGCAGCGCGTCGGGATAGTCCTTCTCCAGCTTCAGCGCCGCCTCGGCGTCGGCGAGCGCCTTCGCCGCATCGCCCGCGTTGCGCCAGGCGGCGGCGCGCAGCGCCAGCACGTCGGTCCGGTTGGGCGACAGCTCGAGCGCGCGCGACAGGTCGGAGGCCGCCTCGCGCCAGGCCGAGACGGCGGCGAAGGTGATGCTGCGGTCGACCCAGATATCGGCGTTGCGCGGGTCGAGCAGGATGGCGGCGTTCTGCATCGCCAGCGCCTTCTCGCCCAGCCGCGCCGCCTGATAGGCCTGGCCGGCCTGGGCGAAGACCTCGGCGCGCAGCTGCGCGCTCTGGCCGGTCATCTCGCGGCCCAGCCGCTCCAGCTCGGTGCCGGCCTCGACGTATTGCCCCAGGCCATAGAAGGCGATCGCCGCGCAATGACGGGCGGCCAGCCCGCCGCCCTCCTTGTACCATTGCTGCGCCGCGCTCACCGCCCGGACCGGCTCGGCGCGCGCCTGGGCCATGCAGGCGCTGTAGCGCCGCGCCGGATCCGTCCCTGGCGATTGCGCGAGAGCGGGCGCGGCGAGCGACAGGGCGATGGTCAAGGAGAGGGCTCGGACGATCATCGCCGCACACTTGCGCCAGGACGACGCGCCGGGCAAGGGTGAGGCATGACGCATCGCCTCCTGTGCTTCGGGCTGGGCTACAGCGCGCGCTATCTCGCCGAGCGCCTGCGGCGAGCCGGCTTCGCCATCGTCGGCACATGCCGCACGCCCGAAGGCGCGGCGGTGTTGCGCGAGGCCGGCGTCGAGCCGCTGATCTTCGACGGGCAACGGCCTCTGGCCGCGGAATCGTTCGCCGGTGTCAGCCATGTGCTGTCCTCGATTCCCCCTGACGCCGACGGCGATCCGGCCTGGCGCCTGCATCGCGACTGGTTCGACGCCCATGCCGGCGCGCTCGCCTGGATCGGCTACCTCTCGACCACCGGCGTCTACGGCGACACCGGCGGCGGCTGGGTCGACGAGACCTCGCCCCTGTCGCCATCCAACGATCGCTCGCAGCGCCGCGTGCTCGCCGAGCAACAATGGCTGGGATTGTGGCGGCGCCACGGCGCGCCGGTTCACATCTTCCGCCTGCCCGGTATCTACGGCCCGGGCCGCAGCGCCATCGAGCAGGTGCGATCGGGCACCGCGCGGCGCGTCGAGAAGCCCGGCCAGGTCTTCTCGCGCATCCATGTCGAGGATATCGCCGCGACGCTCCAGGCCTCGATCGACCGGCCGCGCGGCGGCGCGATCTACAACGTCGCCGACGACGAGCCGGCGTCCAGCGCCGACGTGATCGCATACGCCTTCGCGCTGCTCGGCCAGCCCGTGCCGCCGACGATTCCCTACGACCAGATCGCCTCCACGATGAGCCCGATGGCGCGCTCGTTCTACGCCGACAGCCGACGCGTGCGGAACGCGCGGATCAAGGATGAGCTCGGCGTGCGCCTGGCCTATCCCACCTACCGCGAAGGCCTGCGCGCGATTTTGAAGTGGACCACGTAGCGTTACCTTCCCCCTCCGGGGGAAGGTAAGACCTTATGAGACCCGCCGGCACATCGCCTCGACGACCGCGAGCAGGCGGTCGATATCGGGCGGCGTCGAGAGGCGGTGGTCGCCGTCCTTGGTCAACGTGAAGGCGATGTCGGGTGACTCGATGTGCTCGAGCAGGCGCTGCGAGAGCGCCCACGGTACGTCGGGATCCTTCATGCCGTGGAAGAGATGCACCGGGCAGTCGAGCTTCAGCGGCACGGTGAGTACCAGATGGTTACGCCCCTCCTCGATCAGCTTGCGCGTGAGGATGGTGGGTTCGGGCGAGTACTGGCTGGGGCGCACCAGGCGGCCGTCGCGCTCCAATGTCGCGCGGTCGGCGGGCGAGAGGTTGGCCAGCAGTAGCTTCTCGGTGAAATCCGGCGCGGCGGCGATGCCGATCCAGCCCGCGACGCGCGCGCCCAGGCGCTTGGCCGCCAGCAGCGACAGCCAGCCGCCCATGCTCGAGCCGATCAGCACGAGCTTGTCGCGCGCCGTCGTCTCGATCACCGCCAGCGCGTCCTCGAGCCACAGGCCGATCGTGCCATCGGTGAACGCGCCACCCGACTGGCCGTGACCGGAGTAGTCGAAGCGCACATAGGACTGGCCGACGCGCCGCGCCCAGGAATCGAGCGCCATCGCCTTGGTGCCGGTCATGTCGGAGCGGAAGCCGCCGAAGAAAACCACTGTGGGCAACCGACCGTCGACGACGTGGTAGGCGATTGTCGCACCGTCGGCCCGTGTTAGTGTCCGCGCATGGTCGCTACCTGTCGTCACGGCGTCATTCTTTCAAGTGATGGTCGTGCAGGACGTTCCTAGCATCTCCCCTATCGGATCGGCGAGCCATCCGCCCGCCGTGTTGCAGCTCGTGCCGGCGCTCGACCGCGGCGGCGTCGCGCGCGCGGCGATCGACACCGCCGCGGCGCTGGTCGCGTCGGGCGGCAAGGCGCTGATCGCCGGCTCCGGACAGGCGATGGCCGGCGAATTGCGACGATTGAAGATCGTCCATCTCGACGTGGCGCTCGGCGCCGACGGCCTGGTCGGCGCCTATGGCGGCCTGCGCCGCCTGCGCGAGGCGATCGCCAGCCAGGACGTCGACATCGTCCACGCGCGCTCGCCGGCGACGGCCTGGATGGCGCGGCGGCTGGCGCGCGAGCATGGCAAACGCTTCGTCGCCACGGCACACGCGCCCGGCGGCACCGGAGGCTGGTCGCGGCGCTGGCTCGAGGCGGCGCAGGCGGCCGCCGATCGCGTCATCGCCGTCTCCGACCACGTCGCGCACGATCTGCGCCAGCGCCACCACGTGCCCGAGGCGCGGCTGACGCTGATCCGCCCGGGCATCCATCTCGACCGCTTCGACCCGACCACGATGCGGCCCGACCGCGTCATCCGCCTGGCGACGCAATGGCGCCTGCCCGACGACCGCCGCATCGTGCTGTTTCCGGCGCGCCTGACCGCGGATCGCGGCCAGGCGCGGCTGGTCGAGGCGCTCAGCGAGCTCAATCGCGACGACGTCCATTGCCTGTTCCTCGGCGCCGAAACGCCGGCCACCGCCTATGAGCGTCGCCTGCAGGCGCTGATCGAGGCCAAGGGCCTGGGCGGCCGCGCCGCGATCGCGCCCTACTGCGAGGACATGCCGGCGGCCTACATGCTGGCCGATGTCGTGGTCGCCGGCGGCGACGGGGAAGGCTTCAGCCGCGTCATCGCCGAGGCCCAGGCGATGGGCCGGCCGGCGGTCTGCGACGCCGCCGGCGGCGCCGTCGAAGCGATGGTCGCCAGCGTCACCGGCTGGAGCGCGCCGCCGGGCATGCCCGCCGCCCTCGCCCGCAGCCTCGAACGGGCGCTATCGCTCAGCGAAGCCGATCGCGTGGCGTTGGGCACCCGCGCCCGCGCCCACATCCTGGAGCGCTTCACCGTCGAGCGCATGACACGCGAGACGCTGGCGCTCTACGCGGAGATGATGGCACAAACGGCACCGAAACCGGCCTGAAGAGGGCGAGAAATGAGAGTGATCGCCGCGCTGACGCGGGTGAGCCTGATCGCTCTGGCGCTGAGCGCCTGCGCGACCTTGCCGAGGATGGACGAGGCGGAGAACGCCGCGGGCAAGCGTTTCGAGCCAGTGCTCGAACGCGGTGTCCTCTATGTCTATCGCGAATCGCCTTTCGGCTTCGCCGTGGTCCTGCCGACCTCGATCGACGGCCGCATGATCGGCTCGCTCGGCAGCGACACGTGGTACAGACTCGAAGTGACGCCCGGCAGCCACGAGATCGCCTGTCACGCCGAGAACACCGGCAAGATGTCGGTCGACGTCGCAGCCGGCGAGGTGCGTTTTGTCGAGGTCGCGATCCAGATGGGCTTCATCCAGCCGCGCTGCCGGGTGTTCGTTCCCGGTGACGCGGTCGGACGCAAGTCGGTGCTGGGCGGCAAACGCTTGCGGCCTGCCATAGAGTGACATGACCGACGCGCATCTGTCGCTGCGCAAGCAGGGTCTTCGCGAAGTGCCTGCGTCGGTATGGACCCGCACCGACCTCGAAACCCTGGTCCTGTCGGAGAACGAGCTGTCCGAGGTGTCAGCCGGCATCGGCCGTCTCAAGCGACTGCGCATGCTCGATCTCGGGCACAACAGGCTGACCGCCGTCCCGGACACGCTCGGCGATCTCGATGGCCTGGCCGACTTCCTCTACCTCCACGACAATCGCCTGATTGCCCTGCCCTCGTCGCTCGGCCGCCTGACCCGGTTGCGCTACCTCAACATCGGCGAAAACGCGTTCGACGCGCTGCCCGAAGCCGTGACACGCATGGCCGGCCTGGTCGAGTTGCGGGCGACCGACAATCACCTGACATCGTTGCCCGAATCGATCGACCGCTTGTCCCGGCTGCGCGAGCTGCACCTGCGCAACAACGCGCTGACGTCGTTGCCGGACGCGATCGGCGGGCTGCGGGCATTGCGGCAACTCGATCTGCGCGGCAATCCGTTGACCAGTCTGCCGGCCGCGATCGCCGATCTGGAGCGGCTGGAAAAGCTCGACCTGCGCTGGGTGACGACGCTCGAGCCGCCGGCCTGGTTCGCCGATCTCGAGGCGCGCGGCTGCCTGATCTATCGCTGAGACCGGCCCGCGACACCTTGACAGCGCAACGGCCCATCAGTACCTCCATGGCCATGATCGACCACGACCGACCGATCGCGCGCCTCAGGGGTGCGCACCGTCGAACGTCGACCGTCCGAACTTGAGGCGGCCGGGCCCTTTCGCACGTCCGAAAGGATTACCGGCCTGGCGCGAGCGCCTTTGAGGGCGCCGCGCGTATCAGGGGCAGCGCCGTCGGGCGCGCCCTCTCCTGGCCTCCCGTTCCCGAGTCTCATCCCATGATCAATCTCTCTTTGCCTGACGGCAGTGTCAGGTCGTTCGACAAGCCCATTACGGGCGCCGAATTCGCCACCAGCATCGGACCTGGCCTCGCCAAGGCGGCGCTGGCGGTGAAGGTCGATGGCGAGATGCGCGATCTCGCCCGCCCGATCGAGCGTGACGCCAAAGTCGCCATCGTCACGGCCAAGGACCCCGACGCGCTGGAATTGCTGCGCCACGACGCCGCCCATGTGCTGGCCCAGGCGGTGCAGGAGCTCTTTCCCGGCACGCAGATCACCTTCGGTCCGGCGACGGAGAGCGGCTTCTATTACGACTTCGCGCGCGCCGAGCCGTTCACGCCCGAGGACTTCGAGAAGATCGAGAAGCGGATGGCGGAGATCGTCGACCGCGACCTGCCGATCGAGCGCGAGGTCTGGGACCGCGCCAAGCTGAAGAAGTTCTTCATCGACCACGGCGAGAGCTTCAAGGCCCAGTGGTCCGACGAGCTGCCGGCGGGCGAGGAGATCACGGTCTATCGCCAGGGCACATGGCAGGACATGTGCAAGGGCCCGCATCTGCCCTCGACGGGCAAGCTCGGCAAGGCCTTCAAGCTGATGCGCGTGTCTGGCGCCTATTGGCGCGGCGATGCCAAGAACGCCCAGCTGCAGCGCATCTACGGCACGATCTTCTTCAGCGACAAGGAGCTGAAGGCGTATCTGACGCAACTCGAGGAGGCCGAGAAGCGCGACCATCGCCGCATCGGCAAGGAGATGAGTCTATTCCATCAGCAGGAAGAGGCCGCCGGCATGGTGTTCTGGCATCCCAAGGGCTGGCAGCTGTGGCGCACGCTCGAAGCCTTCCTGCGCCGTCGTCTCGACGCCGGCGGCTATGTCGAGGTCAAGACTCCGCAGCTCGTCGATCGCCGTCTCTGGGAGGCCTCCGGCCACTGGGAGAAGTTCCGCGAGAACATGTACATCTCGGAGAACGAGGAGGGTCTGCGCGACTACGTGGCCAACCCGGCCGAGCGCATTTTCGCGCTCAAGCCGATGAACTGCCCGTGCCACGTGCAGATCTTCAATCAGCGCCTGAAGAGCTATCGCGACCTGCCGCTGCGTCTGGCCGAGTTCGGCTCGTGCCATCGCTTCGAGCCGGCCGGCGCGCTGCACGGCATCATGCGCGTGCGCAACTTCACGCAGGACGACGCCCACATCTTCTGCACCGAGAAGCAGATCGCCGAAGAGACAGTCCGCTTCTGCGACCTGCTGCGCGGCATCTATCGCGACGTCGGCTTCCCCGATTTCTTCGTGAAGTTCTCCGATCGCCCGCCGGTGCGCGCCGGCAGCGACGCGGTCTGGGACCAGGCCGAGTCGGCGCTGCGTGAGGCGTCGAAGGCGGCCGGCATCGAACTGATCCTCAACCCTGGCGAAGGCGCGTTCTACGGCCCCAAGCTGGAGTTCGTGCTGCGCGATGCCATTGGCCGTGACTGGCAGTGCGGTACCCTGCAGGTCGATTTCGTCCTGCCGGAGCGGCTCGACGCGTCCTATGTCGGCGAGGACGGTGCCCGACATCGTCCCGTCATGCTGCATCGCGCCATCTTCGGCTCGATGGAGCGCATGATCGGCATCCTGATCGAGAACTACGCCGGCCGCTTCCCCCTCTGGATGGCGCCGACGCAAGCGGTGGTATGCACGATCGTCAGCGACGCCGATGGATATGCCAAGGAGGTCGAAGCCGCGCTCGCGGAAGCCGGGTTACGGGTCGAGACCGATCTGCGCAACGAGAAGATCAACTACAAGGTCCGCGAGCACTCCCTGGCCAAGACGCCGGTGCTGCTCGCCGTCGGCAATCGCGACGTCGAGGGCCGCACGGTGTCGATCCGCCGACTGGGCAGCGATCGGCAGGAAACCCTTGCGCTGGCGGATGCCGTCCATAGATTGAAGGAGGAAGCGCGCGCGCCGCAGTAGCGGGCGTGTGCTATGCTATGAGCCGCCGGTGACCGACCACCGGCGGCGACCAACGATGGAGATGCAGCGATAGCCAGGCCGATGCAACAATCCGCGCCCACCCGTGACGGGCCGCGCGTGAACCGCGAAATCCGGGCCCAGCGGGTCCGCCTGATCAACGAGCTCGGCGAGATGGTGGGCGTCCTCGACGTCCGCGAGGCCGAGGAGATGGCGGTCGAAGCCGGTCTCGACCTGATCGAGATCTCGCCCAACGCCGATCCGCCGGTGTGCAAGATCGGCGACTACGGCAAGTACAAGTACGAAGCGCAGAAGAAGGCCAACGAGGCGCGCAAGAAGCAGAAGGTGATCGAGGTCAAGGAGATCAAGCTCCGCCCCGGCATCGACGACCACGACTATGACGTCAAGATGCGCCAGATGCGCGGCTTCCTCGAGGAAGGCGACAAGGTCAAGGTCACGCTACGCTTCCGCGGCCGCGAGATGGCGCACCAGGATCTCGGCGTGAAGGTGCTCGAGCGCGTGCGCGACGAGCTCGCCGATCTGTCGAAGATCGAGACCTATCCCCGGCTCGAAGGACGACAGATGGTGATGGTGCTGACCACCAAATAGCCATGGGGCGATTGGTTGCCGCGCTGGGGTTGGCGCTTTCCTGTCCCGCCCTGGCGCAGCAGCCGCTGACTGGCCGACAAGCCGAAAGCTATCGCGCCTATGAGGCCGCAACGCCGCATCGCGCCTTCGCGGTCGGCACTGGCAGCGCCGCCTTTCGCTGGCTGAGCGGCGGGGCATCGCTCGACAAGGTGATCGCCGATGCGCTGGGGGGCTGCGCCCGCAACAACGCCGACAAGCCCTGCACGCTCTACGCCGTCAACAACGTGGTGCTCAACGGCCGCGACTGGCAGGTCGCCGTGCCGTCGCGCGATCCCGCGGCGGCCGATATCGGTCGGCTGCGGCCGCACCCCTATGTCGCGATGCGCGGGCCGCGATCGGCGAGCGGCCTCGTGGTCTGGAGCCACGGCTACCGCCAGGGCTCGGACTCCACGCAATCGCCGGCGCAGCCCTATGTCGGCCGCTTCGTCGCCGCCGGTTACGACCTGTATCGCTTTGATCGGCAATACATCAATGACTGGGCGGGCGACGCCACATCGCTCGCGGCCGCGGTCAATCAGGCCAGGCAGATGGGCTATCGGCGCATCGTGCTGGCGGGCCAATCCGCCGGCGGCTGGGTCTCGATCGCCGCCCTGGCGCGTGGCGCGGCGGTCGATGGCGTGATCGCCGTGGCGCCCGCGCATCACGGCGAGACGCAGCGGATGAACGACGTGAGCATCGCGCGGTCGGCCTGGCAACAGATCATCGGCGGCGTGAGGCCCGGCCCACGCGTCGCCGTCGTGCTGTTCGCCGGTGACACCTATGACGTCGGTGGCCGGGGCGCGGACGCCAAGGCGGTGCTGACCCGCAACGGGGTGAGCCACCTCGTCATCGACCAGCCGCAAAATTTCACCGGCCACGGCGCCGGGGCCGCCGTTGTCTTCGACCGAACGTTTGGCGCATGTCTCTTCAGCTTCGTCGAGACGGGCGCCGCGCCCTGCCAATAGCCAGAAGTCAGATTCTCGTCAGGTTTATCGTGGCATTGTTGAGTGATTGATCATTTTCTTGGGGATGCGACAGAGGTGCCGCTCGTAGGATAGATTGAAGCTAACAAAGGGGGGCTTTTCGATGCGCCAGACACTGATTTGCATCGCCGTTCTTTCCGCCCTGTCGCTGCCGGGCCTCGCCAGCGCCGAGATTCCGCACATCGACACCGACAGCCGCGTCAACCCGCCCGGCGTCACCGCCAAGGGGACCGGCCCCAAGGGAATCGTCACGGATAATAAGGGAGAACGAGATATCAGGCGGACCGAACAGGGGACCGGCCCCAAGGGAATCGTCACGCATAACAAGTGACCGACGGCGACGAAGTCGCCAGCCACGAAGTGTCCACCCGGCTACACCTCAGCCGAGGGTAGATCGATGTCGTTCGAGTTACTCAAGGGCGGTTGCGTGCCCGCGAAATAGCACCAGAAGAGAAGCGTGACATCGATCGATTGCCGGGGCTTCGTCGTCGGAGCGGGCGCGCTGATGCTCTCGCCGGCCGTGCTGGCTACGGGCAACCCGGCACGACAAAGAGCGCCGGTCAAGGCAGGTCACCGACAGGCAAGTCACCGTTCTTCAACACGTACGAGAGCGGCGGCAGCGTGAAGTCCGCGTGACGCAAGCGGACTGCCGACCGGCAGGCGCTGAGACGCCGGGGCGGGCGGGGCGCCTTGCGCCCCTCTCCCCCTGCATCTGTATAACCCCGTGTCCTTTCGGGCGGTTTGGCGTACGGGGCATGCCATGGCGGTCCCGAAAGCACCCAGCCAACGACCACGTCGCCAGCGCCCCTCCGGGGGCGTTCTCCATTTGGCCGGGATGCGAATGCCGAAGAGGACGACAGAGAACGCTTCCAAGAATGACCTCTCGCTGACGGTCACTGCGGCGGCCGCCCTGCTCGTCCGGCTGCGTGACCGGCACAACAAAGCCAGCAGGTGATCATTTTTCACGGGGATGCTTGGGTTTGTGCCGCATACAGTGGCCATCAGGCCCGAGGGAGGGGACACCCATGCGACTGATTGTGGTCCTCCTTGCGGCCGGGCTGGGGCTGTCGCTGCCCGGCGACGAGGTCCAGGCGCGCGGCGACGAGGGCGGCACCCTCAAGGGCGCGCGCGGCAGCCCGAAGGCGGGCAGCCAGCCGCCAGCCCGCGGCACCCCCAGCCCGGGCCGGGGCCTGATGGAGGAGGAAGGCATCTTCTACTTCAAGGGCAAGCCGGCCGGCCAGGACCAGCCCAAGCTACGCTGACAGGCCCATTCCGGGCGTCTTGCGTCCCTCCCCCCGCCTCTGTATAACCCCGCGTCCTTTCGGGCGGCCTGGCGTACAGGGCATGCCATGGCGGTCCCGAAAACATCCGGCCGGCGAACACGTCGGCAGCGCCCCTCTGGGGCGCTAACTATTTGAACGAGGATGCAAATGCCCAAAATGAAGACGAAGAGCGCTGCCAAGAAGCGCTTCTCGCTGACGGCGTCCGGGAAGGTGAAGATCCCCGTCGCCGGCAAGCGTCACGGCATGCGCAAGCGGGGCAACCGCTTCCTGCGCCAGGCCAGCGGCACAGTGATCGCCTTCGAAGGCGACGCGCGCAAGATCAAGCGCAACTTCCTGCCCAACGGCTGAGCGGAGGACACCGGATATGGCACGCGTCAAACGGGGCGTCACCGCCCGCGCCGCCCACAAGAAGGTTCTCGATCTCGCCAAGGGCTATCGGGGCCGCTCCAAGAACGTCTTCCGCGCCGCCGTCGAGAAGGTCGAGAAGGGCCTTCAATACGCCTATCGCGATCGCCGCGCGAAGAAGCGCAATTTCCGCGCACTGTGGATCCAGCGCCTGAACGCCGCGGTGCGCGAGCACGGCATGACCTATTCGCAGTTCATGCACGGCGCGCAGAAGGCCGGCATCGTGCTCGACCGCAAGGTGATGTCCGACATCGCCGCGCAGGAGCCCGAGGCGTTTAAGGCCCTGGTCGAACAAGCCCGGGCCGCGCTCTAAACCTCGTTCCCGGTATCGCGCCGGGACCATCCGAAGCGAAGGGGAGCGCCGGGCGACCGGCCTCCCCTTTTGTTGTCCTGACCTCATCGCGTTGAGGAATCATCCAATGGACGATCTCCAGACCATCCGCGCGGAGACGCTGGCCGCCATCGGCGCCGCCGGCGATCTGCGCGCGCTCGACGCCGTACGAGTCGCCGCCCTGGGCAAGAGCGGACGCGTCACCGGCCAGATGAAGACGCTCGGCGGGATGGCGCCGGATCAGCGCAAGGAGTTCGGCGCGCTGATCAACACCTTGAAGGGCGAGATCGAAGGCGCCCTGTCGGCGCGCAAGGTCGAGCTCGATCGCGCGGCGCTCTCCGCCAGGCTCGAGAACGAGCGCATCGATGTCAGCCTGCCGGCGCGGCCCGAGCGTGTCGGCCATATCCATCCGCTAAGCCAGACCATGGACGAGGTCTGCGCCGTGTTCGGCGAGATGGGCTTCGTCTGGGCCGAGGGTCCCGACGTCGAGGACGACTGGCACAATTTCGAATCGCTGAACTTCCCGCCCGATCATCCGGCGCGCCAGATGCAGGACACGTTCTTCCTGCCGCCGCGCGCCGACGGCATGCCGATGGTGCTGCGCACCCACACCTCGCCGGTGCAGGCGCGCACGCTGCTGGATCCCGCGACCCAGAAGATGCTGAAGGCCGGCGGCTCGCTGCGCGTGATCGTGCCGGGCCGCACCTATCGCGTCGACAGCGACCAGACGCACTCGCCGATGTTCCACCAGGTCGAGGGCCTGGTGATCGATCGTGTGACGCATATGGGCCACCTCAAGGGCTGCCTCACCGATTTCTGCCGCGCCTTCTTCGAGATCGACGATCTGCCGCTGCGCTTCCGCCCGTCCTACTTCCCCTTCACCGAGCCGTCGGCCGAGGTCGATATCGGCTGTTCGTGGAAGGGCGGCGAGCTGCGTATCGGCGCCGGCGATTCGTGGCTCGAGATCCTGGGCTGCGGCATGGTGCATCCCAACGTTCTCGCCAATTGCGGCGTCGATCCCAACGAGTTCCAGGGCTTCGCCTTCGGCATGGGCATCGAGCGCATCGCGATGCTGAAATACGGCATCCCCGATCTGCGCACCTTCTACGAAAGCGATTTGCGCTGGCTGCGCCACTACGGCTTCAACCCGCTCGACGTGCCGAGCCTCACCGGAGGGCTGGGACGATGATGATCGACGCAATCCTCCCTCTCCCCGCAAGCGGGGAGAGGGTCGGGGTGAGGGGGAGTCGCAGGTTGCGCACGACGGCGGTGCGTCACCTGGTTCAGCCCCTCGCCCTCCCATCGCGCTGCGCGCGACGGGTCCCTCCCTCTCCCCGCATGCGGGGAGAGGGGACAAGAACGGGAGACGCGCCATGAAGTTCACGCTCTCCTGGCTGCGCGAGCATCTCGACACGCAGGCCTCGCTCGACGAGATCACCAAGTCGCTCACCATGCTCGGCCTCGAGGTCGAGCAGGTGATCGACCGCGCCGCGACGCTCAAGGGCTTCGTCACGGCCTACGTCGTCGAGGCCGTGCAACATCCCAACGCCGACAAGCTACGGGTCTGCAAGGTTGATGCCGGCAACGGCGTCGTGCAGGTCGTCTGCGGCGCGCCCAACGCGCGCACCGGCATGAAGGGCATCTTCGCCGCGCCGGGCCTCTACATCCCCGGCACCAAGCTCGACCTGAAGCCCGGCAAGATCCGCGGCGAGGAGAGCAACGGCATGCTCGTCTCCGAGCGCGAGCTGGAGCTGAGCGACAATCACGACGGCATCATCGACCTGCCCGCCGACACGCCCGTTGGCCTGCCGGCGGCTAAGGTGCTGGGCCTCGACGATCCGGTGATCGAGATCAAGGCCACGCCCAACCACGCCGAGGCGCTGGGCGTGATCGGCATCGCGCGCGATCTGGAGGCCGCAGGCCTCGGCCGCCGCAAGCTGCCCGATACGCGCAAGATCGCCGGGGGCTACGCCAGCCCGGTGAAGTGGACGCACGGCTACGACGTGAAGCCAGGCGCGCCCTGCCCGATCGTCGTCGGCCGCGCTTTCCGCGGCGTGAAGAACGGCCCGAGCCCCGCCTGGCTGCAGAAGCGGCTGCGCGACATCGGGCTGCGCCCGATCTCGGCGCTGGTCGACATCACCAATCTGGTGACCTTCGACCTCAATCGCCCACTGCACGTCTTCGACGTCGCCAAGCTCTCGGGCGATCTGGTGATGCGCCAGGCGCGCGACGGCGAGAGCATCGTGGCACTCGACGGCAAGACCTACACGCTCGACTCGAGCATGGCGGTGATCGCCGACTCGAAAGCGGTGCACGGCATCGGCGGCATCATGGGCGGCGAGCACTCCGGCGTGTCGGAGACGACCACCGACGTGTTCCTCGAGGTCGCGTACTTCGATCCCAAGAGCGTCGCCACGACCGGGCGCAAGCTCGGCATCATGTCCGACGCGCGCTATCGCTTCGAGCGCGGCATCGATCCGGAGTCGGTGTGGTGGGGCGCCGAGGTCGCGGCGCGGCTGATCCTCGAGCTGTGCGGCGGCGAGGCCAGCGCGCTCACGTCGAGCGGCACGATGCCTGGATGGCAGCGCAGCTACACCTTGCGGCCCGATCGCATCACCAGCCTCGGTGGCCTGGTGGTCGAGCCGGCGGCGCAGGTCGAGATCCTGCGCAAGCTGGGTTTCGAGGCCACCGGCAGCGGCCCGTGGAGCGTCGCGGTGCCGTCGTGGCGCGGCGATGTCGCGGGCGAGGCCGATCTCGTCGAGGAGATCGCGCGCGTCCACGGCTTCGACCATCTGCCGGCGGTGTCGATGCCCAAGGTCTCGACCATGCCGAAGCCGGTGCGTGACGCCATGCAGCGCCGCGTGCCGCAGGCCAAGCGCGCGCTGGCGATGCGCGGCATGGAGGAGGCGATGAGCTTCTCGTTCATGTCAGGGGCGCTGGCGGCGAAGTTCGGCGGCGTGCCCGATGGCTTGAAGCTGCTCAATCCGATCGCCTCGGATCTCGACGTGATGCGTCCGTCGATCCTGCCCAACCTGTTGCAGGCCTGCGCCCGCAACGAGGCACGCGGGCTGAAGGACGCGGCGCTGTTCGAGGTCGGCCCGACCTTCCAGAACCCGACGCCCACGGGGCAGCGCTTCGTCGCCACGGGCGTGCGCTACGGCAAGACGGTCGCGCGCGGCTGGACCGCGCCCGAGCGCGCCGCCGACGCCTTCGACGCCAAGGCCGACGCGCTGGCGGCGCTGGCGGCGATCGGCGCGCCGGTCGAGAACCTGCAGACCAAGGCGACCGCGCCGGCCTGGTATCACCCCGGCCGCAGCGGCACCTTGGTCCTGGGCGATCGGCCGTACGCGATCTTCGGCGAAATCCATCCCGAGATCCTGGCCGCGCTCGACCTGCGCGGATCGGCCGCCGCCTTCGAGGTCTTCATCGACGCACCGCCGCCGCCCAAGGCGCGGGGCAACAAGGCGCGCACGATGCTGAAGCTCGCCGCGTTGCAGCCGCTGGAACGCGACTTCGCCTTCATCGTCGATGCGACGGTGGCGGCCGAGACCCTGACCCGCGCCGCGCGCGGCGCCGACCGGCAGATGATCGTCGGTGCGCAGGTCTTCGACGTCTATGCTGGCACGGGTGTTCCCGACGGAAAGAAGTCGGTGGCGCTCTCCGTCACCATCCAGCCGACCGACAAGACGCTGACCGACGCCGAGATCGAGGCGATCAGCCAGAAGGTCGTGGCCCAGGTGGCGAAGCAGACCGGCGGGACACTGCGCGGCTGACTCGTGTCCCCCTCTCCCCTTGCGGGAGAAGGGAGGAAGAGTCAGCCATCCCACACGTTCTGCGGCATCGGCAGCTTGGCGAAGTCGGCGTCGACCAGCGGTGGGACGATCGTCACGCCCTCGCGTTCGAGCAGCATCATCCATTGCCGGACGTGCTGGCCGCAGTGCCAGGTCGTGCGCTCGAACAGATCGTGCATGCTCTGCGGGCCGTAATAGGTGTCCAGCGTACCGGTGCCGTCGCGATCCGCGGTCTTGGCCCACCACGCGTCGAGGCGTTGCTTCACCTTCGCACCGTAGCCGGCCACCCATGCCATCGTGGCGTCGTCGGCCGGCACCTCGCGGAAGGCGTCCTGCACCAGGGTGATGCCGTCGATCGCGTCGAGGAACGCCGCCACCACCCGGAACATGTGGAACGACAAGTGGCGGTAGCTGCGCGGACGACCGGGGACGTGGACATCCAGGCGATCGGCCGGCATCAGCGGCAGGAGCGCGATGGCGGCGTCCATGAACTTGTCGAGCCGCGCGTACAGCTCCGCCGGCGTCAGGTCAGGCGAGGTCTTCTCGTTCAGGCCGACGAACTCGACGATCGCCTTCAGGCTCTGGGCGTAGGTGTACGTGTCACCGCGCGACAGCACCGGCACCGAGCGCGCGCCCAGGGCCTGCAACTCGGCCAGACCCTCGGGCTCGGCCAGCACATTGACGGATACGTAGTCGACCGCACGGGCCGATAGAAACTCCTTGAGTCTCAGGCAGCTGGTTCAACCAGGCTGCCAGAAGACCTTGAACGGGAGCGGCGCTGTCATGGCTTTCCTTGCACGCGGTCCGCCCCCGGGAGGCGGCAGCAGAGGTTCGCCCGCCCCGCCGCTGCTGGCAAGTCACCCGGTGCGCCGCTTGACCCAGGTCATGGCGGCCCTACCCCGCATGGCCGAGCGTCGTCCCGGCGGCCGACATGGGTCCGCCGCGCACAGGCACGGAAGCAACACGTTGGCGAACACCGTAGTGATCGGACGCTGGCGCCACTACGTGTGGCTGCTTGCGCTCGTCATGCCGCTGACCGGCGTTGTCGGCTGGTTCGCAACCACGCTGGCTCTGGGACCAAGCGCGCCCGTTCACCTCGCGGCGCGGCGCGACATCGTGCAGTCGGTCGTGGCGAGCGGCCGCATCGAAACGCTGTTCCGCGTCGATGTCGCCACCCAGGTCACCGCGATGGTGCTCGACGTGCCGGTTGACGAGGGCCAGGTCGTCACCGCGGGACAGGTGCTGGTGCAGCTCGACGACGAGGACGCGCGCGCCAATTTCGAGCAGATGACGGCCTCGGTTCGGCAAGCCGAGGCGAAACTGCGCCAGCTTCGCGAGATGTCGCGCCCGGTGGCCGAGGAGACGCTGGCACAGGCTCGCGCCACGCTGCTCAGCGCGCAGCAGAGTTTCGAGCGCGTCGAAGGCCTGTTCGCCCGCGGCGTGGTCGCGCGCGCCCAGCTCGACGAGGCGCGCAAGGCGCTCGATGTCGCCGCCGCGCAAGAGCGCGCCGCCAAGCTGCAGGCGGACAACCTGCGGCCCGGCGGCAGCGACGAGTTGGTCGCCAGCGCCGCCCTCGCCCAGGCGCAGGCTGCCTTGCGTTCCGCACGGGTACGACTCGAGTACACCGTGATCCGCGCGCCGAGGGCCGGCACGCTGATCAGCCGCTCGGTCGAGCGTGGCGATATCGCGCAGCCCGGCAAGGTGCTGATGGTCCTGGCACCGGCGGGCGAGACCTGGATCGAGGTCCAGATCGACGAGAAGAATCTGGGTCTCCTGTCGATTGGCCAGAGGGCCCTGGCGTCGGCCGACGCCTATCCACGCCGGACCTTCGACGCCGAACTCAGCTACATCAACCCCTCGATCGACGCGCAACGCGGCGCCGTGGCGGTCCGACTGCGCGTGCCTGTGCCACCAGACTACCTGCGGCAGGACATGACGGTCTCGGTCGACATCGAGGTGGCGCGCCGCGACGGAGCGCTGGTCGTGCCGGCCGATTGCGTCCGCGACGCCGACACCGCCCAGCCCTGGGTCCTCAAGGTCAACGACGGCCGCACCCGGCGCATACCGGTGCGCATCGGCGCGCGGTCATCGTCGCTGATCGAGATCGTCGACGGCTTGGCGGACGGCGATCGCGTGGTGCCATCGACACGCGCGGATATCGTCGCCGACCGCCGCGTGCGCGCGATCAGCCCATGAACCGCCTGCTTCCCTTCGAGTGGATCGCCGCCGTCCGCTTCCTCCACGAGGGCCGGGTGCAGTCCGCCCTGATCGTCTCCGGCGTGGCGATTGGCGTTTCGGTGATCGTGTTCATGTCCGCGCTGCTGAGTGGGGTGCAGGGCAACGTCATCCGCCGCACGCTCACCGCCCAGGCGCATGTCGTGGTGCTGCCGCGCGAGGAACTGGCGCGGCCGCTGCGCGACGAGCCCGGCCGCACGGCCATCGCCACGGTGCAGCGCCAGGCTCAGCGCCTGCGCTCGATCGACCAGTGGCAGACCGTGGTCGAACAGACGCGCGCCATGCCCGGCGTCCTCGCCGTCTCGCCGGTCGCCGCCGGACCGGCCTACGCCATCCGCGGCAACGCCAACAAGCAGGTGACCCTCTATGGCGTTGACCCGGCGCACCATTTCCGGATCGTGCTGCTGGACGACAAGATCGTCGCCGGCGGCACGGCGCTGACCGGCGGCGATATCCTTGTCGGCACCGAGCTCGCCACCGATCTTGGCCTGGCACTCGGCGACAAGTTACGCATCGCCACGACCGGCGGGCTCGCCGCGACCTTGCGGGTCGTGGGCATCTTCGACCTCGGCAACAAGGGCGCGAACCAACGGACCACCTACGTGGCCCTGCGCACCGCGCAGCCGCTGCTCGGGCTGACCGGCGGCGTGTCCAACATCGATATCGCGCTGGCCGACATCTACGCGGCCGAGACCGTCGCCCGTTCCATCGCCGCGCGAACTGGCCTGGAGGTAGACAGCTGGATCAAGACCAACGCGCAATTCTTCACCGCCATGAACGCGCAGACGCTCTCCAGCATGATCATCCGCCTCAGCGTCGCGCTCTCCGTCGCGTTCGGGATCGCCAGCGTGCTGGTGGTCTCGGTGGTGCAGCGCTCGAAGGAGATCGGCATCCTGCGCGCCATGGGCACGTCGCGCGGCCAGATCCTGCGCGTGTTCCTGATCCAGGGCGGCATCGTCGGCCTGAGCGGCTCCGTCCTCGGCGCAGCGATGGGGGCGGGCTTCGTGGGGCTCTGGCGGGCCACCGCGCTCAATCCCGACGGCACGCCGCTCTTCCCCCTCTCCGTCGATCCCTGGCTGTTCCTCGCCGCCACCGTGATCGCCACGCTGAGCGGCGTTGTGGCGGCGATAACGCCGGCCCTGCGCGCCGCGCGTCTCGACCCCGTGGTTGCGATCCGTGGCTGACGCGATCGCCGTACCCGTGCTGGCGCTGAAGGGCGTGCGCAAATCCTACGGCATCGGCACGCCGGTCGAGACCGAGGTGCTGCACGGCATCGACCTGCGCCTGGGGCGAGGCGAGTTCTGCGCCCTGATCGGACCCTCGGGCTCGGGCAAGAGCACGCTGCTCAACATCATCGGCCTGCTCGACCGGCCGACCAGCGGCACGCTGGAGATCGAGGGCACAACCACCGGCGATCTCGACGACGCGGCGCTGACGCGCCTGCGCGGCCGCAGCATCGGCTTCGTGTTCCAGTACCACTACCTGATCACCGCCTTCAGCGCCGTGGAGAACGTGATGATGCCGTTGCTCGTCGAGCGCGGCCGGCCGGACGACGTCATGCGGGGCAAGGCCGAAGCGCTGCTGGCGCGCGTGGGGCTGGAGCGCTGGAAGGACAGCCGCGCCAGCCATCTCTCGGGCGGACAGCAGCAACGTGTCGCCGTGGCGCGCGCGCTGGCCGCCGACCCGGTGCTGGTGCTGGCCGACGAGCCAACCGGCAATCTCGACACAAAGTCGGCGGAAGGCGTCTTCGAGCTGATGCGCGACGTCAATCGCGAGCGTGGCACGACCTTCCTGCTGGTCACCCACAACATGGCCCTCGCCAGAAGCTGCGACCGGACCATCGAGCTGGTCGACGGCCGGGTCGTAGCCGGCCAGCCGGCATAGGCGGCGCCCATCGCCGACCAGGCCGGCCGCGACCTACCAGACCTTGTGTTTTCCGCCTCCCCGACCCACTTGCAGGCCGGGCATATGGTTGCGGTGGCGGCCCGATCCCGCTACACCCCGCCCGCCCCCTTGATCCCGACCAACGGCCACGGAACCCCAGCCCGCGATGACCGAGCTTTCGCAGATCCGCAATTTCTCGATCATCGCGCATATCGACCACGGCAAATCGACCCTGGCCGATCGCCTGATCCAGCGTTGCGGCGCCATCGCCGACCGTGAGTTCCACGACCAGCTGCTCGATTCGATGGATATCGAGCGCGAGCGCGGCATCACCATCAAGGCGCAGACGGTGCGCCTGAACTACCGGGCCAAGGACGGCAAGGACTACGTGCTCAACCTGATGGACACGCCCGGCCACGTCGACTTCGCCTACGAGGTCAGCCGTTCGCTCGCCGCCTGCGAGGGCTCGCTGCTGGTGGTCGACGCCTCGCAGGGTGTCGAGGCGCAGACCTTGGCCAACGCGTATCAGGCGATCGACGCCGGGCACGAGATCATCCCGGTGCTCAACAAGATCGACCTGCCGGCGGCCGAGCCTGACCGCGTGCGCCAGGAGATCGAGGATGTGATTGGCCTCGACGCGTCAGAGGCGGTGCTGATCTCGGCCAAGACCGGTATCGGCATCGACGACGTGCTGGAAGCGATGGTCGCGCGCCTGCCCGCGCCCAAGGGCGAGCGCAACACGACGCTCAAGGCCATGCTGGTCGACAGCTGGTACGATTCCTATCTCGGCGTCGTCACCCTGGTGCGCGTCAAGGACGGCGTGCTGCGCAAGGGCATGAAGATCCGCATGATGTCGACCGGCGCGGCCTACGACATCGACAAGGTCGGCCACTTCACGCCCAAGCCGGTCGACGCCGCCGAGCTCGGGCCGGGCGAGGTCGGCTTTATCATTGCCGGCATCAAGACCATCTCCGACTGCAAGATCGGCGACACCATCACCGACGAGAAGAAGCCGGCCGCCGAAGCGCTGCCCGGCTTCAAGCCCTCGGTGCCGGTGGTGTTCTGCGGCCTCTTCCCGGTCGACGCCGACGATTACGAGAAGCTGCGCGATTCTCTCGCGAAGCTGCGATTGAACGACGCCAGCTTCCACTATGAGCCCGAGACCAGCGCGGCGCTGGGCTTCGGCTTCCGATGCGGCTTCCTTGGCCTGTTGCATCTGGAGATCATCCAGGAGCGGCTGGAGCGCGAGTTCGATCTCGACCTGATCACCACGGCGCCCTCGGTGGTCTATCGCATCGCCTTGCGCGACGGCTCGAGCATGGAGCTGCACAATCCGACCGACTATCCCGACGTGATGAAGATCGAGCGCATCGAGGAGCCGTGGATCAAGGCCACGATCATCGTGCCCGACGAGCATCTCGGCTCGGTGCTGCAGCTCTGCCAGGAGCGCCGCGGCGTGCAGCAGGACCTGACCTATGCCGGCACGCGCGCCATGGTGGTCTACCGCCTGCCGCTCAACGAGGTGGTGTTCGATTTCTACGATCGCCTGAAGTCGGTGACGCGCGGCTACGCCAGCTTCGACTACGAGATCGCCGCTTACGAGGAGGGCGATCTGGTGAAGCTCAGCATCCTCGTCAATGGCGAGCCGGTCGACGCGCTCTCCATCATCGTGCACAAGAGCCACGCCGAGAGCCGCGGCCGCGTGCTGTGCGAGAAGCTCAAGGACCTGATCCCCAAGCAGCTGTTCAAGATCGCCATCCAGGCGGCGATCGGCGGGCGCATCGTGGCGCGCGAGACGATCAGCGCGCTGCGCAAGGACGTGCTGGCCAAGTGCTACGGCGGCGATATATCGCGTAAGCGCAAGCTCCTGGACAAGCAGAAGAAGGGCAAGAAGCGCATGCGCCAGATCGGCGACGTGGAGATTCCACAGTCGGCGTTCCTTGCGGCGCTGAAGACGGGGAGCTGAACCCCTCTGTCATCCTGAGCGAAGCGAAGGACGACAAGTGGGCTTATCGCTTGCGGCGATAGAAGATGCGCGCCAGGCCTTCCTTAGGCTTGCGCCGGCGGAAGCCGATCCACAGGCAGAATAGCGCCGCCATCGTGAACAAGAGCGTGCTCGGCGCCATGAAGACCGGCTCGACCACCCAGGCGACCGCTTCGTCGGGCAGATGGTCGCGCAGGAAATGTTGGGCCCATGCGAAGCTGCCGGGGCTCACCGCGAACCACGACTCGGAGAGCGACGAGAGCCTGAACTCGCCGCTTTGCGCTCGGTTGAAGAGATCAGCGCCCAGCCCGCCCAGCGCCACGACGACGAAGGCGAGCCCAAGCAGCCGCCAGAACCACATGGCGCCCTCCGCTCGGTGCGGAGTCTAAACCAATGTCCGGGCGAGTTGAATCACCACCGTCATCCCGAGCGTAGCGAGGGATCTCCTCGAATGGAGACTCCTTGGTGGGAGATTCCTCGCTGCGCTCGGAATGACGGGGGTTGCGACTCACCGCACCCGCGCCAGCAGGCGCCGCGCGCGCTCGGCGACCGGCAGGTCGATCATCGCGCCCTCGAAGGCCACCGCGCCCTGCCCCGCCTTGACCGCCTCGTCAAATGCCGCGAGCAGCCGGCGCGCGCGATCGGCGTCGGCGGCGTTCACGCCATACTCCTCATTGATGATCGGCACGTGCAGCGGATGGATGCAGGCGGTGCAGGCGAAGCCCAGCCCGCGCGAGCGCTTCAGACTCTCGCGATAGCCCTCGAGATCCGAGAAATCCGCGAAACGCCCGACCGAGCCCAGCGGCAGGATGCCGGCGCCGCGCGCGGCGGCGACCACCATCATGGCGTAGACATAAAGCGCGTCGCCGGTCGGCGCGCCGCCCAGCTCGGTCGACAGATCCTCCGCGCCGACGCCCAGGGCCACGACGCGCGGATCGGCCGAGGCTATCGCGCCCAGCGACGGCAACGACTCCGGCGTCTCGACTATGGCGATGAAGCGCGTATGGCCCGCCTTCAGCCCAAGCGCCGCCTCGCGCACGGCGACGATTTCCGACAGCAGCTTGACATGCTCCGGGCCCATGACCTTGGGCAGCATCAGCGCGCGCACGCCGGGCATGATTGCCGCGGCGATGTCGGGCACCGACATCTCCATCGGCCGGTTGACGCGCACCACCACGTCGGCGCCGGCCTGCGAGACGGTCTTCGCCGCCTCGGGCAGCGCGCGCCGCGCGACCTCCTTCTCGTTGGGCGCCACCGAGTCCTCGAGGTCGAGAATGATCGCGTCGGCGCCGCGCGTATGCGCCTTGGCGATGAAGTTCGGCTTGGTCGCCGGCACGAACATCAACGAGCGCCAGGTCGGCAGATCGGCACGGGGCGTCATGCGGGGAACTCCTATAGAGTAATGTCCTGTGGGACCGCCGGCGTCCCGCCGGCATCTTCATGAGGCGGCGTGTGCCGCGCCCGATGCGATCATCTTGTCGATCTCGTCGCGCGCGTAGCCGATCTCGGCCAGCACGGCGGCGGTGTGCTCGCCCATCGTGGGCGCGTGGCGTTCGTCGCTGCGCGCGCCGCCCGAGAAGGTGTTGGCCACCTTGGTGCGGCGAATCCTGCCCTGCGAGGGATGCTCCTCGCGCCGGAAAAAGCCGACGTCGTCGAGATGCGGATCCGAAAGAAGATCGTCGATCGAATTGTAGCGCGCCGCGGGCACGTCGAGCTTCTCGAAGATCTCCAGCCATTCAGCCGTGGTCTTCTGCGCCAGGCCTTCCATGCGCACCTTGAAGTACGCCGCGGCGTTGGCGGTGCGCGACGCCGCGCTGTCGAAGCGCGGGTCGGTCTTGAGCTCGGGCCGGCCGATGGCGTCGAAGAAGGCGAAGGCCTGCGGGTTGGTGTTGGGACCGACGGTGATGTAGCCGTCCCTGGTCGGCAGCGGCCGGTAGTCGGGGCTAAGCAGCCTTCCGTCGCCGGTGGGGCCGACCGGCGGATCGAAGGTCGCCGCACCGAGATGCTCGCTCATCACGAACGAGGCCATGTTCTCGAACATCGGCACGTCGATCGCCTCGCCCACGCCGGTCTTCTCCCGGCGATAGAGCGCGAAGCCGATGCACTGCGCGGCGATCAGGCCGGTGGTGTGGTCGGTCATCACCATGGGCACGAAGCGCGGCTCGCCGATGGCGCGCTCGAAGGTGCCGGCGACGCCCGACAGCGACTGCACGATGGGATCGTAGGCCGGCCGGTTGAAGTAGCGGCCGCCGCGACCGAAGGCGAGGATCGAGCAATGGATCAGGCGCGGATTGTCCTTCGACAGGCTCGCGTGATCGAGCCCGGCGCGCGTCAGGCCCTCCGGCCGCACGTTGCTGACGAAGACATCGGCGCCCGCGATCAGCCGACGCATCGCGGCGATGCCGTCGGGATGCTTGAGGTCGAGGCAGATCGAACGCTTGTTGCGGTTGAAGTTCATGAACTTGCCGGACATGCCCGGATTGCGGCTGCCCTGCGCCATGGTGCGCAGGAGATCGCCGCCCGGCGCCTCGACCTTGATCACGTCGGCGCCCTGGTCGGCGAGGGTGCGCGTGCAGATCGGCCCGACGACGACGGTGGTGAGATCGATCACCCGCACGCCGTCGAGCGGCCCGCCGGTCATGTGCGTTCCTCCCTCTCCCCGCTTGAGGGGAGAGGGTTGGGGTGAGGGGCTGCCGCAAGTAGCGCCTCGACGCTCTGCGCAACCTGAAGCTCCCCCTCACCCCGCTCGCGGGGAGAGGGAGTGAAGACGACAGAGGAGCCCATCAGCCGAACTCCAGATCCATCTCGCCGCACAAGGTGCCGTTCTTGTCGGCGAGGAAGACGCGCATCTTGCCGTCCTTGGCGGCGTAGCCGCGGATGCTCACGCTGTCGCCGACGAAGAGCGGCGACATCAATCGCGCGGAGAGCGCCCGCAACTCGCCGGGCGCGCGCTTGAGCGCCGCGTCGATCATCAGGTGCATGGTCAGGCCACCGTTCTGCACCGTGTGCGGATAGCCCTCGATCTCGCGCGAGTAGATCGAATCGTAGTGGATGCGGTGCGCGTTCCAGGTGATCGCCGAATAGCGGAAGTTCAGCGTCTCCGACAGCAGTACCGTGTCGGCCCAGGCCTGGTCGTTCGGCGCCTTCACCGGCACGGTCGCGGTGGTCTTCTGGCCCGGCGGCGTCGCCTCGCGGTAGATCGCGTCGAACTCGTCGACGCCCAGCACGCGGCCGCCCTGCTCGTAGGTGTTGCGCAGGGTGAGCACGTAGATGCTGCCCGAGCGGCCTGTCTTCGGGACGATGTCGACCACCTCCGACTTGCGCGCCGCCTTCTCGCCCGCGCGTAGCCGCGCCATCAGCTTCAGCCGCCTTCCCGCGCCCATGCGGCGCGGCATCGGGATCGGCGGCAGCACCACGCCGCCCTGCGCGTGGCCGTCCTCGCGCAACTGGTTCTGCCGCGCGATGTCGGCGAAGAACATCGTGAACCAATGCGGCGGCAGCTCGCTGCCCTGCTTGATGGAGTCCGGGTCGACATCGAACGTCGCCGCCACGCGCCGCACCATCGGCAGCGCGATATCGTCCTCGATCACTCGCACGCTGCCGATCCACGGCCGCAGCGTCTTCATGGCGTCTTCAATCGCGTCGGACATTCCCATCCCTCGTTGCTCGGCCGACCGTAGCAAACTGTCTGGCGTCCCGGCACGCGAAACATCACCGACGACGGTGTTGCCTGCCTTGCACGTTCGCCCGAATCTCGCGTCGGCACCGAGGGAGAGGACTCATGCAAGTCGGCGTGATGGTCACGAGCTACAATCACCGTGACTGGGATCGCATGCTCGCGGGCGAGTACAGCCAACCCGCAGCGACCAGCGACATCGCGATCCACGAGGAGACGATGAAGCTCGGCGCCATGGTCGAGCCGCTGGGCTTCGACGCCATCTGGTGCGCCGAGCACTATGGCTCGCCCTATTCGATGCAGGGCAATCCGCTGCAGTGGCTCGCCTACTGGGCCGGCCGCACGCAGCGTGTCGACATGGGCACCGCCGTCATCGTCGCGCCCTGGTGGCAGCCGGTGAAGCTGGCGCACGAGATCGCCATGCTCGATTTGCTGCTCGGCGGACGGCGCCTGCATATCGGCATCGGCCGCGGCATCTCCAGCCACGAATACGCCGGCTTCAACGTGGCGCGCGAAGAGTCGCGCGAGCGGTTCTCGGAGATGATCCAGATCCTCAAGCGCTCGGATACCGACCGCTTCGAGTTCAAGGGCAAGCACTACACTGTGCCGCCGACCACGGTGCGGCCCTCGGCGCGCCATCGCGGCTCGCTGTTCTCCGATGTCAGGGGCGCCTTCAACACGCCGTCCTCGATGCAGGTCGCGGCCGAGCTCGGGCTGGGCCAGATGTTCGTCACCGCGACCTCGCTGGAGGTGATGGCCAAGGGCGTCGCACGCTTCAATGCGATTCGCCGCAAGAACGGCCTGCCGCCCAACCAGCCGACGGTGATGATGTACCTGCACTGCTCGACCGACAAAGCCGAGATCGCCCGCGCGCGCACCTACGCCGCGGAGCAGGGCTGGGCGGCGCGCAATCACTACGCGGTGTGGAACGCCGAGGCGTTCGAGAACGTGCCGGACTACGAGGATTACGCCAAGGCGTTCCGACAGGGCCGCGAGTTGCAGGAGAACGAGAGCATCCTCAGCGAGGATTCCCACCTCATCGGCACGCCCGACGAGATCCTGGAGAAGATCGCGCGTGTGCAGGAGCGCATCAGCCTGGAGTACCTGATCCTGCACCCGCAGCACGGCTCGAAGCCGGCGGCCGAAGCGCGCGCCAGCCTGGAGCTGTTCGCCAAGGCGGTGCTGCCGCAAGTCCAGGCGATGGCGACGCCGCTGCACGCCCATTCGCTGGGCACCGCCGAGACGGCGCCGAGCGAAGGCGTGATGGGTGGAGCGGTCGGCTAGATCAGAACGGCGAGCCGAAGCCGCGGCGGCGCGGCCGCTGGGTCTCGCGGACGGGTGCCGCAGCCGGCGCCGAATAGGCGGCGTCGTGGGCGACGTGCTGGTACGCGACCTGCGGCTGCGCCATCGAGGACCTGGCAGTCGACTTCGCACAGGCGCCGCGGGGCATCACCCCGTAACTCTGGCCGAATGCTGGTGCTGCGAATACGCCGGAAAGAACAATGCCAGTAAACAAAACGGATGCTGAAAATGAGCGCTTAATCATTAACTTACTCCTTCCAACGAAACGATGTTGGAAGCTTGTAGGTAGCTGTGGCGACAGTTCGGCAGCATAAAGGATTCAGCGAGACTGTTAAAGTTCGCCGTGAGGAGAACATTCACCTTATCCATGAGGGCTTGACTGTATCTGCGAACGTTCTATGAAGAATCAACAAGCGGCTCGATCCGCCCAAAAGACAATCGCTGGCAACCCCCTCTGTCCGCGAGCCATGACCGATCCATTGCTGACCCCACACGGCGTTCCGCCGTCAGTCCCCCGCGACAGTTTCGTCGCGTCGCCACGGCGCATGCCGACGACCCCTGTTCGAGGCGTCGCCCATGCGTAGAACCAGGCGATTGGCCCTGCTCTTTGCGGCCACCATCGCGTTCGGCGCGACGGAGGCATTGGCCCAGGCCAACAGGTCGGGCTCGGTGCCACTCAGCGTGCTCACGCCCACGGGCCGCATCCACAACACGACCGTGACGTGGCGGAGCGGCGAAGGCGAGCTTGTAGTGACCAACGTGGCGCGCGCGGGCGACTCCCAGGATGTGCCTGACCTGTTCGACACGCTGCACAAGCAGCTGGCACGCGCGACCGCGATCAACCTGCGGCCGGCAACCGTCAAGCGCGGCTGCTGCGCGACGATGAGCGGCAGCGGCGTCGGCTTCGCCGGCAATTCGCGCGCCAGCCTGCAGATCGAACAGCGGCTCGACGGCGCGGATCGCGTCGTGCAGACCGTCGTGATCCGCGGCTACAGCGGCCCGCCGCTGGATGGATACATCGCCCGGCTGCTGTTCCAGTAGACCCGTCCGGCGGCTTGGCAGGCCGGGGCGCGATGTGTAGGTTGCGCCCGCCTGCGGACAGGTGGCCGAGTGGTTTAAGGCACACGCTTGGAAAGCGTGCGTGGTGTAACAGCCACCGCGGGTTCGAATCCCGCCCTGTCCGCCATATATAATTGATTTTGCTACTAAATTCCTTGTTTGATGTTTCTTCCCCCAATGATCCTCGAAGTTGTCTGCGGATCGACCGCTCCTTCCAAACGAGACTGAGCCGGACGAACC
>Ga0194129_10000253_pt1 | contig 107192 bp, 81 predicted proteins | sample TA2KigCa35mmetaG_FD_150862 | JGI IMG/M metagenome (GOLD analysis project Ga0194129, IMG submission 150862) | Freshwater microbial communities from Lake Tanganyika, Tanzania - TA2015038 Kigoma Deep Cast 35m | ecosystem: Environmental > Aquatic > Freshwater > Lake | place: Tanzania: Lake... | reverse complement strand
CAGGGCCTCGGCCGGCGAGCGGAACCGCGCCGGACGGCCGTCCACACGGATGATGCCGCTGTCGGGGACAACCGAGCCGGCGAGGATCTTCAGCAGCGTCGACTTGCCCGCACCATTCCCGCCGAGCAGCGCATGCACCTCACCGCCGTGCACCGCAAGGCTCACATCAGACAGCACCGGCTGCGCCGCGTAACGCTTGCAGACGGCGTGCACGTCGAGCACGGGAAGGTGCGTCGCCATGGAGGCTCAGGGCGTGCGGGTCAGCCGCTGCAGCTCGGGACGGTCGATGGACTCGCGTGTGAGCAGGGCCACCCCCGTGTCGATGCGTCGCACCGGTGTGCGCCCGGCCCGCGCGTCGACGATGGTGCGCACACCGTCATAGCCCATCCGATAGGGATCCTGCAGGACCAGCGCATCGATCGCGCCCTCGCGCACTTCCTGCACGAGATCAGGTGTGGCGTCAAAGCCAATCAGCACGACTGCCCCGTGGCGCTGCCGCTGCCGGAGCGCGCGCACGGCCCCCACGGTCGATGTTTCATTCGACGCGAAGATGCCCTGCACCTCCGGATGGGCCGTCAGGATGTCTTCGGCCACTGAGAGCGAGCGCGTGGCGCTGGCATCGCCGTACAGCCACTGCACGACCGTGATATCCGGGAAGCGTTGCGCGAGGGTGTCGGCAAACCCCTGTTCACGTTCATCGGTCGAGACCGAGCCCTTCTTCACGCCGAGGATGGCGACGGTGCCCCGACCGTTGAGCCGCGTGGCCATGCGTTCGGCGGCCTGCACGCCTCCTGCGCGGTTGTCGGTGGCGACGTACGACACATAGGCCTCGCTCGACAGCCCCGAGTCAAAGACCGTCACGGGAATCTGCTGGCGCGCGGCCCGCTCGACCATCGGCACCAGCGCCTCGCTGTGTGAGGGGGCGAGCACGATGCCTGCGACGCCGCGGCTGATGGCGTCTTCCACGATGTTGATCTGGGTCGTGATGTCGGTCTCCGCAGCCGGGCCCTTCCAGTCGATCGTCACGTCAAACTCGGCCCCTGCCGCGTCGGCACCCGCTTTCACCATCTGCCAGAAGGTATGCGACACACCTTTAGGAATGACGGCAATGACCGGTTGCGACGGGGGCGGTGGTGCCGAGCAGCCCGCCACGAACAGCAGTGCAATCAGGACACATCCGAGGCGGCGAGAGACGGCTGAAGTCGGCACGATGGACTTCGATTCTAGCGATCTCGCCCCGCCTTCGGCTATCGCCGGTTTGCTACCATGCCGGCATCATGTCGGATCAGTCTGCGCCCGGCCACTCGCGTGCTCCTCTGTCCATCGAGTCATGGCTTGTATCAGCCGGCCGTGACCATCGTCCCGGCTCTCCGCTGAATGTGCCGATGAGCCCGGCCTCCAACTTTGTGCTGGGCGATACCCGAGCCTATTCCCGTGACGATGGCACGCCGGGGTGGGAGGCACTTGAGGCTGCCGTTGGCGGGCTGGAGGGCGGTCATGCGGTGGCCTTTGCCTCCGGCATGGCCGGCATCGCGGCCATCGTCGATCAGGTGTCGGTAGGGGGGCTGATTGTCATTCCCGATGACTGTTACCAGGGAGTCACGGGGCTGGTGCGGGCGGGTGAGCGGAGGGGGCGCTGGCGCGTGCGTACCCTGTCGGCGACAGAGACTGCGGCGTGGGTCGAGGCATGCGGCGAGGCCGACCTGATCTGGCTCGAGTCACCATCGAACCCGCTGCTGGTGGTGGCGGACGTCGACATCATCTGTGCCGCGCCCCGGAAACCCGGAGCCACGCTCGCCGTCGACAACACGTTTGCGACGCCGCTCAATCAGCGGCCGTTGGCTCTCGGGGCCGATGCCGTGGTGCACTCGGCGACCAAGAGCCTGGGCGGTCACTCTGACCTGCTGGCCGGCATCGTGGTGGCACGAGACGAGGCTCGCCTGCATGCCCTGCGGCACGGTCGCAAACTCGCCGGGGCGACGCCCGGCACGCTCGAGGTGTTCCTCGCCCTGCGCGGGCTGCGCACACTGGCGCTTCGAATCGAGCGCTCGCAGCGCACGGCACACGAATTGGCCGAGCGCCTGGTCACGCACCCGGCAGTGACGACGGTGCGCTATCCGGGACTGACGAGCCATCCCACCCATGCGGCAGCCATCCGCCAGATGCCGGCGTACGGCTCGGTGATCTCGTTCGATGTCAGGGGCAGCGCGGACGTGGCCGACGCCGTCTGCCGTCACGTGACGTTGATTCAGCACGCCACAAGTCTCGGCGCCGTGGAGTCGACGATGGAGCGGCGGGCCGCCGTGCCGGGGCAGGGGCACCTGCCGCCGACGTTGTTGCGCCTTAGCGTCGGCATCGAGTCGATCGACGATCTGTGGCGTGACCTCGACGCGGCGCTGCGAACGTCCCAGGGCTGACTGCGGATTAGTGCGCTGCGGCTGCCATCCGTCGTACGGCCTCGGCGAGCAGGCGCTCCGAGACGTTTGAAAAGCGCAGCAGATACTCATGGGCGGGTGCCGAGGCGGGGTCGGCGTAGCACGCGGCCGTGCTGAGCAGAGTGACGCCGCACCGGCGTGCCTGTTCCGCAACGCGCCCCGTGGCGAACCGCACGACCACGTGCAGGCCGCTCGAGGTGTCGGCGACGGTGACGTCCGCGCCGAGGTGTGTATGTAGGGCATCGAGCAGCACGTCGCGTCGACGGCGATAGACGCGTCGCATCCGCCGGATGTGTCGGGCCAGATGCCCCCGGGCCATGAACTCGGCCAGTGCGCCCTGTTCAAGATGCGGCGTATGACGATCGGTGTGCCACTTGGCCTGGAGGAACGGGATCACCAGGGGCCGCGGCACGACGACATAGCCGATGCGCAGGGCCGGGAACATCGACAGCGAAAAGGTGCCCACGTACACCACGCGCGAGGTGTCGCCGAGACCCTGCAGGGCCGGCAGCGGACTGCCGTCATAGCGGAACTCGCTGTCGTAGTCGTTCTCGATGATCAGGCGATCGGGCGACTGTGCCCACTGCAGCAGTTCGAGACGTCGCGTCAGTGACAGGGCCATGCCGAGCGGGTATTGATGCGACGGCGTCACGATCGCGGTCCGGGCGCGCGGTGGAAGGCGGCTGACGCGCAGGCCGTCGGCATCCACGGGCACAGGCATCACTCTGGCACCGACGGCGCCGAAGAGGCGTCGCGCCTCGGGATAGCCAGGATTTTCGAGGGCCACGCAGTCACCGGGATTCACAAGCACCCGCGCGCACAGGTCGAGTGCCTGCTGTGACCCGGTGACGACCATCACCTGCTCGGGATCACAAATGACACCGCGGGCATAGCGCAGGTAGCTGGCAATGGCGTCGCGCAGCGGAGCGAGCCCACCGATGTCTTCGTGCGAAGGAGACCGGCCCAGCGGCCGTCGCCTCATCTGCTGCCGCAGCAGCCGACTCCACTCGGCGAGGGGAAACAGGCGCAGGTCGGGCTCGCGCGACGAGAGGTCGATGACGGCGTGCGGCGCTGGTGCCGGCGGGCGCCAGTCGCCCAGGCGAGCCATAAACGCTGAGACGCGCACAGGGGGCAGGCCTGCGGCCGCGGTGGCCGCCTCGGCCCGAGGCGTGGCGACGGGGGGCAGGTGCGCCGGCACGAAGGTGCCAGCGCCACGTCGGCTTTCGAGATAGCCCTCGCTCAGCAACTGCTCGTAGGCCGTGGTGACCGTCGTGCGCGAGACGCCGAGCAGCAGCGCGGCATCGCGTGTGGATGGCACGCGGGCTCCCGGGGCCAGCCTGCGGTCGGCAATGCGGGCTTTGACCTGCTGCACCAGCTGCCCATGCAGGGGCAGCGACCGACGGCGGTCGACGACCATCGGCACGGCAAAAGTGGACTGGTCATGTGAGGTCAGAGTGGACCTTTTCATGCAGGCCACAGTCTGTCACGATACGCGCCATGTCCATTCCCGTTTCTCCGTCCCCCTCCCGCCGCGACGTGCTGGCGACGCTGCTGGCCGGTCTGGCAGGCAGCACGGTGTCACTCGACGCAGAGGCGCAGTCGGCCGAGCCGTCTGACCCGTCGGTCTACATTCCCAAAGCCCATCTCGTGCAGGACCGCGCGTTCCTGCACGCCTTCATGCGCGAGTTCAGCTTCATCGAACTCGTCACGACCTCGCCGACCCTGCGCATCACCCACATTCCGAGCGTGCTCGCGCCGGCGCAGGGCAAGTACGGCACCATCTTCGGGCACATCTCGGCGCAGAACGATCAGGTGAAGGCGATTCGGGCCGGTGCGCGGGCCCTGGCCGTGTTCCGTGGTCCGCATGGCTATGTCTCGCCGGGCTGGCTGGTCACCGACTTCAGCCGGCAGGGCGTGCCCACCTGGAACTTTGCGGTGGTGCATGCCGCAGGACGCCTGGTGCCCATCGATGATCCGGAGCGGAAGTACGAGCTGCTGGCCACGCTCATCGACCAGTACGAGCAGGGCATCGGCGGCACCGACTATCGGTTCCGCGGCCTGCCGAAGGATGAGGTGATGAAGCGGGCGACCGGCATTCAGCCGTTCGAAATCGAGATCGAGCAGATCGAAGGCAAGTTCAAGCTCTTCCAGGAACGGCCCGAGCCCGACAAGGTCGCCGCCCTGCCGAAGCTCGATACCTATCGGGAACGGTCGCTCGAGGCGTACACCAGGCACTTCTACGCAACGGCTCCCAAATAATACATGGAAAGTGTTTGAATTTTTACATTCATAACAATGGCGTACTCAATGGGTCGATGCACCGTGACAGGAGGAGAAGATGTCACGCATGCAGCGCAGCCCCTTGACCGCCACGGAAGAGACCGAGTTCTGGGTTCGATGGAAGCGCGGGGAATGGCTCCCGGCGATTGGCCGAGCGTTGGGTCGTCAGCGGTCCACCCTCGTGGGGTACGTGGCGGGCCACGGCGGTCGGCCCGTGTCCTCAGCACGGCGGAGCGGGAGGACATCTCGCGCGGCCTCGCCGCGCAGATTCCCTATCGCGTGATCGCGGAGCGCTTGGGCCGTGCCCCATCGACCATCAGCCGCGAGGTCGCGCGCCATGGCGGAGGCGCGGCCTACCGCGCCACGGCACCCACCGTCTTGCCTTGGTCCAGGACCAGCCGGACGACGCCGTCCTTGAACTCCTCAGAGAATTGCCGACGCGGGCGCCGGCCACTTGATCGATCTGCCATACGGGACATCGTATCCACCTTTCGGAACATGTCCACCGGATCGGATCACGCGCAATTGGAACGTGGTTGATGGGACATCGGGACCTCCTCACGCGAGCAATGTGCTCGGCATCAGACTGTCCACAAAACCCTGGGAACTCCAGTCGGCCATTCGTGGAACATCAGGTCGTGGACCTGTTGAAGAAGGTGGGCGGGTGGCGGGGCTGCGCATTGCGGGCACGCATATCCTGCGGTACACGTTCTGCTCGCATCTGGCGATGCGGGGGGCTCCGGCGAGGGCCATCCAGGAACTCGCGGGGCACCAGGACCTGATGACCACGCAGCGCTACATGCACCTCAGTCCGAACGCGATTCACGACGCGATCAGGCTGTTGGAAGCGGCGCCCGACGCTGGTGGACGTGGAGACATTGTGGAGACGGCCACAGGCGCGACCGCAAGTCATTGAAAATTCAGGGGTAAGTGGTGAGCCCGGAAGGAATCGAACCTTCAACCAACAGATTAAGAGTCTGCTGCTCTGCCAGTTGAGCTACGGGCCCACGAGGCTGCCCGGGAGGGCGGCGCTGCGGGTCGCTCCTGCAGGGACTGCAGCAGCGACTGACATCTCAAGACTATAGCACCGTGCCGCCTGCGAGAACAACCCGGCGCGCAGGCGGCCGGTGGAGCAGTGATCGGGGACAACACCACCCGTGGTGCCTGTCCCAGGGCACCACGGGCATGGACTGCACCGAAGGCGTGTCGTACGGCGGCGTCAGAACCCCAGCACCAGCGCCAGCCGCACAGTGAACGGTTCCACAGGATGGACGTGCACGTCGTCCACTCCCTGGGCGGGTTCGCCCGCCACCCGCGAGGTGTAGAAGTAGTCGATGTCGCTGCTGCGCGAGTCGAACGCGTTCAGCACATCGGCCCGGATCGTGAGACGAGGCGAGATCCGGATTCCCGCATCGAGCGAGACCAGGTTCGAATCGGCAGAGCGGACCGTGTTGTCCTCGACAAGTGCCCGCGGACCGAAGTGCCGCCACCGGACCGCGCCTGACCACCGACCCTGCGGAGACAGCACGGCGCCGAGCTGCGCGACGCGCGACACCGCCCCGGGCACGAAGGCGCCGGCCTCGTCCTCATCCGTGAAGCGCGCGTGACAGCGCAAGGCTGCCCTCGATCGACAGCCACGGCGTCGGCGCATAGTCCAAATCCCACTCGACCCCGCGTCGTGCGCTCGGGCGACTGGCGGTGGTGGTGCCGGCATCGCCCACAAAGACCAGTTCCGACGCCAGCCCGAGCCCCCAGAGGGCGACGGTCATATGGAGTCCCGGCCAGGCGGTCGTGCGCAGGCCCACTTCGGCCCCGCGCGCTCGTGCGAGCGGATCGACGGGTGAGACCGCATCCCCGGTCAGCGGGTCACGGGTCATCGTCGTCCCGCGACCGTCATTGCTGTGAAAGCCTCCGCCGGCGCTGAGGTAGAGCTCGGTGCGCTTCCAGGGTCCGAAGGCGACCGAAGCCTTCGGGTTCACGATGCCGCTGGTGCGCTCACCCGCATTGGCGGGTTCGCCGGCGTCGACCCGCCAGTGGTAGAGGTCGCCACGCACGCCAAGGGTCGAGCGGATGTACGGCGACCAGCTGCTCTGCCACTGCGCCCATCCGGCCCCGGATGTCTGTCCCACCCGATCGTCACGCACGGTGAGCAGGCGTCGACGCGCCGCGGTGCGCGCGAGCCCGACGTCGCCGATGGCATCGTGTCGCACGTCGGTACCCACCGTGACCAACTGCCGACGGTCGCCCCCCCTGATCGCCCATGTCCGCGACGCGCTCCCCCCGAACACCTGCCGGTGATCGCGCTGTGCGAACTGGTCCCCTTCGTCAGGGGCATCAAGGCGATAGGTGAAGTTCGAGTGCAGCAGCAGCCCGGACGAAAACCCATAGCCCGTCACCCGGGTGATGCCGGCGGCCGATGTGCGCTGCCACTCGGCCGTGACGCCGAGGCGGTGGGTGTCGCCTCCGCTCGTACGGTCGAGGGTGCCGAACCGGGGCAGGGCGCCCGTGTCCACCAGGCGTCGGGGAATCTGGTCGGTGGCAAACCACCGGGCCGAGTACCACAGCCCTGTCACGGACACGCCGTTGAGCGGGGTGCCGCGGCTGTAGCGCACGACCGCGTTGCCACGGCGCATGGCATCGGGACGCTCCCAGGGCACGTCATTGACCATGCCCTCGGCCGCGACCAGCAGGCGTCCGTCACCCACGCGTGGCGATGCGGCGGCCAGCACGCGGCCATACCCGAACATCCCACCCTCGAGCCTGGCGAGCGGGGCCTCGAGCTGGTTCAGGTAGTTGATGCGGATGGTGCCGGCGGCCGAGAAGTCACCCGTGTCCGCCGCATAGGTGCCCTTCCGATACTGAAGACTACCCACGAGCTCGGGAATCAGGAAGTTCAGATCGGCATAGCCCTGCCCGTGGCCATGCGTGGGCAGGTTGACGGGCATGCCGGCAACCGAAAGCGCCAGGTCGGTGCCGTGGTCGAGATTGAACCCGCGCACGTAGTACTGGTTGGCCTTCCCCTCGCCGCTGTGCTGACTGACAGCCAGGCCAGGCACGGCTTCCAGGGCATCCGCGGGCCGGCGCCGCGCACGCGCCGTCAACTCCCTCGCCGTGATGACGCCACTGCTGGCGGCATCGGCGATGCCCACCAGTGCGTCCTGACTCGACAACCGCGTCAAATCCGCGAAGGTCTGCCGTCCTGAGACCGCGACGACGCTCGTGGCGGCGACCTGCAGGGTCACGGTGCCGAGGTCGACCGACGAGGACACCGTCACCCCCTGTCGCTGCAGCGTCGCGTAGCCCGTGGCAGACACCCGAAGGGTGTAGAGGCCCGGCACTACCTCGATGCGAAACGTACCATCGTCGGCGGTCTCTGCCACACCCGTCGGCGTGGTTGTGCTGCCGGTGAGGCTCACCGAGGCGCCAGGCACGGGCGCGCCGGAGGCATCCGCCACGCGACCCGACACCCGGACCACGGGCGCCTGCGCCGATTGCGCCTCCGCGACCGGCAAGGCCCCATGTCCCAGCACACACACACTGCCCATCTGCAGCAGGAAGACGGCCAGCCGCCGTCGCCTGCCTGTCCACCCGTGAACAGACACACGTCCCTCCTTCGGGTTCCCATGCGAACCCGGTCACTTCTGTGAGATACCTGCCGTTCAGCAGGCGCGGATGGCGGGGCGGGGGCGGGGAGGGCCGCGGGGGGCGCGGCGCAGTCCGGGACGGGATCGCAGCGTGGAGGCGTAGGCGACGTCCGCATCGGCCAGCACCTGGACGGACGGCAGCAGCGGCGTGGCCGGCGGCGTCTCAATCAGCGCCAGCCCGAAGTGGGCGGCACTGCCCTCGCCGTGATCAGGCGAGGGCGATTCGTCATGCGAGTGCGCCGGCCCGGAGGTGTGGTCCGTTCCGGAGAAGCGGCCGGCATCTGCCACCACCTCCGCCAGCGCCGACAGCAGGCGTCGCACCAGGCCCGGCGTGCTGTAGCCGTACGGGGCGTGAGCACCCCACGCGTCGGGGCGCGGCTGCCGTGCGTCGCGAGGGCCATGCGTGTGCGCCCGGCCTTCCGCATGCGCCGCCTCGTGTGCAGTCGCCGACGGAACCCCTGCCGCCCGGTGCCCCACCGTGCGCTGGCCCTCGGACGTTCCCAACGAAGCCCGTTGACGGGGCAGGTGCGACGATGCGGGCCTGGGCCCGTGCGTATGGTCGTTCCGGTGCGTGACCAGGTGCAGCATGGGCCCCACCTGCATGGTGAGGATGAGCGCTGCCAGCACGCTCGCGGCGGAGTAACGACGCATCGCCGCCATCATACCGGTCTGATGAAGACGAGGCGGCGGTTTCAGTCTCGAGAAGATGGTCGGGAGCCCGCTACACGGCATGGGGGCGTTCCGAGGAGGGCCGTTGGTGCGCCCGGCAGGATTCGAACCTGCGACCTTTGGCTCCGGAGGCCAACGCTCTATCCAGCTGAGCTACGGGCGCGAACCTTCACAGTGTAGCCGATCTCCCGCACGCCCGCATGCGCGCCACGCGCGACCGCGTGCGCGTCACGCCGCCTGGGCCTGACCGCCGCCCGCCCTCACGACGCTCCGTGTGACCGTGCCTCGCGTGCCCGCGCGATGAGCACCGTCGTCGACGGGTCGTGCGGGGCGTGGGTCGTGCCGGCAATATCGCTGGCGATGTGTCCCGCCAGGTGCTTGCCCAGTTCGACCCCCCACTGGTCGAAGGCGTTCAGACCCCAGACCGCCGCCATGGTGAACACCTTGTGCTCGTAGAGCGCCAGCAGCAGCCCGAGCGTCCGCGGGTCGAGGCGCCCGTAGACGATGGTGGTGGAGGGGCGGTTGCCGGGAAACACTTTGTGCGGCACGAGGGCCTGCGTGGAGGCCTCGTCGATGCCGCCGGCGCGCAGTTCGGCGGCAACTGCGTCGGCATCGCGCCCAATCATGAGGGCCTCGCTCTGCGCGATGCAGTGGGACAGCAGCAGGCGATGATGTTCGGCGTCGCCGGCGGTGGGCTCGAGCCCGACGAGAAAATCACAGGTCACGGCCTGGGTGCCCTGATGCAGCAGTTGATGAAACGCGTGCTGTCCGTTGGTGCCCGGCTCGCCCCAGATGACGGGGCCTGAGGGCAGCGGCAGCAGGCGTCCGTCCCGACCGACGCGCTTGCCGCAGCTTTCCATCTCCAACTGTTGCAGATAGGCCGGCAGCCGCGCGAGGCGCTGCTCGTAGGGCAGCACGGCATGGGTCGTCACGCCCCGCAAGCTGGTGTACCAGGCGGCGACCAGCCCCATGAGCATCGGCACGTTGCGGGCCGGAGGGGCCGTCTGGAAGTGGGCATCCATCGCGGCCGCACCCTCGAGCATGGCCTCGAAGCGGTCCATGCCGATGGCCAGTGCCAGCGGAAGGCCGACGGCGGACCAGATCGAATAGCGCCCGCCGACCCAGTCCCAGAACTCGAACATCTGCGCGCGGTCGATCCCGAACGCCGTCACAGCCGCGGCGTTGGTAGAGACGGCGACAAAATGTTGGCGGAGATATGCCGGGTCGTGTGCGCGTTGCAGGAACCACCGCCGCGCGCTCTGCGCATTGGTCATGGTCTCCTGCGTGGTGAAGGTCTTCGAGGTCACCACGAACAGCGTGGTCTCGGGCGACAGCCCCTCGAGGGTGTCGAACAGATGCGCGGCGTCGATGTTCGAGACAAAGTGCACCGCCGGACCCTCGCCGGTGAACGGGGCCAGCGCCTGCACCGCCATCGCCGGCCCGAGGTCCGAGCCCCCGATGCCGATGTGTACCACGTCCCGGATGGCGGCGCCGGTGTAGCCCAGCCACGTGCCCGACCGTACGGCGTCGGTGAACTGTCGCATCCGTGCGAGGACATCCCGCACCGCGGGCATCACATCCGTGCCGTCAACCATGACGGGGGTCGTGCCCCGATGACGCAGCGCCGTATGCAGTACGGCCCGGTGTTCGGTGGTGTTGATCGGGGCTCCCTGGAACATCGCGTCACGGAGGGCCTCGACGCCGCTCGCCCGCGCGAGCGTGAGCAGGCCGTCGAGCAGCGCGTCTGACAGGTGCGTCTTCGAGAGGTCGACATGCAGCGCATCGACCGTAAAGGTGAATCGTTCCGCGCGCGCGGGGTCGGCGGCGAACAGCGCACGCAGCGACGGATCGCCGTCCGCCGAGGCCTGCCTGAGCGCCTGCCACGCCGGCGGCAGCGGACGCGCGTGGTTCCACGCCTTCAGGCCCCCGGCAAATGCCCGGTCATTACTGCCCAGGCGCACACCGTCCGGCATGCGCTCGAAGTGCCGGGCGTTGCCGCCGCCCAGCACCACGTAGTCGGCCGCCGTGGACAGGCGCAGCAGCTCGGCGGCCTCGAGCACGGTGCGCATCCACTCGGCCACGCCGAGGCGCTTGAGGCCGCGCTTGCCGCAGGAGTCCTCGAACGTCTCGTCCCGGAACGGCAACCGGGCCAGTTCCAGGGGCACGACATGGCCCTCGTCCACCAGCGCGGTGCCGAGGCCGGAACCGAGGCCCAGAAAGAGCATGCGCCCCCCGTGGTCGCTGCCCAGGGCCTGCATCGCGGCGTCATTGATCAGGACCGTCGGGCAGCCGAGCGCCGCCTCAAAGTCGAACGTCGTCCAGCCCGTCCCCAGGTTCCACGGTTCTTCGGCGATCCGGCCGCGCACCACCGGACTGGGGATGCCGAGGGTGACGCCGTCGTAGTGCCAGTCGGCAGACTCCCGGCGCAGGCCGTCGACGAGGGTCTCGGGGCGGAACCCAGGGCCCGAGTCGAACCGCCTGGGGGACTGGCCTTCGAGATACAGCTTGACGTGGGTGCCCCCGACGTCTGCCACCAGGATCCGCATGGCCGCAGGATATCAGGGCTGCGCTATCCTGTCGGGGCATGTCTGTGCTTGATGCCCTGAAGCAGTCGACCGTGGTGGTGGCGGATACCGGTGATATCGAGGCGATTCGTCTGCACCGGCCCCAGGACGCGACGACCAATCCGTCGCTGCTGCTGAAGGCCGCGCAGCAGCCGGCGTATCGGCCGCTGGTCGAGCGCGCACGCGCTGAGGCCCGCCGCGCAGGGGGTGGCCCTGAGGCCGAGACGGCGGCCTTCATGGACCGGCTGGCGGTGGGCATCGGCTGCGAGATTCTCGAGCTGATTCCCGGCCGCGTGTCGACCGAAGTCGATGCCCGTCTCAGCTTCGACACACCGGCGACGGTGGCCCGGGCCCGGGCCCTGATGGCGCTCTACGAGGCGGCCGGGGTCCCGCGCGCACGGGTGCTCATCAAGATCGGCGCCACCTGGGAAGGCATCCGTGCGGCCGAGCAGCTGGAACGCGACGGCATCCACTGCAACCTGACGCTGCTTTTCAGCTTCGCGCAGGCGGTGGCCTGCGCCGAGGCCGGCGTCACACTCATCTCGCCGTTTGTCGGACGCATCTACGACTACTACCGGAAGGCGCGAGGCACCGAGATTCCCCGGGAGGAGGATCCCGGGGTGGCGTCTGTCCGCCGCATCTATGCGTACTACAAGAAGTACGGCTACCGGACGGAAGTCATGGGCGCCAGTTTCCGTCGTGTCGATCAGATCGTGGACCTGGCCGGCTGCGACCTGCTGACGATTAGCCCCGACCTGCTCGAGGCGCTGGCCGCGATGCCTGGCGACCTGTCGCCGTCACTGACTCCCGCGCTGGCCGAGGCCAGCGCCGACCCCAAGATCTCGCTGAACGAGGCCGACTACCGGTGGGCGCACAATCAGGATGCGATGGCGGTCGAGAAACTGTCGGACGGCATCCGTCGGTTCGATGCCGATGCCCGGGCGCTGGAGACATGGGCCGCAACCCTGGGGCAGGGAGACGGCGTCTAACTAAGGATGTTATCCCTTCAGTGGCCTGTCGGCTCACGCCTGGCCCCGCTCGTGCAGGGGCAGCCGACGCTCGTGATTTTCCTGCGCCACTTCGGTTGAACCTTCTGTCGCGAAGCCCTCGCGGACGTGGCCACACGCCGCGCCGAGCTGGCTGCGACCGGAACGCCGGTGGCGTTCGTGCATGGAGTCTCCGAAGACGAGGCGGCCCCCTGGTTCGAGCAGGCCGGGCTGGCCGATCTACCGCGGGTCAGCGACCCGGAACGGCGGCACTACAAGGCGTTCGGTCTGGGGCAGGCGTCGCTGCTGTCCCTCCTGTCCCCGACGCTGCTGGCCCGGGGAGCGGTCTGTGCCGCCCGGCACGGGGCCGGGCCCCAGCCGTCGCAGCTGCGCGCCCAGATGCCCGGGGTGTTTCTGGTGCAGGGCGACCGCATTCTGCGGGCCTACCGCCACCGGCAGCCGTCGGACCGGCCGGATTACCTGTCCCTTGCCCAACCTGTCCCGGAATGACCCGTTTTTGTCTGGAAAGGATGACTCAGTGGCACAGATGGTTACAATGCTACGTTCCCGGGGCGGCGCGCATGGCCCCGTCTGGTCGGGATTCACTGGAGGCCCAATGAAGGTGCGTATGATCGCGCTCGTACTCGCGAGCGTTCTGGCAGTCGGTGCCCCGGCGTGGGCGCAGGGCGGAACCGCCGCCCAGCAGCCCCCGGCGCAGGCGTCGGAGCAGCAGAAGCCCGAGGAAGTGCCCATCTACACGGAAGCCGTCGTGGTGTCGGCATCGAAGGTCGAACAGCAGATCGTCAATGCCCCGGCCACGGTGTCGGTCGTCTCGGCCGACACCATCGCCAGCTCGCCCATCAACAACTACGCCGAACTGCTCCGCGAGATTCCCGGCGTGAACATCACCCAGACCTCGGCGCGCGACTACAACATCACGACGCGTGGTGCCACGTCGACGCTGTCCACCTCGCAGCTGGCGCTGCTCGACGGCCGCAGCCTCTACCTCGACTTCTTCGGATTCATTGCGTGGGACCTCGTGCCCGCCAACGCGTTTGAACTGAAGCAGGTCGAAGTGGTGCGCGGTCCGGCGTCGGTCGTCTGGGGCGCCAACGCCCTCTCCGGGGTCATCAACTTCATCTCGAAGACGCCGCGCGAGCTCAACAGCAACAACCTCACGATGAGCTACGGCAACTTCAACCGCCAGCCAGAACGCGGACAGCAGCTCGACAACGGCAACATGTATCAGGTCAACCTGACACACGCCCGCGCCGTGAACGACCGCTGGGCCTACAAGTTGTCGGCCGGCTACTTCAGCTCGGATGCGTTCTCGCGGCCCACCGGCGTCATTCCCAACGGGCAGGGCACGCCGTATCCCAGCTTCACCAACACGCCCACCCAGCAGCCCAAGTTCATCGGTCGGGCCGACTACGACGCGCCCAACGGCGCTTACAAGCTCGTCTTCGAGGCCGGCTATTCGGGTACCGAAGGCATCATCCACACGGGCATCGGCCCTTTCGACATGACCCGCGTGGGCCTCAGCTACGGCACGGTCCGCTTCAACAAGGGCGCCTTCAAGGCCAATGTCTTCACGAACATTCTCAACGGCAACGCCAAGGGCCTCCTCTCGGTCGGCCTCGACGGCAAGCCGCTGCCGTTCACGTTTGACACGCAGACCTACGACATCGAACTGGGCCACGTGAAGACCTTCGGCACGCGCCATGTCGTGTCGTACGGCGGCAACGTCCGCCGGAACAACTTCGACCTGTCGATTGCGCCGCTCGGCAACAACCGCAACGAACTCGGCGGGTATGTGCAGGATGAAATCTTCCTGAACAATTACGTGCGCGTGAACCTCGGCGCCCGCGTCGACAAGTTCGGCAACATTGCCGACCCGATGTTCTCGCCCCGCGCCGCCCTCATCCTGAAGCCGGCGGCCGACCACTCGTTCCGTGTGTCGTACAACCGCGCGTTCCGCTCGCCCTCGCTGGTGAACAACTTCCTTCAGACCAGCATCGTCAATCAGGTGGGGCTGGGCGCGATTAACCCGTTGTTCGCCGGCCGGACGTTCAACTTCGCCGTGGCCGCCGTGGGCAACCAGAACCTCAAGCAGGAAAGCACCGAAGCCACGGAAATCGCCTACACCGGCATCATCGCCAAGCGCGCCACCGTGTCGGCGGCGTTCTACTGGCAGAACAACCTCGACGGCATCTTCTTCACCCAGAATGGCCGCTACCGTGCCACCAACCCCCCGGCAGGCTGGGTGAACGCGCTGGCCCCGCTGCCGGCGCAGACGGCGCTGGGCGTGCTGGAGGTGCTGCCCCCCGCCTGCGCGAGCCTGACCGCTCCCTGCAACACGGGCGGTCTGCCCTCGCAGTTCACCTATCTCAACCTCGGTGAAGTACGGAACAAGGGTCTCGAGGTCGGCATCGACGGCGCGATTTCGGCCGGCCTGAATGCCTTCGCCAACTACTCGTACCAGTGGAAGCCCGAAGCGATCGGCTTCGATGAGAGCGAAATGAACCTGCCGCCGCGCAACCGCTTCAACCTGGGCTTCAACTACAACGAAGGCCGCGTGCTGGCGAACGCTACCTATTCGTGGGTCGACGAAGCCTTCTGGCAGGACGTGCTCGATTCGCGTTTCTCGGGACCGACCGAGGCCTACGGCCAGCTGAACGGCGCGGTCGGCCTCAAGTGGGGCGGCGAGCGCATCATCACCACCATCAAGGCGATCAATCTGCTCAACGCCGATGTGCAGTCGCACGTGTTCGGCGACTTCCTCAAGCGGCAGATCATCGGCGAACTGCGCATCACGTTCTAGCGCAGCGCCACCATGTGTGTGTCGCCGGGGGCAGGCCCAGTCGGGTCTGCCCCCGGTGTCGTTTCAGCCGGGCTCCGTTACAATGCCGTCGATGAGTTCCGGTCAGCCACGGGTGTGGAACGGCGCGCGCCACCTGACGATGTGTGTCGCGCTGGCGGCAGCGGCGGGGTGCGGGTCGTCGCCAACCGCGCCGACGCAGCCCCAGGTGCCCCAGACGCTTGCCCTTGTGGTGACCGGACCGACGGTCCCGGCGCTCACACCCCCTGCCTCCGGCACCGCCCTCGGCGTCACACGGTTTCTCGCGTTCGGGGACAGCATCACCTGTGGCACCGAGTCCGCGCCGGTGGCGCAGCCTTTTCTTGAAGCCGTGAACTGCACGCCCTCCAACGGGTATCCCGAGCGCCTGCTCGGATTACTGCGTGCGACGGTCCCTGCGGTACAGCAGTCGGGTCTGCAGGTCATCAACCGGGGAAGTGGCGGCGAGGGTGCCGTGCTGCAGGGCGAAGCCCGACTCCGGCGCGACCTCGCCGAACTGATGGCTGGTCCTGTCGACGCTCGGCCACAGGCACTGCTCCTGCTGATGGGCGTCAACGATCTGGCGTCGACGACCGCCACGCCGGCCCGGGTGGCGTCGTCCGTGGCGTCGATGGCCGACATCGGGCGCGCATACGGACTCGGGGTGATTGTCGCGACCATGCCCCAGACCTACCCGGGGCTGTCGCCGGCCGGCATCCCCCGCGACAACGCATCGACCCGCATCGTGCCCTTCAACGCGGAACTCACGCGGTTGGTGACCGGCGTGCCCGACGTGTCGCTCCTCGACGTCTACGAAGGCTTCGGCGGCACGGCGGCGCAACGGCTCGGCCTGATGGGCGTGGATGGGCTCCATCCGACCCCGATGGGACACGAACGGATGGCCGAGCTGTTTCTGACCGAGATTGTCCGTCGCTTTCCCGTGCGGGGCACCCTTCAGTAGCGGCGATCGCCCGCGGGCGTCGGTGTACACCACGCGGTGCGGACATTGACCTGCGTCGGGGTCAGGCCGGCCGACTCGCCGAGGGCACGCGTCAGTTCGGGTGGCATGACCTGCAGTTTCCATTCATCGAGGCGCGGCGCAGGCAGCGTGGCCGTCCACTGGAGCCACCACGGCGCCGCTGAGCGGGCCAGCGGCTCGATCACCAGCACCGACGAGCCGTGCCGCACCGACTCTGTGAGCGCACGCCCCAGGTGTTCGCGGTCGACATCGGTCAGTTCATTCGCGACATACCCGCAGACGACAAGCGACGGTCGTAACGGCCGGCGCAGCCGGGCAGCGCTCGCGCGCGTGACCGTGCCCTGCAGGCCGAGGACGGCGTAGGTGTGGCGCGCCTCGGTCAGCGCCCACGGGTGCACGTCGAGTCCATGCACCGCGGTCGACTGCAGGGCCAGCGCCGCACCCGCGCCGACCGCGCCGGTCCCGCATCCCACGTCCACGATCGGCCAGCCCGCGCAGACAGACGCTGCATCGAGGGCCTCGAGAATCTGCAGCGTGGCCAGCAGGTGCAGCGGACCGTAGTAGAGGGCGAACGCCGCCCGTTTGCCAGCGCCGTCGAGCACGCGGCCCCCGGCCAGCGCCGTGGCCCGGCGTTCCACGTACGACGACGACACCGCGCGAAGTCCCCGCGCGACCTCGCGGTGAGTCAGCGACGACAGGTGGCGTGCCTCGAGGTCATCGAGCCACAGCGTCAGATTGGGAGGCGACACGGAAGCCACGCGCGGCTGCAGGAAGTGTGGGGTGAGTGACGGGGATCGAACCCGCGACAGCCGGATCCACAATCCGGAGCTCTACCACTGAGCTACACTCACCATCCGTCGTGGAAGTTTCGATTCTAGCATGATCCCCCTGCTGCCTCCGGGGGCGCCGTTTCCGCCTGTCGACCGCGCATTGCACCAGCCCGATGGCCTGCTCGCTGCCGGCGGCGACCTGTCCGTGGACACGCTGCTGCGCGCCTATCGGCACGGCATTTTCCCCTGGTTCAGTGACGACGACCCCATCTTGTGGTGGGCTCCGACACGGCGGATGGTGCTGCCAACGGACGAGTTCCATGTCAGCCGCACGCTCCGGCAGGTGCTCCGCCGCGGCACCTTCACCGTCACCCTCGATCACGCCTTTGACGATGTGCTGCGTGGATGCGCGGACCCACGGGCGGGGCAGGACGGCACCTGGCTGAGCGATGACATGCAAACGGCGTATCGCGCACTCAAGGCCGCCGGCCACGCCCATTCCGTCGATGTGTGGTGCGACGGCACACTGGCAGGCGGACTCTATGTGGTCTCGGTCGGCCACCTGGTGTGTGGCGAGTCGATGTTCAGCCGCCGGACCAACGCCTCGAAGGTGGCCCTCGCGTGGCTGGCGGCCCAGTGCCGTCGCTGGGATGTGCCCTTCATCGACTGTCAGTTGCACACGGACCATCTGGCCTCGCTCGGTGCTCGCCTCGTGAGCCGGGCCACCTTCAGCCAGTGGGTGGCCGCCCTGGCCACCCGGCGCGGCCCGCATCCGTGGCGCTTCGATGCCGACCTCGACCCGGTCGCAGAGCTCGGGGCATCCCCGCTACACTGAAAGGGTGCCCAGTCCGTCCGTGCTGAACCAGGTCCGCGAAGACGTGCGCGAACACCAGCGCACCGAGACGCCGCGGCTCTGGCGCGTGCTGCTGCACAACGACGATTTTACGACCCAGGAGTTTGTCGTCTGGGTGCTGCAGGAGGTGTTCCACCGCAGCCAGGCTGAGGCCCACGCCATCATGATGCACGTGCATACTGCCGGCGTCGGCGTGGCCGGGACCTACACGCGCGACGTGGCCGAAACGCGCCAGCGCCAGACGCTGAAGCTCGCCGAGCAGGAGCAGTATCCCCTGCAGGTCAGCATCGAACCAGAAGGGGTGCCGTCATGAGCCGACAGCCTGTGCCGTTCGCGCCGGAAGCGCTTGAGTCGATCAGGCGGGCCTTCCACATGGCCGCAGACCGTCGCCACGACCTGGTCAGCCTCGAGCACCTGCTGCGCGCCCTGATCGATGACCCGTCTGCCAGCCAGGTGCTGCGCGACTGCGGGGCGCAACTGCCCGACCTCGCCGCCTCCCTCGACGAGGTGCTGGCCAGCGTGTTCGCACCGATGCCGGGTCGCAAGCCCGTCAAGCCCGAGTCAACCGTCGGCTTCGATCGTGTGGTCGAGCGCGCCGTCGTCCACGCGGCCTCGTCGTCGGCGTCGCAGGTCGAGAGCGGAGCCCTGCTCGTGTTTCTGCTTCAGGAGACCGACAGCCATGCCGCGTACTTCCTCGGGCAGCAGGGGGTGGACCGGCTGACGCTGCTGCGGGTGCTGAGCGGACAGGCGCCGGACGGCCGGCACCGGGTAGGCTCCGATGACGAGGGCGAACCGTCGGGCAGCATGCAACCCCTCGAGGCCTATGCCACCGACCTGGCCGCGCGCGCCGCCGCCGGACAGATTGATCCGCTGATAGGTCGGGACGCCGAGCTCGACCGCATGGTGCATGTGCTCAGTCGGCGGCGGAAGAACAATCCGCTGCTGGTCGGCGAGCCGGGCGTCGGCAAGACGGCGCTGGCCGAGGGCCTGGCGCTGCGCATTCATGAAGGCCGGGTACCGGCGTCGCTCCAGGATGCCCACCTCTACGCACTCGACCTCGGGGCGCTGGTGGCGGGCACGCGGTATCGAGGCGATTTCGAAGAGCGCATCAAGCAGGTGCTCGATGCGTTGAAGGCCCAGCCGCACGCCATCCTGTTCATTGATGAGATTCACACGCTGGTCGGTGCCGGGTCGGCGTCGGGTGGGACGATGGACGCCGGCAACCTGCTGAAGCCGGCGCTCGCCTCAGGCGTGCTGCGGTGCATCGGCTCGACGACGTTCAGTGATGTGAAGCAGTCGTTCGACAAGGACCGCGCGCTGTCGCGTCGCTTCCAGAAGATCGATGTGCTCGAGCCGTCCGAGGCCGAGGCCCTGGCCATTCTGCGGGGGCTGGCGGCATCCTACGAGTCGCACCATCAGGTGACCTATGCCGATGACGCGCTGCTGGCCGCCGTGACGCTGTCGGCCCGGCACTTGCGCGACCTGCAACTGCCGGACAAAGCCATTGATGTGATGGACGAGGCCGGAGCGGCGGTGCGCCTGGCCCCGCCGACCGGCGAGGGCCGGCCGACCGTGACCGTGGCCGATGTCGAGCGCGTGGTCTCGCGGATGGCACGCGTGCCGGTGCAGGCCGTGTCGTCAGACGACCGGGCGTCGCTGCGTCGGCTCGATGGCGACCTGAAGGCGGTCATCTTCGGCCAGGACCAGGCCATCGACGAGGTGACGGCAGCGATTCGCCTGGCGCGGTCGGGCCTGCGCGCGGCTGACCGGACGATTGGCAGCTTCCTGTTTGCGGGGCCCACGGGTGTGGGCAAGACCGAGCTGGCGCGGCAACTGGCTCGGTTGCTCGGGGTCGAGTTCCTTCGCTTCGACATGTCTGAGTACATGGAGAAGCATGCGGTGGCCCGCCTCATCGGGGCGCCACCCGGCTACGTCGGTTACGAGGAGGGCGGCCTGCTGATTGACGCCGTCCGCAAGGCGCCCCACGCGGTGCTCCTGCTCGACGAAATCGAGAAGGCGCACCCTGACCTGTTCGCGATTCTGCTGCAGGTGATGGACCATGCCACGCTCACCGACACCCATGGCCGCAAGGCCGACTTCCGCCATGTGGTGCTCATCATGACGACGAATGCCGGTGCGCGTGACCTGTCGGGGCGCCGAATGGGATTTGTCGAGACGGTGGAAGGGACGAAGGCCACCGGGGCGCTCGATCGGCTGTTTGCGCCTGAATTCCGCAACCGGCTCGACGGCATCATGCATTTCAACGCGCTGGGCGCCCGCGAGAGTGCCCGCGTAGTCGACAAGCACCTCGCGGAGGTGACGCACCTGCTGGCAGCGCGCGACATCACGCTGGAGGTGACCAACGAGGCCCGCCGCTGGCTGGCCGCCAATGGGGTCGACCGCGCGTTCGGGGCGCGGCCGATGGCGCGGCTGATCGAACGGACGATTCGGAAGCCGCTGGCCGACCTGCTGCTCTTCGACGAGCCGTCGGCGTCGCGGGTGGTGCGGGTAGCCGTGGGCGAGGGTGGCCTGACGGTGCAGTGGGCCCCGACAGCCTGACGGTGCCCCGAGTACAATCAGTCGTATGGAACTGGCCCGCGAGCGCTTCCTCGATCCTTCCCGCGATTACCATCTCACGCTGGTGCTGCGCAGTCGGACCACGCCCATGCACAGCGTGCTGACGGCGTTGACGCCTGAGGAGAAGGCCCGTGTGGCGGAGATCCTGTCGACGGCGTTTTCCGAGATTGAAGCGGTGGTGCGGCCGCACCTGCCGACCCCTGCCGGAGAGTGAGAGACTGGCAGCGGTCATGCGCGCTCGTAGCTCAGTTGGATAGAGCACCAGCCTTCGAAGCTGGGGGTCACAGGTTCGAGCCCTGTCGAGCGCACCACCTCACACGCGGAACATCCTGATCCGGGGAGACCACCGAGATACTGAGCGGATTCCAACAGTTCCTGATGCGCGGCAATGCCATCGATCTGGCCGTCGGCGTTATTATCGGGGCGGCATTTGGCGGGATTGTCGATTCGCTGGTGAAAGACATCATTTCGCCGGTGCTGGGGTTGCTGGGCGGACAGCTGCTGCCTCATAGCAAGCCATCGTAGGGGTAGAAGACAGTGAAATACGATGCGCTGAAGTTACCTTATCTCAACGAGCGAGCGGACGACCCCAAATGAACGCGGACGCGCTCGACGCGACAAGAATCGGTCTCCATCTTGACGGAATGCGTGATCGCGTGTTCGCCCTGGGGACAGAACAGAGCTGGTCACTTGGTGAGTTCCTTTGCCGACAAGGTGAGCGTCAACGCGTGCTTCATGTCATTCTGGAGGGTGAAGTCGCCTACCCGAGTGGCTGGTTTGGGCCAGGGGCCCACACAGGTGAGCTAGGCTTCTTACTGGATGTGCCCCGCACCGCCGACGTCGCAGCTCGCACTCCTGTCGTTAGCTGGAGCGTCGATGCGGACGCTATGCAGCGCGACCCAGCCGCAGCAGCGATACTCGTAGCAGCGCTCGTGCGGGAGTTGCCGAGCAGACTTCGAAAGTTCCGTGCGGCCGGCTCGCCCCCGGAGGACTTCTGTAACGCGACACATCCCTCCATCCGTGCGCTGGCGGGGGTGCTGACTCGTCAAAGCCACGCTGCAACCGCCGAGGCCATCTGGTCCTTCGTCCGTGAGTTGCCCTATCGCTTTGGTCCTTGGTGGATCAGCGCCTCCGAAACGCTTCGGCTTGGCCATGGCATGTGCACGACGAAGAGCAACCTCGAGGTCGCACTATTTCGTGCTGCCGGGCTTGAGGCTGGCTTCGTGGAACTTCAGGGAGACTCTTCGCTCGTGTTGCCACTGCTACCTTCAGCATGGCGGCCTCGCGTTCAGCAGACAGTGCGGCACTACATGGGCGCAGTTCGTCTTTCGGGGAGATGGCATGTAGCCGAGTGCTCCTTCACCGACCCATGTTTGCTGGAGCTTGCGAAGAGGTGGCCGGCGTTGAATGGTGTAATCCCTTGCAGATTTGGGGAGGACGTGCCGTTTCATCCGATGGCACATATCTACGGCAACGACCCATTTGACGTGGACGTCTACCCTGAGCTGAGCGCTGCCATGGCCCGTCGCAGCAGCTTTGATCTCGATCAGATGGAACTGCTCAACATTGTGAATGATACACTCCAGCCTTGGATCTTCGATGAGCCCGCTTGGCTGTTGCGCGCACGGGCACTGCTTGATAAGAGGCCGCATGAGGCTCTTAAGGTTGCAATCGCTGCGGCAGTCGTGCTTGCTGGTGAACTCCATGGCCACCTTCAGGAGCCTGTATGAACTGCCTTGGTTGGCAGCAGTTCTACCCAGCGTCACTGACCTTACCCCGTATTGGAATTAGGGTAAGTGAGAGAATTCCGTCTGGGTTTTGCACTCGTTAATGCTGTGATCCGTAGCAAAAGACGATAGGCGGGATGAACGGGGTCGCGGGGGCAACAGAACCGGGGTTATCGGACCTTGCCGTCTGGATTCGCCGAAGATTTGCCCCCGGCCACAGCAGATGACGGAATCGCGCCCATCCGCAGTGGCGTTACAGCAAGCTGGGCCACTGTCGCCGCGATTACGGCAAATTGAAAGCGCGCCTGACTCAAGGGGTGCAGCCGGCCGAAGCCGACAGCGCTAAACGCCCGTAACCGGCGAGGCGTGGCCATGCCGGCGGCGTGACGTGGAAAACGGCCGGCGTTGCAAACCCGTTGCAATCGCCGGCCTGAAATGTGGCGCGCCCGGCAGGAATCGAACCTGCGACCCCCGGCTTAGAAGGCCGGTGCTCTATCCACCTGAGCTACGGGCGCTCGTGAGTGAAATGGTAACCCGAGCCCGACCCGCACGTCCCGGTCAGGCTAGTGGCGACCGGGCTGCGCCGACAGCCACGCCAGCACGCGGGCGTAGACGGGACGCTTGAACGGAACGATGGCGTTAAGGACCTCATCCGAGCCCGCCCACCGCCAGTCATCAAACTCACGCGAGTGACCGGGTGCAGTGTCGAGGGAGACTTCGGAATCGTGGCCGTGAAAGTCGAGCAGAAACCACTGCTGGCGCTGACCGCGGAAGCGTCCGCCCCAGGCCTTGCCGATCAGCGCCGGCGGCACATCGTAGGTCAGCCACTCCTCAACGGCAGCCGTGACGGTGACGCTCACGATGCCGGTTTCTTCACGCACCTCACGCACCACGGCCACGTGTGGGTCTTCCCCGGCATCGATGCCGCCCTGGGGCATCTGCCACCATCGTCCCGTGCCTTCCGCATCGTGCTCGGCGTCGGCTCGGCGGCCGATCCAGATGCGCCCCTGCCCATTGCGGATGACGGCACCGACGCACGGCCGGTAGGCCGTGGGTGCAGGGGGCGTCCTCGGTGGCATGGACATCACGTCGCCCCGATCAGTATCGGAAGACCAGCCCGATGCTGCCGCGCCAGTACCGGACGCGGGGGCCATCGAGCGCCAGCGCGTCATCACCGCGGCCCAGGCTGCGGAACTGCCTGACGTCGAACCGCAGCCCGAATGCGTTCGAGACGAAGCCGGTGGCACCGCCACCGACGGCGACGACCGGCATCGTCGACAGCACCGAAAATACGCCGGTGAGGTCGCGTGCCCTGGCCCTGAGGGCACCGCCGCCGACAATCAGGTACGGTCGCAGCGATTCCCGCGTGATGCGCACCGGCAGCGTGGCGACGGCACTGGCCGTCAGGGTGGTGACATAGCTACCTGGCAGGACGATTTCGCGCTGGCCGCGTTCGAAGAAGCCGGGGGCATGCCCCAGGTCGGCTTCCAGGCCCACCCATCCGTCGCTCAGTCGGACGGCACTGACACCGAGCACGCTGGCGCTCTCGCGCGAACCGCCTTCGAGATCGGCCAGCAACGCGCTGCTGCCCCCGAACGTCGCGCCAAAGTAGGGCACCACGTGAAGCTGCTGGGCCGCGGCCCGTACCGGGCCTGCGGCAAGAGCGAACAGCAGGCCGCTGATCCGGGCCAGCCTGAGGCAGGTGGTGCGCGACTGGACGTGCACGTCAGGAGACAAACAGCCGGAGGAAGATCCGCACGAACGGTGAGGTGCTGACATCTCCACGCGACAGCCCGGCGTTCGAGGTCAGCTGGTCACTGTTGGCCAGCATGATCAGCGTCAGGCGCCGTGCGGGCGCCTTGAGGATGATGCCTGAGTAGGCACCGGGCACCTCGGAAAACTGCCAGATGAGCGGTTCGCCGTTGTAGTCCTGAACAAACCAGCCCAGCCCCGTGGGCAGGGCCACGCCCGAGAAATTGGCTGGCGTCCACGCGAGGGCCCGGTTCTCGGGCAGCAGCAGGAGGCCCTCGTCCAGTGCCGCTTCGTAGCGGGCCAGATCTCGTACGGTCGACACCAGGCCATGTTCGGCATTGAGCGCGCGCGGTACGTAGTCACCGCGCACCACCCGTCCGGGCCGCTCGACCCGATACGGCACGGCCACCCGAGCCACGATGGCGGAGAAGCGGGCGAGCTGGTCGTCGCTGAACAGGTCGCGGGCCTTGTTGTCAGGCACCACCAGATCATGGCCAGGCACCGTGTCGGTCATGGCCAGCCGCTCGATCACGGACGCATACACCCGCTGGCGATAGGGGACGGGGTTACAGGCCTGCGCCACGGCCGTCAATTCGGCAAAGCGCTCTGGCGCATAACGGAACATCCCCGGGGGCTCGCCGTCGCTGGCATGGGCCAGCACGTGCCGCACCGTGGCGCTCCGGGAGGGGAACTCGCTGACCCAGCGGCTGATGGGCTGGTCAATGTCTAAGCCCCCCGCCTCGACGCACGTCCCCAGCATGAGGGCCCCGACGGGCTGCGTCAGACTGCCGATGGGAAACGGCGTGTCGGGACGGACCCGGATGTTTTTCTCGACATCGGCAAACCCATAGGCCCCCTCCCAGACTGGAGCCCGGCCGCTGACAATCAGCGCGGTCATGCCGGGAATGCCCACCTGCAGCCGAAGGGTATCGACATAGCGGCCGAACAGGCTGAACAGGAGTTCCTGCGCCGACGCCTGAGGCGCAGACGTCGTGGCGACCAGCATCGCCAGTGCGAGAGCAACGAGGGCGCGCGGGAGCGATGGCACTACGCCGGATGATAGCACCACACACACGGGTTGCGGCGCAGTGTCCGTGACTGCGTGGTGTGTGTTACGCTCTGGACGCGTGCGTCATCTTTCCTCCACCGTGGCCGTGCTGCCTCTGCTGGCGCTGCTGCTGGTCGGCACCGTGCCACTTCAGGCTGAGACGGTGCGTGTCCGGCCCCAGGTGCGCGATGGCCACGTGCTGGTCTCCTTCGCCCTCGATCAGGGGTTCACCGACGATGTCAGGGCCGTGATTCGCAGCGGCCTGCGTACCACGTTCACCTATACCGTCGATCTGCGTCTCAAAGTGCCCGCATGGGTCGACCGCACGGTCGCGTCGGCGGTGGTCGCCACCACCGTGGAATACGACAACCTGACACGACGGCACACGATCAGCCGTACGCTCGACGGACGGACCCAGGAGACACGCGTCGTCGACGATGAGGCCGTAGTGCGGCAGATGCTGACGGAGTTCGAGCGACTGCCGCTCTTCCGGACCGGCGTGCTGCAGGAGCATCGCGATTACTACATTGTCGTGCGGGCCGAGGCGCGTCCGCGCAGCGGCGCGGGGCTCTGGCCCTGGGGCGGAACGGTGTCCGGGTTCGCGCCCTTCACATTCATTCCGTAGGCGGGTCGGGCATGAGCAACGAGGCGGCGACGACATCGGGGCGAGTCAGGCACCTGCTGATGGCGGTGGCCGCGCTGGCGGGCCTGTGGGCCGCACACCCGCTGGTCGCTCAGGTGCCGGCATCCGGCGTGTTGCGTCCGGCCATCGAGGTTCCCGCACCGGCGGCTGATGGTAGTCAGGCCTACGCCCTCACCACCGGCGCTGACGGCCGCACCTATCTCAACTGGCTGGAGCCAGTGGGGACCGATGCGCATGCCCTGAAGTTCTCGGTGCTCGAGGCCTCCGGATGGGGGCCCCCGCGCGAGATTGCCCGGGGCACCAACTGGTTCGTCAACTGGGCCGACCGCCCGTCGCTGGCAGCGCTCGGTGACGGCACCCTGCTTGCGCACTGGCTGGTGCATACCGGACGCGCGAAGGGCAGTTACGGGTATGGGGTGCAGGTGGCGCGCTCGAACGATCGGGGACGCACCTGGACCCGCACCTTCAACGACGGCATGGAGAACGTGGCCGACTACGACGGCTTTTTAACATTTGTCCCGAATGCGACGGGCGCCGACGCCGTGTTCCTGAGACCCGAGACGCCCGATGTGCCAGTGGTCGGCGCGTCGGGGCACGACGGTCATGCGGTGGCCGATGACGAGCACATCAAGACGGTGGCGGTGGTGTCGTTCGGGGGCGACGGGCGCCCCGGTCCAGTACAGACGGTGGATGCCGATGCCTGCACGTGCTGCATGACCGACATCGCGCGCACGCCGGATGGCCTGATTGCGGTCTTCCGCGACCACCAGCCTGGAGAGATCCGCGACATTTCCGTCGTGCGACAGGTCAACGGCCGATGGACCCCGGCGGTCCCCGTCGCGCAGGATGGCTGGAAGATTCCCGGATGCCCGACCAACGGACCGGCCATCGCTACCCGAGGACGGCAGGTGGTCGTGGCCTGGTTTACCGCTGCGAACAACACGCCCCGACTCAAGTGGGCGACGTCGACCGATGGTGGCGCCACGTTCAGCGCCCCTGTTGTGGTCGATGCTGGAGCCCCGGTGGGCTATCCCGATGTGGTCCTGCTCGACGATGGCACGTCGGTTGTGAGCTGGCTCGAGCGGAAGGGTGAGGGCGTCGGCGAGGTGCTGCTGCGGCGCGTGTCTGCGGCGGGTGTGGCGGCGCCCACGGTGGCGGTAGCGCGCAGCGTCAGCGGGCGCGGCACGGGTGTGCCGAATCTGGTGCGCGCCGGCGGAGACCTGCTGGTGGCCTTCCGGAAGGATCGGGTGCAGACGGCCCGTGTGCCGCTCGCCGCTGTGCCGCGGTAAGCCCTCATCCACGGGGCCTCAGCCGTCTGCCAGCCCACGCGTTGGTGCGCAGACGTCAGCTGTGGCCGGCCGCGCGCGCGACCTTTCGATTAGGGCGCGAGGCGCACACGTGACCAGTCGTCGCCCTGGCGCGTGTACAGCAGCCGGTCGTGCAGCCGACTGGTGCGCCCCTGCCAGAACTCCACGGCATCTGGTACGACCCGGTAGCCTCCCCAGAACGGCGGCAGCGGAATGTCGCCGTCCGCATACGTGACCTCGAGCTGCGCCAGGGCATCGTCGAGGGTCGCCCGCGAGGCAATGATCTGGCTCTGTGGAGAGACCCACGCGCCCAGTTGGCTTCCGCGCGGGCGCGACCGGAAGTATTCGAGCGACTCGTCCGGGCGGAGTCGTGCCGCCTGGCCGGTGATACGCACTTGCCGTTCCAGTTCGGCCCAGAAAAACAGCAGGCACGCGCGGGGACGCGTGGAGAGGTCGCGACCCTTGGCACTCTCGTAGTTGGTGAAGAACACAAATCCCGTGTCGTCCAGCCCCTTGAGCAGCACGGTGCGGGCGGCCGGGTCACCCGACGGAGACACCGTCGCCAGCGTCATCGCATTCGGTTCGAGCAACTCGGCGCGGACGGCCTCGTCGAACCACTGCCGGAACTGGATGAATGGATCAGGAGCGGCTTCGGATTCCACGAGGACGTGCGAGCGGTAGTCGCGTCTCAACTCGGCGATCGACATGGGTCTCAGTGTAGCGGTTCGGCGCCGCTCAGCGGGCGCGTGACCCAGACACCCAGGGGACGCCGGTCTGCCGATCCAGGAACGTGCGATGCGGGAACGAAGGCCGAGTCGGCCGAGATGGTGAGCGGCGTGAGCGATGTTCCGGTGCGCGGGATCTGGACGTCGAGGGGAACACCGGCCACGAGTGTGACGGTGTCCTGCCATCCGCGACTGGCGAGCGTGACCCGGTTGGTCGGCGCGTCGCTGCGCAGTCGCACGGTCACAGAGGGTGACCGTGCGGTGGCTGAGGCGGGGGCCGCGGCTGGCAGCGAAATCGTCGCGGGGGCACCGGCCATGACCCAGACACCGCTGCCGGCATCGATGCCGGCCGTGTCGGTATGCACCAGCACGAGGCCGCCCGGTGTATAGGTCGCCCCGACCACCTGTGGCACCTCAGGTCTGAGCGCGGCGGGGATGACGGACAGGGGGGTCACGCTGATGCGGGTGAGGGCGTGTTCGAGCGCGGTCGTGCCGCGGAGTCCGACGAAGACTGCGTCCGCGGGTAGCGTCAGATCGAGTTGGGACCGTCCGCCTGCTCCTCCCACGTCAAGGGTGGTGAGGGGTGGGCCCGTGCGCCCGATCTGCAGGCCGATGGTGTCTGGCAACGGCACGGCGCCCGGCGTCCAGTCCACGGTGACGCGATAGCGCCCGGCCGGCAACGACCAGCGCCCGTTCAGCAGCACACGCAGGGGTTGCGGATCGCTCCGCAGCCCCGGGGTCACGTGCAGGTCGAGGAGCGGCAGGGTGTCTGACGCCGCCATCCGAGTCAGCGGCGTGTAGAGCAGGGCCGCAGGCCGGGCTTGCGGGTCAAACCCGTCGAGGGCGAAGAGCCGCGACCGCGCCTCGAGTCGCGGGCCCGGGAGAACCGCGTCATGTGGCCAGAGGCTCACCCCGGTCGACGCCAGGATGACGACGCTGGCGAGGCCCAGCAGAGCTCGGACCCCGTCGACCCCCGGTGCCCTCGGACGGAGGCGGCGCACGACGAAGGCCACGCCGCAGGCGACCGTCAGCCAGACGGCCCCATGGACGAGGGCGGTCGGCAGTGCATCGTGGCGGAAGGTCGGCAAGGCCCGCCACGCCTCGTTCAGCGGCGAGATCCAGACGAGCAGCGGGGCGAGGCCAGGAAATCCCCGCACGCCTGCCCCTGTCGCATCGGTCCACAGCACGGCCGCACTCATCCAGAGTCCGCACCACAGCAGCGCATGTCTCATCGCCCGGGGAGTCGAGTGGAACGGCGCTGTGGACCAGCCTGCAGCCACCAGAGGCGCCAGCAGGGGAAGAGCGGCGGCCAGCGGCCAGGGCTGGTTCGGGTCGGTGCCCCACCACTCCGCGTGCCCCGCAGCGGCAACGACCAGCACCAGGAGCGCCGAGGTCGCCGTGACGAGTCGTACCCGGGCCTCGGCGGTGCGTTGCCAGAGGGCAGGCACTCCTGCCACCAGCAGCCACAGCACAGGCACCCAGTACAGAAGTCCGTGTCGCTGGTCGAGCCACAGGCCAGCCAGCACGACCACCGGGGACGTTGAAGCACCGTCGATGGCGGTGACTGAGGCAGGGCCTGCAGGCCACCAGACGGGCAGCGGCATCAGGCCCGTCGCTGCAAGACCCACCATCGCCACAAACGGCGCCACCATGGCCGCCAGCGTGGCGCGTTCGGGTTGACGGGTGGGGGCTGACGCGACCAGGGCGGCCATGCGTCCCAGCAGCAGCACCAGGGCCAGCGGCACGATGTCCGCGCCGAACCAGGTCAGCAATCCGCACGAGAGACCCACGAGGAGCGCCGGGCGCGCCGCCGTGGCCACCGCCACCGCGCTCATGACCGCCAGCGCCGGACCGCCCGCGCCCAGCGTCTGCAGGGCGGGCACTGACAGGACCAGTGCCACCGTCGAGAGCAGGGCCGCCCCCTCGTCGGTCGTCGCGTCTCTGGCCGCGGCCAGCGTGCCCCACGCCAGTGCCGCGAGCAGCGTCAGTCGCAGCCCCACGCCGGGCGGTGTCAGCGGTTCCATGCCGTCGATCGGCGTGGCGGTGAGCAGGGCGACCGCACCACACAATACGATGAGGGACAGCGCGGCATGACCGAGCCAGTCGCGCCGCTGCCGCGAGACCCATGCGTGCACGGTGGGGGTGGAGATGAGGATCCAGGCCAGCACCCCGAGCACGACGGTCCAGACCGCGCTGCGCAGCGGACCGGCCAGCAGTCTGAGCGGGGTGAACGCGTCGGCGAGCAGCGGCACATACGGCACGACCAGCACGGCGAGGAACAGCAGCGGCACCCAGCGGGCCTGGATGCCGTGCACGGGATCCGCCTGACGATGCGCGATTGCAACCAGCCCGATCAGCGAGGCAGCGGCCAGCAGGAAGCCCAGCAGGGCTTCCCAGCCCGGCAGGTAGGCCAGTCTGACCGCGCGCCCGTCGATGATGACCAGGTCGAGGACGCCCCGGGAGACCCACCACGCGGCAGCCGTCACCAGCCCGGCCAGGATGGTGAGGAGTCTGAACCGTTGCAGCATGCGGGGCTGATTGTACAATCGCGCCCGTGAAACCCGCGGTGCTTCTCCTGTTGCTGCTGTCGGTCGGGGCGTGTCAGCCGGCGCCCTCGCCGGGACCGCCGGCCCGAACAACCGAGTTCGACCTGGTCATTGCGGGCGGACGACTGGTCGATGGCACCGGCGCGCCGTGGTCGCTGGCCGATGTCGGCATCGTCGGCGACCGCATCACAGCCATCGGCGACCTGCAGGCCCGCACCACGGCCCGCACGATTGACGGCCGCGGGCTCTATGTGAGCCCGGGCTTCATCGACATGCTGGGGCAGTCGGAGTTCAACGTGCTGGCCGACAGTCGCGCGGCGTCGAAGATCACGCAGGGCGTGACGACGGAGATCACGGGAGAGGGGACGTCGATTGCCCCCCTCAACGATCGGCTCGCCGCCGAGGCGCAGCCCAACTATCAGGCGTTCGGAGTGACACTCGACTTCCGCACCCTCGGAGAATATTTCGCGCGGCTCGAGTCCCGATCGCGGCCCGCGATCAACATCGGCACGTTCGTCGGGGCCGGCGGCCTCCGGTCGTATGTCATCGGCGATTCCCAGCGTGCTGCCACAGTCGAGGAACTGCGGCAGATGGAGCAGCTCGTCCGCGAGGCGATGGAGCAGGGAGCGCTCGGGCTGAGCACGTCGCTGCAGTATGTGCCCGATCGTTTTGCGTCGACCGACGAAATCGTGGCTCTGGCTCGGGTGGCCGCCGGGTATGGCGGGCGTTATCTGACCCATCAGCGTTCAGAGTCACATCAGATCATGGCGTCGCTCGACGAAGCGTTCACGGTGGCCGAGCAGGCGAACATTCCCACGGAAGTCTGGCACCTGAAGACGGCCTATCGTGCCAACTGGGGTCGGATGCCCGAGGTGCTGCGACATCTCGAATCCGCGCGCGCGCGGGGGCTGGATGTGAGCGCAAACATCTACCCGTACGACCGCGCGTCGAACGGCCTCGATGCCTGCCTGCCGCTGTGGGTGCGCGACGGCGGCACGGATGCGATGCTGGCGCGACTCAAGGACCCGGCCAACCGCGCGCGCATCAGGCGCGACATGGAAGACCCGAGTCCGAAGGACTGGGAGAATCAGTGGTACGGGTCTGGTGGCGGCGACGGTGTGCTGCTGTCGTCGGTGCTCGATCCGTCACTGCGCAAGTGGGAAGGGAAGACGCTCACGGAGATCGGACGCGAGATGGAAGTCGACCCGCGCGACGCCGTGATGGATCTGGTCATCGCCGACCGGGGCGAGTCGTCTGTGATCATCTCGATCATGCGCGAGGATGACGTGCGGGCGGCTCTTGCGCACCCGCTGATCTCGATAGGCACCGACTCGGGCGCACGCGCAGAGGATGGTCCGCTCTCGGTCTCGAAGTCACATCCCCGGGCCTGGGGGTCGTTCGCGAAGATTCTTGGCACCTATGTGCGCGACCAGCGCCTGCTGACCGTCGAGGACGCGGTGCGGAAGTTCACGTCGAGACCGGCGGCGCGCATGGGCCTGCTCGACCGGGGCCTGCTGCGGCCCGGTTTCAAGGCCGACATCACGGTGTTCGACCTCGCCACCGTCCAGGATCGCTCGACGTACACACAGCCAAACCAGTACTCGACCGGAATCCGTCATGTGCTGGTCAACGGGCAGGCCGTGGTGAGCGACGGTGCCATCACCGACGCTCGCCCCGGGCAGGTCATTCGCGGGGCGGGAAAGGTCGTCCGCTGACGTGGCATCTCAGGCGATGGTAGCCGCCCTGGCCGCGGGCTGGCTCGGCGCGGCCCTGGTCTTTCCGCCATCACAGTCACTCTGGCTGCTTTTTGGTGGCGGTCTCGTCGTGGGCCTGGCGATCTCGCGCTTCATTGCACAGCGACGGGGCATCAGATGGGAACGGCTGCTGTCGGACGAATACGACGCACACGCGCTGGCCGTGGTGCTGCTTGGCACGTGCGTCTACATGTTGGGGCACAACCACGGCGTATCCTCGGACGGCGTCGTGTACGTGGCGCAACTGCGCAGCCTGGTCTTCGACCATGACTTCGATATTGCCCGGGAAGTGGAACTGCTGAGGCAACCGGCACGGCCGCACTATGTCGTGCCCGTCGGGCCGCTCGTGGTGTGGAGTCCGCTCTATCTGCTCGTGGCGCTGATCGACACGGTGGGGCGCGCCGTCGGCTGGTGGTCGGCGCCCGCGGATCCGGGGAGCATTGGCCTCGGCACCGCGTTCATCCGCGCCCTCATGTTGTCATCGGTGGCGTTGGCCTCGGCTGGCCTGTGGAGCGTTCACCGCTCCGTGCGGACAGCATTCACCCGCGCCAACACCCTGGTGACGACGCTGCTGCTGCTGGGGGCGACGCCTCTCACGTGGTACTTCGTCTACGAGCCGACCATGACCCACGCGGCCAGTTTCGGACTCGTGGCGGTGTTCATTACACGGGCGAGTGACTGGGGCCGACGGCCGTATTCCCGCTCGCAGGCACTGATGCTGGGAGGCCTCATCGGCCTGGCATTCCTCGTGCGGCCGCAGGATGTGCTCTTCGCGCTCTGGCCGGCCGTGGTCGTGATGACGATGCCCGGGCGCGCGTGGACGGCGCGGGTGCGCGACACGCTGGGGCTGGCGTGGTGGGCCGGGCTCGGCACGCTGCCGGCCCTGGCGCTGCAGGCGGTCCACAGTCAGGTGGTGTTTTCGCAGTACAGCTACGCCCTGGTCGGCCAGGGCGGGTATCTGCATCCCTTCGAGTCGCGCTGGCTCGACACGCTGTTTTCGTCGTGGCACGGGTTCCTCTCGTGGCATCCCGTGGCCTACATCGCGGTGATCGGCACCGTCGCGCTGCTGTGGCGGGACACCCGGTGGGCAGTCACCGCGCTGCTCGTCCTGCTCTCGATGGCCTGGGTCAACGGCTCGACTCAGGACTGGCACGGCAACGGGTCGTTCGGGGGCCGGCGCTTCAGCAGCATACTGGTGCTGCTGGCCCCGGGGCTCGCCCTGGTGCTCGAGACCGTGTTGCGGCGACCATGGCTGATGCTGGCGCCGATCGGGGCATTCGGGCTCTGGTGGAACGTGTTGCTGATGGATCAGTTCGCCACGTTCATGGTGCCACGCGAAGAGCGCATCAGCTTTGCGAAGATGGTGCGACAGCAGGCCGATCTGCACACGCGGCCGCCGTATCGTTTCCTGTTCACGTTCCCGGCGGATCAGTGGTTTGCCTGGCGCACCGGATTGCCGGCGGCCAAGTACGACCTGCTGGGCCCCGAGTCGCCGGTCTGGCCGTTTTCCACGGATTTCCCGAGAGAGGCGGAGCGGTTCCTGCTGAGCGGGTGGGATGCCCCGACCGCCGACGACTTCGGTCAGGGCTGGTGGACGCTGGGACCCGTGGCCGAGCTCGCCGTGCCGCTCGCCTATGAGGGGGGAGGCGTGGCCATCGACATCCGGAGTCGGACGCGTTTCGAGGAGCCGACCTACGAGGTGACGCTCGCCGTCGAGGTCAACGGGGTGACCGTTGGGCGCTTCGCGTCTGGTGTGCCGGCGGCCAATGACGTGTCACTGACCGTCGCTGGGGAGCAGGCTGCGGAGATCGTCCGCCCCGGCTTCAATGTCATCACGCTGCGACACGTCGATCTGCAGAAGCGCGATCCGTCCGATCAGCGTCCCGGCGGGACGCTGGCTCGACGCGCCGGACGCGGCACGGCGTGGCCCGTGGCCGTCTACAAGATCACGGTTCGCCCGGCCGAGGGCCCGGCCTCCGGAACGCCCTGACCTTCCACCGAGGGCCGCTGGGCCCCGGCCCGGCCCAGCCAGGCCGCCCCGCGCACGCCACTGGCGTCGCCAAAACCTGCGCGGCGCAGGGGCGTATTGACGGCGTCGGAGAACACCCAGCGCGCCCACCGCGCTGGCACCTCGTCGTAGAGCGCCTGGACCTGCGAGACCCCGCCGCCCAGAACAATGACATCAGGGTCGAGCATCGTGATGATGAGGGCCAGACTGCGCGCCAGCCGGTCGACGTAGCGGTCGCGTGACGCCTGCGCATCGGGATCGCCGTCGCGGGCGGCGGCCGCCAGCGCGTCTGCCGTCATCTGGCGGCCGGTTGTGCGATGAAAGTCGGCCGCCCAGCCCGGACCAGAGACCCAGGTTTCGATGCACCCGGTGCGGCCGCAGTAACACGGCGGTCCCGGGTATTCGTCGCGGGTCGGCCACGGCAGCGGCAGATGCCCCCACTCGCCGGCAATGCGATGTGGCCCTTCGATCATCCGGCCGTCGACGGTGATCCCCCCACCCACGCCCGTGCCCAGAATCACCCCGAAGACGACGGCCGCTCCGGCTCCTGCGCCGTCGGTCGCTTCAGAGAGGACAAAGCAGTTGGCATCGTTGGCCACGGCGACCGGCCGTGCAAGGCGCGCGGCGAGGTCACGGTCGAGCGCGTGCCCGATGAGCCAAGTCGAGTTGGCGTTCTTGACGAGCCCGGTGCCGGGAGACAGGGCGCCGGGAATGCCCACGCCCACAGTGCAGGGGAGCCCCGCGGGGTGCTCGAGGGCCTGCACGACACCGACGATGGTGTCGAGCGTATCCGCATAGGATCCGCGAGGCGCGGGCACGCGCAGGCGCTGCTGTTCCCGCCCGCCGGCGTCGAGCCGTACGCCTTCGATTTTTGTCCCCCCGAGGTCGATGCCGATGTGCATGAACGGAACCCCGATTTCCCTGACAAATTCTGACACGGCTTCCCAGAGAACCGCCGTATACTCCGCTGTGGTATGTCAGGCGTGTTACAACTTCGGATGGTCAGCCTTATTGCGGCCGGCATCATCGCCGGTTCCCTGTCCCTCACCGGGGCGCGGCCGGCAGCCGACGGCGTCGGGTCGTCTGCTGAGGGGGGGCGCAACATCGCGGGGCAGGCCGCCCCGTCCGTGCGTCCAGCGCCAGCGCACGCGGCCCCGAAACCGGCCGGTCTGGCGGTCACCGAACAGAACGCGCTCGTGAAGCAGTACTGCGCGGGATGCCACAGCGACCGGGCGAAGGCGGGCGGACTCAGCCTCGCCGCGTTCGATGCCGCGTCGGCTGTCGAACATGCGGAGGTGACCGAGAAAGTCATCCGGAAGCTGCGCGCGGGCATGATGCCGCCTGCCGGGGCCCGTCGCCCCGAGCCGGTCGTGCTGGCGCAACTGACCGAGGCCCTCGAGACCCGCATCGATCGCGCGGCGGCGCTCAGCCCGAATCCCGGGCGCCGCCCGTTCCAGCGCCTCAATCGCGCGGAATACGCTACCGCGATTCGCGAGCTGCTCGATCTGAAGGTGGATGTCGACGCCTATCTGCCCCCCGACACCATCAGTGACGGCTTCGACAATGTGGCCGATGCGCAGGGGTTCTCACCCACGGTGCTCGAGGGCTATCTGCGCGCGGCCAGCGCGATCAGCTCGCTGGCCCTCGGCGATGCGACGGCGGCGCCGACCGAAGCGAACTACAAGGTGCCACGCACGGCCTCACAGATGCGGCAGCTCGAGGGGGCCCCCTTCGGCACGCGCGGGGGCATCGTCGTCGAGCACATCTTCCCGGCGGACGGCGATTACACGTTCCGCATGATGCTGCACTCGATTCCCACGGGGCAGCTGTTCGGCAGCAGCGTGCCGGGCGAGCAGATTGAGGTGTCGGTGAACGGCGCGCGCGTGGCGCTGCTCGAGATCAACACCCGCATGAGCGAGTCTGACCCGAACGGCATGAATCTCGTCACCCCGAAGATTCATGTGAAGGCCGGCCCGCAGCGAACAGCTGCCGCGTTCATTTCGCGCTTCGACGCGCCGGTCGATGACCTGATTGCGCCCATCGAGCACACCCTGGCCGATACGCAGATTGGCGCGGGCTTCGGCGTTACCGCCCTGCCGCACCTGCGCGAGTTTGCCGTCACCGGCCCCATCGCGGTCACCGGCATTTCGCAGTCACCGAGCCGGCAGCGCATCTTCTCGTGCCGCCCCACGGCGTCGAGCGAGGAAGCGCCGTGTGCCACCGCGATTGTGAAGCGACTGGCCTCGCAGGCCTATCGGGCCCCGGCGTCGTTCGACGATGTGCGGAAGCTGATGGGGTTCTACGAGCAGGGCCGTCGCGATGGCGACTTTGAGGACGGCGTGCGGATGGCGGTGCAGGCCATGCTGGCCAGTCCGAAGTTCCTGTTCCGCCTTGAGGAAGTGCCGGCCACGGCGCGGCCAGGCCAGAACTATCGGATTGGCGACGTCGACCTCGCCAGCCGGCTGTCGTTCTTCATCTGGGGCGCGGGTCCCGACGAGGAACTGCTGACGGTGGCGACCGCTGGCCGCCTGCGGGCGCCCGGTATGCTCGAGCAGCAGGTGCAGCGCATGCTGCGCGACCGGCGGGCCCAGGCGATGGGCACCCGCTTTGGGTCGCAGTGGTTGCGGCTGCAGGACCTGATGAAGCTGAACCCTGACGCGCTGCTGTATCCGCAGTATGACCAGACGCTGGCGCAGGGACTCAAGCGTGAGACCGAGCTGCTGTTCGAGGCGATCGTGCGCAATGACCGGCCCGTGACCGAACTGCTGACGGCCGACTACACGTTCGTCAACGAGCGGGTGGCCAAGCACTATGGCCTGCCGAATGTCACCGGCCCCGAGTTCCGGCGCGTGGCCCTGCCGGATGCGAACCGGCGTGGCCTGCTGGGGCAGGGCAGCATTCTGGCCCTGACGTCGGTGGCCGACCGCACCTCGCCCGTCCAGCGTGGCAAGTGGGTGATGGAAGTGCTGCTCGGGTCGCCTCCCCCGGCGCCGCCCCCCAATGTGCCGTCGCTTGACGAGTCGGTGTCGGCTGCCCAGGGGGCCAAGGTGCTGTCGACGCGCGAGCGCATGGAAGAGCACCGGAAGAATCCCACGTGCAACTCGTGCCACCGCGTGATTGATCCCCTGGGGCTGGCGCTCGAGAATTTCGACGTCACCGGCGCCTGGCGCATCCGCGACGGCGACACGGCCGTCGACTCGAATGGCGACCTGTATGACGGCACGAAGATGCAGGGCCCCCAGGGGCTGCGCGACGCGCTGCTGCGACACAAGGATGTGTTCCTGCTGAGCTTCACGGAAAGCCTGATGACGTACGGGCTGGGCCGTCGTGTCGAACACTACGACCTGCCGACCGTGCGGCGCATTGTGCAGGAGGCCGGGCGTGCGGGTGACCGCATGTCCCAGTTCATCCTGGGTGTGGTGAAGAGTCCGGCGTTCCAGATGGGACGCCTCGAAGCCGAGACGACGACCGAGGTGGCCCGCTGACGGCGGGTCGTGACGAGTGAACGAAGGAGCCTGCTGATGTATCTCACGAAGAAGCACCTGTCGCGCCGCACTGCCCTCAAGGGCGTGGGCGTGTCGCTGTCGCTGCCGCTGCTCGAGGCCATGATTCCGGCGGGGACGGCGCTGGCGCGCACCGCAGCGGGCAAGGTCAGGCTGGCGGCCATCGAGATGGTGCATGGCTCGGCCGGGGCCACGACGATCGGGGCGCAGAAGCACCTGTGGTCGCCCAAGGCCACCGGGTCGGCATTCGACCTCAGCCCCAGCAGCCTGGCGCCCCTCGAGCCGTTCCGCGATGCGCTGACGATCATCAGCAACACCGATGTGCGCAATGCCGAGGCGTTCACGCCGCCCGAAATCGGTGGCGATCACTTCCGCTCGAGCGCCGTGTTCCTGACGCAGGCTCATCCGCACCAGACGCAGGGCAGTGACGTGCGCGTGGCCACCTCGCTCGACCAGCTGTACGCGCAGAAATACGGGCAGGACACGCCCATCCCCTCGATGCAGCTCTGCATCGAGAACGTCGACCAGGCTGGCGGCTGTGCGTACGGCTATGCCTGCGTCTACACCGATACAGTCAGCTGGGCGTCAGCCAGCGAGCCGCTACCGATGGTGCGCGATCCGCGTGCCGCCTTCGACATGCTGTTTGGCGTCGGCGCGACGCCGGAAGAGCGTGCGGCGCGCCGCCGGGCCGATCGCAGCATCCTCGACTGGGTGACGGCCGAGGTGGCGCAGTTGAAGCGATCGCTCGGGCCGATGGACCGGGCACGGCTGTCCGAATACCTCGACGATGTGCGCGAAATCGAGCGGCGCATCCAGCGGGTGGAAGCGCAGAACGGCACGGGCGATGCGCGCGAACTGCCGATGGCGCCGATGGGCGTACCCGATTCGTTCGAAGAGCACGTCAAGCTGATGTTCGACCTGCAGGCGGTCGCGTTTGCGTCGGACATCACCCGCGTATTCTCGTTCAAGCTGGGACGCGACGGGTCGAGCCGCGTGTATCCCGACAGCGGTGTGAAGACCGGGTTCCATCCCGCATCGCACCACGGTGAACGCGAAGATCGCATCCTCGACTTTGCGAAGATCAACCGCTATCACCTCAGCCTGCTGCCATATTTCCTAGATAAGCTGAAGAAGACGCCGGACGGTGACCGGAACCTGCTCGAGAACACCCTCATCCTCTACGGGTCGCCGATGGGTAACTCGAATGTGCACAACCACAAGCGGTGCCCGCTGGTCCTTGCGGGCCACGCTGGCGGCAAGCTGAAGGGCAACCTGCACATCAAGGCGGCCGACGGCACGCCCATGGCCAACGCGATGCTGTCGATGCTGCATGTCCTCGGGCTCGAAGACATGAGCAGCTTCGGTGACAGCACCGAGGCCATGAATCTCAATCACGCCGGCGATACGACGGTCGCTGCCCGGGGTTAATCCGTGACCTCCGCATCACCGCTCGTGCGTCGGTGGCTCATCCATGTCGGCGCGGGTCTGCTGGGCGCGCTGTGCCTCAATGCGCTTGTGCTCGCGCAGGCGGCGACGGTCACCGATGGGGCACGCCGTGGCGACCGCGAGGCCGTCCGCACACTGCTCAAGTCAGGGGCCGACGTGAATGCCGCAGAGGGCGATGGCACCACGGCACTGCATTGGGCGGCCCGGCGTGGCGATGCCGAGTTGGTGCAGATGCTGGTGTCAGCCGGGGCGAACGTCAGGGCCACGACTCGACTCGGGTCGTACACGCCGCTCATGATGGCGGCGCAGGCCGGGCACAGCGCGGCGGTGGCTGCGCTGCTGGCTGGAGGAGCCGATGTTGAGGCTGCCTCGACGACCGGCACGACCCCGCTCATGTTCGCCGCACAATCGGGCGATACGCGCACGGTGACGATGCTCGTCGAAGGTGGCGCGCGCATTGATGCCCGCGAGTCGGCGATGGAGCAGACCCCGCTGATGTTTGCGGCCGCCAACAACCGCACCGATGTGGTGAAGCTGCTCATCGCGCGCGGTGCCGACAAGGCCGCGACCTCGAGGGTGACCGATCTCAACAAGCTGTCGATGGGCGGTTTCGGCGGTGGTCGTCGCGGCACCGGCGGTGCGCCGACGGCCGGCAATCGTCCGGTCGACGTCGCGGGTGTGACGCGGCAGTATCGCTACAACGAACTGGTCGGCACTTCCGGTGGAATCACCCCTCTGCAGCTGGCGGCACGCCAGGGTTTCTTCGACACGGTGAAGGCGCTGGTCGAGGCCGGGGCCGACGTGAATCAGCGGAATCCCGGCGACCAGTCGACGGCGCTGGTCGTCGCGACCGTCAACGGGCACTTCGACGTGGGCGTGTATCTGCTCGAGCACGGTGCCGATCCCAATCTCGCGACCGACAACGGCCTGGCGCCGCTGTACGGCACGCTCAACGTGCAGTGGGCACCGAAGGCCAACTATCCGCAGCCGCGCGCCTACCTGCAGCAATCGGTGACGCACATCGAATTCATGAAGCAGCTGCTGGCTCGCGGTGCGGATCCGAATCGACGTCTGGTGCGGAAGATCTGGTACTCCGGCTACAACTTCGACCTGGCCGGTATCGATGAAGTCGGCGCGACGCCCTTCTGGCGCGCGGCCTACGGCGGTGATCTCGAGGCCATGAACCTGTTGCTGGCCGCTGGGGCTGACCCCCTGATTCCGACGACCAAGCCTGCGGGCCGGCCGCCGACCGGCGATGGCGACCGCTTCAATGTGCAGGATGTGTCCGGCTTGCCGCCGGTTCCCGTGGGGGGGCCTGGTGTGACACCGCTGCACGCGGCGACGGGGGCGGGCTATGCCGAAGGGTTCGCGGCCAACTCGCACCGCTACGCGCCGTCGGGCCTGCTGGCGACGGTCAGGTTTCTCGTCGAGCGCACGGGCGCCGATGTGAATACGGTCGACCACGAGGGCAATACGCCGCTACACAATGCGTCGGCGCGTGGCGATGTGGCGATGATTGAATATCTGGTCTCGAAAGGGGCCGACGTCAAGCGGGTGAATCGCGAAGGGCAAACGACGGCCGACATGGCCAATGGCCCGGTGCAACGCACCCAGCCGTTCCCCGAAGCGCTCAAGCTGCTCGAGAGCCTCGGTGCGGTGAACAATCACAAGTGTGTGTCCTGCTGAGGCAGGACCGTTATCGGCAGAGGGTGTGGCATGCGGCGACTGGCAGGACTGCTGAGTGCACTCATCATCGGTGGGGTGGCGCTGACGGCGCAGGGGCGTATGGCCCAGGCGCCCGCCGGCCCGTCGATGCCCCCAACGGACTCGTCGAGGGCCGCGCAGGCGCGGCCTGTGGCCCCCGTGCCCGCGCATGCGACGGCCCCCGCGGCGGCGGGGCTCAGCGTCGACGGGCAGACGCAACTGGTGAAGCAGTACTGCGCCACGTGTCACAACGATCGGGCCAAGGCGGGCGGGTTGACACTCGCCGCCTTCGATGCCGCGAAACTGTTGGACGATCCGGCGCTGGCCGAGAAGATGATCCGAAAGCTGCGCGCCGGCATGATGCCACCGGCCAGCGCGCGGCGGCCCGAGCCGGCCGTGCTCGAATCGCTGACGACCACGTTCGAGCAGCGCATTGATCGGGCGGCGGCGCAGGTGAACCCGGGGGCGCGTCCCTCGCAGCGACTCAACCGCGCCGAATATCAGCGTGCCGTGCGCGACCTGCTGGGCATCGACGTCGACATCACCGCGTTCCTGCCGGCCGACACCATCAGCGACGGCTTCGATAACGTGGCAGACTCGCAGGTCATTTCCACGGCACTGATGGAAGGCTACCTGCGGGCTGCGAGCCAGATCAGCCGCCTGGCCATTGGCGACCGTCAGGCCTCGGCGAGCACCACCACCGTGAAGGTGCCGCGCACCGCCTCACAGATGCGCCACATCGAGGGCGCGCCGCTCGGCACGCGCGGTGGCGTGTCGTTCGTGCACGTGTTTCCGGCTGACGGCGAATACGTCTTCAAGATTCTGCTGCACTCGGGACCGACGGGTGACCTGTTCGGGGGGCCCTATGCCGGCGAGCAGATTGACCTGTCGATCAACGGCGAGCGCGTGGGGCTCATCGACATCAATCCCCGGATGAACGAGCAGGACCCGAACGGACTTAACATCACGGCGCCGCCGGTGCATGTGCAGGCGGGTCCGCAGCGTGTCTCGGCCGCGTTCGTATCGCGGTTCGACGGGCCGGTCGACGACCTGATGATGCCCATCGAGCACACGCTCGCCGATACGAACATCGGTGAGGTGTTCGGCACGACGGCGCTGCCCCACATCCGCGATTTCTCCATCACGGGACCCACGCGCGTCACGGGTGTGTCCGACACGCGCAGCCGGCGCCTCATCTTCACCTGCCGGCCGACACAGGCCACCGAAGAACGCCCCTGCGCCGAGCGCATCGTCCGGCAGCTGGCCACGCGTGCGTATCGCGGCCCGGTGGTGGCCGAGGACTTCACGGCGCTGATGGCGTTCTACGACCGCGGCCGGACGGCCAGCGACTTCGAAGGCGGCGTGCGTCTGGCCGTGCAGGCGATTCTGGCCAGCCCCCGCTTCCTGCTGCGCATGGAGCAGGTGCCGTCGACCCTGCGGGCGGGACAGACCTACCGGGTGAGTGACCGCGACCTGGCGTCGCGCCTTTCGTTCTTTCTGTGGGGCGCCCTCCCGGATGAGGCACTCCTGAAGGTGGCACAGGCCGGACAGCTGAGCCAGCCGGCGTTGTTCGACCGGCAGGTGCGGCGCATGCTGGCCGACCCGAGAGCCGAAGCGCTGGCGACGCGGTTTGCCTCGCAGTGGCTGCGGCTGCAGGATGTCCGGCAGGTGCGTCCGGACCATCATTTCTATTCCCACTGGGATACGACGCTGTCCGACGCCATGGTGCGTGAGACGGAACTGTTCGTCGCCAGCCTGCTCCGTGACGACCGACCGATTACCGAACTGCTGACGGCGGACTATACCTTCGTGAATGAACGCCTGGCGAAGCACTACGGCATCGCCAATGTGGTGGGCAGCGAATATCGGCGGGTGACCATTCCCGGCGCCAACCGTCGCGGGCTGCTGGGCCAGGGCAGTGTGCTCCTGCTGACGTCGATTGCCGATCGCACGTCGCCGGTGCTGCGCGGCAAGTGGGTGATGGAAGTGCTGCTGGCCTCGCCACCGCCTCCGCCGCCGCCCAACGTGCCGTCGCTCGATGATTCGGTGAAATCCAACGCGGGAGGGAAACTGCTGTCGACCCGCGAGCGCATGGAAGAGCACCGGAAGAACCCGGCCTGCAATTCGTGCCACCGCGTGATCGATCCGCTGGGCCTAGCGCTCGAGAACTTCGATGCCACCGGCGCGTGGCGTGCGCGGGACAACGGCGTGACGATTGACGCCAACGGCGACCTGTATGACGGCACCCGCATGGAAGGCCCGGCGGGTTTGCGCGCCGCCCTGCTGCGGCACAGCGACCTCATCAAGCTCAGTTTCACGGAAAGCCTGATGACCTATGCACTCGGACGGCGTGTCGAGCCGTTCGACCTGCCGACGGTGCGCCGCATTGTGGCCGACGCCGGACGGCAGGGTGACCGCCTGTCGGCCTTCATTCTGGGTGTCGTGAAGAGCCCGGCGTTCCAGATGGGCCGCGTGGAGGACGAGACGACCACCACCGACCGAGAGCAGCCACACCGCTGAAACTGACCCCGGCACTTCTGTTCCCTGACGACTGACGCACTGACGAGGACCCGATGATGTTCATCACCAGGAAGCACATCTCACGCCGCACCCTGCTCCAGGGCATGGGCGTTACCATGGCCCTGCCGCTGCTCGACGCGATGGTACCGGCCGGCACCGCCAACGCGAAGACCGCTGCCGCCGGCAAGGTCAGGCTGTCGGCGATTGAAATGGTGCACGGGTCGGCCGGCGCCACGGTCATCGGGGCCCAGAAGCACCTGTGGTCGCCCGCTGCCACCGGGCGCGCCTTCGACCTGTCGCCGAGTTCACTGTCGCCGCTGGAGGCGTATCGCCAGCACCTCACGATCATCAGCAACACCGACGTGCGGAATGCCGAGGCCTTTGAACTTCCGGAAATCGGGGGCGATCACTTCCGGTCCAGTGCCGTGTTCCTGACGCAGGCCCATCCGCGCCAGACACAGGGCTCGGACGTGCGCGCCGGCACCTCGCTCGACCAGTACTACGCCCAGCGCTACGGGCAGGAAACGCCCATCCCCTCGATGCAGCTGTGCATCGAGCCGGTGGACCAGGCCGGCGGCTGTTCCTACGGCTACTCGTGCGTCTACACCGACAGCATCAGCTGGTCGGCGCCGAACACGCCGATGCCGATGATTCGCGACCCGCGCGTGGCCTTCGATCAGCTATTCGGGGTCGGCGCGACGCCGGGTGAACGCCGCGAGCGGCGTGCCGAGGACAAGAGCATCCTCGACCTTATGACCGACCAGCTGGCTCGCCTGCGCAAGGACCTCGGGGCCGCCGATCGCGCTCGGCTCAACCAGTACCTCACCGATGTGCGCGAGATCGAGCGCCGCATCCAGAAGGTCGAGTCTCAGAACTCCACGGGTCACGCCCGCGAACTGCCCGGCGCGCCCATCGGCGTGCCCGACTCGTTCGACGAGCATGTGCGCCTCATGTTCGACCTGCAGGTGCTGGCATTTGCGTCAGACACGACGCGCGTCTTCTCGTTCAAGATGGGCCGCGACGCCTCAAGCCGCGTCTATCCTGAGAGCGGCGTCAGCACGGGGTTCCACCCGGCGTCTCACCACCAGGACCGCGAGGACCGCATCCTCGAATTCGAGAAGATCAACCGGTATCACATCGGCCTGCTGCCCTACTTCATCAAGAAGCTCAAGGATACGCCGGACGGCGACCGGTCGTTGCTCGAGAACACGCTGGTGCTGTACGGGTCGCCGATGGGCAACTCGAACATCCACAACCACAAGAAGTGCCCGCTGATTCTGCTGGGCCATGCCGGCGGCGCCATCCGCGGCGGGCTGCACATCAAGGCCACCGATGCCACACCGATGGCCAATCCGATGCTCAGCGTCATGCACACGTTGGGCCTGACCGACGTCGCCTCCTTCGGCGACAGCACGGGCACGCTCGACCTGAACGCCGCGCCGACCGCCACGGTGGCGGGCGCCTGAGCACGCGACGCGCAGACGACATACGCAGAGAGTCGACAGGGAGCCGGGTGATGACCAGACCGCGTACGAGCTGGATGCTGCACATGGTGATGACGGGGCTGCTGACCGTGCCCGCGCCCCTGTGGGCGCAGGAGAGCCGGAGCCCGGTGGCCGACGCCGCGCAGGCGGCCGATCGCGACCGCGTGCGGTCGCTGGTGTCGCGTGGCGGTGACGTCAATGCGGCGCAGGGGGACGGCACCACCGCGCTGCACTGGGCCGCGATGAAGGGCGATGCCGATCTCATCCGGGTGCTGACGACGGCGGGGGCGAACCTTCGGGCCACCACACGCCTGGGGGGCTACACTCCGCTCTACTTGGCGGCCCGCGCTGGCCACTACGAGGCCGTGGCGGCGCTGCTGGCGGCAGGGGCCGATGTGCACCAGACTAGCACCACCGGTGCGACGCCACTGATGCTGGCCGCCGCTTCCGGTGACACCCGCACCCTCACCGCGCTCGTCGAGGGCGGGTCGAAGGTCAACGCTGTCGACAAGGCCAAAGGCGAGTCGGCCCTCATGTATGCCGCGGCCTACAACCGCGCCGACGCCGCACGGTTGCTGATCCAGCGCGGTGCCGACACCGCCCTCACGACGACGGTCGTGGACCTCAATGCCCTGACCGCCCCCGAGGAATCGAACATGCAGCGGCAGATGGGGGCAGGCCCCGGCAGGCCCGCGCAGATTCCCGGCCTGACACGTGGCTATCGCTACAACGAACTGATCGGCACGCAGGGGGGCATGACCGCGTTGCATTTTGCGGCGCGGCAGGGCTTCACCGAGACCGTGATGGCCATGCTCGACGGCGGGGCGCAGATCAATCAGCGCAACTCGGGCGATCGCATGTCGCCGCTGCTCATCGCGATTGTCAACGGACACTTCGACCTGGCCCGGCGCCTGGTCGAGCGGGGCGCTGACCCGAACCTGACCAGCGCCAATGGGGTCTCGCCGCTCTTCGCGGTGCTCAACGTCTACTGGGCGCCCAAGTCGCTCTATCCGGGGCCGAAGACCTACCAGCAGCAGCAGACGTCCTATCTCGACCTGATGACGACCCTGCTCGACAAGGGCGCCGACGTGAACGCGCGCGTGCGGTACAAGGTCTGGTATCAGGCGTACAACTCCGACTTCTCGGGCGTCGATGAGAGCGGCGCGACGCCGTTCTGGCGCGCGGCCTACGCGAGCGATGTCGACGCGATGAAGCTCCTGATTGCGCGTGGCGCTGACCCGAACATCGGCACCATCAAGCCGGCGGGCCGTCCCTTCACGGGTGACGGCATCCGCCAGGTCACCGACCTCTCCGGGCTGCCGCCGATGCCTATCGGCGGACCGGGCGTGATGCCGATTCATGCGGCGAGCGGCGTGGGCTACGGCGAAGGCTTCGCCGCCAATGCCCACCGCTATGCACCCACCGGGTTTCTCCCGGCCATCAAGTATCTCGTCGAGGAGCTGGGCGCTGACGTGAACGCCGTCGACCACGAAGGCAACACCCCCGTGCACCTGGCCGCGTCGCGCGGCGACACCGAGGGCATTCTCTACCTCGTGTCGAAGGGGGCAGACGTGACGAAGATCAACCGCGAGGGCAACTCGACGGCCGATATGGCCAACGGGCCGGTACAGCGCGTACAGCCCTTCCCGGAAACACTCTCCCTGCTCGAGAAGCTCGGGGCCACCAACAACCACAAGTGCGTCACCTGCAACTAGGATCCCTCCGCATGATTCGTCGAATGCTGTCCCCGTTCCTGCTGCTGACGCTCGCAGCCGTCACGCTGCTGCCCACGTCGGTGTGGGCCCAGCCCCGCCAAGGGCTGTTCGATCTATGGAAGCAGGGAAAGACTGCCTTCGGTGTGTTCGTGCCCAACGAGAATCCGCAGCGGTTCGAGCGCGGGCAGCTGCCGCCGAAGGCCATCTACACCGAGGCCGGAGCCAGCAAACTGGCCGCCAACACCTCGTACGATTATCTGTTTCTCAATCTCGAAGGCAGCTACGACGTCGAGTCGGTCAAGGCGATGGTGCGCGGCTTGCAGTCGGCCACAGGCCGTCGGCCGGCCCTGCTGGTGCGCATTCCCACCATCGAGCGCGATGGTGTCGAGATGACCCGTGCCCGCGTGAAGGAAGTCCTTGCGGCCGGAGCCGACGGCATCACGCTGCCGCACATCCGGTCGGTCGAGGAAGCCCGCACCGCGCTGGGGTTTTTCACAGAGGCCAAGGCCAATGTCTGGTCGCCTGCCAATCCGTCAGGGACGGTCATTGCCATGCTGATGGTCGAGGACCCGCAGGCCGTCTCGGTCGTCGATCAGATTGCTGATCTCCGGCGGTTCAGCGTGCTGGCCTGCGGCATCGGCAGCCTCACGCAGGCGATGGGCGGCGATCGCGCCGGCGCCGAGGCCGGGAACCAGAAGGTGCTCGCGGCATCGAAGCGCGTCGGCATTCCCAACATGCTCACCGCCAACAGCAAGGACGTCGAGCAGCGCGTGCGCGAGGGCTTCCTCGGTCTGCTCGGTCAGGGTGCGGCTGGTGACGAAATGATCGCCGTAGGTCGCAAGGCCGCAGGCCGCTAGGCACACCCGCACGCAGGCGACGGGCACCTCGGGCCCGTTCTGGTGAACCACGGCACACGCATGTATGCTGACAGGTATGCCTGTGCCGATCACGTTTCCCTTCGACACCGTGCGTCTGGGTCTGGTCGCTGCCGCACTCGCGGTGGCGACGTCCTGCAGCGGTGTTCAGCCACCACCACGCGCGGTCGACCGTCTCTCTCCCTGCCTCAAAGCCGACGGCCCAGACGATGCCTACTGCGGCAGCCTGACGGTGCCCGAGGATCGCGCGAAGCCCGAGGGACGGCAACTCAGTCTCAAGGTCGTCGTCCTTCCGGCGCTCAGCCGCACCCCCGCGGACGACCCTCTGTTCTTTCTCGCGGGCGGCCCCGGTCAGGGCGCCGCCACCATGGCCGACCTCATCGGGCAGATGTTCGGTCGGGTGCAGACCGACCGCGACATCGTCCTGGTCGACCAGCGGGGCACCGGCGGTTCTGGCGGTCTCGAATGCGGCTCATCGGACGACTCACTGAGCGGCATTAACGAACCGTCGGCCGTGGCCCTCGACCGCCTCAGGAGCTGCCTCGCCAGCTACGGTGCCGACACGCGCATGTACACCACGCCGGTGGCCATGGACGACCTCGATGCCGTGCGCACGTGGCTGGGCTATGACCGTATCAACCTGTACGGCGGCTCGTATGGCACGCGCGCCGCACTGGCCTACCTGCGGCAGCACGGGGCGCACGTGCGCAGCGTGGTGCTCGACGGGGTGGCACCCCCCGAGTTGCGCCTGCCCATGTTCTTTGCGCGCGACGCCCAGCGTGCGCTCGACCGGATGTATGCGGCCTGCGACGCCGACGAGTCCTGCGCCGCTCGCCATCCTCAGCTGGCCAGCCGCGTGGCCGCGCTTTTCGCACGGCTCGAAGCGGCACCCGCGCGCGTGACCCTGGTGCACCCGCGCACCGGGGTCAGCGAACCGGTCACGATTACCGCGCCGGTCCTGGCGAGCGTGGTCGCGTCCGCCCTGTATGCACCACTCACCACGTCGATGCTGCCCGAACTGCTGGCCCGTGCCGAACGCGACGACTATCAGGGGCTCGTGGCTCTGGCAACACTCGGCGATTCAGTCTCCGAAAACATGAGCGTCGGCATGCATTTTTCTGTCATCTGTGCGGAAGACGTGCCCCGCATCGCCGAAGCGGAGTTCGCTGCAGCGACGGCGAACACCATCTTCGGTCGGCACCTCATGCGCCAGACCATGGAAACCTGCCGCTCCTGGCCGGCCGGCACGGTGCCCCCCGAGTACTTCACGCCGGTCACGTCGGACGTGCCGACGCTGGTGCTGTCCGGGGATCTCGATCCGGTGACGCCGCCCTCGTGGGGCGCGGCGGTGTCCTCGACGCTGTCGCACAGCCTGCATGTGATCGCGCCACAGACGGGCCATGGGGTGGTGGCCACCGGCTGCGGCATCCGCATGGTGACCGACTTTCTGTCGGCGGGCACGACCGATGGGCTCGACACCGCATGCGTCGAAGCCATCACGCGCCCGCCGTTCTTTCTCACTCCGGCGGGGGTGGCACGATGATGCAGGTCGAGTCGGTGCGCAAGCAGTTCGGCGAGATTACGGCCGTCGCCAGCGTGAGCTTCCCAGTCCCCGACGGGGCCATCACGGGCCTGCTCGGTCCCAATGGCGCGGGCAAGACCACGACGCTGCGCATGCTCTACGCGCTGCTGCAACCCGATGCCGGGCGCGTGCTGGTCGATGGCATCGATGCGACCCTGCATCCGCAGGATGCGCAGGGGCGCATGGGCGTGCTGCCTGATGTCTCGGGACTCTATCCGCGCCTGACGGCCCGCGAGCACATTGCCTACTTCGCCGAACTGCAGGGCCTCTCGGCCCACGAGACCGAGACGCGCGCCGAGGCACTGATCACGCTGCTCGAGATGCAGGCGATCGCTGACCGCCGCGTCGCCGGGTTCTCGCACGGCGAACGCACCAAGGTGGCGCTGGCGCGGGCGCTGGTGCATCATCCGCAGAACATCCTGCTCGATGAGCCCACCAACGGCCTCGATGTGATGAGCACGCGCGCGGTGCGACGTCTCATCCGCCAGATGCGCGACGAGGGACGGGCGGTGCTCTTTTCCAGCCATGTCATGCAGGAAGTCTCAGCCCTTTGCGATCACATCGTCGTGATTGCCCATGGCCGGGTCGTGGCCACCGGTAGTCCCGATGCGCTGCGCGAACAGACCGGGCACCACAATCTGGAAGACGCCTTTGTCGCCCTCGTCGGTCTGGATGCGGAGGCAGACGCATGAGCAGACGAACGCTGGCGCAGTCGCTTGCCGTCATGCGCAAGGAGCTGCGCGACGGTTTCCGTGATCGTCGCGCCGTCTTTTCGCTGGTGTTCGGGGCCGCCGTGGGGCCCCTGCTCGTGGGCGGCATTCTCGCCTTCATGGCGGGCCGCGTGCGCGACGCCCAGGACGTGTCGATTCCCGTAGTCGGCAGCACGCACGCACCGGCACTGGTGCAGTGGCTGCGGCAGCAGCCGGGTGTCACCGTCACGCCAGGGCCTGCGGATCCGGAAGAGGCGATCCGTCGCCAGACCGAGGATGTGGTGGTCGTCATCCCCGACGATTTCGAGGTGGACTTTTCCGCCTATCGCCCGGCCGAGGTTAACGTGCTGGCCGACAGCTCGCGGACGGCGGCACGGCCCAAGCAGCAGCGCGTGCGGGCACTGCTGAACCGCTATGGAGCAGAGGTGGCCGCGCTCCGGCTGGTGGCACGCGGTGTCAGCCCGTCCGTGGTGACACCGGTCCGGCCCGTCGAGGTCGACATCGCCAGCTCGCAGCAGCGCGCCGCGATGATCATCGACTTTATTCCGCTCTACATCATGCTTGCCGCTTTCACCGGGGGCATGCTGATCGCCACCGACGCGACCGCGGGTGAGCGCGAGCGCGGGTCGCTCGAGGCCTTGCTGGTCACGCCGGCCCCTCGCCGCGCCCTGGCGGCCGGCAAGTGGCTGGCGGCAGGAATGTTTTCCCTTATCTCCGTCGCTCTCACGACCATCCTCTGCGTAGTCGTCGTCAACCGGATTCCGCTGCAGGATTTCGGCGTGCGGCTCTTCATCGACACGAGGAACGTGGCAGGCCTGGTGGGTGTGGTGCTGCCTGTGTGCACGCTCGCGCCGGCGATGCAGTTGTATCTGTCGACCTTCGCCAGATCATTCAAGGAAGCCCAGAGCTACCTCGGATTTCTGGTGCTGGTGCCGATGCTGCCGGGGCTGATCGGGTCGCTGGCGCCCATCCGCGGCCTGTGGTGGATGTATGCCGTGCCATTCCTCGGGCAACACCTGCTGCTGACCGACATCATGGGCGGCAAGCCCCTGCTGGTGCTGCATGTGGTGCTGTCAGTGACTGCCACGATCGGCCTGGCTCTGGGGCTGTTTCAGGGATTCGCGCGCCTGCTGACGCGCGAGCGGATTATCTTCGGCCGATGACGCGGGCCTGAAGGAAAGTGGTCGGGGCGACTGGATTCGAACCAGCGACATCCCGCTCCCAAAGCGGGCGCTCTACCAGGCTGAGCCACGCCCCGACGCTACGCCGAATTGTATCGCACCGGCGAGGCAGGCCCGTCGAAAGTCGCGGAACGCCCGCCCCCGATGCGACACCGTCGCCTTCTCCTCGAGTGACAATTCGGCGGTCGTGCGGGCCATCGGTCGATACAGAAAAATCGGGTCGTAGCCGAAGCCACCCGTGCCGCGGGGCGCGACAATAGTGCCGGCCACAGAGGCTTCGGTCTCAAACACGATGCAGGAGCCCACGGCAACGGCCAGCGCGGTCACAAATCGTGCGTCACGCGTGGCGCCAGGTACGCGTGCCAGTCGTCGCTCAATCTCGGCGAACCGCTCGGGATACGTCGCGGCATCACCAAGGAATTGCGCCGAGTGAATGCCAGGGGCGCCTCCCAGTGCGTCGATGACCAGTCCGGAATCCTCTGCGACCACCGGCAGCCCGGAGGCGGCCGCATAGGCCAGCGCCTTGATGCGGGCATTCTCGCGGAAGGTCGACCCGGTTTCGTCAGGCACCGCGATGGGCGCGAGGTCGGCGAGGGTCTTCCACGCCATTGGCACGCCGTCGAGCAGCGGCAGCATCTCGCGCAGCTTGCCTGGATTGGTGGTGGCCAGCAGGACGGTCATCGTCCGAGGATGCCGCCGACAATCTCTCGCTGACGGGCGATGAGGTGCGTGATGCCGGCGTCGGCGAGGCTCAGCAGACCCACGAGCGCGTCGGTGCCGAAGGGTTCCGTTTCAGCGGTGCCCTGCAGTTCGATGAAGCGCCCGTCACCGGTTTTGACGATGTTCATGTCGACGTCGGCTTTGGAATCTTCCTCATAGGCGAGGTCGAGCAGCGGCATGCCGCCGACAATGCCGACGCTGGTGGCCGCCACGTAATCTGCCACAGGAATCGTCTTGAGTTGGCCAGAGCCGCGCAGTTTGTCGAAGGCGAGCACCATTGCCACAAACGCCCCCGTGATGGAGGCCGTGCGCGTGCCGCCGTCCGCCTGAATGACGTCGCAGTCGAGATAGATGGTGCGTTCGCCGAACTCGGTCATGCGGACGACGCTGCGCATCGAGCGACCGATCAGTCGCTGAATTTCCATGGTGCGTCCGCCCACTTTGCCCGACGCGGCTTCGCGTGTGTTGCGGGTGTGTGTGGCGCGCGGCAGCATGCCGTACTCGGCCGTGACCCACCCCTTGCCGGTGCCGCGCAGGAACGGCGGCACGCGGTCTTCGACGCTGGCCGAACAGACCACTTTCGTGCGGCCGACTTCGATGAGCACCGATCCTTCGGCATGCGCGAGGTAGTCCGGCGTGAGGGTGGTGGGGCGCAGGTCTGCAGGCCCGCGGTCGTATTGTCTGGTCATGGTCTGGTCTCGGAAGAAGGCCCCGGTGGGCGTGTGAGGTGGTCGGCACGGCGCAGCGGGCGCCGCAGGTCGACATGGCCGGCGAGGGTCTCGACCTCTCGACCGTCGATAAGAATCTGCACGGCCGTGGCGGATGGCATGGCATCAAGCACGGTGTGCACCACGCTGTAGGTGGTCAGCACTTCGCGCAGGGTGCCCCCGGGATGTGCGCGTGCGACATCACCGCCCAGATCGACATAGATTTCACCGGTATCGGTGGCATACAGGCCGAGGAGCGTGGTGCCCGTGGGTATGGCTGAGGTCAAGGGTGGGCGTGGCTTCAGGGTCAGCAGCGCATCGAGGGCCCCCCGCGCCTGATCGAGCGGCGACGATTCCTGCACCATGTCCTGGGGGATGGTGACCAGATGCGTGCCATCCGCGGCCACCACCCACACCGGCACTCGGGTGCGTGCGCGAGGCGTCGGGGCCACCGTCGGAGCCTGCACGGCGGGTGTTGCGGCCGTCGGGATCAGCGGAGGACCGAACAGCCGGGTGACCTGCGACAGCAGTACCCATCCGAAGAACGCAGCGAGCACCAGCCCGGCCAGCGTCAGCATCATGCCGCGCGCGGTCACGGCGCAGGCGTCTCCGCGAGAAACTGCAGCACGGCCTCGCGCAACTGCCGGGCGACGGCCTCCTGGCCCTCGGCCGAGCCCAGGCGCGCCATGTCGTCGACGTGGGTGGCGTAGCCGAGGTCGGCGACCACGGCCGCCATGGTGGCTCCCGTCAGCACGGCGAGCGGCGCCGACTGGACGCCGCGCGGACTCAGGTGTCCCGTGGCCTCGAATGCGGCGGCCATCGCGCCGGCCAATCGCATCGACTCGTCCCGGTGCCGCAGCGCGACGCGATCCCATGGGGCAAACTCAATCACCCGCGTGCCACCGCCAGTCACAGGTAACGGCGTACCTGGCGACTCAAGAGTCACCCCGCCGGAATCGTCAGCGGCGAGCACCGTGAATTCAGCGCCGTGCAGCGTGTCGGCGGCAGACGCAGTCACGTGCAGGCTGATCAGCGCGGCGGCCCTGCGGGTGTTGGCCAGGGCGGTCCGGTCGCGCAGCGACAGCCGGCGGTCGTCGTCGCGGGTCAGCACCGTGACGACCTCCGGTCGGCCGTCCAGCGCGGTGCGGAGGCGCCGGGCAATGGCGAGGGTGATGTCCTTTTCGGGCATCCCTGCAGGGGCGACCGTACCGGCATCGTCTCCTCCGTGTCCCGGATCGATGACGACGACACGCGCACCAGTCGTCAACCGCTCCTGCGCCTGCGGCGATGTCTCATCGGCCTGCAGACGCAGCCACGAGGCACTGCCGACCAGCGCCAGCGCCATGATGAATCCGGAAAGACGACGATGCATGTCGGCATCGCCATTGTACGGCAGGCCTATCGACGGGGCCGGGCGAGGCGTATCGGCCCGCGGGCGGTCGACGGGTCGACCGGGCGCCCTCCCTGGGTGATGGTCAGCAGGCCCTGGGCGTGCAGGCGGCGTGCGGCCTGACGCGCCGGTTCCATCAGGGGGCGCCAGTTGTCGGGCGAGACCAGGCGTGCGGCCTCGGACGGGCAGAGACTCGCGTCGCCGCCACGTGCCGCCAGCAGTTGCTGGATGGCGGCTTCCAGTGCGACGTCGGAGGGCCCGAGGCGGTGTGTGCGGCAGCCGGTGCTGCAGTAGAGGACCGAATCCCAGGTGCGGGCCCACTTCTTCCGCCACGTGATGCGGCGTCCGCAGCGGGCACAGGATTTGTCGGGCAGCACAGCAGGTGAGACGCCCGGGCTGTCCCGGGCGTCCCCACCGTGATGAGGGGCTATTTCCTGAGATGGGTATTGAAGAAGTCGACCGTGCGCGTCCAGGCCAGCGCGGCGGCCGCCTCGTCGAAGCGCGGCGTCGTGTCGTTGTTGAATCCGTGCTGCGTGTTGGGATACGTGTGCATCTCGTAGCGGATGCCGTTGGCCTTGAGCGCCGTCTCGTAGGCGGGCCACAGGGCGTTGATGCGCTCGTCGGTCGACGCGTAGTGAATGAGCAGCGGCGCCTTGATGCGTGCGGTCTCGTCCGCCGTGGGCGTGTTGCCGTAGAAGGGCACCGCGGCTCCCAGATCGGGCACGCGGGTCGCGAGCATGTTGGCAATGCCGCCGCCATAGCAGAACCCCAGGGCGCCGATGCGACCCGTGCACTCGGGACGGGCCTTCAGCACGGCCACGGCATTGACCATGTCCTCGCGGGTCTTCGCCTGGTCGAGCTTGGCGAAGAGGGTGCGCGCCTCGTCTTCACCGCCGGTGGGATAGCCCCCAAGCGGTGTGAGGGCATCCGGTGCAAAGGCCACGAAGTTGTCGAGGGCCAGGCGTCGGGCAATGTCCTCGATGTGCGGATTGAGGCCGCGGTTCTCATGCACGACGATGATGCCCGGCAGCTTTTCCGCAGCGGCCGCGGGCCTGACGAGATAGCCGCGCATCGTGCCCGATCCGTTCGGCGACGGATACGTAATGTACTCGGCCTTGAGCCGCGCATCGTCCTTCGTAATCTTCTGCGCCTCGGCAAACTTCGGGCTGAGCGCCTCGAGCATCATCGCCGCGCTCATACCGCCCACGGCATACTGACGGGCCTTGTCGAGAAAGCCCCGGCGGTCGAGGGCACCGTGCACGTAAGCGTCGAACAGAATGAGCACGTTCGGGTCAAAGTCGGCGGCGGTCTTGCGGTCCATGGGCATCCTCCGCGCCGATGATAGCCCGAGCGCGTGACGCGGGTGCCGGGCCACGGAGCGGCTCGCCGGTATAATCGGCACACCGTCCGCAAGCGGTCACCCCCTATGTCGCGTCCCGTCCATCTGGCCTTCCTCGGCTGCGGCTTCATCACAGAGGTGCACAGCCGGCAGCTGCGCGCGCTGGGCTCGTCGGTGGCGTTGCGCTACGCCAGCCGCGATCGGTCAAAGGCCGAGGCCTATCAGCGCCGGTTCGGCGGTGTGGCCGCCTACGGCGATTACCACGCCGCCATTGCCGACCCCGACGTCGACGCCGTGGTGGTGGCTGTGCCGCCGCTGTATCACCTGCCACTGACGCTGGACGCACTTGCGGCCGGCAAGCACGTGCTGGTGGAAAAGCCGGCGTTTCCGACACTTGCCGCCTATGAAGACGTGCGCGCGGCCCGTGACCGGGCCGGTCGCGTGGTGGTGGTCGGCGAAAACGATCACTACAAACCGCTCGCCGTGACCCTGCGGCGCCTCATCGCCGAGGGCACCATCGGCGAGATGGTGTTTGCGCACTTCGCGACGATTGCCCATCGCCTGAAGACGGCCGACGACTGGCGGAATGACGAAGCCATGGCCGGAGGCGACGCGTTCTTCGAGGAAGGCATTCACTGGCTGCATGTGGCCGGGAGCCTCGGGCCGCGCATCGTCTCGGCGCACGGATTCCGCCCGCCGGTGTCGCGCCGTGGGCCCGACCGTCGGGCGAAGAGCATGATGGTGGCGTTCCGCTACGACAACGAGGCCGTGGGGGCGCTGTACTACTCGCGCGAAATTCCTTCGCTGTTCAAGGGCCTGCGGCTCTCGAAGATTTTTGGTCGGGAGGGCGTCATCACCTTCGAGTCGAACGGCGGAGTGGTCGTGGCGCGGGGCCGGGGATGGCCGCGCGTGATCCTGCCGGGCTTCCGTGATATCCGCGGTTATCAGGCGATGTATCGCGACTTCTTCCGGGCGATTCGTGAAGGTACCACCCCCGAGATGCATCTCGAGCGGGCCATGGACGACCAGCGGCTGATGGATCAGGTCTACCGCGATCTGCAGACGCCCGCATGACCGCGTTGTCCTACGACATCGTCATCATCGGCAGCGGTGCGGGCGGAGGCACGATGGCTCGTGCGCTGTCCCGGTCGGGGGCGCGCATCCTGCTGCTCGAGCGCGGCGAGCGCGTGCCGCGCGAGGACGAGAACTGGGACCCGGCTGCGGTGTGGCGCGACTTGCGGTACCGTACACGCGAGCAGTGGCAGGACGGCATGACCGGCGAGTGGTTCACGCCTTATACGCACGCCAATGTGGGGGGCAACACCAAGTTCTGGGGCAGCGTGCTGTATCGCCTGCGTCGCGAAGATTTCGGAGCCCTCGAGCACGAAGACGGCACCTCGCCGGCCTGGCCCATCGCGTATGAGGACCTTGCGCCGTTTTACGACCAGGCCGAGCAGTGGTTCGGGGTGCGGGGTTTGGCCGGCAGCGATCCGACCGATCCACCGCGAGGCGCCTTTCCCCATGCCCCTGTGCCGCACGCTCCCGAGGTGGACGCGGTCGCGCAGGCCTGGACGCGTGCCGGACTGTCGCCGTCGCATCTGCCACTCGGACTGCTGAACCCAGGCGACGAGGGTGGGTGCATTCTGTGCCGCACGTGCAATTCCTTTCCATGTCGCATCGGTCGGAAGAGTGATGCGGAAGTGTGTGCCGTTGACCCGGCGATCGACAGCGGGGCCGTGACGCTGTGGACCGGGGCGACAGCGCGGCGTCTGGTCACCGATGCGACCGGGCGCCGCGTGTGCGAGGTTGAGGTCGAACGGGCGGGGCAGCGCGTGCGCGTGCAGGCCGGTACGGTCATCGTGTCTGGCGGAGCCGTGCATTCGGCCGCGTTGCTCCTGCGCTCGGCATCGAGCGCTCACCCCGAGGGGCTGGGCAACCGATCAGGCCTGGTGGGACGCCGCTACATGGCGCATCTGGCGACCATGATGCAGGGGGTTCAGCCGCTGCGGGTGAATCATGCGGTGTTTCAGAAGACGCTGGCCCTGAATGATTTCTATCTGAAAGGGCCGGATGGGCGCTTCCCGCTGGGCAATATCCAGTCACAGGGGCGCACGCACGGCATCATGGCCAAGGTCGTAGGTGACACGATGGTGCCTGCGGTGCCGTTGGCCGTGTATGACGCGTGGGTGGCGCGCGGCCTTGACTGGCTGGTGATGAGTGAGGACCTGCCGCGCCCCGAGAACCGCGTCACGCTCGACGGGCAGGGCCGCATCCGCCTGCACTACCGACCCGATAATGTCCGCACACACGACCGCCTCGTGCGGCTGATGCGGCGGATGCTGCGCGACCTTGGGGACTGGGTGGTCGTGGCGCATTCACACAAGGCCCGCAACACCACGCACCAGTGCGGCACCCTGGTATTCGGTACCGACCCGGCCTCGTCCGTCCTCGACCCCTGGTGCCGAAGCCACGAGGTGCGGAATCTGTGGGTGGTCGACGGGTCGTTCTTTCCTTCGTCTGCGGCCGTCAATCCGGGGCTGACCATCGTGGCCCAGGCGCTGCGCGTGGCCGACCATCTTCTGAAGGAGTCTTCGTCATGGGCATGAGTGTCCGGTCGTTCAGCCACGTGGGCATCACGGTGTCCGACTTTCACAAAGCCGTGCAGTTCTACTGGGAGGTGTTCGGGTGCCCACTGGTGGGCGTCGCCGATACGCCGCCCGAGCGAGTACGCACATTTTTCGGCGTCACAGGGGAGGCCCCGAGCTGCAAGATTGGCTGGATTCGCGTGCCGGGCGGTGGCGTGCTCGAAATTTTCCACTTTGCACCCAAGCAGCCAGCCGAACCGATTCCGTGGAACCGGGTGGGCCTGACCCACATCTCGTTCAATGTCCGGAATCTCGACCGGTGGTACGATTACCTTGTCCGCAAGGGCGTCGAGATTGTCAGCCGGCCAGAGAAATCGCCGCGCGGCCATTCGTTCTTCTTCGTGCGCGATTTCGACGGCAATCTCATCGAGATGATGGATCTGGGCTACATGCACTACGTGCTCGACTGGCTGGGTCCGCTGGGAGGCTGGCTGTTCCGCCGGGGCATGTATCGCCAGTACTACGAATCTCACGGGTAATGTCAGTTTCCGAGATATACTCTCACCGACGTGCGAACCGTCGTCCTCGCCCTCATCGGTGCACTCGCTGCGGCACCCGTCGCGGCGCAATCGTCGCTCACCACCGCCCAGGCGGCGCAGTTTCTTGAACAGTCGACATTCGGGCCATCGGCCGCGGAGGTGACGCGGGTGACCACCGTGGGTGTGTCGGCCTGGCTGGACGCCGAACTCCAGAAGCCGGTGGGGCTCGTCGATCCGGCCACGACCAACGCCGATCTGCGTCGGGCGGTGTTCCTCTCGATGGTGCGTGGCGATGACCAGCTCAGGCAGCGGGTGGTCTTCGCCCTGGGGCAGACCCTCGTAGTGTCGTCCAGCAAATTCGCCAGCGACGGCGTGCAGATGGCCCCGTGGGTCAATCTGCTGCGAACACACGCCTTTGGCAACTACCGCGACCTCATCGAAGCGGTGACCCTCAACCCTGCGATGGGGGTGTATCTCGACCTCGTCTATAGCCGGCGGGCCACGGCGACCACATCACCCAACGAGAACTATGCGCGCGAACTGCTGCAGTTGTTTTCGATCGGATTGTGGGAACTGAACCAGGATGGCACCTGGAAGCTCGATGCATCCAGTCGTCCGATTCCCACCTACACCCAGACCGACATCAGGCAACTGGCGGAAGCCATGACCGGGTGGACCTTCCCCGGCCCTGAAGGACGGAGCAATCCCGCCACCTACGTCGGGAGCATGGTCCCGGGAGCGGTGTCGGCCCATGACGCACGCGCGAAGACCGTGATGGGCACGCCGATTCCGGCAGGCCTGACCACGCGCGCCGAGATGACGCGCGTCCTCGACGTGATTGCCAACCACCCGAATGTCGGGCCATTCATCGGGACGCGACTCATCCGGTCGCTGGTCACCAGCAATCCCAGCCCCGCCTATGTGGCGCGGGTGTCGGCCGTGTTCAATAACAACGGTCAGGGTGTGCGCGGCGACCTGGCGGCCGTTATTCGCGCGGTGCTGACCGACGTCGAGGCGCTGACACTGCCCGCCGGGGCCGGGCGCCTGAAGGACCCGGTGCTGCACATGACCGGGCTCATCCGCGCGATGGGGGCGCCGGTGAGTGACCAGCCTGACTCGTTGCTCGGGCAGCTGTCGGCACTCGGGCAGAATCCCCTGGCCCCGGCGACCGTGTTCAGCTTCTATTCGCCGCTGACCACCACGCCAAACAATCCCTCGCTGGTGGGTCCGGAATTCCAGATCTATCCTCCGGCCCTGAGTCTCCAGCGCGCCAACACGCTGTACTGGATCCTCAACGGCAACATGGCCACAAACGTCGCTCCCGACCTGTCGGAGTTCATCGCGCTGGCCTCGACACCCGCAGTCCTGGTCTCACGCATCAGCGACCGGCTCATGTTCGGACGGATGACGCAGGAACTGCGCGAACTCATCACCTCGGCGACGACGGCGGTGCCAGCCACCGAGGCGCGGCAGCGGGCGGTCGGAGCACTGTTTCTGGCGGCCGTCTCGAGCGAGTACTCGGTCTACGCCAACAACTCGGGTGCAGGGGCCCCTACGCTGCAGCCGCCGACCGGGCTCACCACCACCGGGCTGAAGGGCACGCTCGTCACCCTGCGCTGGACGCCGCCCGGTGTCGGGCCTGCCCCTGCCGGCTACCTCATCGAAGGGGGGCCGGAGCCGGGCACGACCGTGGCCTCGGTGACCACGGCACCGACCGTGCCGCTCATCACCCTCGACGTGCCCGTGGGGCAGTATAACGTGCGCGTCTCGTCTCTGGATGCCGAAGGGCGCCGCAGCCGGCCCTCGGCCGACATCCGGCTGTTTGTCGGCGTCCCGGCTGGGCCCACGGCGCCCGTCAATCTGCTCGGGCTGGTGCGGGGCCGGTCTGCCGGCAACAGCGTGAGCCTATCGTGGCGCAACACCTTCGGTGGCGGCGCCCCCGACTACATCGCCCTCGATGTGCTGCGCGACGGCGTGCCCTTCAATTCGTTTCCACTGCCGGTCTCCGAGTCGTTCACATTCGACGGTGTGCCCAATGCCACGTATACGTTTTCGGTTCGGGCCGTGAACCGCACCGGGTCGAGCGGTTCGTCGAATGCGGTCACGCTGACCTTTGACGATGCGGTCACCTCGTGTTCGGGGGCGCCATCGATGCCGATGGGACTCACCAGTGCCGTGCACGGCCACATGGTGACCCTGTCGTGGCAGGCCGCCGCGAGCGGACGCCCGGCGACGGGCTATCGCGTGCTGGTCAACGGCCCCAGTGGTGCCTCCACCATCAACAATGTCACCGACCGTATCATCAGGGGCCCCGTGGCGCCCGGCACCTACTCGGTGCGCGTGCAGGCCACCAATCTGTGTGGTGTGAGCACCGCCACGGCAGCCCGCCAGGTGATTGTGCGCTGAGCATTGGCCCAGACACCCCGCCATGGCACACACTCATCGTCCGCAACGTCGCCGTTTCCTGAGGTTGAGCGCCCGACTGGCGGCCCTGGGCCTTGCGGGGCTGGGTCTGGATCCGTGGCGTCGCCTGTTTCCCGGGGTGAGTGCTGCGGCGCGGGCTACCGATTACAAGGCGCTGGTCTGCGTGTATCTGTTCGGGGGCAACGATTCCAGCAACCTCATCGTGCCCCGTCGCAGCGGGCCGGCGTCGGATCCGTATTCGTTCGAAGCCTATCGTGTCGCACGCAGCGGTCTGGCACTGGGTGCGCCAGGCACGACGACCCTCCTGCCCGACATCGCCGATGCATCGGGACAGACGTTTGCCCTGCACGCGGCTGCGGCCGACCTTGATGCCCTGTACCGCTCTGGACAGGCGGCCTTCCTGCTCAACACCGGCGCGCTGACCCGGCCCCTGACCAAGGCGCAGTATCAGCAGGGGCTCACACGCCCGGCCAATCTGTTCTCACATTCGGACCAGACCAGGCAGGCCTTCACCGCGCAGTCGGATGCAACCACGAGCGGATGGGGCGGGCGCCTGCTCGATGTCTTCGGGCCCGGTGATCCGCTGTCGGCGGTTTCGGTCTCGTCGCACTCGGTGTTTCTCGAAGGGATTGATGTCCGCAGCAATGTCATTCCGCCCGGGTCAAGTCTGGCGCTGGCGGCCCTGAGCGGCCTGTCGGCCGATGCGGCCGATGCGCGGCGTCAGGCCCTGAATGCGATGGTGCTGATGGACGGCGGCCACCCGCTGCGCGAGGCCGCCAATGGCCAGTTCGCCAGTGGGCTGCAACTGGCGGACACGCTGCAAGTGAGCGGCAGCCTGCCGACGCTGTCAGTCACGTTTCCGAACACCGGCCTCGGCAATCAACTGCGCGAGGTGGCGCGGCTGATCCGCATCCGCTCGACGATGGGACCGGGCCGGCAGGTGTTCTTCTGCTCGATGGGCGGGTTCGACACACACACTGGGCAGCTCGGCACCCACGCCAGTCTGCTGCGGCAGCTCTCGCAGGGACTGGGCGTGTTCACCACGGCCATGCGGGACCTCGGGCTCGCGGACAAGGTGACGGCGTTCACCCAGTCAGAGTTCAACCGGACGTTCCAGTTCAACGGTTCGGGCAGCGACCATGCGTGGGGCGGCCATCAGGTCGTACTCGGGGGCGCGGTTCGTGGGGGCATCTATGGCAGCCTGCCGCAGCAGGTGCTGGGTGGGCCTGACGACGTGGGCACGCGCGGCATGTGGATTCCCACCACCTCTTCTGCGCAGGTCGGGGCGACGCTGGGGCGATGGTTCGGCGCGTCGGATGCCGAGCTGGCCACGGCGTTTCCCACACTGGTCAATTTCACCAGCACCAACCTCGGCTTCATGGGCTGAGGCTTAATAGTCCTTGAGGGTGCGCGGTGGCAGCGCCGCGCGCAGCGCGTTGACGACGGCGATGATGTCGATGGCCTCTTGCGTCAGCGCACCTGCCACGGGCGGCAGCAGGCCGATGGCGGCCGCGGCCATGCCGACGACGCTGAGGGCCATGCCGCCGACGGCGCTCTGCAGGGCAATGCGTCGCATACGGCGTCCGATGTGCAGCAGTTCGTCGACGCGCTCGAGCATGCTGTCGAGAATGACGGCGCCAGCGGCCTCGGTGATGACCTCGCTGGCCTGGCCGAAGGCGATGCCGACGGTCGCGGTCGCCAGGGCGGGTGCATCGTTGATGCCATCACCGATAAAGAGCGTCGGGGCCTTCAGGGTTTCGGCCCGCACAATCTCGACCTTCTGCTCGGGCGACTGCGACGCGTGCACATGCGCGATGCCAACAAGGTCTGCCAGATAGCGCACCTCGCTGTCGCGATCCCCAGACACCACCAGCGCACGCGTGAATCCGTGCCGATGGCCCAGGTGCTGCACGAAGAGACGTCCTTCCATGCGCGGCTCGTCCCTGAACTGCAGGGTGGCGGCGTAGGCCTCATCCACAAGCACGACGCACTCGAGGCCCCCGTGCGAGGGCGGAAGCAGCGGAGCCGCTGAGGGGTATTCGGCCAGCAGGGCCTTCCGGCTGGTGACGCGAATCGTGTGTCCGGCCACGTCGCCGGTGAGTCCCTGCCCGGGGCGTTCACTCACGCGCGTGGCCTCGCGCAGGGGAACATTGTGCGCCCGGCCCGCCTCGAGAATGGCTGACGCCAATGGATGGCGCGAGTACTGCTCCACGCTTGCGACCAGCGACAGCACCTCGGTTACATCGGCGTCCGGCGCAGGGAGCGTGGCGGTCAGCAGCGGGCGGCCGTATGTCAGCGTGCCGGTCTTGTCGAAGATCGCGGTGCGGCAGCGATCGAGTTGCTCGAGCACGGCCGGATCACGGATGACGATGCCGCGACGGGCGGCCAACGAGACCGAGCCGATGATCGCGACCGGAATGGCAATCAGCAGGGGGCACGGTGTGGCGACCACCAGCACGGCGAGGAAACGTGACGGATCACCGGTAGCGACCCACGCGGCTGCGGCAATGGCGAGGGCCAGCGGCGTGTAAAACGCACCGAGCTGGTCACCGAGCCGACGCAGGGCGGGGCGTCGCTGCTCGGACTCGTGCATCACCTGCATGATGCGCGCGTATCGCGAATCGGTGGCCGTACGATCGGCGCGGATCATCAGAGCCTCGTCGCCATTAATGGCGCCTGACAGCACCTGAGTGCCCGCCACTTTCGAGAGACGGTAGGGCTCGCCGGTCAGGTACGACTCGTCCATCGTGCTCTGGCCCTCGAGCACCGTGCCATCGACCGGGCAGATCTCGTGGGGAAACACGACGAGTGTGTCTCCGGGCGCGATGCGATCGAGCGGCACTTCCTCGACCGCGCCCTCGACCTTGCGATGTGCGCTCGTGGGCATGCGCCGCGCCAGGGCCGCCAGCGCAGACGAGGCGCGCCTGACGGCATAGGCCTCAAGCGCCTGGCCGCCCGAGAGCATCAGCACGACAAGGGTGCCGGCCAGGTATTCACCCAGCACCACGGAGGTGACGATGGAGATGCCGGCGAGCAGGTCGGCGCTGAAGTTGCCGCGTATCACCTGGCGCAGCAGCGACCAGACGAGTGGACCTCCGCCCAGGATGAGTGCGACCAGCAGCGGAAGATGGACGAGACGAAGACCGCCGATCAGCGCGTCGGCGGCGAACCATCGCAGCGCAAGATGCGCGCCGATGGCGATGATGGCCAGCGCGGCCAGCGTGGCCTCACGCCCTGGGCGTGCCATGGTCATCGATCAGCCGTTCCCATACCTGGCACCGGCCTGTGGCAGGCGCCGCGCGTCATGGCCGGGTGCGCACGATCGGCAGCCCGCCGGTCTTCACTGCCTCGTCAAGCACATTCCACGTAACGAGGCTGTCATTCGATCGCGGCTCAAGCAGATAGAAGGCGAGGCGCGCCAGGGGCTGCGTCATCGGCACGCGGAACGCACCGGCATCGACGGTGATCGCTGCGGCGGCCCAGCTTCCGGTGACCGTGCGTTCCTGATGATTCTCGAATGGCTGCGGTGTGACGCTCGTCGAGGCAATCGTGAAGGTCTCGAGGCCCGACGTCGCCGGCTGGGTCACCGGCTCGAGCCGGATGCCGTGTGCGCGCAGGCGCTCGATCACGACCTTTTCGGCGGCGGGAATGTAATAGGCCGCCGGCACACGCTCACGGTCGGTCGACGTGAATGTGGTCTCATCCCACATCTTTTCCGGGGTCCGCACGTCGCGCCGGCGGTGCATGATGCGGCCCGAATAGGGATTGACCTCTTCGTCAACGGCGCCCATCAGAATCTCAATCGGCTCGGCGGCACGGGCGACCTGTGATCGAATCGACAGGGTCTGGCCGACCAGCGAGGCGGCATCCGCTGCAGCCGTGGCCTCGCGCAGCGACCGGGCATTGGCGTGGGCGTAGGCTAGCACTTCCTCGACAAAGCGACGGTTGGTGGTGACGCGTTCACGGAAGGGCAGGTACGAGTAGACCTCGCTCAGGATGCCGAAGCGGTTCCGCAGGCCCCAGTAATTGTGCGTGTAGCGCGGCAGGTCTTCCACCGTGGTCCACGTACGCATTGGTGCCTGCCCCGACACATTGCCGTACGACCGGAAAGCCCAGCCGTCCCGCGTCGCAATGCGCTCTTCCACCTGACGCAGCCAGGCGCGCGACTGCGCCGTAATCTCAGGGCGCACCGCAGGATTGTTCGGAATTTCGTAGGTTAGGTGATACGCATGCCGTGATCCGTTGGTGGTGTGCAGATCGAGCATCACGTGCGGGTCATAGTCGTTGAGCAGCCGCACCATCGATCGGGCTTCCGGGGTCTCAAGCTTGATGTTGTCGCGGTTGATGTTGAGGCCCTGGGCATTCGGACGTGTGCCCTGCCCGCCAATCGGCCCGTGCTGGAATCCGCGGCTGGTGAGGGTCACCTTCTCGTTGCCGTCGGCGTTGTAGATCGGGTTGACCAGCAGCACCATCGACGTGAGCCAGTCGGCGTGCTGGCCACGCGCGATGTCACGGATGAGCGCCAGCATCACTTCCTTGCCCTCGACTTCGCCGGCGTGGATGTTGGCCTGGACATAGACGCGCAGCAGGCCCGACTGTTTCACGGTCTCCGGTCGCGCATCAGCCACGTTGCCCACGACGGCGAGCGGAAGGCGACGCCCTTCGAAGGTGTAGCCGAACGAGGTCAGGTGCACCTTCGGCGACGCCTCGTCCACCACCTGCAAAAACGCCTGCACATCGTCGTAGCGGCTGGTTTCCGCGAAGTCACTCTGTTCCGCGCGGGTCTTCAGGGTCGCCAGCGACGGAGGAGCCTGAGCCGAGAGAGAGACGGTGCAGGTCAGCAGGGCAAGCAGCGCAGCGCGGGCGGGAAAGGTCATATCCGGATTCTACGGGGAATTGCGGGCACGCGCTATCATGACGCCCGTTGTGAGCACACGCCGTCTAGCCCTTGGGGCCCTTGTGTGGGGACTGCTGGCGTGGGCACCTGCCGTGCGAGCCCAGTCCGCGGCCGACGCGGGGGAGGCCGTCGGTGCGGGGAGGCATGAGCCGCTCATACCCTCGCTTGTCGCACGCCGCGCGGCAGACGATGTGACCGTGCGCGCGGTGCGGGTGACGCCGTCGCTCAAGGTGGATGGCGTACTCGACGAGCCGATCTACCAGCAGGTGAGGCCGCTGACCGACTTCATTCAGCAGGAACCTCGCGAGGGGCAGCTGGCGACAGAGAAGACCGAGGCCTGGATTTTGTTCGATGACCAGAGCTTCTACGTTGCGGCTCGCCTCTGGGATTCGCAGCCGGACCGGGAGGTGGCGAATGAGCTGCGTCGCGACAACGGCAACATCCTCGGCAACGAGAACCTAACCTTCGTGATCGACACCCTGCACGATCGGCGCAACGGGTATCTGTTCCAGACTAATCCGCTCGGCGCCCTGCGCGACATGACCATTACCGACGACCAGCAGAATTCCGCGTGGAACGGCATCTGGTACGTGAAGACGCAGCGATTCTCTGGCGGATGGACCGTTGAAGTCGCGATTCCGTTCAAGACCCTGCGATACAAGGGCGCCGGGCCGCAAACGTGGGGCATCAACCTGCGGCGGCTGGTCAAGTGGAAGAATGAGTTTTCGTATTTGTCGCTCGTGCCCGCGGCATTGGGCACGACTGGTGTCAGTCGCATGGCGTCGGCAGCGACGGTCGAGGGCCTCGAGACACCCGCACAGTCGAAGAACATCGAGTTCAAGCCGTACGGACTGGCGCAGTCCACAGGGCTGCGTCGTCCTAGCGGCCAGCTCGATTCGGCGGTGGGCGGGAACGGCGGGCTCGACGCCAAGTATGGCCTCACGCGCAGCCTGATCTTTGATGCGACGTGGCGCACCGACTTTGCCCAGGTCGAGGAAGACCTGCAGCAGATCAACCTGACGCGGTTCAGCCTGTTCTTCCCGGAGAAGCGCGAGTTTTTCATCGAGGGACAGGGCATCTTCGACTTCGGCGGCGTGCAGGCCGGCAACAGCCCCGGCGATGTGCCGTTGCTGTTCTACAGCCGGCGCATCGGCCTCAATCAGGGGCAGGCGATTCCGGTCATCGGCGGGGGTCGCCTCACGGGGCGGGCCGGGGCGTACAGCATCGGGGCGCTGAACATCCATACGGCAGACACCCCGGCCGCCGGAGCCGTGCAGACGGGGTTCTCGGCGCTGCGCCTCAAGCGCAACATCTTCAAGCGCAGCAACGTGGGCATCATGGCCACGCATCGCCAGCCCGTGCGGGGGCTGCCAGCCAGCACCTCATTCGGCGCGGATGCGACGTTGCTCTTCAGGACCTCCATCAACGTCACAGGCTTTGTCGCGCGCACCGACACGCCCAACCGGGCCGGCGTGCCGGTGACAGGCTATAGCTATCGGGGACGCGCCGACTATACGACCGATCGCTACGGCCTGGCCGCGGAGCACCTGCTGATTGATCCCGGATTTGCGCCGGATGTGGGCTTCACGCGGCGGACGGACGTGCGGCGCACCTTCGTGCAGGCGCGCTTCAGTCCGCGCCCCCGACGCAGCCGCAGCCGCATTGTCAGGAAGCTGACGTGGCAGGTGGGCGGCGAGTATGTGACCGACGCCGCAGTGCAGCAGCGGCAGACCGGTGAGGTCAATGGGCTGTTCAGGCTCGACTTTCAGTCGAGCGACCAGGTGTCGATCGAGCACACGAGGGAATTCGAATACCTGCCGGGCGCCTTCACTGTCTCGCCCGGTGTGGTGGTGCCGAAGGGCGACTACAGCTTCTCGAGCACGCGACTCGCATACACCCTTGGACAGCAGCGGCCATTCTCGGGGCGCATCTCGGTCGCGACCGGCACGCTCTACAACGGTCAGCGATCAGACCTGGCCTACAGCGGGCGCTGGGGTGTGCATCCGCGGATGTCGGTCGAGCCGACCGCGACGCTCAACTGGGTATCGCTGCCGTATGGAACCTTCAACGCGCGTCTGGTAGGCGCGCGCGTGACGGTGACGCCCACGCCGCGCATGGTGCTGAGCAGCCTGGTGCAGCTGAACATCGATGCGCGCACGCTGACGTCGAGTGCGCGGCTGCGGTGGGAGTACACCGGCGGCAGCGAAGTGTTTCTCGTCTACACCGACGGCCGCGACACGGCACTGCGTCCCGGCATGATGACGACCGTGCAGAACCGGACGCTGGCCTTCAAGGTGACGCGGCTGTTCCGGTTCTGAGTCGGGGCGGACGCTGCCTCAATCCTCCGGGGCTCCGGGGAGCAGCGGCTCGAGGTCGAGGGCCTGCGGCCCCTGCTCGGTGCAGACGGCGTACTTCGTTTCGCCGGCACGGTACATCGAGACGCCGGCATACTCGCCCTTCTTGTTGAGCACAAAGAACCGGATGTTGAAGTTGGGCAGCCCGCGGGCATTCAGCAGTCGGCGTTCGATGGTGTTCGCCCGGATGCGCCTGAGCGCCTCGAGCCCGGCATCTTTCGGAGCGAGGCCCCGGCGCAGGCCCTCCACGATGAGGAACGACGACAGGTTGTAGAGGTTGGCTTCACCGCGCCCGGTAGAGCCGGCGGCCCCGACTTCGTTGTCGACATACAGACCGGCGCCGAGAATCGGCGAGTCGCCGGTGCGGCCGGGAATCTTCCACGCCAGGCCGCTGGTCGTGGTGACACCGCACAGGTCACCCTGCGGGCCGATGCCCTCGCAGTTGATGGTGCCCCAGAAACTGCCCTCGGCAATCAAACCGTCGCGCACCATCGCCCGTCCGGCCGCGAGCGCGCGCGATTCCTGCTCGCGCTCCTGCAGCAGGTGGGCGTCGCCGGGATCCTTTTCGTGACGATCGCGCGGGCTGCGGCCCGTACCTGTGGGGTCGAGCCAGTGTTCCGGGTCAGAGCGCCGCTTCCACTCGCGCCACAGCTTTCGCGAGTTGGCCGTGTTGAGGTCATCCTCCACCGTGAAGCCCATCTGTCGCGCAAAGCTCTGTGCGCCTGTGCCCACCAGCAGGTGATGGTCGGTGTAGTCCATAACGGCTTTGGCCACCAGCGACGGCGTGCGCACGCCCTGCAGGCTGGCGACGGCCCCGGCGCGCTTCCTGGGCCCATGCATGCACGAGGCATCCAGTTCGACCACGCCATCGGCGTTCGGGAGGGCACCGTATCCGATGCCGGTTTCCAGGGGGTCGAGTTCGGGGATGTTGACGCCGGCAATCAGCGCGTCGAGCACGTCGCTGCCGTCGGTGATCAGCCGGAAGGCACGCGCAACGGCGTTCTCGCTGCCGCCATTCGTGAATTCAAATCCCGAATAGTCGGCGATGACGACCGGCCGCACCGTGCGCTGCAGCCACAGCGTGGCGGCGCGGGCCTCGGTGGTGGGCAGGCTGGCGGTCAGTCCCGCAGCGGTGCAGGCCACGAATTCGCGTCGGTTCAGCATCAGGGGCTCCTCTGGAAGGCTCGATCCTTCGGGGCATCCTAGCGCAGATCGGGCCGTGGTATCGTCGCCGCCATGCGCATTCGATGGATTCTCCTGCTGGCGTCTGTGCTGGGCGGCATGCCGCTGCTGCTCCGGGCGCAGGCCCCTGTTGCGGTCGTCTTCGACGTCGTGCTGGTTGGTGGTCGCGTGGTCGACGGATCGGGCGCGCCGTGGTACGCGGCTGACGTCGGTATCCGTGGCGATCGGATCGCGGTGATCGGGCGCCTGTCCGGAGCCGATGCCCGTGTGCGGATTGATGCGCGCGGACTGGTGGTGGCCCCGGGATTCATCGATCCCCATGTCCACGCCCGCGAGCGGCTGATGGAACTGCCCGCGGCCGAGGGCTATCTGCTGCAGGGGCTCACGACGGTGGTCGACGGGAATGATGGCAGTTCACCGCTGCCGCTGACTCCGTGGTTCGAGCGGGTGGCGATCACGCGGGTGTCACCCAACGTGGCCCTCTTCGTGGGCCACGGGACGATCCGTGACTCGGTGATGGGCGCGGCCAATCGCTTTGCGTCGCCTGCGGAACTCGCACGGATGAAGGCGCTGGTCGACGCCGCGATGAAAGAAGGTGCCCTCGGTCTCTCCACGGGCCTCGCCTATGTCCCGGGCACCTACGCGCCAACGGACGAAATCGTGGCGCTGGCCGAGGTGGCGCGCGAGCATGGTGGTATCTACATCTCGCACATGCGCGACGAGGGGGGAGGTGTGCTCGACTCGGTACGCGAGACCATTGCCATCGGCGTACGGGCCCGCATTCCGGTGCAGATCAGCCACCACAAGGTAGGGGGACGTCGCCAGTTCGGGCAGACGGTGCAGTCGCTGACCCTGATGGCCGAGGCGCGCGCGCGTGGCGTCGATGTCACCTTCGATCAGTATCCCTACACGGCGTCGCACACCGGACTCTCGCTGATCTTCCCGCGCTGGTCACTGGCCGACGGCAAGCTGGCCGAACGACTGGCCAACCCGTCCCTGCGCCGCGAAATCACCTCGGGCATGCTCGATTTCATCGACGAGCGCTTTGGTGACGAGCCAGCCCGCATCCAGCTGGCCCGCTGCGGCCATGACGCCTCCCTGAGCGGAAAGACGGTGGCTGATCTGCTCAAAGCTGCCGGGCAGCCGATGACACAGACTGCGACGGCGGAGATGGTGATTGACCTGCAGCTGAAGGGCGGCTGCAGCGCCATCTTCCATGCGTACGATGAGCCCGATGTCGAGCGGCTGCTGCAGTCGCCGCTGGGCATGATCGGGTCGGACGGCAGTCTGACACAGCCGGGCGATGGGTCTCCGCATCCTCGGGCCTATGGCACCTATCCCCGGGTGCTGGGCCGGTATGTGCGCGAGCGCGGGCTGCTTCCGCTCGAAGAGGCCGTCAGGAAGATGACATCGTTCCCTGCCGCGCGGCTGGGCCTGTCGGACCGCGGCCTGCTGCGTCCCGGACTCATGGCCGACATCACGGTGTTCAATCCGACGATGGTCGCCGATCGCGCTACCTATGCCGACCCGCATCACTATTCCGTCGGCGTACGGTATGTGCTGGTGAATGGCCAGGTCACGGTCTCGGAGGGCACACACACAGGGGTGCGTGCGGGACGGGTGCTGCGCGGGCCGGGCGCGGCGGGTCGACCGCGCTGACCTCGACCCTGGCGATGAGGGGTCGCATTGAGTGGGCTTATCAAGATGCGTACTGGATAAGAGTAACTTATATTCCAATGCAATGATTCGACTTGACCTTCCGTGACGGGGGGGCTGTAATACGGGGAACGGCGTCAGAGTCGCCGAATCCTATGAGCACACGCACACTGACAGGAGCGCAGATTCTGTGGGAGAGCCTCGTGCGCGAAGGCGTCGAGGTCGTGTTCGGGTATCCGGGCGGCGCAATCCTGCCGGCGTACGACGCCATGCTCGACTATCCCATTCGGCACATTCTGGTCCGGCATGAACAGGGTGCCACGCACATGGCTGATGGCTATGCCCGCGCCACCGGCAAGGTCGGCGTAGCGATCGCCACCTCCGGACCAGGTGCGACCAACATGGTGACCGGTATCGCCACGGCCCAGATGGACTCGTCACCCATCGTGTGCATCACCGGCCAGGTGGGCAGCGGCCTCATCGGCAGCGATGCGTTTCAGGAAACCGACATTACCGGCATCACCTTGCCCATCACCAAGCACAACTATCTGGTCACCCATGCCAGCGAGGTGGCGGCGGCGGTGCGCGAGGCCTTCGCGGTGGCCCGGCATGGACGCCCCGGACCGGTGCTGATTGACATCACCAAGGACGCCCAGCTGGGCACGTGCGACTTCGACTGGGAGGCCGCGACGCCCGACATCGAGGCGATCGATCGATCCGGGCAGGGGTTCGGGGCCGACGCCATCGAGCTCATCAACAAAGCGCAGCGCCCGTTGATCCTCGCCGGCCACGGCATCATCCTCGGCGGCGGCACTGCCGCTGTGCAGCGGCTGTCCGAGCAGGCGCAGATTCCCGTGGCGATGACGCTGCTCGGCATCGGCAGCGTGCCGGCATCGCATCCGCTCAATCTGGGCATGATGGGCATGCACGGCGAGGCATGGGTCAACACCGCCATCCAGGAAGCCGACCTGCTCATCGCCCTTGGCATGCGCTTCGACGATCGCGTGACCGGCAACACTAGGACGTACGCGCCGCATGCGAAGAAGATTCATGTCGATATCGATCCGGCTGAGTTCAACAAGAACATCCGCGTCGATGCCGCCATCTCAGGGGACGTCGGCGAGGTAGTCACCGGGTGGCTGCCTCACCTGGCATCAGTTGACCGCTCACCGTGGCTTGACCATATCAACAGGATGCGCGGCGATGTTGCCGTGCGCGACATCAAGAACATGCCCGATCAAGGGCATCTCTACGCCGCACATGTCATTCACGACATCTGGCGCATCACGGGCGGCAATGCCATCGTCGTGACCGATGTGGGGCAGCACCAGATGTGGGAAGCCCAGTATTATCATCACGAGGCGCCTCGCTCGCTGATCACGTCGGGAGGGCTGGGCACGATGGGCTTCGCACTGCCCGCAGCCATCGGCGCCAAGGTCGGACGGCCCGATGCCGAAGTATGGGTGGTCGTCGGTGACGGCGGCTTCCAGATGACCCTCTGCGAACTGGCCACGATGGTCCAGGAAGAACTTGATGTGAAGGTCTGCATCATCAACAACGGCTATCTCGGGATGGTGCGCCAGTGGCAGGAGTTCTTCTACCAGCGCCGCTATGCCGCCACGCCCATCACGGCACCAGACTTCGAGAAGCTGGCCGCGGCATACGGCGTCTGGGGCGCCACCGTCGAGGCCCGCAGCGAGGTTGAATCGACCGTCGAAGCGGCCCGCCGGAACACCAGAGGCGCAGTCATCGACTTCCGCGTCGAGCAGGAAGACTCGGTCTTCCCGATGGTGCCCGCGGGCAACGACCTCCACAACATGATTCGCCGTCCGTCTCCGATCGTCGAGACTGCAGCAGACTGAGTCGCGCATGCAGACCTTTGCCGTCTATGTCGACAATGTACCCGGGGTGCTCAACCGGGTCTCATCCCTCTTTCGCCGTCGCGCCTTCAACATCGAGTCACTGACCGTTGGTCACACCGAGGTCGACGGCCTCTCGCGCATGACCATCGTCGTCGATACCGACGAACGGGGCGGCCGACTTGTCGAGGCTAATCTCTACAAGGTGCTGCCCGTGCGGCGCGTGGTCAATATCACCCAGATGCCGACCATCGCCCGCGACCTGGCGATGATCAAGGTGCAGGCCAATGCTGAGAGCCGGCCGCAGGTGATGCAGCTCGTCGAGGTGTACCGCGCGCGCATTGTCGACGTCAGCCCCGAGACGCTGGTGATTGAAACCACCGGTACTGAAGACAAGGTCGACAGCCTGCTCGAAATCCTCAAGCCGTACGGTGTGCTCGAAATGGTGCGCACCGGTCGCATCGAAATGGCCCGCGGATCCATCGAGGGGCCCGCCCTTGTGCCCGGCCGTGCCATGCACGGCGCTCGCGGCCCCCACGACAGCGGCGCGATGTCGGTGTAAACCGCCGATGCGCGCGTCATCCACCACAGACGGGAGACAGTGACGAATGGCGACGATGTATTACGACGCGGATGCGGACCTGAGCCTCATTCAGGGAAAAAAAGTGGCGATCATCGGCTATGGATCGCAGGGGCACGCGCACGCGCTCAATCTGAAGGACAGCGGCGTGGATGTCCGGGTCGGTCTGGCGGAGGGCAGCCGGTCGCGGGCAAAGGCCCAGGCGGCCGGGCTGGAGGTGGGCACGCCGGGTGAGGTGACCGCCTGGGCCGACGTCGTCATGATGCTGGTGCCCGATACGACGGCTGCCCAGCTGTATACGGACGAAGTGGGCCCGAATCTGGCGGCTGGCAAGATACTGATGTTCGCACATGGCTTCAACATCCGGTTCGGGGCCATCACACCTCGGTCCGACATTGACGTGGCCATGGTCGCCCCCAAGTCGCCTGGCCATCGCGTGCGCGAGCTCTATCAGGAAGGCGCAGGCACCCCGGCCCTGTTCGCAGTGCACCAGGACGCCACCGGACACGCGCGTGCCCTCACGCTGTCGTATGCCAAGGGCATCGGCGTCACCCGCGCGGGTGTCATCGAAACCACGTTTGCTGAAGAGACCGAGACCGACCTGTTCGGCGAGCAGGCCGTGCTGTGTGGAGGCGTGAGCGCGCTGGTCAAGGCCAGCTTCGACACCCTCGTCAAGGCGGGCTATCAGCCAGAGGTGGCCTACTTCGAGTGCCTCCACGAGCTCAAGCTCATCGTCGATCTGATGTATCAGGGTGGCCTCAACTACATGCGCTACTCCATCAGCGACACGGCCGAGCACGGTGACTACACTGCGGGACCGCGCATCGTGACCGACGAGACGCGCAGGGCGATGCAGGCGATTCTCGACGACATCCGCAGCGGTCGATACGCCGACGGCTGGATCGCCGAAAACCGCACGGGCCGTGGCACCTTTGAGGCCATGCGCCGGGGCGAACGGTCGCACCAGATCGAGACGGTCGGAGCGCAGCTGCGGTCGATGATGCCGTTCCTGCGGCCGGTGACCATCACCGACGACGACGTGCGGCCGACGTCGGCCTGAGGCCCGTCGCTGCGGTGAACCGTGACGGGGCAGCCCGGGGTGGGAGGCCCGTCGATGGATTGGTATAGTGTGGCCCGGTCATCCATGACGGTCATTCGTGCTGCGCTCACACATCCCGACTGTGGTTTCGACGTCACCGATGCCGACGGTCATGTCCTGCGGATGGATATTCCCGTCGAACAGGGCGGTGGTGGTTCAGGCTTCAGGCCGATGCAGACTCTGCTGGCTGCGCTCTGCGGCTGCAGCGGCGTCGATATCGTCCGCCTCCTGCGGAAGCAGCGCCAGCAGATGACCTCGCTTGAGATGCACGTCGAAGGAGCAAGAGGCGCAGGCGGCGATGTGGCGCTGTGGGAGCGCATTGTCCTCACCGTGCTCATTTCTGGTGCGGTCGAACCCGCAAAGGCGAGGCGGGCCGTCGGGCTGTCGATCGACACCTACTGTTCAGTCGCGGAAACACTCAGGCGAGCCGGCGGCACCATCGTCTGGCGCGTCACGGTCAACGGTGTGCCCGTGCCCGACGAAGCCTGACAGCCCGCATTTGCCGAGAGCTCCCCACGGTCATGCCCACACACCCCGACACCCACGCCATCCGTACACAGACCGAGCGGACCCGCGAGCACGAGCACTCGACGCCGCTGTTCCTGACCAGCAGCTTCGTCTACGAGTCTGCCGAAGACATGGCGGCAGCCTTCGCAGACGACTCGCTCGACGTCAACATCTACTCGCGCTTCTCGAATCCGACGGTCGATGAATTCGTGCGGAAGATCTGTGTGCTGGAAGGCGCCGAGGATGGCGTGGCCACGGCGTCCGGAATGGCCGCCATCTTCGCAACGTTCATGGCGCTGCTGGCCCAGGGAGATCACCTCGTGTCGGCCTCGGCAGTGTTCGGATCGACGCACACCATCCTGACCAAGTACCTGCCGAAATGGGGCATCACGCACTCCTATTTCGATATGCGTCGGCCCGAGGCGATGGGGGACCTCATTCGTCCGGAGACTCGTCTGGTCTATGTCGAGACGCCCTCGAATCCCGGCCTTGACATCGTCGACATTGCCGAACTGTCGCGCGTCTGCCGGCAGCGCGGCGTGCTGCTTGTCGTCGACAATTGCTTTGCGACGCCGGCGGTGCAGCAGCCCATCAGGGATGGGGCCGATCTGGTGATTCACTCGGCTACCAAGTTTCTCGACGGGCAGGGGCGTGTGCTCGGCGGGGTAGTCGTGGGGCGTCGTGATCTCATCAAGCCGCTGTATCTGTTCCTGCGGAACACGGGGCCCACGATGAGCGCGTTCAATGCCTGGGTGCTCAGCAAGAGCCTCGAGACGCTGCATGTGCGCATGGAGCGCCACGCCGAAACGGCGATGTACCTTGCGGAGGCCCTGAGCGGGCATCCGGCAATCCGGAGCGTCCGCTATCCGTTTCTACCGTCGCACCCGGCAGTCGACATTGCGAAGCGTCAGATGCGGAATGGCGGTGGCCTGGTCACCTTCGAACTCGTCGGCGGACGCGAGGCGGGCGTGCGCTTCCTCAATCGCCTGCAGATGCTGTCGATGACCAATAACCTCGGCGACACCCGCAGCATCGCCTCGCATCCGGCCAGCACGACGCATGCGAAGCTGAGCGAAGACGAGCGACTCGCCGTCGGCATCACGCCCGGGTTGATCCGCATATCGGCAGGCCTCGAGCACCGCGACGACATCCTGCGCGATATCCTCCAGGCGCTCGCCGACTAGGGTGGCGCACGCGTAACGCGAGGCGCGGGTGGTCAGGGGGGCGGCAGGCTCGCGGCGCCCCTCATGCAGGCGTGACATCGGCCGTGTGTCCGCGCAGTCCCTGCTAGTCGATCGGGTGGTAGGCGATGTCGAGGACCGTCAGCGTCCTGTCACCACGAGGTGTGCGTACGGTGACCTGATCGTCGACGCGTGCCTTGAGGAGGGCCGTGGCCAGGGGCGATCGCCACGAAATGCGGTCATCACTGAGCGTAATTTCGTCGGCCCCGACGATGGTCACGGTGCGTTCCGCCCCCGTGGCATCGGCATAGGTCACCGTGGCGCCAAAAAAGATCCGCTCGTGCGACGCCCCGGCATTGTCGACGACCTGTGCGGCGTCGATGCGCCTGGTGAGGAAGCGTACGCGCCGATCGATCTCCCGCAGTCGGCGCTTGCCGTACAGATAATCACCGTTCTCAGACCGGTCGCCGTTGGCGGCGGCCCAGGTGACCGTCTCCACAATCTTCGGCCGTTCCACCTTCCACAGATGCGCACGCTCATCGCTGAGCCGTTTGAGACCGGCAGGGGAGATGTAGTTCGGCGGCGCGGGCGCAGCACCGGCGGCCGGCCGCTCGGCCTGCAGCGCCTTGGGCCGGCGCATGAAGCCGGTCTTCATGAGGGCCCCGGCACCACAGGGCACGCGGCAGGCACGGGCCCTGGTGCCTCCTGCCAGACGGGGCGCTGATAGCGGTAGGCGGGCCGCACGGCCTTGTCGCGGAAGGGTTCCTGATAGAGAACACTGGTTGAGGAGGCCACTGGAGGCACAAGCCACATCCACTTCCCGTGGGGTTCGCGTCCGGCTCCTTGCTCCTGTCGGCAGAACTCGAGAAATTCGTGTCCCACCGCGTGATGGTCGGCCAGGCGCACACCGGCGCGGTCGTAGGAGTGCAGCACGGCTTCCACCAGCATCAGTTGCGCCCGGTCACGCCAGAGCGTGCGGTCATTGGTGATGTCGAGGCCCATGTGTTCGGCCAGTTCCGGCAACAGGTTGTAGCGGTTCGTATCACTCAGGTTGCGCGCGGCAATCTCGGTGTCGAGATACCAGCCGTTGAATGGAATACAGCGATACCAGAGTCCCCCGGCATCGAGAGCCATGTCGGCGACGGCGGGCACGGCGTACCAGCGCAGGCCGCGCGACTCGAGCCAGGGATGGTCGGGATGCGTCAGTGTGACCTCGGCGCGGCAGTCGTGGGGTATCTCGTAGATCCGAGGGCCGTAGTCGGGCACATCGATCACCAGCGGCAACAGGTCGAAATCGCTACCGGACGGTTCCCAGCCCAGTGCCCGTATGCGCTCGGTGAGCGCATTCTGCGCGGGGTCGCCGATCTGCTTTCCTGACCGCAGTCGGACACCCGCATATCGCAGCAACTGCGGGTTCCATAGCCGCGGACCTCGCTGGCCGGGTGTCTCCTGGGGAAAGACGGAAATGGCGGGTCGCAGGTCGCCGCCGTTGAAGGCAAACCGCAGGTGTTCGAACAGGGCATCGGCGATGGCGTCCGGGTGGTGCAAGTGCCGGCAGTCACGCAGGTGCAGGCCCTTCCAGTACAACCGACCCACGCAGCGTTCGGCATTGCGCCACGCCACGAGCGCTGCAAACCGCAACTCCTCGGTGTCCATCACCCACGTGCCCGTCGAGGCGATGGCCTCGTCGACGGCAGCGCTGCGCGACTCGGGTGAGAGGCCGGGGCGATGTTCCGCGTAGAACTCTCGGAGGAATTGCACAGCCTGTTCACGCATCGGAAGCCGGGCCGTGGTGAGAATGGCCTCAGCGGCGGCACCGGACGGCGTGAAGCCTCGGCGTCGCCACGAGCCGGGGCGCTGCGGTGCACCTTCTCCCCGGCCGGCGTGCTGAAAGCTGTCTTCGATGAGCGAGACATCCTCGAGCCCCTGCAGAGCGTCGCGCACATCGCGATTGAACGTCCCGGGACCGCACACGACGACCTCACAGGGGCCCAGTGCGCTGACGGACTGGCGCAGCGACCGGAGATCGAGACGCCCGCGGACCGCGGATGCCCACACCGATAACTGCAGCTCCTCAGACGCATGTAACGTACGGAGCCACTCGAGAAAGGCCGCGCCGGCCTCGTCGCGTACGCTGTAGTGCACATGGACCGGTCGTGTCGTTCGCAGGGCACGCACGCCGGCAATGGCTGGAGTGATGCCGATGCCGGCAACGACGTAGACAAGCGGGGTCGAGGCTGACGACGATGGGCAGGCATCACCCTGGGGGGGCAGCACGCGCACGAGCGCATCGGCCGGTGCCCCGGTAATCCACGGCGAGAAGAACCCTTCATCTTCAATCTTGACGCCCAGTTCATAGGCGTCGGGCCCCGGACTCAACAGGGTGTAGGGCCGACCTACCCAGCGGCCGTCGATGAGCGCTTCAATCTGCGCATACTGGCCGATGCGCGCGATCGGCAAGGTGCCCGGTGCGAGTGGCATCAGTCGAATCAGGCGGGCATCGTCGGCGAGCGGGTGGACTTCGACTCTGCACACGGTGGTTTCCGCCTGTCCCAGATACAAGGGCAGTTTGCTGCGGCAGCCACCGCAGACCGAGCCGGCACCGGTGGCCCTGATCAGCGCGTCGATGGTGTCTGCCGTGTTGGAGGCCCGCCGCAGGGTGGCGGCGGTGGCGTTGGTGCATGCGCACACAATGTCTGCGCCCGCCGCGGCTCGCTGCGATGCTTCCTCAATCATCCAGCGGCCCGTGGCAGTCAGGGCCGAGGCCTGCCAGTCGGCGACATGTCCGCCCCGCAGCATCATGCCCATGAGCGCGGGCAGGTCAGCACAGTCGCCGGTGACGACCAGGCCAGTGAGCCGGCGGTCGTCCGACACGCGAAGGGTCACCCGTCCTGCTGGGCCGGCGATGATCTGCGAGCCCTCCCGCTGGTGGTCAAGCCGGGCGGCCTCCAGGCGCTTCAGGGCGGGCGTCTGCTGCACACGGACGACGGCACCACGGGACTGACGATACTCGGTCACGATCGTCGTCAGCTCGTCCACGACGGTCACATGCCGGTAGGCCGTGCCAAGCTCAGGCAGCGCATACACCGCCGTCAGGCCAGCGGGGACCGCGTCAATGGGCACCACTTCCGAGTCAGACAGGGCCCGTGCGGTCATCCGCCGGATGGGACCGGAGTTGCGCTCACCGACAAGCAGCCCTGGGCCCAGCACTTCCTGCGGGACCGGACAGCCTTCGGGGAACAGACCAATCTGCCCCGCGACAATGCCGAAGACGTCCGCGCCAGGACTTCCCACCTCGTAGAGCACCTCACCGGCAACGAGCTGACGGCAAGGACGCGGGCTGGAAGTCGGCCCTTGCATGCCCGCCTCGGTGAGCACCTCGAACCGCTGACGAGCCTGTCGGTCGGCTTCCTCACGCAGGCGTGCATCGGCGCCGCCGTCCAGATGCCGTAGCTCCCGAACGGAATGACCGGGCAGGACGGCGAGTCGCGCCGGGTTGAGCGCGATGACCGTGGCGTTTCTGAAATGCCGACCATCGCCAAGGGCCTGCTCACCCAGCAGGGTGCCTGGCGCGTCAACGGTGGCCAGCAGTCGTAGCGTGCCGCTGGTGTCGCCGGCATAGACTCCGAATCGGCCCTCGAGGACGACATACGCATCGGTCGCCGCGTCACCTTCCCGCAGGACGATGTCACCGGTCGCACAGTTGAGGCACTGGACGCATGCGACAAGCGTGTCACGGCGGTCGGGGGGCGACGCCGGGAAGACGCGCAGCAAGGCCTCACGGATGCAGCTGATCTCAGGAGCAGAGGGACGGATGGATGCAGTCACGGCGGTTCGCCCCGCGGGGATGGCGGAAGCGTCTTACGGTACCCCGCAGGTTTCGCGAGTCTATCATCCGTCGTGCGCTACCATCCGAACAGGACGCGTATCGCCGACGGTGAGTGTGGCGGAGGAGTGAGAGGCATAGGCATGACACCAGCAGACGACAGGCTCGACGACAGCGTCGCCCGCGTGGCCCAGATCCGCTCCGTGCCCGTGCTCGCCACGTTGCCAGAGGCCGTGCTGCGGTCGCTTGCGACGCATGCCAGCGAGGTGACGCTTCCGGCAGGGGCGGCCCTGCTCCGGCAGGGAGATGGCGGCGATGCCATGTTTGTCATCCTCGAAGGTGAGGTGGCGGTCTGTGTCGAGGGAGCGTCCGGTACCCGCACGCAGGTGGCCGTGCTGGGCGTCGGCGACACCGTGGGTGAAATGCAGGCGATCCTCGGCGGCAGCCGCACCGCAGATGTCAATGCCCTCACGTTGTGTCGTCTGCTGCGGTTGCCGCACGCGCCCCTGCGCAACCTCGACGACCGCGATCCGCAGTACCTCGGCCTGCTGATGGCGCAGGTCGCGACGCGCCTGCGCGGGCTGCTGCTGACCTCGACCCTCAAGACGCTGCTCGGCGCGACCGATGAACAGGTGCGGCAGGTGGCTGCCCGTTCAGAGTGGCGGTCACTGCGGGACGGCGACACCCTGTTCCGGCAGGGTGAGGCGGCCGATGCCTGGTATCTCGTGACCTCGGGGCGCCTGCAGGTGCTGCGGGCCACGGGCCAGGGTCAGGGCGAGGAAATCGTTGGCGAGGTAGGTCGCGGCGACAGTCTTGGCGAGGCCGCGCTGCTGACCGGCGAGCTCCGTGACGCGACGGTCCGCGCCGTACGTGACACCGAACTCATCCGTCTGTCGGGTGTGGCGTTCATGCAACTGCTCGAGGCGCATCCGGCGCTGCTGCTGCAGGTGGCGCGCACGCTGGTGCGTCGGGCCCGGCGGGATGTGACGCATGCGCACCGGCCACCGGAAATCATCGCCGTGGTGCTGGGGCAGCACGGTCTCCCGATGCATCAGATCGCGCGGGGCCTCGCTGATGCGCTGGGTGTTCTGGGGAAGACGCTCCATGTCACGACCGACCGCCTGCGGCAGTGGGGTGTCTGCGCCGACGTCGCCGAAATGGGCGTCGACCACCCGGGATGGTTGCGGTTTTCCACGTGGGTGGAAGAGCGCCTGACCGACTGTGAGTTCCTGGTGCTGGAAGCGGATGGTCACGCCACCGAGTGGACACGCCGCTGTGTGGCCACGGCCGATGAGGTGGTCGAAGTGGTGTACACCCGCCGTGAGCAGACGGCTGTGCCGAACGCGTCCGAGGCGCGCGCGGCATCCAGTCACACACAGCGCACGCTGCTGCTTGTGCATCCGGCGTCAACACGAATACCGACCGAGACCAGCGAATGGCTGCGACGGCATCCGGCCTCGCGGCACTTTCACGTGCGCGAGGAACGCGCATCGGACCTGGGCCGCGTCGCCCGACTCATTGCGCGCAAGGGTGTCGGGCTCGTGCTGGGCGGCGGTGGCGCACGAGGCTTTGCCCATCTCGGGGTCATGAGGGCCTGTGAAGCCAGTGGCCTCGCCATCGACTGCCTGGCGGGCACCAGCATGGGCGCGATCATGGCCTGCCAGTACGCGATGGGCCTGTCGATGGACGAGCTCATGCGACTGAACCATCGCATGGTCGAAATCAAGCCGTTTACCGAATATACGGTGCCGATGATTTCGCTCGTGGCCGGTCATCGCGCCGAGCGTGCGTTTCACGAGACGTTCGGCGACGCCTGCATGGAAGATCTGTGGCTTCCCTGCGTGGCCGTCTCCGCCAACATCACCACGTCGACCATCGTCGTGCACGACCGCGGACTCGCGCGGCGTGCGGCCCGCGCCAGCTCGGCTCTGCCCGGCATATTGCCGCCAGTGGTGGAGGGGGCGCACCTGCTCGTTGACGGCGGGGTCGTCAACAACCTGCCGGCCGATGTGGTGCGGCAACGGTGGGGAGGCCGGGTCCTCGCCGTCAACGTCAGCACGAAGGAAGACCTCGCCGTCTCGTCCAGCGGCCTGCCTGGCCCATGGCCGCTGCTGCTCAGTCGCGTGGTGCCCGGGCGCGCGCCCCTGCAGAGTCCGCTCATCACCGAGATTGTGATGCGGACGATGATGCTGGGAAGCTATGCCCACACGGAGCGGATGCTGCGCGAGGCGGACGTGGCGATGTGCCCCGACGTCGAACGATTCGGCCTGCTCGAGTTCGAGGCGTTGGAGGCGATCGCCGATGTGGGTTACCGTGCCGGCATCGCTGCGCTGGCCGCCGCTGGCGCGACGGTCTTGCCGGAGGGAGGGAAGCAGATGGCAGTATGATGCCTGCGGGGGCGACCCGCCACCAGCGTATACAGACAGCCGGAGGTTCCGCATGCCTTTTGCTCTCCGCCGCAGACTCGCAGCGGTGTTCGACCGGCTTCAGACGCAGTCTGCGCGAGCTCGGCTCCACCGGAGCGCGGTGGGCCTTGCTGCCGCCGGGTTTGTGGCGCACCTGCTCGTCGTGATCGTGGCAACCCTGATGCCGGGACTCCCGCAACCATTGTTTGCAGGCATCGACCGAAGCCTGCTGCATGCCGTGTATACGCCGTTCAGCATCATCCTCTTCTATGAAGTTGTACTCCTGATCTTCGCTCTGGCAGACTCGCACACCGGCGAAATCGCCACGCAGTATCAGATCGTGTCGCTGATTGTGATTCGCCGGGTCTTCAAGGACATCGGCGGCTTCGAGAGCTTCGAGCATTGGCTGCAGGAGCCGGAGACGGTCAGGGCTGTGCTGCTGGACATGGGCGGCGCGATGCTGATGTTCCTGCTGGTGACGGTGTTCACCCTGCTTCGCCGCCGGGTTCCCAGGATACCGGCGGAGCACGATCTGAACGGATTCATCACACTGAAAAAGGCCCTGGCCATGCTGCTGCTCGTCGTGCTGTCCGGCCTGGCCCTGATCAACCTCGCGGTCTGGTTGCGCCTGTTGCCGGGCACGTGGCTCGGCCTCTCTCAGGTGCCCACGAACGTGGATGTCTTCTTTTTCCCCCTGTTCTTCGAGTGCATGATCTTCACCGATGTCTTCCTGCTGATCGTGTCGCTGGCCTACTACGACCGCTATGCCTACGTGTTCCGCAATGCCGGCTTCGTCATCTCGACCGTGCTGCTCAGGGTGTCACTGTCCACTCCGAATCCATACGACCTTGCGGTGGCCCTGACGGCGATGGCCTACGGCATCATGATCCTCGCCGTCTTCGGCTGGATGATGGCGATTGCGCGGCCGCAGGTGCCCCGGGAATCGCCCGCTGACCTCCCGACACACGCTGGTTCGTGATGCTCCACGGACGTGGGTGCCCCTGGGGGCGGGACGAGACTGTTGGAGTCCTCTCGTTCCACAGGCCGGCTGAGTCCCGGATGGAATCGGTTGCATCGTCAATCGCATACCCTCTGTGGCATTCGTTTCCAGACGTTTACCGGGTTCTAACCGGCCGCGCGACCGCCGTCACTCGCGCACAGGGGGATGAGCACATGACATTACGCGGAGTACTGGTGACAGCCTGCTGTCTGTTCCTGGCCACGACGGCCCGGGCTCAGGTGCAGACGGGGGCCATCACCGGTGTGGTCTCGGATGTGAGCGGCGCGGTGCTGCCGGGTGTGACGGCGACGTTGTCGGGCGACCGCCTCATCGGTGGCGACCAGGTGCTGGTCAGCGATGCCGCCGGCGCTTACCGGTTCGCTCGCCTGCCGCCGGGTGACTACCGGCTGCGCTTCGAACTGACCGGATTCAAGGTTGTCGAGCGGGCCGACATCCGGATCAGCGCGGCGTTTGTGGCCACGATCAATGCCCGCATGGAGGTTGGGGGCCTGGAAGAAACGATTACGGTGACCGGTGCCTCGCCGACCGTCGACGTCCGTTCGAATGTGCAGCAGATTGTCATGAGCCAGGAGATTCTCGAGGGCGTGCCTACCGGTCGCGACCCGTGGTCGCTGGCCAAGATCATCCCCGGTGTGCAGGTTGCCACCTACGACGTCGGCGGGACTCAGTCGATGCAGCAGAGCAGCATGTCGGCGCGCGGGTCCAACACGGCCGACGTCAGCTACATGATTGACGGCGCGACGGTCAACTGGCCGGGCGGCGGCGGCGGCGCCACGATGATCTATTACGACCAGGGCATGTTCGAGGAGGTCAACTACATCACCTCGGCAGCCCCGGCGGAAATGCTGACCGGTGGCGTCAACATCAACATGGTCACCAAGGTCAGCGGGAACCAGTGGCGCGCCAATGTGCGCTACACCTTCGCCAACGACGGCCTGCAGGCGGAGAACTGGGCGGCCGCGCAGGCAGCCCGGCCGTCATTTCTGGGCAATCCCACGATCAGGACCTACGACTTCAACGCCGCCGGCGGCGGTGCCCTCGTCCGGAACCGCGTGTGGTTCAACGGGACGGTGCGGCGCTGGGTGGTGGACAAGTTCGTCAGCAACCGGAATTCCGACGGCACGCAGGCCATTGACCCGAACGATCTGAAGAACTACTCGGGCAAGATTGTGGTGCAGATCACGCCCGGCAACCGGGTGCACGCGTCGTACTTCTGGAACGACAAGATTCGCCTCAACCGCCGTGACGGCAGCGAACTCATCGATGACATCGCCTCGGTAGTGCAGACCAATCCGGTCAACACGACGCAGATCAAGTACACCGGAGTCAGGAACCGGGCCGTGTTCGAGTCGAGCTTCAGCATCATGGACGGCCAGACCAACTACACCTATCAGCCCAATACGCCGGCCGATGCGGTGCGCATCATTGATTCCGGGACGACGGTGGTCACCGGTGCCTCGAACCGTCAGGAGTTCCAACCGAACTCGCGACACCAGGTCGATAACGTCTTCAGCTACACGACCAGCGGTCTCGGGGGGGAGCATCTGCTTAAGGCCGGCGTCCAGTGGGGACGTCTCTTCTACGGGTCGGATTACTCGGTCCGGGGCGACCACCACCTGCTGTACAACTTCGGCGTGCCGACGACAGCCCGGCTGTTCAATGCGCCGGCCTTCTCGAAGAACGAAGCGACCGTGACGGGCATCTTCTTCCAGGACACCTGGACGATGAACCGGCTGACGCTGAATATCGGCGGCCGCTGGGACCGCTATGTCGGGCGGCTGCCGCAACAGGAAGCCAGTGGCGGGGCGTTTTCCGCGCCGCGCACGGTCGAGGCCCGTGAAGTGATCGATCAGTCGATTGGGGTCTGGCGCGCCGGGGCCTCCTACGATCTCACCGGCTCGGGGACCACGGCGCTCAAGGCCAGCTACAGCCGCTATGCCCTGCAGGTGGGCATCGATCGGGTTACCAACGTCAATCCGCTGACGGTCGGTACCAGCGACTGCCCCTGGACCGATCCCAATCGCGACGGTCGTCTCCAGATCAGCGAGATCAACCGTGCGCAGTGCTCGGCATTCTCCGGTGGTGCATTGACCCTGTACGACGGCACGCCAGACTGGCCCTACTCGGACGAGGTGACGGCGGGAGTCGAAACACAGCTACCTGGCGCCATCCGCTTCGGCACGATGTATTACTACCGGACGAATCGGCGGCAGATGGGGCAGACCAATACGCTGGCGCCCCCTTCGGCGTACACCGCGCACGAGGTGATCATCCCGAACGGGCCCGGCGGCACGGTGCAAAGTCCGAAGCCGACGTCGGCGACGCTCTACAATCTGAAGCCCGAGTTCGTCGGCATCGCCAGCAACCTTCGCTCGAATCAGGACTACCTCGACACCACGTACCACGGCGTGGAGTTCACGGCCAGCAAGCGATTCAACCGCCGCTGGCAGATGCAGGCTGGCTTCACGGTCGGCCGGAACCGGGGAGGCGTCGCGGGCGGCATTGATCTCAACGACCCCAACAACACGCGCTTCCCGACGGGAATCATCGGCAATGATTCGCTGACCGCCCTGCGGCTGTCGGGCAGCTACGAGGTGTGGGGAGGAGTGACCGTCGCCGGCTCGCTCGTCTCCAACACGGGGTATCCCTACGTGTCGACCTTCGTAATGACCAGGGCGCAGGCGGCGCAGCAGGGCATCGCTCTGACGCGTGCGACCCAGACCGTCCAGCTCAGCCGCCGCGGCGACGAACGCTATGACCGTGTCAGCATGCTCGACCTGCGTCTCAGCCGACCCTTCCAGGTGGGCGGCGTCCGAGTTGCGCCGCAGATCGATGTCTTCAACATCACCAACGCGGCGACACCGACCACCAACACGCTGGCCGTCGGTTCATCCTATCTCGCTCCTGTCGAGATTCTGGCACCACGCATTGCACGCATCGGCATCGTGCTCGATTTCTAGCCTTACGAGCTGATCCTCAGCCTCCGGCCATCGGGCCGGGGGCTGGCGTGCCGGTGCGCGTCCTCGCTGGCCCCGAGGCCTGGCAGGTGTAATGTGCCGTACTGCCCGCCGACCGTCTGCGCCGCCCATCGGCAGCAGGCGCGACGGCACAGTGAGGACGCACGTGAACGACGACTCGACGGCGACAGCAACCGACAGCGGCCGGTCACAGGTGGGGAAGGGCCGTTACTGGGTCTGGTGGCTGGCGGTTGGCGTGCTGACCGCATCCGGACTGAGCCTGCGGCTGGCCTATCTCGACGTGCCGCCACTCGACTTTCACGCGACCCGTCAGTATCGGTCTGCCCTGATCGCCCGGGCCTCCTCGGAGACAGCACTTCGCATGCAGGGCGAGGTCGGTGTGGCCTGCTCGATGGCGGCAGCCGGGTTGTGCGCCGTCCTCGGCGGGTCACCGGCGCAGATTGAGAACGCCGCCGAAATCGGGATGGAACACCACCTGGGGCTGACGTGCGACCCGGTCGGGGGCCTCGTGCAGATTCCCTGCATCGAACGCAACGCACTCGCATCGGCCAGGGCCATCAACGTCGCGCGCCTGGCCCTGCACGGCGACGGTCAGCACCGCATCAGCCTCGATCAGGTCATCCTGACGATAAAGCAGACGGGTGCCGACATGCAGTCGAAATACAAGGAAACGTCGACTGGCGGACTCGCCCTGACCGTCAACATCATCGCGTGCTGATTCAGCGGGTGAGTGGCGCGTGGCCACGACGACCGAGGCCGCAGTCGCCGGGATGATCCGGTCTGCCCGCATGTCGCTATAATGCCCGGCATGCGGCGGTTGGCCCTGCTCCTCGCTCTGTGCGCGATGGCGACGCCTCTGGCGCGACAGGCGCCGTCTGACCTCGTCATCGAACGGCAGGTCGAGGCGCGCATGCGCGACGGCGTGATGCTGCGGGCCGATGTCTATCGGCCCGCCGGCAGTGGACGCCACCCCGCCCTGCTGCAGCGGACGCCGTACTCGAAGCACCCGGAGACCGCCGACAGCCAGTTCCATCGGCTCGCGCGTGCCGATTTCGTCGTGGTCGTGCAGGACACGCGCGGACGCTACATGTCGGACGGCGTCGCCGCGCCGCACGATGAAGGCCCTGACGGCTACGACACCATCGAGTGGGTCGCACAGCTGCCGTACGTGGACGGCCGCGTCGGGATGTTCGGCGGCAGCTACAGCGCCACCGTCCAGCTGCTGGCCGCACCGCTCAGGCCGCCGCATCTGGTCGCGCTCTTTCCGTCGGCGTCCTACGCGAGCCGATATGACATGGTGTTCCAGGGGGGCGCGTTCTACCTGGGCGACGGCCTGTCGTGGAGTCTCGGGCAGGCAAAGGATGTGAGGCGCCGGGTGCTCGAGCCGCAGGCCATGCGCGACCGTGAACTCGGACTGTCGCCAGATGAGCGCCGGCAGTTGCAGGCCGAGTGGTATCGACACCTGCCGCTCAATTCCATCGATGCTCTCGACCTGCGCCGCTTCGCACCGGGATACTTCGATCTGCTGCAGCATCCCTCCTACGATGCGTTCTGGACCACGTTTGATGTCGCCGCGAAACATCCGCAGTTCGAGGTGCCGGCCTATCACCTGACCGGCTGGTACGACAGCCTGCTGAACGGCACACTGGCCAACTTCAGCGGACTCCGCGCCAACGCCGGTACCGATCGCGCACGGCGCAACCAGCGGCTCATCGTCGGTCCCTGGACACACGCGCGACCTACCGCCACCACGACGAAAGTCGGTGACGTCGACTTCGGCCCCGAGGCCGGTTTCGACTCAGAGGGGCTCATCATCGGCTGGTTTCGGCACTGGATGGCTCGAGGATTGTCATCGGCCCGGCCAGGGCCAGACGCCCCGTCGCAGATCGATTGGCCCGGTGCCCCGGTGCGAATTTTCCTGATGGGCGAGAACCGCTGGCGCGACGAGCAGGAGTGGCCACTGAGGCGCGCGCAGCCGACACGGTTCTACCTGCACAGCACCCGTGGCGCCAATGGTCTCACCGGTGATGGCCGACTCGAACGCGACGTCCCTGCCAGTGGCGCGGCCCCGTCTGATGCCTTCATCTATGATCCCGGGTCGCCGGTGCCCACGGGCCTGTTCGGCGCCTACTCGCGGATGCCTGTGGACCGCCGCGCCATTCAGCAGCGTTCCGATGTGCTCGTCTACACATCGGCGCCCATGACGGCGCCGCTCGAAGTGACCGGGCCCATCACCGCCGTGCTGCATGTTGCGAGCAGCGCACCGGACACCGACTTCACCGCAGCAATCAGCGACGTGCAGCCCGACGGCACCGCCCGCGCACTGACGGATGGCATTATCAGGGTGCGCTACCGCAACAGCCGCACCACGCCGACCCTCATGGTGCCCGGTCAGCGCTATGAGGTGCACATCGAAGTCGGCGCCACCGGCAACGTCTTCCTGCCGGGCCATCGCATCCGTCTCGACGTGTCGAGCAGCAACTTCCCGCGCTACGACCGCAATCCGAACACCGGCGCGCCGTTTGCGACCGATGCCACCACGATGACCGCGCGGCAGACCGTGTTCCATGCATCTGATGCCGCGTCATATCTCATCCTGCCGGTGATTCCACGGTGATCCGCCACCTGCGCCCGCACGCGGCTATGCTGCTGGTCTTCGTGCTGGCGGGTGCCGCCTGCGCACGGGACGACCGCAGCAGAGCCGAACAGACACCGGCACGCATCCGCATCGGCTATACCCCGACCGCGTCAGCCGCACAGCAAGCGCTCGAAACGCGGTTTCGGCAGGGGGTGTCGGCAGACTCGATGTCTGCGCTCCACCAGCCACTGACAGCACGGCCGCATCCCGCAGGGTCCCCGGGCACGCAGGACATCGTCCGCTATCTCCAGCAGACGCTGGCCGGGTATGGGCTTGAGGTGCAGACTCACGAGTATCAGGTGCTGCTCGCACAGCCCAGGACAATCGCCGTGACGCTGACGGCGCCGGAACGGCGCACGCTCAGCGTCGACGAGCCGGCCATTCCCGAAGACCCCACCTCCTCCCACCCGGAACTCGGCGGCGGTTACGTGGCCTACTCGGCCTCGGGCACGGCCGAGGGGCCCGTGGTGTACGTCAACTACGGCCTGCCGGCCGACTATGCCGAACTCGCCAGACTCGGCGTGTCGCTCAAGGGGAAGATCGCGCTTGCGCGTTACGGACGCAGCCACCGCGCGGTCAAGACCCACACGGCAGAGCAGGCTGGCGCACGCGCCCTCATCCTCTACAGTGATCCCGGAGACGATGGCGAGACAAAGGGGCCCGCGTGGCCCAAAGGCTACTGGCGGGGAGAACACATGCTGCAGCGCGGCAACGCCAAGTACAGCTGGTACTGGCATGGTGATCCGCTGACGCCCGGCGTCGGTGCGACCCGCAATGCCCTTCGCATGGATGAGGCCACGGCGCCAACGCTGCCGAAGATTCCGGTGGTGGTCATGAGTTGGGGCGAAGCACAGCATCTCATGGCAGCGCTCGGGGGCCCGACCGCACCCCAGCGGTTTCGGGGCGGGCTCCGCACGCCCTACCGCGTGGGCCCCGGTCCCGCAGTCGTGCGCGTCGACGTCGAGATGGAGCAGGGCCTGCGCCCGATCTACGACATCGTGGCCTCGATCAGGGGTGCGAGCACGCCGGAGCGATCGATTCTCTTCGGCACACATCACGACGCGTGGACGTTCGGCGGTGTGGACCCGGGCACGGGCACGACCGCGCTGCTCGAAGTCGCCCGCGGGCTCGGTCAGCTCGCGAAGTCGGGCTGGAAGCCCGCGCGCACGATTACGTTCGCGTTCTGGGACGCCGAGGAATTCGGCCTGGTCGGATCCACCGAATATGCGGAAGCGCTCAGGGCACAACTGCAGGAGCAGCTCATCATGTACGTGAACATCGACATGTACATGAAAGGGCGCTTCGACCCGGGAGGGGTGCCGTCACTCGCGGCATTCGTGGCAGACGTGGCGAAGGATGTGCCTGACGGCGACGCAACGGTCTACGATCGATGGAAGGCGTCGGAAGCGGCGCGTCAGCAGGTGACCGATGTATCGGCGTTCGTGCCTGACCTCGAAGCGCTGGGCAGCGGTGCCGACTTCGTGCCGTTTCAGGATCATCTGGCGGTGCCGACGCTGGCCATCGAGTTCATTGGCGACAACGGTTACGGCTACGGCACGTATCACACGAATTATGACTCGCGTGCCTATGTCGAGCAGATTGCGGATCCGGGTTTCGCGCAGGGCGTGCTGATGGCACAGGTGCTCGGGACGCTGGCGCTGAGAATGAGCGAAGCCGATGTGCTGCCGTTCCGGTTCTCGCACTACGCGGCGAAACTGCTCGACGCGGTGGACGCGGCATCCGGCTGGTCGCGCGATGCCGGCATGACGATGGATGCGGTGCCGCTGCGGGCGCGTGCCGAGGCCGTGCGAGACGCGTCGGTAGCGCTCGAAGCGGCGATCGACGCCGCGCTGGCCGGTGGTGGTGTGCCGGACACCGTCAGGGCCGCCCTCAACGATCGGCTGAGCCGGATGGAGCAGACCCTGGCCGATGACGCCGGCGCTGCAGACACGAAGTGGTATCGTCACGTGTTCTACGGCTGGAACATCTACTCGCTCTATGACGGGCAGCCGTTCCCGGGGCTGGCCGAGGCCTTCCGGGTGAAAGACACCGCACGTGTGACACACGAACTCGGGCGCATCGAGCGTGCGCTCGATCGGATGCACCGCGAACTGCTGGCAGCGCACCAGCCGCTGGCATCGCCACCGCGCTGAACGACCCCGGCAAGCCGTGGCAGAATGGCACCGACGAATCGTTCAACGGCAAGTTCCGAGATGAGTGTTTGAGCCTGGAGTGGTTTCGCCATCGGATCGACGCGAAGTGGGTCATTGAGAAGTGGCGGCGTGAGTACAATGAAGTCCGGCCACATTCGAGTCTCGGCTACCTCACGCCAGCCGAGTTCAAGTCGCAGCCGCAGATCAAGAGCGGTTGTTTAACAGACGGTTCTGCGGGCGCCGTTCTCCAGTAATCACTGGTCCGAAGAAGCCCGGCAGGTCAGTTGCCCATAGAAAGTTCTCAGGGAAACTACCATAGGCACACAGCATGCGAAAGAGAGACGATAGGCGGGATGAACGGGGCTGGGGAGGCAACGGAATCAGCGTTATCGGACCTGTCCGCCTAGATTCGTCAAAGATTCGGCCCCCGGCCACGCCGTGGCACTGCCGCCGTTCATTCCGCCGGTGACCGACGCCGATCGCGCCGCCGCGTTCCCCGACGTGCACGACACCATGGCGCACGACGACAACGCCATCAACTACTTCGTGCTCTTCGATCAGCTCGAGTGGCAGAGCGGTGCCGAGGACGCCGTGAGCTGGGATACGAAGGGCTGGATCGGCCGCGATCGCGATCGCCTGTGGTTCCGCACCGAAGGTGAACGGGAGGGGAGCCGCCTCGCGCACGCCGAAGCGCAGCTCTTCTACGGCCGCGCCATCGCGCGCTGGTGGGACGCGCTGGCCGGCGTGCGGCAGGACGCCCGGCCCGGCGCGGCACAGACCTGGGTGGGCGTCGGATTCCAGGGGCTCGCCCCGTACTGGTTCGAAGTCGAGGCCACGGCCTACGTGAGCACGGCGGGCCGCACGCACGTGCGCCTCAAGACCGAATACGAATTGCTCGTGACGAACCGTCTCATCCTGCAGCCGCTCCTCGAGGCGAACCTGTACGGCCGCGCCGATCCGTCGCGCGCCCTTGGCGCCGGACTCTCGGCCGTTGAAGGCGGACTGCGGCTCCGCTACGAGTTCCGCCGCGAGTTCGCGCCCTACATCGGCGTCACCTGGCAGCGGCGCCTGTTCGGCGCGGCGGACCAGGCACGCGCGAACGGCCAGCAGCCGGGCAGCGCCCGGCTCGCGCTCGGGCTCCGCCTGTGGCTGTGAACACACGCCGCCTCATCGTCGTGGCCCTGCTCGTCGTGTGTGGTGGCGCCGTGACATCTGCGCGCCAGAGCGCCGTCCGTATCGAGGTGCGCGCCGAGGACCGGCCCGTCGAGGGCGCGCGCGTCACGGCGGGCGAAGCCACGGCGACGACGGACGCCGACGGCCGAGCGGAGCTCGTGCTGCCCGCCGGCGCGACCGCGATCACGGTCACGAAGGACGGCTTCGTGGACGTGTCGACGACGCTCGCCGTCGTCGCCGGCCAGGACGCGTCGCTCGTCGTGACACTGGGGGAAGCGCCTACCGTGGAAGACGAGGTGATCGTCGTGGCCACGACGCGCACCGGGCGCCGGCTCGAGGATCAGCTGACGCGTGTCGAGGTGCTCGGCCGCGAGGAGATCGAAGAGAAGATGCTCATGACGCCGGGCGACATCGTCATGATGCTGAACGAGATGGGCGGGCTGCGCGTGCAGGCCACGTCGCCCTCGATCGGGGCGGCCAGCGTGCGGGTGCAGGGCATGCAGGGCCGCTACACCCGCTTCCTGAGCGACGGCCTGCCGCTCTTCGGCCAGCAGGTCGGCGGCCTGGGACTGCTGCAGATCCCACCGATGGATCTCGGACAGGTGGAGGTCATCAAGGGCACCGCGTCGGCGCTCTACGGCGCCGGTGCCATGGGCGGAGTCGTCAACCTGCTCTCGCGGCGTCCCGAGGCCGAACCGGTGCGCGAAGCCCTGGTGAACGGCTCCACGCTCGGCGCGACCGATGCGGTGCTGTTCCTTTCCGGTCCGCTCGGCGGCGGCTGGAGCGCGTCCCTGCTGGGCGGCGGCCACAGCCAGACACGGCAGGACGTGGACGGTGACGGCTGGGCCGACGTGGCCGGCTACATGCGTGGCGTGGTCCGCCCACGCCTCTTCTGGGACGGCGGCGATGGCCGATCCGTGTTCGTCACCGCTGGTCTCACCCACGAGGACCGCGAGGGCGGCACCATGGACGGCGCGACGCTGCCCGCTACGCGCGAGTCGTATGCCGAAGCGCTCGACACGCGGCGCTACGACGTGGGGGCCACGGCGCAGACGCTGTGGAAGGCGCAGTACGTGGTGACGGCCCGGGGCGCGTTGGCCTGGCAGCGTCACACGCACGAATTCGGTGCAACGCGCGAACGCGACGCCCATGACACGGCGTTCGCGGAGCTGGCGGTGCGTGGCGCCTCCGGACGGCACACGTGGGTCGCCGGGGCGGCCTACGAGCGCGATCGCTACACGCCGCGCGAGGTGCCGCGCTTCGCCTACCGCTACCAGGTACCCGGTGTGTTCCTGCAGGACGACATCGACCTGGCGCCGTGGCTGTCGGTCTCGGCCAGTGGCCGCGTTGACCAGCACAGCGAGTACGGCACGTTCGTCAGCCCGCGCCTCGCGGCCCTCGTGCGCGCCGACGGCTGGACCAGCCGCCTGGCGGTGGGGCAAGGCTTCTTTGCCGCCACGCCGCTGACCGAAGAGACAGAAGCCGCCGGCCTCACGCGTCTCACCGTGACGCGGCCGCTCGGGGCAGAACGCGGCCGCAGTGCCTCGCTCGACCTGACACGAGCGCTCGGTTCCGGCACATTCACCGTGACGGGCTTCGCGTCGCGCATCTCTGATCCGATCGCCGTCGAACGAGAGCCGCAGTACGTGCTGTTCAACCGCGACGAGGCGTCGACCAATGTCGGTGTGGAACTGCTGGCCACCCTACGCGGTGGTCCGTTCGCCGCCACCTCGACCTACACCTACGTCAGGTCGCGCGAAACTGCCGACGGCGGCAGCCGCGACACCGAACTGACACCGCGGCACAGCGCCGGCCTCGTCGGTCTGTGGGAACCAGAAGGTGTTGGGCGGGTGGGTGTCGAACTCTTCTACACGGGCCGCCAGCGCCTCGAGGTCAATCCGTTTCGCGAGCGATCGGCGTCGTACGTGGTCGTGGGACTGCTCGCCGAACGGCGCTTCGGCAAGGTGCGGGTGTTCGCCAACCTCGAGAACCTGACCGACGTGCGACAGACCCGCTTCAATACGCTCGTGCGTCCGCGGCCGGGCGCCGACGGCCGCTGGACCGTCGATGCCTGGGCGCCGCTCGATGGGCGTGTGCTGAACGCCGGCCTGCACGTCGCCTTCTGACGCCGGTCATACGCTCGACGTCCAGGGACGCGTGCGCACGACCTTTGCGGTGCTCGCGGCCTCGTAGCGCCGGCGGCTGTTCCGGCGTACGATGAGCCGGCATGACCCCGTCGCCACGGGCTGATGCCCGCAGCGGTCAACGGATCGCGCTTGCCGGCATCATCGCCAGCGGATGCCTGGCCGCACTCAACCTCACCGTGGGCGTGATGTCGCGGTCGACGTCGGTCTTTGCGACGGGTGTCGAGTTCGCCGGCGATGTGCTGGCCTCGACGGTCGTGTTCCTGGGCATGGTGGCGGCGGCCAGACCCGCCGACGACGATCATCCCTACGGTCATGGCCGCGGACGATAGGCGGGATGAACGGGGCTGGGGAGGCAACGGAATCAGCGTTATCGGACCTGTCCGCCTAGATTCGTCAAAGATTCGGCCCCCGGCCACGATTCGGCCCCCGGCCACAGCACCTTGCCGACGAGCGGTCCTACGACAGGCGTACCGTCCATCGACGACCACAGGCTCGCCGTTTCCTCGTCGAACATCAGCTTGTTCGATCGATACAGGAGACCACTGGTTCCGAAGGTGAACTTACGGCCCGCGATGGTGCTCTCGTACGGGATGACCGTTCCGCAGAGCGTGCAGTAGACAATCGTCAGAGGCACGCCGCCGAGCGTGTCGAGCGCCATCTCGTGCCAGGCGAGGATCCGTCGCGGATAGGCGCGAGCCTCGCCGTTGATGGTGACGCCAAAGACGATGTGCCAATCGCGCAGCCATGTGGCCGCGCCGGCGGTGTCGACGCGCGGGGCACGCAGCGGCGGGATGCCATTCACGGGCACGCCTCCCCAGTCGATCTCATCCAGACGGATGGTGGTGGGCACCTGCGGACGGAAGAACGCCCGGAACCGGGGATCGATGCGTGCGTAGAGTTCGGCCTTGAACTCGGCGTACCGGGAATGCGGACGGACCGGCCGTGACCACAGCCAGCGTCGCCAGGCCCTGAGATCATCGCCGAAGCGCTGGCCGGTCTGCCGCTGCAGGAACGCGGTCAGGCGCCTGCGGATGTCGCTGCCGACGGTGGCTCCTGCCGGTGCCGTGTCGAAACCCGGCGGGCGCTGCTCGGGGCCGATCGCTGATTCAGGGTCGATGGACTCGACACGTTCGTCCGGCATCGAGGGGCGCGCGGGCACATGAAATCGGGCGACGTCAATGATCAGTCCCGCATAATCGTCGCGCCACTGTCGGGCGATGGTGGCCAGCGCCTCATTCGACGTCTGCCGGTCACGCGAGTCGGTCGCCAGGAATGTTCCCCACGAGGGCTCGGCGTCGTTCGGTGCGGAGGGCTGGGCGGCGCCGACACTGCCGACGATGAGCAGGCAGGCCAGTGCGAAGGTTACAGCATGCAGGAGACGCACGGGCACGCTCTCGGTGCGGCGTGGAGGCATGAGCGCGCCTTGGTTGTCGTAGCTCCGGGCGCGCTCTGACGATGCACGTGACATGCGTGTCCGGCAGTTTAGTCAAATCCATGCGAGGTGCGTACGGGCAGGGCGTGACCTTTCGCCCGCCACGACCGGCCTACCGACAGGGTTCGTGCAGGCGTGATACCTCGGCCAGCAGTCCTGTCACGAGCGGACTCGCCGCCGATCGGTTGTCCAGACACAGGACCATGGACGTCTGCTCGTGCAGCGCCTCGTCAAACTGGCGCCGCCATGTGAGGGCATTCAGGGCAGGCACGACCAGCAGGTCCGGTCGGAGGCGTCGACACCAGTGGCGCAGCGCCTGACGGCCGGAGCCTATGGCGCTCAGTTCCATCGGAACCAGGTCCATCACGCCCGTGGCACGCAGTGCTGCCGACGCGGCCTCAAGGCTTGCCGGGCTGTGTTCCTGACTGGCCTCCGCGATCAGGGCATCATCGACGGTCGACAGGCGGCACGCCACCTGAAGGGGCCGCTGTTCGTGGCTGGCCAGCGCGTGAGCGACACGAAGTGCCGTCGCCGGCCCGGCAGACCAGTCTGCCACCACCGCGACATCTGGAGGATATCTGGGAACGGGAATGGCCGTATTCCATGACAGCAGCGGCAGCGGCACGTGGGCCAGCAGGTAGCCCCGCACCGACGCGAACCCTCCCAGGCGATGAGGGCGGGAAACCGGGCTATGTGTGATGACCAGGTCGCAGGGGCCTCGCTGGGCGGCCAGTGCCAGGCCGCGCGCCACGTGTGAGCTTTCGACCACGAGCCGTCGGGATTCCGGCGAGAGCCCCCACTCGGCGACGAGCTGCTGCAGGTGTGCCCTCGCACCGTCGACCGCCCGTCGGTCGTGCACGACCTGCACGGCGGTGCACTCCGGGATGAACCAGTGACGGAGGATATCGATGGGCGTCGGTCCTCCTGAGTGGGGGACCGAGCCGTCCGAGGCGATGAGGACACGCAGGACGGGGCGCCGCACGGGCGGATGCGTCCGCAGCTAGTTGGTCCGGAGGGGAGACGCGTGGCTGAAGCCGCGTCGCAGCAGGTCGGCCAATCGGTGTGGAGCGCCGGCGCGATGCACCAGAACCGGCACGGGGCTGCGCTCGATGATCTTTTCGGTCACGCTGCCGAGCAGGATCGACACCGATCGGCTGCGACCGCGGGTGCTGACGATCAGTGCGTCGGCGTTGAGCGCGCTGACTTCCGACAGGATGGTGTCGGCGATGTCGCTGCCCTGAATGGCCGCCGCCGGTGACCAGTGGTGCTGCCGACCGATGCCGTGGCCGGACGAGAGAGGGACGACCCGGGCCACGATGCTGCCTGGTTCCGTGCCGGCCTCGCTGATCAACTGTCGCACACGGTCGAGCTGAACGGACGGCGGGTCATCGGTCGACACAAGGCCCGTCGATTCCGGCGTCATGACATGCAGCGCGGTGAGCGCCAGGGGAGCCTCCGGTGACGACAGTGACGCGGCCCAGCGGAGCGCCTCGGTGGCAGCGCCTGAAAAGTCGAGGGCCATCAGCGGCCGCTCGAGTGCGGCCGGAGCTCCGGGCGGCACCACGGCCAGCGCGCACGGGGCCAGCATGGCCAGACGGGATGCCAGCACACGGCGCCGCCCGCCAACCACCAGCAGGTCGGCCTGGTGCTCGGCGCCGTACGCCAGCAGCCGATCGGTCAGGGGCCCCTGCAGGACGTCGATGGTCAGCGCGGCTGGGATGTGTGCGAAGCAGGGCTCTGCCAGGGCGCGCAGGCCCTCGCGCAGCTGCGAGGAGTCTTCCGGAACGGGCGTGACGTGGACCACACGGATCTCACCGGCTCCGCAGACCTGCGCCAGTCGCGCGGCGTATTGAAGCACGGTCCTTCCGTGCTCGGCGGCACCGACTGCGACAACCATCGAGGACATCCGGGTCATCGGGCACCTCCTGTCGGTTCGACCTGCAGAGTCTGGGGCGCAGGTGAGGACGCAGGTTCGTCAGGCGATGGCCCGAAGGTGCGCCGGAAGGCCAGGTAGATGAACAGCGCCGAGAGCACGCCAGTCAGGAAGTCGGTCAGCGGCACCATAACGGCGGTGTAGACCATGAGCCAGCCGTGCATCCGGTTCCCGTGCCACACCGCTCTGATCTCGGCTGGCTTCACCATGTTGGTCGACACCCAGAGCAGGATGCCGCCAATGCAGGCCATCGGGACCATGTTGAGGTAGTCGGCCAGGTAGTACGCCAGCAGCAGCTTCAGGACGCCCTTGAAGTACCCCGCGAGTGGTGTAACGGCGCCGGCCTTGATGCTGGTGGCAGTCCGCGCGAGCGCTCCGGTGCAGGGAAATCCATTCAGCAGCGGTGTCACTATCTGGACGAGCCCCTGTCCCCAGAATTCCTTGTCGGGATTGAACGGCGTGCGCGTGTTGCCCGCGAGGCGATCTGCCATAGACGAGCACAGCAGGCTCTCGACGGCCGAGACGAAGACGATGGCGAAGACGTAGTAGGCGAGGTCGAAGGCCACCGTCGGCGTGAGGGTCGGCAGCGAGGGCGGCGTGAACACGAAGAAGTTCGTGGGAATGGCCCCGTACCGGTCTTCGACCAGCGTGAGTCCGGCACCCTGCAGCACCGTGGCGACGGCGCCTGTGGCCAGCCCAAGGGCGATCAGCGGTGCAGGGATGAAGATGGACACACGCAGCAGATACCGGGTAACCGCGAACGTGGCCAGGCCAATCAGTACGGCATACGGATTGATCTGCGAGGCCTGCGATGCGATGCCCGTGATCATGCCGAGCAGTCCACGTCCTTCCAGGCGCAGGCCCAGCAGCGAATCGAGGTTGGTCAGCGCGATGGTGACGCCGATGCCGACGGTGAATCCCACCACGATCGAGTTCGGAACCAGCCGTACGATGCGTCCGGATCCCGCCAGCGCCATCACCATCAGGATGAGGCCGGCAAGACCCGAGGCCAGCACGAGGAACGTGTGGTCATAACGGCTCATCAGAGAGCCAATCACCGGAATGAAGGCCGCGGTGGGACCGTAGACCTGGTATTTGGATCCTCCGAACGTGCGTCCGACCAGGCAGGCGACCGCGCCAGCGATGATGCCCTGCTCCGGACGCAGTCCCGCCGCCATGGCGAAGCCCATGGCCATGGGAATCGCGGTCATGGCCACGATCAGACCCGCACTGAAATCGCGATAGACGATGGTCTGCCAGCTGTCACGCGTCAGGTCCTCGAATCGTTCGTCGAAGACGGTGTTAAACCGGATGAGCTGTGTAAGCGACATTCATGTAGGCTACCGGCGCAAGCCGCCCCTGTCAACCACCGTGAAGGTCTCCCCGTTCGTGTGGTCCGTGGCGCTGGGGGACACCCGGCGTGGTCTCCGGCGCGAGGCTATCGCTACGACGGCCTATATGTCGTCGAGGACAGCTTTCGTGAGCAGGGGAAGTCGGGCTTCCTCGTGTGCCGATTTCGGCTCCGCAAGCTCGCGGAGGAGGTCGCCGTTTCGACGACGGGACTCGGCGCCGCGGGAGCGCCCCCTCCCGCGGGCACGGCGACGCCCAGTACCCGGGGGACCCGTCAGCAGCGCGTCGTGCGGAGCACGCCGGTCGTGGATTGGGTCAAAGCGCGCCACGACTTCACCTGCCAAGTGTGCGGCGTGCGGCTGGCCGGCCCCAATGGCCCCTATGCGGAAGGCGCCCACATCCGCGGGCTGGGCCGTCCGCACAGTGGCCCCGATGCGGTGGAGAACGTGCTGTGTCTCTGCCCCAACCACCACGTGCTGTTCGACCTGGGGGCGTTCACGCTGACGGACGAGCTGGCCTTGGAGGGAGCGCCGGGGCAACTTCGCACCCATCCCGACCACCGCGTCAGTCTCGAGCATGTGCGGTATCACCGCTCCCATTGCGCCCGGACCGGCCGGCAGTAGATAGCTGCGACCACTTGCGACCAGTGGTGGTCTGATGACGCGTCCTGACGGCTACCGTCGGGATGCAGTCGTTGGTATGCACTACGCGCACACATGTCGCGTGGTCAGGGGGGTCGGTGGATGTGCTGACGGGTTATGTAGGGCGGGGGGGTGGTGGGGGGCGGCCAGCACTGCATGAACGTGCGGAATGTGCAGGCGGCCGACCTGATGCCCGGCCTGACCGTGGGCGGCGAGGGCGGCGCGATGCAGGCGTTCCTCACGAGCACGCGCTCGATTTCGTACTGAGGCGCACCGTCCGGGCGGCGTGGCAGCCACGCGGCTGGCCACCCGCCCTCGCGCGCGGACCGCAGGTCAGAGTCGAGGCGCGTTGGCCGCCAGCGCGTCGTGGATGTCGGATTCCGTGAGCGCCGCCGCGGCCTTGTGCACGGTGCAGTGCCAGCGGCCGGAGGGTGCCAGCACGGCCAGGACCGTTTCGAGCGGCGGGCACCCCTCCTCGCGGCAACGCAGTTCGGTCACGAGCACGATGGCGTCCGCGGGCAGATCGAGGCGCGCCGAGAGCCAGCCCTTGACGCGGACGATGGCCTCCGAGCCAGACCCTTCCACGTCGTCGTCGAGATTGATGAGCATGGCCATGAGGTCAGTGTGCACGTGCGGCCCACGATGCGCAGGTGCCGGGCGGCACTGCCCTCACGTGCGATCGCACACCGGCGCCCTGCGTGTCTGCGCCGGTCGCCGCCCTCGGTCGGCTGGTGAGCGGCCATGGCGGCACCGTTCGCGGGTTTCGTCTTGTCGCAGGCCACGAGACACTCGACGCTGTAGGATGTGGCGGAGGAGCCGAAGCGCGCGCGTGCCGATCTACGTCTACGCCTGTGATCGATGTGACGTCGAGTTCGAGGTGCTGAAGCCGCTGGGACGCAGTGACGAGCTGGAGATGTGCCCGATCTGCCGGGCGCTCCTCGCGCGCGCCCCGACGGCTGCGGCGTACCTCACGGGAGTGGCCCCTCCGGCGGCGGCCGACGACCCCACCAACCCTTTGACCGCCGCGCGTCATCCGATCGACTGTTTGTGCTGCGCGCCGGCGCGGCGGTAACGACCGACGCGTCGTGTGACATTCGCGTGCGGTCGACCACTAGGGCGGCGGGTACTGGCGGCGAGCCTTGAGCCACTCGGCCACGTCCCGCATACGCGAGCGATAGGCGTGAGGTGGTTCGAACGCTACGGGACCTGCCACCTTGGCCGCGGCCACGACAGCCGCGGCTTCCATCGGCAGGCCGTTGTCGCCGAACGCGGTCACACTCTCTACCGCGAGTCGCGCGCTCACCATCAGGACTGAATAGTTGCGCCCGTCGACAAGGAGATAGGCGAGCGAGCGGCCGAACGGATCGGTCGTGGCAGCGCGAAGAATCACCACGTCGCGCGCCGTCGCCAGTACACCCTGGCCGAACGCCCGGGCCTCTGGGCCAAACGGCTGATCGAACGGGATGTTGTGCTCGAGGTGACGCGTCTCCGGCGCATCGATGCCCAGAATGCGGACGGTCTCAATGTCCGTCGGCGTCCAGCGGATCTCCACGGTATCGCCATCGTCGACAGTCACGGCCGCCACCGGCACGGCAACACGCGTGAGCGCGGGACGCCGCTGCGCCGCGGGCTGCCCGGCGGCATCGCCCACGCCGAGCATCGAGGCCACCACGACCAGCGTGACGAGGCCGGGATTCGTCATGCCGGCACCACTTCGGCACCCGCGACGCCGTATGCCGCATAGGCACGTGCGTCCACAGGTGCCATGGCCGGGTTCTTGAACGTCAGTCCCATCAGCGCTACCAGGTCGCCGAAGAGCGCGGTATTGGCACGAAGGCCGCGGAAGCGTTCCTGGCCTGGGCCGAAGGCGAGCACCGGCGCAAGATCGGCGGTGTGCGTGGTCCCCGTCCACCCAATGCCCCAGTGGTTGGCGGCGATCTGCCCGAGCACGCCGTCGAATCCGGCCAGCTGTCCATTGAGCACGGTGACCACGGGGCGGGCCAGGGCAGTGCGAATCACCTCCGTCTGCAGCCGGTCGGGCGCGAAACCCAGAAGGTGCTCCACCAGCATGCCCGTGTCATTCACGCTGGGTTGACCGGAACGGTTGGCCGCATCGAGCAACTGGCGCTTGACGACAGAAAACGAGGCGCGCGCACGCGTGACATTCGCGAAGACCCGGCTCGAGTCGAGGTAGCTCTGGCCCATACCGTTCAAGCCCGGGTTGGCGTTTCCGTGGTCAGAGGTAACGATGACGAGCGTATCGTGCCGGCCTGCGGCAAACTCGCGCACGGCCGCGACGGCGTCGTCGAAATCGAGCTGCTCGCGGAGGATCGCCGCCGCGTCATTCGCGTGTGCGGCGTGATCGACGCGCCCGCCTTCGACGAGCAGGAAGAACCCCTCCGGCACGTCGTGCAACCGCGCCAGTGCCGCTGACGCCATTTCGGCCAGCGTGGGTATGTTGGCCTGCAGGCGTGGATCCTGGTCGCGATCGAGTCTGTATGGCAGATGCTCGCTGGCGAACAGGCCAAGCCCGCGTCCGCTCCCTGTTGCGGCGCGCAACTCGTCTCGGGTTCGCCACACCGCATACCCTCCGCGCGCGAAATCACCGACCAGATCACGGCCATCGGCTCGACGTCCGGCATCGAAGAACTGCTGCCCGCCGCCGAGCACGACGTCTACACGATCCAAGTACTGCGTGGCGATGTCGTCTTCAGCGTTGCGGTTCGTGTTGACGGCGGCAAACCCGGCGGGCGTGGCGTGTGTGACCGTGGTCGTGGTCACGAGACCAATGCGGCGGCGCGCCTGCCGCGCCAGGTGTGCCAGGGGCGTCAAGCGCGTACCGTCCGGCAACACGTTGATGGCGCCGTTGCGAACGCGAGACCCGCTGCCCCACGCCGAGGCGGCGGCGGCTGAATCGGTGACGAGCGACGTCAGCGACGCTGTGTCGACCCACCCCGTGGTCACGTCCGGATGGCGCGCCAGCTCCCACCACGCGGTGCCGCGCCCGCGCACGGTGTGGGAGAACGACTCAGCAAGTGTCGGCACACCGACGCTCATACCGTCGGCCACCATCAGCACGACGTGTCGTGGCACTGCCGCTGGCGTGGTGGCGGCGCTCTGGGACGCGGCTGAGCGGCCGGAAGTCCCGAGCAGCGCGGCCACTCCGCCGATCCAGCGGCGCCGCGACAGTCTGGTGGCGATAGTTGAGTCCATGCGAATCTCCTCGTGTCGCTCGCCCGCGCCGCGACGGCTGATGGTACCACGGTCATGGCCGCGAGTTCGGTGCCGCTTGACACCGCTTGCACCCGCAGTGGCCCTTCACCCACCGCGCCTCCGAGCTGGTGCCTCGCCGCCGTCAGTCGTCTGCTCCGGCCAGCACGCTGGGGCAACCATTGGTGGCGGCGTCGCGGCCGTCTGTTGAAGATCTACGGACGGGAGCACGGCCGCCCGCGATCATGCCGGGTAATGCGCGTTCCGCGGCGCACGTGGCTGGCCACTCTTGGCACCGCCATCCTTTCGCGACCGGCATGGTCACAGGCGCGCGAGGCCCAGCCACCGGCGGTCGCAGCACACGCTGGTGCAATGGATCCGGCGGTGGCACGGCACTTCAACGCACCCGTTGACGCCTCCATGGTCGAAGCCCTGGCTCTCACGACGGGCAGCCGCGTCCTCGACGTCGGATGCGGGCGTGGCGATCACCTGCACCAGTTCGCGTCGCGCGCCGTCGGGCGCCCAATCGGGCCACCAGGGCGTCGATGACACCGCCGGCGGAAAGTAGAAATTGTGCATGTAGTTCCCGCCGGTCTTCGCGGCGGGATAGCCGGTGGTGCCGCGCGTGCCCTGCTGCACCGATCCGCCCTGCATGGGAATGGCGACGGGTGCTGGGGCTTGTGACTGCGCGGCGGGCTGGGCGGCGAGCCAGCCGCCAACGAGGGCGAGCGCCGCGGCAGCGGCGAGACCAGGCGAGTAGAACCGCGACTTCATGTTAGCCTCCGTGCGGTCGGCCGTGACGAGCCGCCAGGCGTGATGCGGCGGCGGGCGCCAGTCTACACGGAATGTCGCGCCCCCGCCACGGGCGCCGGGAGGCTGAGTGACATGACGGAATCGCGCCGGGTCACCGCCATCGACGCCCTTCGCGGCCTGGTCATGATCATCATGGCCCTGGACCACACGCGTGAGTTCTTTCACGCGGGCGCCATGCAGTTTTCCGCCGAGGATCTGACGCGCACGACACCGCTCGTCTTCCTCACACGCTGGATCACCCATGTCTGTGCGCCGGTCTTCTTCGTCACGGCCGGCATGGGCGCCGGACTCCGCCTGGCCCGCGGCGGCTCGAGGGCCGCAGTCTCGCGGTATCTGCTGACGCGCGGGCTCTGGCTCATCGCCGTCGAACTCGTGGTCATGCGCCTGGCCATGAACTTCACCTTCGATCTGCAGTATCCGGTGTTCCTCATCATCCTCTGGGCACTCGGATGGTCGATGGTGGCGTTGGCAGGTCTCATCCACCTGCCCGCCGAAGTTGTCGGCCTCATCGGGCTCGTGATCGTGGTGGGCCACAACACGCTCGACGGCGTGCCGGCCTCGGTGTTTGGGCCGCTCGCCTGGCTCTGGCACGTGCTGCACCAGCCCGGCCTCATCACCATCGGACCGATCTCGGCCATTGCCGGTTATCCCGTATTGCCGTGGGCCGGCGTGATGGCCCTGGGGTTCTGGGCCGCCGGCCTCTATACATGGGCGCCCGACCGGCGCGCACGTGCGCTCCGGACCTTTGGACTGGCGGCGATCGCCGGCTTCGTCGTGCTGCGGGTCTCGAACGGCTACGGCGACCCGGCGCCGTGGTCAGCGCAGGTGTCCCCGGTGATGACGGTCGTGTCGTTTGTCAACACGACCAAATACCCGCCCTCGCTCATCTTCATCCTGATGACGCTCGGGCCGGCGGCGCTGCTGCTGACCTGGCTCGAGCGCGCGATGCCCGGCGCCCGCCATCCGTTCGTCGTGTTCGGCCGCGTGCCCTTCGCCTACTACGTGGTCCATTTCTGGGTGCTGCACGTGGCCGCGGCATTCGCCGCATTCCTTCGCTACGGCGCCGCCACGTGGGGCTTCGTCTGGCACCCGCTGCCTTCGATGGGAGGCGCACGCGAGATGTTTCCAGCCGACCTCGGTTACCCGCTGTGGCTGGTGTACATCGCCTGGTTCCTGCTCGTCACCGCGCTCTACCCGGCGTGCCGGTGGCTGGCTGACGTCAAGGCGCGTCGCCGCGACTGGTGGCTCTCCTACCTGTAGGAATGGGGAACAGAGATCGGGATCGTGGCCGGATGATTTCCCTGTTCCCTGTTCCCCGTTCCCCGTTCCCTGCCCTTTAGAACTGCACGCGAAACGCCAGCTGCCCGGTGCGCGGCCGGAACGCATTGCCGATGTTCTGCTGCGGCTGGCCGAACAGCGGCGACGTGACCACGGCGTTATAGCTGCCGAAGTTCTCGTGATTGAACAGGTTGAACACCTCGGCCACGACCGACAGGCTCAGGTTGTTGATCTTGAACGCCTTGGTCACGCGGGCGTCGACCTTGTGAATCGCATCGCCCCTGAGGGCGTTACGCGGCACGCGGTCGCCCGAATTGAGCGTGGTCGGACCATCGTAGCGGTCGCCGGCGAGCGCCGTGTTGATGACGAGCGGCGCGGTGCCGACGTACAACCGGTTGGTGTGCGACAAAGCAGCGCGGTTCTTCCCGTAGGGATTCCCGCCTACCGACGTGTTGAAATAGTTCCCGGAGCCAAACTGGTAGGCGCCGGAGAAGGTCAGGCCCCAACCCGGCGCCCAGATGCCGTTCAGACGCAGGGTGTGGCGCTGGAACTCCTGCGATGTGGCCCACTCGTCGTCGTTGTCGATGTCGAGCGGGTTGTCGGCGTTCGGGCCGAAGCCGTTGGCCGGCTGGTTGTCACGCGCGAAGAACGTGTAGGTATAGGTCAGCCCGGCCTGGAAGTTGTTGGCATACCGGCGCGTGATGCCGTTGGCCAGCGACAGGAAGTCGGCCTTGCCGCCAGACTCGATCCAGATAATCGGTCCCCAGGCCGGATCGGCCACGCGCCCCTGCGCCGGATACCCCGTGGCCGGATCCACGACCATGTTGATATCGACCCCGCGCGTGCGGTTGAACTCGCGCCAGTGGGTCAGGTCCATCTCGACGCCAAGCACCGGAGTGATTTGCTTCTGGAAGCCGATCGCACTCTGCCAGGTGACCGGGAACTCGAAGTCGTGGGCGATGACGCGGGGCGCCTGAGGCACGGCACCGCTCGCGATCTGCTGCGGCGTGAAGTTGCGCGTGGGATTCAGGAACCAGCCGGGCTGATTGTCGTTCGGGAAGCTGTTGACGATGATGCGGTTGCCGAACGACTGCTGGCTGAAGGTGACGTTCGAGACGACCGAGCCGTAGTAGAGGCCGGTGCCGCCGCGGACGACGAGATCGTTGCCGCCGCCGACGTTCCAGGCGAACCCGGCGCGCGGCGAGATGTTGTTGTTGTCGCGGATGTTGTCCTTGAAGAGCGGCCCGCCGAACGGCGCGAACACCGTGCTGTTCTTCGTATCGGGCGGGTCGGTCGCGCCCTGGTCGAGGTCGTAGCGCACGCCGTAGTTGATGGTGAGCTGGTCGTTCACCCGCCAGTTGTCGCCGAACCAGACGGCATAGGTCGGCCGCGGGATGTCGACGTCCCAGTTGCCCGTGTTCTGCAGGAAGTTCGTGGCGAAGGTGTCGAGCCCCGTGATGTCCCACTGCGTGGGGTCGTTACCCGGGAAACGGCGGTCCATGTCGGCAGGGTTGGCGCGGAAGTTGAAGACACCGCGCTCGCCGAGATGCCACTCACCCGAGTCTTTCCAGCCCAGGAACTCGGCGCCGATCTTCATGTCGTGCGAGCCCTTGTTCCACGTGAGGTCGTAACGCGCCGTGATCTGGTTCTGGTTGAACTCCTGCGGGAAGTTCTGCGGCGGCCCGATCGTGCCGTTGATGAAGTTGAACGACGGCGTGCCGGTGCCGAGCCAGCCGCGAGGCGCAGCCGTCACGAGATCATCGAGCGCCACGCCGTTGGTCCAGCCGAAGGTGTTGTAGCCGACACGCACTTCTTCCACCAGGCTCGAGGAGCGCACGTGTGACCAGCTCACCAGGAAGTTGTCAGCCTTGCGCGTGCGCGAGGCCGACTGCGTCGGGTGTTCGGCCTGCTTGTCGTTTGGCCGATCGAAGCGCCAGGACGAGAAGCGGTACGACAGGTGCGAGTTGGAGGTCCAATCCTGGTCGACCCGCGCGAGCGTGCTGTGGTTGATCTGCTTGTCGGCAGCGGAGGTCCGAATCGTGGGCAGGTTCACCGGCGCGAAGAAGACCGTCCCGGGTTCACGCTCGTATTCGTAGCTGAGGAAATAGTGCAGCTTGTCTTTTCGAATCGGCCCGCCGAGCGAGGCGCCGGTCTGCTGGTTCTGATACGGCAGCACCCGCTTGGCCACGAAGTCTGCCGCGTTGAACTTGTCGTCGCGGAAGTACCCGTAGAGCGAGCCTCGGAGGTTGTTGGTGCCCGCCTTCGAGATGGCCTGCACCTGCACACCGGTCGAGCGGCCCTGGGTGATGTCGAAGAGGTTCGTGATGATCTGGAACTCGGCAATCGCCTCGC